>JRYL01001957.1_pt1 | contig 35441 bp, 39 predicted proteins | sample 235391 | NCBI WGS metagenome assembly JRYL01 (sample SAMN03074223, study PRJNA261481) | activated sludge metagenome | biome: Wastewater Treatment Plant; feature: Wastewater; material: Activated sludge; isolation source: activated biomass of a wastewater treatment plant treating wastewater from... ...
CTTTTTGGACACTCGGAAGTCTTGCCGGTGCCAGTTGGCAGAAGAATCTGATTCTGGCGATGGTCATCGGTGTTTCCTATATTTTTCTGATCAACAAAGGGAAGGCGCTCAATGCGATGATGCTGGGCGAACAGGACGCAGCCCATCTCGGAATCCCGGTTGAGAAAGTCAAAAAGCAGATTGTGATTTTCACTGCGCTGATGGTCGGTGCCTGTGTGGCCTTTGCCGGAACCATCGGTTTTGTCGGACTGATCATTCCTTATATTCTCAGACTGATTTTCAAGTCAAATTATCACATCATACTGCCATTGTCGGCAGTTGCCGGAAGCATACTGCTGCTTTGTGCAGATACTTTCAGCCGTACCATAGTTGCGCCTTCCGAAATGCCGATCGGTGTGATCACTGCATTTTTGGGCGCACCTGTTTTTATTGCCATTCTCATTCGATTTAAAAAAGCACTCTGATTATGCTCAAAGGAAAACAATTAAGTCTCAGAAAAAGAAATTTCAATCTGCTCGATCGTGTAAAAATCGAGGTGGAAAGGGGAGAACTGCTGGTGATCATCGGGCCGAACGGTGCCGGAAAATCAACTTTGCTCAGCGTGCTTTCAAACGAACAACGGGCGGACAGAGGTGAGATTTATTTCAATGACAAAAAATTTGAAGAATGGAACAATTCCGATCTGGCGCAGTACAAAGCAAAATTTTCTCAGGAATTCAATTCAAACATCGGTCTGCAGGCTGCCGATATCGTGATGATGGGCAGATACCCCTATTTTGATTCAAAACCCAAAAAAGAAGATATTGAGATTGTAGAAAAGATGATGAAGCTGACCGAAATTTATCCTTTCAGAGACAGAAATTACAACCAGTTGTCGGGCGGTGAAAAACAAAGGGTTCATCTGACACGGGTTTTGGTGCAGCTTGAAAATGAAAATTCGAATAAATTAATTTTTCTTGACGAACCGCTGAACAATCTGGATGTCAGACACCAGCGACAGATATTAAATCTGATCAGAGAATTTACGGAAAACGGAAACTCGGCCGTTTTGGTGCTGCACGATCTGAGTCTGGCGGCAGAATTTGCAGACAAAATACTGTTGCTGAAAAAGGGAAAGGTTGTCGCTTTTGGCGATACCGCTTCGATTTTTAAACCAGAACTGATTTCTGAAGCATTTGATTTTCATTGCGAAATTTTCAAAAACCCGATCAATTCCCAGCCGATGGTGGTTTTTGGCGAGAAAAATGATGAATTGAAAAAATTGGAATTGAATCGGTTTTGATTGATTTATTATTGATTTAATTTTCCAATCGGTTCATCGCCAAATCCGGTTTTTCCTTTTAATTGTCTAATTCAGTACCTTCACCTAAAATTTTTGGAAGATGAAAACCCTGATTGTCGAAGACGAAACCGAAATGGCCAAAACACTTGAAACTTCTCTTGAACAAAGCGGATACAGAGTGGAAACTGCGGCTGATTTCAGAACTGCTTTGGACAAAATCATTTCATTTCAGTACGACTGCATTTTGCTCGACATCGGGTCGTATAAAATTTATGATGAGATTTAAAAAATAAAATCATTCCCAAATCTTTTCGGATTCAAAACTTAACTTTGCATTGTTAAATCATTAAAATTTAAAAAAAATGAAGATTTTATCAAAATTTGCCCTTGCGCTGATGATGCTGATTGGTGTACAGGCAGCCGCACAGGAAACGGTAATCGATCAGAGCCAACTGCCTGCAAATGCAAAAAACTTTATGACCAAATATTTTTCGGATGCCACAGTTTCTCAAGCCGTGAAAGACAAAGGAATGGTCAAAACCGAATATGAAGTTCGTCTGTCTGACGGTTCAAAACTGGAATTTGACGGAGACGGAAACTGGAAAGAGGTGGAATCAAAAACAAAATCTCTGTCAGAAATGGCGTTTATTCTGCAGAGCATCAGAGATTATGCAGCCAAAAACTTTTCGGCTCATCAGATCAGAAAAATTGAGAAAAACAGCCGAAAATATGAGGTGAAACTCACAAACGGTGTGGAGCTCGAATTTGATCTGAACGGAAATTTTTTAAGAATTGACGATTAAAACCTTAAAGTAGAATTTGAGACTGCTTTGAATTTCTGATTTGAAGCAGTCTTTTTTTTATATCAAAAAAATAGAATGTTGATTCTGAATGGTTCTATTTGTTTTTCCTTTCAGCCGATTTCAGCTGCAATTCTTTGATTTTATTGAGCAGTTCACCATTGGCCGGTCCTTTCAGATTAATATTTGAAATGATTTCTTCGACCGGATAAAACCGGATCGGAGTATCTGTCGAATTGACCTCCGAACGCCATTCGAAAAGCTGTTTTGCAGAACTCAGATAAACCAGCCCGCCGATTCCCGCCCAGCCGTGCGCAGCCGCACACATCGGACAATGTTCGCCGCTGGTGTACATCACTGCATTTTTTCTTTCTTCAGCGTTCAGATTTTCAACCGCCCATTTTGCCAGTTCAATTTCGGGATGATAAAGAATATTGATTTCATTCACCCGATTTCTTTCTTCGGCAAGTATCCGACCGTCACCGCTGACCAGTATCGAACCAAAGGGTTCATCGCCGGCTTCGAATGCTTCCCGAGCCAGTTCGAGACAGCGTTTGAGAAATTTCAAATCGGTTTCGTTCAGTTCCGAGTGTTTGTTTTGATTCATCTTACAAAAACGAGTTCGTGTTCGGATGACAGTTTTTCGTCATAGGCATAACGGTCTTCATTGAAAAGTTTCAGCTGATCAAGACTTGAAATCTCATTTTCAGCACAATATCTGCACATGCTGCCTCTTGCATTTTTGAAATAAGCCATGATCGGTTTGAGTTTTCCGTTTTTGAAATCAAGAAATTTCACATCGATTTTTGGCGATTTCAGCTTCTTGTCGTCGATTGCTTTTGAATATTCGATACTTGCAAGATTCAGCAGAATTTCGTCTTTTTTCAGTTTTGAATTGACATGATCGGTCAGTGATTCTTTCCAGAATCCGTAAAGGTTTTTTGAATTTTCAACACCAAAACTGCTGCCCATTTCCAACCGATAAAGCATGATTCTGTCTTTCGGGCTCAAAATTCCGTACAGTCCGGACAAAATCATCAGATGATCATCCAGCCATTTTTGAGCATTTTCATCAAGCGAAGCCGGATCGAGCCCTCTGAAAGCTTCACCCTGAAAGGCGAGAACTGCCTGAAGACTTTCTGCCGGTTTTGGTTTTGGACTCCATTCCAGATTCCGTTCACGGTTCATTTCGGCGAGTTCGTTTGAAATCGACATCAAATCCTCAAGCTCGGCTGTTTTCAGCTTTCTGAGTTTTTTCATGATCGTTTCCGAACGGTCAATAAATTTCGGATTGCCCGAACTCTTCCATTTTCCTTCTGATTCGAGTGACATCAGCTTGGCCGGAGACAACAGTATTTTCATTTTGGCTGCTTTTACAGGAAAGAATAGATATCGCCTTTTCCTTCTCTCAATACGATGACCTCTTCTGCAGAAATATCAACTACGGTTGATGCGATATTTCCACCGGGGCCGNNCTGCAATCAATTCCGGATCGGTGGTATATTCGATGATTTCATCGTCATCTTTGATCGAAGTCGAAGCAATCGGATTTCCGAGTTTTTCAACAATCATCTGTGGCACCAGATGATCGGGTACCCTGATTCCGACGGTCTTTCTGTTTTTGTAGGTGTTTGGAAGTTTTGATGATGCTTCCAATACAAAAGTGAAAGGTCCGGGAAGTGCTCTTTTGAGCAGTTTGAAGCTTGAGTTTGAAATCGGTTTTGTGTAATAGGCCAAATGGCTCAAATCATTGCACACAAATGAAAACTGTGCTTTTTCGGGTTTGATTCCCTTCAATCTGCAAAGCTTTTCCATCGCTTTTGCATTGGTGATGTCGCAGCCCAAACCGTAAACCGTGTCTGAAGGATAAATGATGAGTCCTCCATCTTTTAATGTTTCAACAATCTGCTCGATCGCTCTTTCGTGTGGGTTTTCCGGATGTACTTTAATCAGTTTCGCCATATTTTTCAGTTTTATTCAAATCTACTAAATTAATTCTGCAATTTCTATTTTAACCGTATGATTTATTTCTTGTCAACGACCGGTCGGTTTTCTCCATTAGCCAGTTCCCAGGCGGTTGCAAAAATCAGCTGAGCTCTTTTGGCGAGCATATCGTAATTGATCTTGTCCGGTGTGTCGGTCGGTTTGTGATAATCTTTGTGAACGCCGTTGAAATAGAAGATGACAGGGATATTGTTTTTTGCAAAATTGTAATGATCCGAACGATAATAGAACTGATTCGGATCGTTTACATCATTGAATTTATAATCCAAATCCAAACCGATGTATTTTTTGTTGACTTCCTCAGACAAATTGTGCAAATCTGTGCTCAGCATATCCGAACCGATCAGATACACATAATTCGGATTGTCTTTGTGCGCTTCGTCGACCCGTCCGATCATGTCAGTGTTGAGGTCTGCAATTGTATTTTCGAGCGGAAAAACCGGCTGTTTGTCTGTATAAAATCTTGAACCGAGCAAACCGATTTCTTCTCCGGTCACATGAAGAAACAGTATCGAACGTTTGGGTCGGTATCCGTCTTTTTCTGCTTTTTTAAAAGCTTTTGCAATCTCCATTACCGCAACCGTTCCCGATCCGTCATCGTCCGCACCAAAATAGATCTGTCCGTTTTTGATTCCTTCATGGTCATAATGCGCCGAAATGATCAGGATTTCATCAGGTTTTTCACTTCCTTCTATAAATGCCATCACATTCTCGGTGTCTTTTCTGATTCTTGGAAAAGTTCCTGCCGGAATGTGCTGAAAATGATCCTTCACATGCTCGCTGACCGGCGATGAAATTCCGTTCTTCTTATAAAAATCACGAATGTAGGCAGCTGCTTTTTTCTGCCCTTCTTCTCCGGTTGCCCTGCCTTCAAATTCCTCTGATGCAACGACATACAATTGAGTTTTCAGATCATCCGGTTTGATGGTCTGTATATATTTTGGCAGCGCTTTGTCATAATCTGTTTTTGTAAAAACCTTTTGGGTTGAACAGCCGATGCTGAGTGTGCCGATCAGTATCAGTAAAAATATTTTCTTCATAAAAATGAATTTTGAATTGCTTTTCAGTTTAATAATTTTTAGAGCTGCCTGCTCCGTTTTGTGATTTTTTGAATTGATTCGGGTTTCGAAATGGTTCAGAATCAAAATTAATCAAAACAAATCAATAAAGGCGAATGAAAATTAAATTCAATTCAATAAAAAATCCCGCTTTTTGGGCGGGATTATTGATTTCTGATAAATTCTTAATCATTTCCGTTGACCAAATCTCTCAGCCGGTTGGTCCATTCGGTCCATTTCTGAGTATCTTGTTCATTCATTCCCTTGGTAATTTCATTCGCTTTTTTTGTCCATTCGATTCCCTGCTGGGTCAACTCGACTGTCTTTTCGGTATTTTTCGATTTTGTCGCTGCCAGCAGTTCTTCAAAATATTTTGCATAATCGTTTGCGAAATTTTGCACTTCTTCATTGCTGAATTCGGGAACCTCAATGGCTTCCTGTTCAGCAGATTTGATGTTTGCCGCCTGTTCTTCCATATCCACTGCCTGCTGTCCGGCATCTTCCAAAGCCTGTTCGGCTCCGGCTTCAATTCCATTTGAACCTTCGTTTTTACAGGATGTTGCTGAAATGAATCCAAAAACGGCAACAGCCAAAATAATTTTTTTCATCCTATTTTTTGTTTTTTGATTTGACCAACGAATTTATGAAAAATTAAGAGGACAGTGTTTTAAGGTGATGTTAAATTTTAATTATTTGATAATGAATTATATACATGACACTGAGGTTTTTTTCTCTTTTTAACTGATTTGATCGGTCAATTGTTTCAGAATGAATTCAATTCTTAAAAAATACCATCTGCTTAACGGGATTTAAATTTTTAAAAATCAAATTTCTTATTCTCCTCCGTTCACCAGATCTCTGAGTTTATTTGTCCATTCTGTCCATTTTTGTGAATCCTCAGCATTCATGTTTTGAGTGATCGCACTCTCTTTTTTCGCCCAGTCCACTCCCTGTTTGGTCAGCTCCTGGATCTTTTCTGTATCTCCCGATTTGGTTGTCTTCAGCAGTTCTTCAAAATATTTTGAATATTCGTTTGCAAAGTTTTGAACATCACTGTTGCTGAATTCGGGGACTTCCATCGCTTCCTGTTCGGCAGAAGTGATATCTGCAATTCCTTCATCCGGATTGAGCGCCTCCTGACCGGCATCTTCCAAAGTTTGCTGAGTTTCTTTTCCAACCGAATTTGAACTTTCGTTTTTACAGGAAGTTGCCGTAATCATACCGAAAACCGCAACTGCCAATATTAAATTTTTCATCCTGAATTTTTTTAATCCTGAGCGCAAATTTACGGAGAAAATAAAATGAACATGGCAATAATCAGCTGCTAATTGACATTGGACTGAAACTGGACTTCGTGAAGTTTGTGGTAATAACCTTCTTTTTTGAGCAATTCCTGATGGGTGCCGGATTCAACGATTTTTCCGTCTTCCATCACCATGATCTGATCTGCCTGCTGAATGGTGGAAAGCCGGTGTGCAATCACGATCGAACTTCTTCCTTTGGTCAGTTTTTCGGTTGCATTCTGAATCAGCATTTCGGATTCGGTGTCGATCGAGGATGTGGCTTCGTCCAAAACCAAAATCTGCGGATTGTATACATAAGCTCTCAAAAACGAAATCAACTGCCGCTGTCCGACCGAAAGACTGGCGCCTCTTTCATTGACCTCGGTTTCGTAACCTTTTGGCAGACTCATTATAAAATCATGAATTCCGATTTCTTTTGCAGCCGATTCCACCTGTTCGCGAGTGATTGCAGTGTTGCCGAGTACGATGTTTTCAAAAATGGTGTCGTTGAACAGAAACACATCCTGAAGAACGACTGCTATGTTTTTTCTCAAATTTTTCAGTTCGACCGAATAAATGCTTTTTCCGTCAATCAGTATATCGCCCGAATCGATGTCATAAAATCGGCTGAGCAGATTGATGACGGTTGATTTTCCGGCGCCTGTCGCACCCACAATCGCAATGGTCTGACCGGGATAGCTGTGGAAAGATACACCGTTGAGCACCGGACTTCCTTTGACATACGAAAATCTTACATTTCTGAATTCGATTTCACCCTTTACATTTTCGAGCAATTCTTTTCCGTTGTTGGGCAGTGTTTCATCCTGATCGAGGATTTTAAATACACGATCTGCACCGATCAGTCCGCGCTGAATCGAATTGAAACGGTCGGCTATCTGACGCATCGGCTGGGTCAGCATGGTGATATACGAAATAAACGCAATCACATCACCCACAGAAACATCTCCGTGAACCGCAGTTCTCAATCCGCCAAACCAAAGCAGCAGACCGATGGCGAGCGCCGAAACGATATCGACTACCGGAAAAAGCAATGCAAAATAAACATTGGTTTTCAGAAATGCATCTCTCAGTTCGGCATTGATCAGTTTAAAACTTTCATATTCCTTCTGCTGACGGTTAAACAGCTGAACGATGGTCATTCCGGTCAGTCTTTCCTGTACAAAAGCATTCAGTTTTGCAGTCAGATTTCTTTCCGCCTGATATACTTTTTTGAGCACCCGCTGAAACAGTCTTGTGATGATGATCATCATCGGCAGGATTACGATAATGATGGATGCAACCATCCAGTTCATATAATACATCACGCTGATGATCAGTATGATCTGCAGACCGTTGACCATCAGTGTCAGTACCCCGTTGTTGAAAATTTCGGCTATGGTTTCTATGTCCGAAACCGAACGGGTGACCAGTATGCCGTTGGGTGTGCGGTCAAAATATCCGAGTTTGAAATTGATGATATGGTTAAACAGTTTTACTCTCAAATAGCGGATTACTTTTTGCGCAACTTTGTTTGAAAGATAAATCAGGAAAAAGCTCAAAACTACTTCCAGAAACAGTACGCCACAGATAAAAAGGATGTACAGAAACAATCCCGGCAGATCGCGGTTGAGGATGTATCCGTCGATTGCTTCCTTCATCAGATAAGGTCTCCAGGTGGAAACTGCAGCGCTGAGAATCGCGATGATGACCACCGAAATGAACAGCANNTCACTCATTTGTGTAAATTGATTTTGGATATTCCACATCGACCAGATACAAACCCTGAGCCGGTGCTGAACCGCTTGCAAATTTACGGTCTCTTTTTTCGATTATCGTCTTAAATTCTGCCAAACTTATTTTTTCTCTGCCCACATCGACCAGCGTACCGACAATCGACCTTACCATATTTCTCAAGAATCGGTCAGCCGTGATTTCAAATCTCAGTCGGTTTCCCGAGACCGTCCAAAATGCTGATTTGACCTCACAGATATGGGTTTTGACATCTGTATGGATTTTTGCAAAACTGCTGAAATCCTGTTTTCCCAAAAGATATTCTGCAGCCAGATTCATTTTTTCAACATCGAGCGGTTGGTGAATCTGCCAGCAGTAATCAAAATCAAAAGGATCTTTCCCGATTCTGACCAGATAATGATAAGTCCTTGAAACTGCATCAAAACGGGCGTGTGCATCATCTTTGACACTGAGAATTTCATAGATGGCAATGTCCTTTGGCAGAAACTGATTCATCCGATGAACAAGATCTTCGGGCAATTGTTCTTCAGAATCAAAATGGGCAACCATAATTTTTGAATGCACACCGGTATCGGTTCTTCCGGCACCGACGAGTTTGATTTCCTGTCTGAGTATGGTCGAAATCGATTCTTCAACTGTCTGCTGCACACTTCTTTGTCTCGGCTGAATCTGCCAGCCGAAATAATCTTTTCCGTTGTAAGCCAGTTTTATGAAATATCTCAATTTCGAAGTTTTGATTTGCAAAATTAGGAATTTTATTTGCAGCCGCTAAATTGATGAAAATCGGGTTGTTTATATTTGAAAATAAAATAATCACAAAAAAACAGGCCTCAAAGTGATTGAGACCTGTTTCCCTCTGACCCTTTTGTAAAAATTACTTTTTACTGAATTTGTGTGTGTTTATTGAGCCCCCTGAATTTATTTTGATAATGTAAACTCCTTTTGTAAGACCGTTCAGATCGATCTGAACTTCAGAATTCAGATTTTTTTGACTGTAAACGGTTTTGCCGGTCATATCCGAAATAACGATCTGATCGATGGCCGATTTGTTTTTAACATTCAATACATCTTTTGCCGGATTCGGATAAATCACCGACTGACTTTGAATATTTTCATTTGTTGAAAGTATCACATCTGAAAATTTGATCATCTTTCCGCCCGAACCGCAAACCAGACCGCTGTTGTCGATAAAAAATGAAATATCGTACAACTGATCATCACCGGGACCGTTGAAAATCAATTCAAAATTTTCACCGTTTCCATCAGACAGATACAAATCTTCATCTGTTCCTGCCGCCAGTATTTTGCTTCCTTTGTAATTGAGTCCGTAGAAATGATGATAGCCGGTGTACAAATTGTTTTCCCAGGTTGCACCGCCGTCGTGGGTCACATACAGATCACCTTCTTCACCTGCATAAACTCCGTTCAAACCATCTTTGAAATATACACCGAGATTGATATCTGTTCCGTGTAAATCGAGCAGTGTCCAATTGTCGCCGCCGTTAGTAGATTTGTAAATGCTGCTGCTGTATCCTACCGCATAAACTGTATTTTCATCGCCATAAGAAATCTGCATGATTCCGTGCTGAGGCGGATTTGAACTCAGGTTCCAGGTTTGTCCGCCATCGTTTGTTGTTTTGATTGCCAACTCATAATCGTCGGTGATATAAAGCACAAGACCCTTAGTTTCATTAAAAAATTTGATGATTCTGATTCCGTAAACATCTTCGCCTAAATTCACATTCTGCCAGCTGTCTCCACCGTCTTCTGTCATTTTCAAAAATGGTGAATAACCGCCTGCAAAACCTTTCTGCGGTGTAACAAATTCTACGGTCTGAATATTATCGCCCGAATAGACAGTTTCCCAGGTTTCGCCTGTGTCTGTACTTCGAATGATGATGCCGGGTGCAGATTCGGTTGTGTACTATGAACCGCCTGCAAATGCTACAAACTCATTTTCCTGCGGAATTGATACATTGTAAAGTATAAAATCGGTACCCGTGTCTTTGTATTCAAAAACCTGTGCGTTTGCTGTCATTGTAATCAGTGAGAGTGCTGCTGCGAAAATAAAAAAGTTCCTCATTCGAATTTGTTTGTATTTTTTTGAATTGATCGGCCAAATTTATGTATACAGTATAATAAAGAAAAGCATTTTTGAATTTCACGAATTTTAAAACCCAAAAGCAGGATTGCGGAAAGTGATTTTCAGTTATTTAATCATCAGAAACCAATCTTTTTGAGCAGCCACCAAATGATTGAAAAAACTGCGGAAACCAGCAGCATGGATACCCAGGGAAAGAAAACAGAGACACCCGGTTTTTCAATTCTGATATCGCCCGGCAGCCTTCCGAACCAGCTGAAATCAAGATTTGTAAACTGAACCAGCAGACCGACAATCAGAATAACTGCACCGATCAGAATAAGTATTTTTCCCATTTTTAGAATTAAGTTTGCATTACAAAATTAGTCAAATCGGACAAATGAAAATACTGTTGCTTTCTGATACCCATTCATACATAGACGAGCGGATACTCGATTATGCTTCCGCTGCGGATGAAGTGTGGCATGCGGGTGATATCGGAGATTTGAAAGTTACCGATGAATTGTCAAAAGTCAGCAGATTGAGAGCGGTTTACGGAAATATTGACAATGCCGAAATCAGAAAAGAATTTCCGCTCAACAATCGTTTTTTAATAGGCAATACGGATGTTTGGATTACCCATATCGGCGGTTATCCCGGAAAATACAGTCAGCCGGTCAGAGAAGAAATCAACAGCAATCCGCCAAAAATATTTGTTTGCGGTCATTCACATATACTGAAAGTAATGTTTGACAAGAAGCTCGGTCTTTTGCATTTGAACCCCGGTGCCTGCGGCATATACGGTTTTCATCAGGTCAGGACGATGCTCAGATTTGAAATCAATTCTGATAAAATTGAAAAAATGGAGGTGATCGAATTGGGGAAAAGATAATCCCTGGGGAAATTCAACCTTGAAAATAGGGGAAAAACCCCCTTGTCAAAAAATAATATTATGATTCCCTTTGTAGTGATTTTTTAACCTAAATCTAAACCTGTGTCACGAAGCCATTTCAATTCCTGGAATGGCTTCGTGCAGGAATTCCCTAAAACCCATAACTTTTTTTGAATGGATTCCTCCCTGAAATAGGGTGGAATTCCCCTTGAATAAGACCGATGGCTGAATGTATATTTGTTGTACCTGAAATTTAGGTATATGAACTCAACACGAAAGCCATTTTCCTTTTGGAGATGGCTTTCCCTATTGCCGGCCTTACCGAATGCCATTCAAAATCAAATTTTTAAATCCAACTTTTCTGTTGCTTCAAATAAAATCTATAATTTTATGGTTCAAAAATCATCAAATCAGTGTCAGTTACAGAAAATCATCAGGGCAGACTGATCAGAATTTTTAAAAACCTTCTGCCCAGCCCTTTTACAATCGCAATACTGCTCACCATTGTCACACTGCTGCTTGCACAGTTTGTGGCAAAACCAAAATCAGAACCTCATTTTGATTTTTTCATCAAAATGGTCACTTCCTGGGAAAACGGATTGTGGGACAGTTCTGCGGGCGGATTGTATTTTGCGTTTCAAATGATGATGATACTGGTGCTCGGTCACATTCTGGCACTGACACCTGCTGTTGACAGGCTGATACAGGCTTTGCTGAATTACTGCAACACCACAGCATCGAGTGTGATAACCGTTTCTCTCGGAGCAATCACACTTGGTCTGATCAACTGGGGATTGGGACTGATCTTTGGCGCGATTATGGCGAGAAAGGTTGCCGAAAAATTTGCAAAAGAACACAAACCACTGAATTACGGTCTGGTCGGAGCAGCCGGATATGCAACCATGATGGTCTGGCACGGCGGACTTTCGGGCAGTGCAACCACAAAATCGATGGAGGAAGGATATATTCCCGAAATGATGAAAAATGCACACATCAGCCGTAATTTCCCGAACAATGTTCCTTTTGAGCTGACCATAGGTTCGTCGCTCAATATCATCATTGCTTTAAGCTGTCTGATACTGATTCCCGCGCTTCTTTATCTGATTGCCAAAAAATCAAAAAATGAACAGATTCCAAAATTTGATGCTGAATTTGCACATGTTTTAAAATCGGAAGATGAAAAACCGGAAGGCGCAGAAAGACTCGATTACAGCAGGATTCTGGGAATGGGTCTGGGTGCTTCGTTTTTGCTGCTTGGAATTTACAAAGCTGTGAATTATGAAGGAGACGGTTCGCTTGGATTTATTCAGCTGAATTTCATCAACTTTATGTTTCTCGGTTTGTCGCTTCTTTTGCACAGGAGCATCAGCAATTTTTTAAAATCATTGGACATTGCGATCAATGATGTTTCGGGCATACTGATTCAGTTTCCGTTTTATTTCGGAATACTCGCCATCATGCAGAGCAGCGGTCTGATCGTACTGTTTTCGGATTCGATTACTTCGATTGCAAATTCGAAAACTCTTCCGTTTTTCACTTTTATCAGTGCAGGTCTGGTNNGGTCAATATGTTCATTCCGAGCGGAGGAGGACAGTGGTCGGTTCAGGGACCGATTGTAATTGAAACCGCGAGCCGTTTGGATGCCAGTCTGCCCAAAACCATACTGGCAATGGCTTACGGAGATCAGTGGACCAATATGCTGCAGCCTTTCTGGGCATTGCCGCTGCTTGGAATCACAAAGCTGAAACCTCAACAGCTGCTTCCGTACAGTTTTCTGGTGATGCTGCTCGGATTTTTAATTTTCGGCATCGGTCTGCTTGTTTTCAGCTGATTTAAAACATAACCGATTTAAGACAGCTTCCTCCTTTTTTGATTAACTTAGCGGCTGATAAATAAAAATTTAAATCGAAACTGTTTTCAGTTAAAGACAGTTCAAATTAAAATAAAACAATAATGAGCGAAAATTTAAACAATGAAGAATTGGACGTTCGGGTGCTGGTGCCTATTGAACGTCACAAACTTTTGGTGAAAATGTTTGGTGAACTGCCGGTTGACCAGAGTTTCACCTTTATAAATGATCATGATCCGAAACCGCTATATTACGAATTCAGATCGATATACGGCGATGTGGTCGGTTGGGAATATCTGAACCGCGGCGGAAGAGAATGGAAAGTGAAAGTAACACGAACAGAAGCTTCGCAGGGAAGAGAATTTACGGATATTTCGACTTTGATGGATTTGAGAAAAGCTGATCCCAAAGAATGGAAACAGATCGTTTTTCACCGTTACGGGATGATGCAGCAGGGCGATGTGATGGAGATTATCGCAGCCGAAGATCCGGTTGAAATCCACCATATCTTTATGCAGAAATTTGAAGGTCAGCACAAATGGATTTACAAAAAGAAAGATGAAGGAGAAATAGTGGTTCATCTTATAAAAGAAGTAAAAAGCGGTTTGGGCGACGATGGTTTTTCGGTGGTCAACGAAATGGATCTGAGACCTTTTCCGCCGGCAGAAAGACACGAAATGTTTTACAAAGCATTTGCAGATATTCAGGCAGGCGAAGCTTTTGAATTTTTGAATGATCATGATCCGCTGCCTTTATATTATCAGATGGAAGCAGAAAGCAAAGAACCTTTCCGCTGGGAATATCTGGAAGAAGGACCGGATCAGTGGAAGGTCAGAGTGATCAAGACCAAAGAATAAAAACAAAATCTTTATATAAACTTTAAGCCCCGTACGTCATTGACATACGGGGCTTTTCGAAAGGTTGGTTTGGTTTTTGGCTGGTCAGTCAGTTAAATAGTTGGTTTGCTTGGTTGGTTGGTTATTATATGCTTTCAATTACTTTTTTCAATTTGCTGCTTACTTCGGCTGCCAATTCCCCCAAATCATCATTTTTGACTGCCATCATGGACGCGACCGGATCGACTGCGCTGATCATAACGCCATTATCGGTTTCCTGAACAACCACATTGCAGGGAAGCATGCTTCCGATTTCGGGTTCTGCCAAAAGTGCGCGATGTGCAAACGGCGGGTTGCATGCACCCAGTATTTTGTATTTTCTGAAATCTACGTCCAGTTTATTTTTGAGCGTCTCTTTGATGTCGATTTCTGTCAGTATTCCAAAACCTTCTTTTTTGAGTTCTTCGGTGGTTTTCAAAACTGCTTCATCAAACTCCTTATTTGTAATTTTTGAAAATGTATAACTCATGATCTTTTTAAGATTTGAATTCGAAAACAAATTTATGGATGAAAAAACAAACAAACAGTAACCGAGGTTACAAATCTGAGAATAAAAACAATTTTAAGTCTGCTTTGATATAAATTCCAAATTCCGTTTGTAAACGGCTGATTTCCATTCCAAGCGGTTTTAAATTCTCAAAATTTTATTTTTTAACTCGCTGATTTTGTGATTGTACTCATAAAAAATGATCAATCTGACTGAAATATAAAGGACAATATGGTATTTTATTCAAAATAATATTTATATTTGAGACAGATTAGTCTTAAATACACAAACGTAATTATTTGGATATGAGCGACAGAGTTGCATTTGGATTGATGAAGGGTTCCCACGCGGTTTGAAAATTTATTAAGCAGATACGGCTTAATATTAATGCAGAAGATTTAAGGAGGAGAGCATTGGAATCCTGCGATGCTGAAAAATTTTAAATCTTAATTAATATGTGCGGTAACAGTATTTTAAAAAACAAACGGCAACTGTATGTTATCACGGTGCTGTTTACCATCTTTTTTATTTTGATATCGACTCCCTGGAGTTTTGGATTTTACTTCTATGCTGATTCAATGGCTGCATGGGTGATTTATTATGCTTTGGGCGCTATACTCGGCGTATATACCATGTGGGCTTTTGTCAGAGCCCTCCTTATTTTGCTCAGTCATGAGAGACACCATATAGAAGGCTGCAATGGTTAACCCAAAAGAACAGAAATCAAGAAAGATCGCTATCTGGGTCATTGGTCTGATGGTGATTGTATGGACTGTTCTCGGTGTTTTGTCATTTGTTGAAACCGAAAACAGAAAAAGACCACACACAGTGAATATCACTTTTGCCGGTCAGAATGCACTGACGGGAAAACAGGTTTTTCAGGCATACAACTGTATGGACTGTCACACCATAGTGGGCAACGGAGCTTATTTTGCACCCGATCTGACCAAAATCTATGAACAGACCGGTCCGGCATGGCTGCTTGCTTATCTTGGCTCTCCGGGTGCATATCCGACCGAAGCGGTTGTGAATATTCAACTCAACGAACTGATCAAAAACGGCGAAGCTTCTGTCAAAGGAATCGGCAATCTGGATGATTATTATTCAGAATATCCAAAGGCAAAAGAAAGAGTTGACGAGCGCGGTGGAGTGGATGCACTGATGCCCAATCTGAAGTTTTCAAAAGACGAGATCGACGGTCTGGTTGCGTTTCTGAAATATACATCAGAGATCAATACGGCAGGCTGGCCGCCGGAAGTTTTCGCAAAACAGACGGTCATTGATGAAGCCAAAAAACATTTGGAAGCCAAAAGCGGACTGCCTGTGAAAACTGCTGTTGCAACAGCATCGGGTGATGCAGGCGGTGATGCAACTGCACCAAGCGGTGAAGAGGTTGCAAATGCCATGGGCTGTATGGCCTGNNCGAGCTGGAAAAAACTGTACGGTGAACCGGTCGCACTGTCTGACGGATCTTCAGTTACGGTTGATGATGAATATCTGAAAAATTCAATCCTCAAACCGAATGATCAGATAGTCAAAGGTTTCCAACCGGGACTGATGCCTTCTTATGACGGTATCGTTTCGGAACAGGATATGGATGCAATTATCGAATATATCAAAAGCATAAAATAAATAACTATGAAGATTCAATTTAAAACACAGCGTTTGTCATACGGATTCTTCATCAGTATGCTATTGTTCTTTGCAATCCAGATGTTATTCGGATTATTGCTTGCTATCATTCATCTTGACCCGACCATTCTTCAGGGGACTTTGAATTTTAATGTGGCAAGAGCGTTCCACCTCAACTTTGCAGTTGTCTGGGTTGTAACCGGTTTTATCGGTACCATATTGCTGATCGGTCCAATCCTGGGTCAGCGCGATGTGAGGCCGGTTTGGCTTGTCAAATTCCTGCTGATTGCGCTTTGGGTGATTGCAATCTGGTCATTTATCACACTTCCGCTTGCACACAAAGGTATTGCAGGCTGGGTGGGCAATGTCCCGCTGCTGCAGCAGGGAAAGGAATTTCTGGAAGGCGGCCGGATTACAGGATTTCTGCTGCTGATCGGATTCAGTATTTTTGCTTTCCTGACGCTTCATATGTTCCCGAAAAAGAAAAAGGAATGGAATGAGATGCATTGGGGACTGGCAGTCGGGGTTGTCGGACTGGCAACCGTTTGGGTTTTTGCATTGTTTTCATCAGAAAATCTTGATCTTCAGGAATATTTCAGATGGTATGTGGTTCACTACTGGGTGGAAGCTGTCTGGGAAATCCTGCACATCACCATCATTGGTTTCCTGCTTTATAAATTCTTTGGCGCAGACGAAGGCGAAGTCGGTTTTGCAGTATTCTGGGGTGTAAGTCTTGTAATCCTCAGCGGTTTGATCGGTAATTCCCATCATTATTTTTGGATTGGTACACCCGCATTCTGGCAATTCTGGGGCTCTCTCTTCAGCGCATTGGAACCGCTTCCGCTGATTTTCTGTATCTGGCACGTTTATCTGGACGAAAAACACGGATTGAAACCGATCAAAAACAGGGCTGCATTTTATTTTATCTTCGGATCGGCACTGTTCGAAATGGTCGGCGCAGGAATTCTCGGTTTCACCATGACACTTGCCTATGTGAACATTTGGGAACACGGAACCTGGATTACAGCTTCACACGGACACATGGCGCTGTTTGGCGCATTTGGTCTGCTGGTCATCGGTGCAGCCTATGAAGGAATCAGACAGGTCAAAGGAATTGAAAGATTTAATGATAAATTGTCAAAACTCGCATTCTGGATGCTGTTTACCGGTATTGTCGGAATCGTTGCAAGCTTTGCATACGGAGGAACCAATCAGATTTATGTGTACAGAATCCTCGGACTTGACTGGTGGGGACATCATATTCGTCCCGCGATGTCAGAAGCCCGCGTATTCCTTGCTTTGTTTGCATTCCTGTTTACGTTCGGAACGGTCATATTGATTTATGATTTGCTGACACTTCAAAACAGAAAATTGAGTGAAAGAGAAATCAGTGCGATCAACAACAGACTGACTCATCCCAAAACCATCGGCAAATGGAGCAGGGGAATGTCGAGATTTGAATTTGGAAAGTGGCTGCTTGCACTGTGGTTTATGGGGCTGACCATTACCGGCGGACTGTTCGCGTTTGGAATGAAGAGCGTTCGTCTTGGAGATCCGGTTATTCCGAATATACTTGCATTCATCGGTTACGGCGGTTTGTTCCTGATTACAACTCTGTTTGCCATCCGTTTCCTGAAAGCGTTTGAAGCAAGACAGGATATGCTTCAGCTGATCGATCTGTATGGAGATGATCAGATTCAAAAAATTGATTTGAGCAGTTTGGGTGAAAAACCGGATGAAGAACTTGATAAACTGGTTCTGAATACCTTTAATTCTATCGAATACGGACAGGCGTTCATACTCAGTTCGGATAAGGATTTGAAATCTCAACATCTGATGCTGTATGATGCACTCGGTCCCGGATTTATATGGGAGACCGTTGAGGACGGGCCTGAGCATTGGAAAGCCAAAATCGGTAAAGTGAATTAAAAATGATTGAAAATAAATTCCATAATTTTATTTGACACATATTCATTTTCTTTAAACTTGTGTTCAAAAGATGGGGAGTCAGAGGCTTCCCATCTTTATTGTGATTTTATTCAGTCCCTGATTTATTGAATCAATTGAAACCTGCTTTTTTTTTATCTTTGACAGATTGCAAAAAATGAATATCGGACTGAAATCAATTATTGAAAAAATAGAAATTTATCGAAAATGGAAAAGACAGAAAAATTCACAGCCCTGCATCGTGCATTGCACTGGCTGACGGCACTGGCAATCACAGTGCTTTTCCTGACCGGTTTTCTCAGAATGACCTGGATGGACAAAAAGAAGGTGGCAGAAATAATCGCTTCAAAAACTGACGCATTGTCTGGGGATGAGATGATTTCAATCGCAAAAGCTGTTAGAGAACCGATGTGGGAGTGGCATGTGATTTTTGCCTACGTGATGATTACGGTTTTTGCTGCCAGACTGATTTATATGGCAGTCAAAGGAATTCGTTTTCCAAATCCATTTGATTCAAAAATTTCAATTGGTGAAAGATTTCAGGGCATTTCTTATGTCTATTTTTATTTTCTGGTTGCCGGTTCCGTATTGACCGGAATTTGTTTGAAATTTGGATTTTTTGATGAATTTCACAAACAAATTGAAGGTGTTCACAAATGGGGGCTGTATCTTTATCCGATCTTCTTCCTCATTCACTTTGTGGGCATCGCAATTGGTGAACACGGAAACAAAAGGGGAGTGGTTTCGAAGATGATAGGCGGAGAAAAATAATCAAATGAATATACCCGAAAATCTGACAGGTCTGACCGATAAGGAAGTGGCTGCATCTCATGCCCGCTATGGTTACAACAGTCTCAAAGAGGAAAAAAAGAATTCCTTTCTGGTCTGGCTAGGCGAGCTGGTGAAAGAACCGATGCTGCTGCTTCTGATTGCGGTCTCTGTCATTTATCTGATTGTCGGTCAGTACGATGAAGCAATCTTTATGATCGTCGCACTGATTGCAGTATCGGGTATTTCGTTTTATCAGGATTTTGAAACACGCAAAGCGCTCAAAGAAATTGAAGAACTCAACGAGCCGCTCAGTCTGGTCATCAGAAATTCAAAACCGATTAAAATTCCGACCCATGAACTGGCGGTCGGCGATCTGTGTGTAATTGAAGAAGGAAACCTGATCAATGCGGACGGAAAGATTGTTCACAGCAATGATTTTTCGGTCAATGAATCTTCTCTGACCGGCGAAACTTTTTCGATTTACAAAAGCACTGAATCCGAAGAAAGCAAGGTTTTTAGCGGAACCATCGTCATGTCGGGTCTTGCGATTTTTGAAATTACAGAAATCGGTGCAAATACAAGACTCAACAAAATCGGACAGTCGATTAGTGAAATCGGATTGGAAAGTTCACCGCTGAGCAATCAGATTGTAAATTTTGTCAAATCGATGGCGATTATCGGTCTGATTGTTTTTCTGATGGTTTGGGCCTACAGTTTTTATCAGACCAAAAGCATTGTTGACAGTCTGCTCAACGGTCTGACGCTTGCCATGTCGATACTTCCCGAAGAAATTCCGGTTGCTTTTACAACCTTTATGGCATTGGGTGCATGGAAACTGATGCAGAAAAACATCATTGTAAAACGAAGCAACGTGATCGAAACTTTGGGCAGCACCACTGTGATCTGTACCGATAAAACAGGTACGATTACAGAAAACTCGATGCAGCTCAAAGAATTGTATCTGTTTGAAAATGATAAAGTTTATAATGAAGAGCATTTTAACAGTCCCGAACTTTTTGAACTGATTGAATATGCAATGTGGAGCAGCGAGCCGGTTCCTTTTGATCCGATGGAAAAAACCATCCACAGTGTTTATGAAAAGATGCATCCGATTGACAAAAGAAAGGATTTCAGAATGTTTCATGAATATCCGCTTGACGGCAAACCGCCGATGATGACCCATTTGTATCAGGATGATTCGGGACACAGAATCATTGCAGCCAAAGGTGCACCCGAAGCAATATTGTCGGTCAGCGAACTGACTGAAGAGCAAAGAATTCATCTGAGAAAACTTCTGAAAGATTTTGGTGAAAAGGGCTATCGTGTGCTCGGAGTTGCAAAAACAAAATTTGATTCTGATGATTTTCCGAAGAAACAACAGGATTTTAAATTTGAACTGATCGGTTTCACCGTATTTTTTGATCCGCCAAAACAGGGAATCGATAAAATCTTTAAAACGATTTCAGATGCCGGAATCGAGATCAAAGTCATCACCGGTGACAATCCCGATACTGCACTTGCGGTTGCACGTCAGGCGGGAATTGCCGTGGACGGAAAACCTGTCATCGGAAGCGATTTGGAAGGCCTCAGCGAAGAAGAACTGATTCAAAAGTCTGAAGAAACCACTTTGTTTGCCAGAATGTTTCCCGAGACCAAATTGGCGGTGGTCAATGCACTCAAGAAAAAAGGCGAGATCGTTGCAATGCTCGGCGACGGTGTCAATGATGCACCCGCGTTAAAATCGGCGAACATCGGTGTTGCAATGGGCATCAAAGGAACCGAAATTGCAAAAGCTGCGGCCGATCTTGTCATCGTCAACGACAATCTCGACAGACTTGTTGTCGGAATTGCGGAAGGAAGAAGGATTTATGCAAATATCAAAAAAGCGGTCCAGTACATCATTTCCATCCACATTCCGATTATACTCACAGTCTCACTGCCGCTGTTTCTCGGATGGATTTATCCTCAGATTTTCACGCCGATTCATGTGATTTTTCTTGAACTGGTGATGGGTCCGACCTGTTCGATCGTTTATGAAAACGAACCGATGGAAAAAGATACAATGCTCAGAAAACCGAGAAAGATTACAGAAACCTTTTTGAATTGGAAAGAATTGGGTGTCAGCATTGCTCAGGGACTGATGATAACGCTTGGAATACTGTTTATTTATCAGTACAGCGTAGGAACCGGCGGCGATGAAATGACCACCCGTGCAATGGTTTTCTCAACACTGATTTTTGCAAATATATTTCTGAGCCTTGTCAACCGTTCATTTTATTACAGCGTATTTGAATCATTCAAAAACAGAAACCTGCTGCTGTTGGCCATCAGTGTGATTGTGCTGGCGGCACTGATGCTGATTCTTTATGTGCCTGTGATTTCAGGATTTTTTAAATTAAACAGTCTGAACGCGTCTCAGTTAGGGATGACGGTCATCGTTTCCGCGATTTCGGTATTCTGGTTTGAACTTTATAAATTAAACAGACGCAGAAAGGGCAAAAAATTAAACTATAAAAGCTGTCGTATCAGTAACTTAGAATCTGTCTAAATCATGAAACATAATCCAGATCATAGAATTTATCTGTTATTAAACGGTACTTTGCAATAGAAGACGATATCGGATGAAAAGATTTTTTGTCATATTATTTCTATCTGCCTATTTGGTTTCGACAGCCGGATTCTCTCAGGTGCTGAAGCTGCCTACTTTGATTGAGCATTATTTTGATCACAAACAAAAGGATTCCGAACTGAACTTTTTTGACTTTTTGTCAATGCATTACAGCAGCGAAACCGAACACCATCATTCGGATAAAAAAAATCCGCATGAAAAACTTCCTTTTCAGCATATGAACAATATAGCCAGCCAGGTGCTCATACTGACCGAAACCGAAGAATCCGAAACCGACTGGAATTCAACATTTGTCTATCGGCCCAAAATCAGGGCAATTTCAGACTTCTTTTCTGAAAACGAATTATCGTTCTCAATCTGGCAGCCTCCCAGAAACAGTTAATCAGTCAGATTTTTTTCGGTTTAATATTATTCTGCAATTTCTGCAGATTTAAAATGATTCAAACCGAATCTTCAAATCTGTATCTCAGCAATTTGTATTGATAAACTACGCGGCCGATTGGCCCGGAGCATTTGAATAAATTATTGAAATTATTGATTAACAAATAATAAAATGTTACATAAAATAATATCCTTTTCAATAAGGAACAAACTGATCATCGGTCTTTTTACGATCGCACTGATCATATTTGGTGCCTATGAGACCACAAAACTTCCGATCGATGCGGTACCAGACATCACAGACAATCAGGTGCAGATCATCACGGTTGCGCCCGCTCTGGGTGCCACCGATATTGAACGATTGGTCACTTTCCCAATCGAGCAGGAGGTAAGCAGCATCAGCGGAATTCATGAAATCAGAAGTTTTTCAAGATTCGGTCTGTCGCTGGTAACCATCGTTTTTGAAGAAAATATTGATGTTTACTGGGCCAGACAGCAGGTGAGCGAAAGAATACAGTCGGTTCAAAACAGCATACCCGAAGGTGTCGGAGTTCCTGAACTCGGCCCGATTTCAACCGGTTTGGGTGAAATCTATCAGTATGTTGTCCGTCCTGAAAAAGGCTACGAAGACCGTTATAACGTAACCGAGCTGAGGGCGATTCAGGACTGGATTGTCAGAAGACAGCTGCTGGGCGTCAAGGGTGTGGCTGAAGTCAGCAGTTTTGGCGGAAAACTGAAACAATATGAAGTAGCCGTCAATTCAAACAGACTGCAGGCATACGGACTGAACATCAACGATCTGTTTTTGGCACTCGAAAAAAACAACCGGAATACCGGAGGAGCTTATATCGAAAAAGGACCGGGCGTTCTTTTTATTCGAAGCGAAGGACTGATCGACGGAATCGAAGACATTGAAAACATTGCGGTCAAAAGCACTTCGGCCGATGTGCCCGTACTCGTAAAAGATGTTGCAAATGTCAAAATCGGCCATGCCACCCGTTACGGTGCGATGACCTATAACGATGAAGGAGAAGTAGCCGGTGCGGTTGTGATGATGCTGAAAGGCGCCAACAGCAATCTGGTAATAAAAGATGTCAAACAGCGGATTGAACAGATTCAAAAGACGCTTCCAAAAGGAGTTGTGATTGAAGCATTCCTCGACCGTACAAAAATGGTGAACAATGCCATCCGTACCATTGAGACCAATCTGATGGAAGGTGCGCTGATCGTGGTCTTCATACTGGTTTTGTTTTTGGGAAATTTCAGAGCCGGGCTGCTGGTTGCATCGGTAATACCGCTTTCAATGCTTTTTGCAATCATCATGATGAATCTGTTTGGCGTCAGCGGAAATCTGATGAGTCTGGGTGCGCTTGATTTTGGTTTGATTGTCGATGGTGCTGTAATCATAGTCGAAGCGGTGCTTCATCGTTTTCATTCCGATAAAAAATATATAAAATCGGAATCGATTTCTCAGCAGGAAATGGATACACAGGTGGGCTCATCCGCATCAAGAATGGTGAACAGCGCGGTTTTTGGTCAAATCATCATTCTGATTGTTTATCTGCCGATACTCACTTTGCAGGGAATTGAAGGAAAAATGTTTAAACCGATGGCGCAGACGGTTTCTTTTGCGCTGATTGGTGCATTCATACTGTCGCTGACCTATATTCCGATGATGAGTACGATTGTACTGAGCAAAAAATTAAAACACAAAGACACTTTCTCTGACCGAATGATGAAAAAGCTTGAAAAAATTCATCAAAAACTGCTTGTCAGAGTGGTTCATCATCCCAAAATGGTGATTTCGGCCGTGCTTCTGCTGTTTGCATTTTCTCTTTTCATACTGTCAAGACTTGGAGGCGAATTTATTCCTGCACTTGAAGAAGGCGATTTTGCGGTTGACACAAGGGTGCTGACCGGAAGCAATCTGAACACAACGATTGAATATACACAAAAGGCGGCTCACATACTGGTTTCGGACTTTCCCGAAGTCGAAAAGGTGGTGACCAAAATAGGAAGCGGTGAGGTGCCGACCGACCCGATGCCGATGGAAGCCAGCGATATGATGGTCATACTCAAACCCAAAAAGGAGTGGACGTCCGCCAAAACTTTTCCAGAGCTGGCAGATAAAATGGGCAAATCGCTTGAAACCGTTCCCGGCATCAGCACCGGTTTCCAATATCCGGTTCAAATGCGTTTCAACGAACTGATGACCGGAGCGCGTCAGGATGTGGTCTGCAAAATCTTTGGCGAAGATCTGGACAGTCTGTCGGGTTATGCAAAAAAACTGGGTGACATCATCAAAACGGTGGATGGTGCAGAAGATCTTTATATTGAACCGATTACAGGAATGCCACAAATCGTGGTCAAATACAGAAGATCAAATCTGGCCCAGTACAAACTCGATATCGATGAGGTGAACCGGATTGTCAATACTGCATTTGCCGGACAGACTGCAGGACCGGTTTATGAAGGTGAAAAGAGATTTGAACTCGTGGTCAGACTGGATGAAAAACAAAGGGAAAATCTGGACGATATCAGAAATCTTCTGATTCCGACTCAGGACGGAATTCAGATACCGCTGTACCAGCTGGCGGATGTGGATATCATCACCGGACCGGCACAGATTCAGAGAGAAGATTCAAAAAGACGGATCACCGTCGGTTTTAATGTGAGAGGAAGAGATGTACAAAGCATTGTTGACGAGCTCAGCAAAAAATCTGAGCTTCAGCTTTCATTGCCGACCGGTTATTACCTGACTTACGGGGGTGCTTTTGAAAATCTGAATCAGGCCAAATCAAGACTGATGGTCGCAGTTCCGGTTTCGCTTGCGCTGATTTTCATACTGCTGTTTTTTGCTTTCCGCTCGATCAGAGAGAGTCTGCTGATTTATACGGCGATACCGCTTTCTGCCATCGGAGGCATTCTCTTTTTGGCCATGAGAGGATTGCCTTTCAGTATCAGTGCGGGTGTCGGATTTATTGCACTGTTCGGTGTTTCGGTGCTCAACGGCATCGTTCTGATTTCTGAGTTTAACCGAATGAAGAAATCGGGTGTTGATGATCTTGAGAAAATTGCGCTGGAAGGTGCACGGACAAGATTGAGACCGGTACTGATGACCGCATTTGTGGCCTCTCTCGGTTTTCTGCCGATGGCGCTCAGCAAAGGTGCGGGAGCAGAAGTACAACGACCGCTGGCAACGGTTGTAATNNAAAAATTTAAAATTAAAAAAATGAAATTCAACAAACGAAAACTGAGCCTTTTCCTGCTGATGATCGGCTGTCTGCCTGTTTTCGGACAGACCATCGATATAAGCGGAGCAATCGAAATGGCTGAAAAGAACAATCTGTCTGTCAAAGACGGTGAACTCTATGCAGAGTATCAGTCAAAAAGGACGGCGACCTATCTGAATCTGCCCAAAACCGGACTGACTGCAGAATTGGGACAGCTGAACGGAAACAGTTTTGACAATAAAATCGGAATTGAACAGTCATTTGAATTTCCAACGGTTTACAAAAGACAAAAACAGCTGATCGAACAGGAGTTCAATACCGCAGTAAAACAGTCGGATCTGAACAAAACCGATGTAAAAAAACTGACCCGAATGGTGTTTTATCAAATCATTGTGCTCAGAAAAAAACAGGAAATACTGAAACAGACCGATCTGATTTATTCTGATTTTCTTGAAAAAAGCGAATTGAGATTCAAGACCGGAGCTTCCAATCTGCTCGAACGGAATACTGCCGAAATCCAGAGACAGAGCATTTCAAACCGATTGAAACTGATTGATAATGAGATTGAAGTATTAAAAATCCAGTTACAGCTGCTGATGAATTCAGATTTGAGATATGAACCTGTTGCTGACGAAATTATCATTCCGTTTGATGGAGCTTATGATGAAATTCTGACCGAAGCTCATCCTGCGACCGATCTTGCAAACAGCCGTATTGAACAGTCAAAATCGCAGCTTGCACTTGAAAAATCAAAAACGCTGCCCAATTTTTCGGTCGGATATTTTAACCAGAGTTTTAATGATTTGAATCACAGCCGTTACAATGTGGTCAGTATCGGGATCGGTCTTCCGATCTTCACCGGGGCACAGCGGGCACAGATCAAAGCTGAGGAATACAAAATATCTTATTACGAAAATCAGCTCGAACTCAAGAAAATGGAACTTGAAACCGAATACAGAAAAGCTTCGAAGGCTTATGAAACCGAATTTGAAATCGTTGAAGATTACAAAAACAGACTCCTGCCGGTTGCAACAGAAATCATGAATTCAGCCAAAGAACAGTTTGTAAACGGAGCCATTGATTATCTCGACTGGACGCTGCTTCACAATCAGTCAGTCCAAGTCAGCGAAGAATATTTTGACAATGTGATGCAGCTAAACCGCACCATCATCGAAATCTTATATCTAACCTCAAAATGAAATTAAAAATGAAAAATATAATTCTTGGTCTGATGCTGCTGACCGCGATCGGATGCAGCAAACCGGAAACTGTTCAGCAAACTGAAACAGCAGACGAAAGCATGCTGAGCCTGACCGATGAACAGTTGAAACAATTTGATCTTTCTGTTGTCAGTCTGGAACAGCAGCCGATCAGCAGCACACTGAAACTGACCGGCTCAATCGATGTGCCGCCTCAAAATCTGGTGTCGGTGAGCAGTGCGTTGGGTGGTTATGTGAAATCAACCCGTCTTTTGCCCGGTACTCATTTCAGAAAAGGAGAAATCCTGGTCACGCTCGAGGACAATCAGTACATACAGCTTCAGCAGGATTATCTGACAACAAATGCAAAGCTGGTCAATGCCAGGGCAGAATACAATCGTCAGAAAGAACTCAACCAAAGTCAGGCGAGCAGTGACAAAGTCTATCAGCAGGCAACCGCAGATCTTCGGATGCTTGAAGCAGAAAAAGCAGGTTTGGAGCAGAAACTGAGACTGATCAACATCAATCCGTCAAAAATCAGTGTAGGCAATATCAGCCGGACAGCGCCCGTTTATGCGCCTTTTGACGGTTTTGTCAGTCGTGTGTTTGTGAATATCGGAAAATACGTTTCACCTGCAGATGTGATGTTTGAACTGGTCGATCCAAGAGACATTCATCTGAATCTTAAGGTATTTGAAAAAGATTGGGACAGAATCAGCATCGGACAGCCGCTGACTGCATACACCAACAGCAATCCCGAAAAGAAATACAGCGCGAAGGTGATACTGATCGGCAAAAATATTTCTGATGACAGAGCGGTTGAAGTTCACGCTCATTTTGAAAATTATGATTCAAAACTGATTCCGGGAATGTATATGAATGCAGAGGCGGAAATCCCCGAACTGACTGCATTTGCGGTGCCGGACGAATGTGTGCTCAATTATGAAGGAGAGAATTTTGTCTTTGTGAGAATATCAAAAAATGAATTTGAAATGATTCCGGTTGTAATCGGTCAAACCGGCAACGGATTTACAGAAATTACAAATCCTGATCAGCTCAAATCAAAAGAGATTGTGATGAAAGGCGCATACACGCTCTTAATGGCACTGAAAAACAAAGGAGAGGAAGAATAAGTGAGTCCGGCTGACAGTGATTTTGAATTTTTGCAGTGTTTATACCGACGACAGCCCGTTTGATCAGCGGAAAGCGCAAAAGAAATTATTTGGTTTTAGTCTCAGGAATTGAAATTTATTTATTAATTTTAGGGAACTTAACTAAAACTTTTTGCGTCATGGGGGAATACTGTTTGGAATGCGGCGACAAAATCATCGGCAGATCTGATAAGAAATTCTGCAACGACGGCTGTCGGAATGCATACAACAACCGGAGCAATCGTGATTCTACCAATCTTATGCGAAGCGTTCATCGCAAGCTCAGAAATAATTTCAGAATCCTTTCTGAATTGAATTTTAAGGAAGGAAAATCAAAGATCACAAATGAAAAACTGCTCAAAGACGGTTTTGACTTTGAATATTTCACCAATCTCAAAGTGTATAAAAACGGCGCCGAATACCGTTTTCTGTACAATATCGGATATCGGTTTCTGGAAGATGACTGGATACTTGTGGTCAGGAATGAAGAAGAAAAACATTCGAAAAATCATAATTAAAAAAAGAGGGCTTCAAACGAAGCCCTCCCGGTTTCTTTAGGTTTTTAACCCATTTGGTTTTATTTGCTCAACTCAGCCTGAATCATTTTTGCGTGTTCCAGGTGTTCTTTGAACAATGGAACTGCACCTGAAAGAAATTCTCTGAACTCTTCATTTTGAATGGCGGGAACCAACGTACCTTCAACAGCTTTGATCACATTGTCATGGAAAGTAACTTCGTTGTCGATATAAGCTTTGTCAAAATCGGCTCCTGAAAGAGAATTCAAAGTTTCTGAAAATTGTTTTCCCTGATCAACAAATCCTTTTGTGGTGTCGTTGTTGTCATCCGGAGTCAGATTATGTTCTCCGGCGAATTTAACGGCTGCATTGATCACATTGGTGTGGTCTTTATCCATGGTTTGAGCGAATTCCTTAACTTTTGGATTTGTCGCTTTTTGTTCTGCAATTTTAGCCCAGTCAACATCCACCTGATTGGCGGTTACTGCAATTGAAGCGATGACTGCATCTGTCATTGCAGGTGCATCTGCCTGATCGGTTGCGGTTGAATCCGCAGGTTCCTCAATTGCTGTTTCGTCTGTTGTTTCAACATTGCTGCCTTCATTTTTACATCCGACTGCAACCAAGGCAATACCAAATGCAAACAAAGCAGTTTTAAACAAATTTGCTTTTTTCATTTTAACTTGTTTTTATGTTGTTCTTGAATCTTCTGTGCCCGAATAATTTTTAACACGGTTATACATTCATTATATTGATTTTTCTGTTGATAAAGTTGCTATGTTAACTTTTGAAAGCGATTCTTGTTTTTGGTTGATTTCTTCNNGATAATTTAGTGATAAGATCTGATAAGAAGTCGCAGAGCCCTAAACGGCTCTCTCAAATCTGTAACAAAGGTAAAAATTATTTTTAATAATTCTAAATAATTTAATTTTAGTTGAAATATGCAGTTGTTTTCTGACAATCCTCAAGTGTCAATTTTATTTTTAAGTAATTAAAAAAATTGAGCTGAAATCAATTTTGAATCAAATCAATGAATACAAAATCTTTAAATTAGCCGAATGAATAAATATCTGATAGTCGGATTGGGAAACCCGGGTGAGAAATACCGCTATTCCAGACACAATATCGGTTTTTTGATTGCAGACGAACTGGTTCGAAAACAGGAACAGAGCTTTGCTGCTTCCAACTTTGGTCAGGTGGCCCAATTCAAATACAGAGCCCGACCGATAACCGTTCTGAAACCCGACACCTATATGAATCTGAGCGGCGATGCAGTTCGTTTTTGGATGCAGAAAGAACAGATTTCTATCGAAAATGTATTCATCATCTGCGACGATCTGAATCTTCAGTTCGGCACCATCCGGATCAGAAGAAAAGGAAGCGACGGCGGCCACAACGGATTAAAAGACATTCAGTCAAAAATTCAGAACCAGAATTATCCCAGACTCAGATTTGGAATCGGCAACGAATTTTCGGCCGGTCATCAGATTGATTTTGTATTGGGTATGTGGTCAGAAGACGAAATGAAACTGCTGCCCGAAAGACTCGACACAGCTTCAAATGCGGTTCTTTCATTTGTGTTTGAAGGAATTGCAAACGCAATGNNGTAAACTACTAATCTTTTAAATCAAAAATATCGCTGTACGGATTGCCCGGTGTAACAAAAAACTCACCATCCACATATCTGTATTGGGTTCCGATATTTTGAACCGCTTTCAAATCTGCATCATCCAATTTGATATTTGCACTTTCCAGATTCATGATGATGTGATTTTCAGAAGTTGATTTCGGAATCACAGCCGTTCCTCTCTGTTCTGCCCATTTGATCAGCACCTGCCCCGGACTGCAATTGTGTTTTTGGGCAATATCAACAATCGTTTTGTGACTGATCAGACTCGGTTCATTCTCTTTTTTCATCGAATGATGACGATCTCCGCTGCCCAAGGGCGAATAGGCTGTGGAATGTATTCCGTTTTCATTGCAGAATTCAATCATTTCATTCTGAGGAAGAAAAGGATGCATTTCCACCTGATTCATTTCGGGCATATCGTCGGTCAGTATTGACAACGCCTTCAGTTTTTTGATGCTGAAATTAGAAACGCCGACATGACGGGTCAGTCCGAGTTTTTTTGCTTCGATCATCGCTTCCCAGGTTTCGATCAGCGGAACTTCGGCAAGCGATAGATAATCGCTGTCATCTTTTGGGAAAATTTCAACTTCCGGTTTGAATGCAACCGGCCAATGAATCAGATACAAATCCAGATAATCGAGCTGCAGATCTTTGAGTGTACTTTTCAGTGCCGGAATCACATCATCTCTTTTGTGTGAATTGTTCCAAAGTTTTGAAGTTATCCAAACATCTTCGCGCTTGATTTTTCCGGTCGAAAAAAAAGTTGAGAAAGCACGTCCGACCGCATCTTCATTTGCATAAGTTTTTGCACAGTCAATATGCCGATATCCGTTTTCCAATGCGATTTTCACTGCGTTTTCAACTTCTGCCGGTCTTGATTTCCATGTACCCAAACCGATTGCCGGCATACGGTCGCCGTTTTTAAATTCCAGATGATTCATTTATTTTGATGATTTAAACAAACAAAGTTAGTTAAAAGCTGCTGTTTTAGGCTTAAAATCCATGGTGATTCATTTATAAAAATTGAATTTTGGAATTTAATTTTTTTATAATTCAAATTGTGTATTTTTGAGAACAGATCATGATTGAAATGAGTTTGAATTCAAACAAAGATATCGCATTGGTATTGTCGGGCGGAGCCGCCAGAGGACTCGCCCATATTGGTGTGATCAGAGAATTGGAAAACCGGGGTTACCATATCAAAAGCATCACCGGAACTTCGATCGGTGCGCTGATTGGCGGTCTGTATGCAATGGGTCGTTTGGATGAATTTGAAGACTGGATCATCAAACAGAGAAGTTACAGTTTTATCAAACTGCTCGATATTTCTTTCCGAAGAAACGGAATTATAAAAGGCGAAAAAATTCTTCAGAAACTCAGAAAAGAAATTCCGGGTATGAACATCGAAGAACTGCCGATTCCATTTTGTTGTGTGGCAACCGATCTTTATACCCAGCAGTCTGTGGTTTTGAACAAAGGAAAAATTTATGATGCAATTCGTGCGTCGATTGCAATTCCGTCGGTTTTTACACCGGTCAGAAGAGACGGAATGCTGCTGGTTGACGGCGGTGTACTCGACAATATTCCGGTTGATTTTGCAATCCGTACAAAACCCGACGACAAAATTCTGGCGGTCGATGTGAATGCGCGAATCCTGACGGAACAGCCGTCAAAAGGTCTGTCAAATAGAAATCTGAGTTTGTTCAGACTGAGCAATCAGGTGATTTCACTGATGACCGAAACGCTCGGAAATTTGAAATTAAAAGAAAATCCGCCTGATTTTACGATTCGGATTTCAAGATTTTCGTGTGAACTGTATGAATTCTACAAAGCCAAAGATCAGATTGAGCTGGGAAGAAAATGTGCTGCCGAACAGCTTGATCAGTTTGAGTTTTAAGTGATTTGAAATTTCCTGATTTTGAATCATCATTCAAAAGTCCCAATTTTGCATTAAACTTTTGAAAAATGCTTGGACTGAAACTGGCCACCGATCCCAGATGGGCAAATATAGCCGAGAAAAATTTGGAAGAAATACTGACCGATCATGCCTGGTGCGAACAAAAAGCAGCATCAAACGCAATCTCACTGATTGTCAACAATTCACAATATCAGGATTTGGTTTCGACCATGACCGAAATTGCGATGGAAGAGATGAGTCATTTTCAGATGGTTCATGAAATCATCAAAAAACGAGGTTACACACTCGGACCCGAAAGAGCTGATGATTATGTGGGCCAATTGTATAAATTCTGTAAAAAGGACGGAAGCAAAAATCAGTCTTTTGTTGACAGACTGCTGTTTGCTGCGATGATTGAAGCAAGAAGCTGTGAGCGCTTCAGAGTGCTGTCAACCAATATCAAAGATGAAGAACTTGCGAAATTTTATCATGAACTGATGGTTTCAGAAGCCAAGCATTATACTACTTTTCTGAAATTTGCAAGAAAATATTCAACCGATGTGGATGTGGACAAACGCTGGAAGGAATGGCTTGAATTTGAAGGCGAACTGATCAAAAATTACGGAAATAAAGGTGAAGTTCACGGCTGATCCGGACTCAGATCCAATTCAAAAATATAATCATCCATCACATAAGAATTTCCGATTTCAAAAACACCTTCACCGATTTTTTTGAAACCTGATTTTTCATAAAACCGGATTGTGTCGGTATTGTGTTTGTTTACATTGAGGCTGATTTTGTAGAGTTTGCGTTCGATTGCCGTCTTTTTGATAAAATCAATCATCAGTTTTCCAAAACCTTTTCCGCGAATTTCTTTTTTCAGATAAATTTTTGACAGATACATTCCCGATTCTTCAGGTTTCAGCATCAGATAACCGACCGGTCTTTCATTTTCCCAAAGTATCCGCCATATACAATCCTGATTGATTTCTTCCAAAATTTTTTGTTTGGAATGAAACATTTCCAGCATATAATCAATCTGTTCTTTGCTGATGATTTTGATATAATGCTGATTCCAGATTTCTTCGGCAAGCTGCTGCAGCAGTTCGATTTCGTTTTCGGTGACCGGTTTGAGTTCTGTCATTTGATAAAATTCGAATCAAAATTAAATCAAATTGATGATTTGAAAGCAACCATCAAATTAGAAATCCTAAGCCTGTCCAAAGTCAAATTCAATTTCTATCTTTGTTAACTAAATTCAATCAAAATGTACAGCGAAAAATTTCATAAACATCTGTCCGATACCCTGGCAGATCTCGACAATCAGGGATTATTCAAAAGAGAAAGGATCATTGCGTCTCATCAGGCGGCCGAAATCACGCTTCAAAACGGAAGCAGGCTTTTGAATTTCTGTGCAAACAATTATCTGGGACTTTCGGATCATCCCGAAATTATCAAAGCNNAAAGCTTCTCAGGATATGCTCGACAAAAGAGGATACGGAATGTCGTCGGTTCGTTTTATCTGCGGAACTCAGGACATCCACAAAGAATTGGAAGCGAGAATTGCCCATTTTCTGGGAATGGAAGATTCGATTCTTTATGCGGCTGCTTTTGATGCAAACGGAGGTGTTTTTGAACCTTTGTTTACAGAAGAAGATGCAATTATTTCTGACGAACTGAATCATGCTTCGATCATTGATGGTGTGCGTTTGTGCAAGGCGGCGAGATATCGTTACAAAAACAACAATATGGCTGATTTGGAAGAGCAGCTGAAAGCGGCTGCCGAAAAAAATCACAGATTCACAATTATCGTAACCGACGGAGTTTTCTCAATGGACGGGATCGTTGCCAATCTGAAAGGTGTTTGTGATTTGGCTGAAAAATACGGTGCATTGGTGATGGTTGATGATTCACACGCAACCGGATTTATCGGCAAAACAGGTCGCGGAACACACGAATATTGTGATGTGATGGGCCGAGTGGACATCATCACTTCAACCCTCGGAAAAGCATTGGGCGGAGCAATGGGCGGTTTTACTGCCGGAAAAAAAGAGGTGATCGAAATGCTCAGACAGCGTTCGAGACCTTATCTGTTTTCAAATTCGCTGGCGCCGGGCATAGTGGGTGCGGCTCTGCATGTGTTTGATCTGCTTGAAAAAGATACAACACTGAGAGACAAGGTGATGGAAAATGCGGAATATTTCAGAGGAAAAATGAAAGCGGCAGGTTTTGATATTCCGGACGGAGATGCTGCCATTGTTCCGGTGATGCTGTATGATGCAAAACTCTCTCAGGTGATGGCTGACAAACTGCTTGATGAAGGAATCTATGTCATCGGATTTTTCTTTCCGGTGGTGCCGAAAGACAAAGCAAGAATCAGAGTTCAGCTTTCGGCCGGACATACCAGAGAGCATTTGGACAGAGCGATTGCCGGTTTTACCAAAGTAGGCAAGGAGCTGGGTGTGATCAAATAATGATTTTTAAAAATAATGAGAAAGCCTGTTCAGATTTTGGACAGGTTTTTTTGTATAATTTTTTCAGTGGAATTTTTAAATTTTTGTCAGTCGTGCGAGATATGATTCTTCATCTTCAATGACTTTTTCGACTTTGAAACCGAATTCTTCAGCCGCTGTTTTCAGATTGTCATAATCGAGATACAGCATTTTGAAAGGTTTGTCTTCTTCACCTTTGTAACTGACATAATATTCGACTTCACCGTAATAATGATCGGCAGGCAGTTCGATACCTTCCGGATTTTCAAACATATACAGTATGTCTGTTCCGTCAATCAATAACTGACCGCCGGGATTGAGCAGCTGATAAAGTTTTTTGAGATAATCATCCATTCTGTCAATGGTTTCAAAAATCCCGGTTCCGTTCATCAGCAGTAGGATGGTGTCAAAAGTTCCGTCATTGAAATCAAGCAGATTTTGACAAACAGAATTTTTCACGCCTCTCAATTTGCAGATTTCAATTGATTTTTCGGAAATATCGATTGCTGTCACATCAAGCTGTTTCTGATTTTGAAGATAAAGACTGTGAGAACCCGCAGCTGCACCCACATCCAGAACTTTTCCTTTTGAAAGTTCAAGCGCTTTTTGTTCGATCGGCGGCATTTCGGCAAAATTTCTGAACAGATAGGAGACAGGCAGTACATCCTGTTCCGAAACCGATGATTCGGTGATGATATCTTCAGGAGAATTTTGATGAAAATAATCCCAAATTGCTTTGCCCATCAAGTCTTTCATAAATTGTCTGTCTGTTAATTTTTATAATTCTAATGCAAATATAGACTGAATGAATCAATCAGGCGAATCGGCAGCTTATTACATTATTGATTTGACTTTTTTAATTGATTAAAAAAAATTAATTTAAAGATTGATTCGGCAATGGAATTTTTTCTTACTTTTAACAAAGCATTAAAAAATTTTGGTACAATGCTTGTCGTTATAAGAATATTATTAACCAATAAATTAATCAAAAAATGAAAAAAATTATTGCACTCAGCATGATCAGCTTCGGTTTAAGTTTCGGACTGGCACAGCAGAAATCTGAAACCCTGAAGAAATCGGAAGATCAGGTAACTACATCTACAGTAAAAAAACAAAAAACACAAATTTCAGATGATGAAGCTGCTGTAAAGAGAGTCGAAATGAACAAAGGAAAAAGAGCTGAATTGAAGAGAGACGGAGATCAGAAAAAAGGCGATTTCAGAAAAGGAAACAAAGATCAAAAAGACATGAGATCCCAAATGAGCGCTGAAAAAAGGAAAGAAATGACTCCTGAAGAAAGGATGAAAATGAAAGAGGAAAGATTGAAAAAAGCGAACGAGAAAGGTCAGATCGATGCTCAAAAACAGCAGGAAATCAAAAGAAAGGCAGAAAGCGAAAGATCAAGCAAAGCAGCAAACAGCCTGAAAGCAGAATAATCCAAAAAAGACTGAGTTTTAAAATTAGTTGTAATTTTTAAACGAAAAACGGATATTAGCCCGATCAAATCCAATTTTGGTCGGGCTTTTAATTTTTTATCGGATGAATATTTTCAAATACCTTTTAGTTTCAATTTTTGTTTTA
>JRYL01000120.1_pt1 | contig 35211 bp, 25 predicted proteins | sample 235391 | NCBI WGS metagenome assembly JRYL01 (sample SAMN03074223, study PRJNA261481) | activated sludge metagenome | biome: Wastewater Treatment Plant; feature: Wastewater; material: Activated sludge; isolation source: activated biomass of a wastewater treatment plant treating wastewater from... ...
CTCGCAGGCCTGCCGCCTGCCGTATCAGGTGCTGGACGCGCAAGGCCGCTTCGTGGCGCACGACGCGCACGTGCTGAGCATGAAGGACAACAACCAGTCGCTCAATTTACGCCCGCTCATCGACGCTGGCGTGCGCAGCTTCAAGATCGAGGGCCGCTACAAGGACATGGGCTATGTGAAGAACATCACCGCCCACTACCGGCGGCTGTTCGACGAGATTCTGGAAGAGCGGCCCGAGTTGGCGCGCGCCGCTTCGGGCCGCTGCACCTTCAGCTTCACGCCCGACCCGAACCAGAACTTCAACCGCGAGTTCACCGACTACTTCGTCAACGGCCGGAAGGACGACATCGGCGCCTTCGACACGCCCAAGAACCCGGGCCAGCCCATCGGCTTCGTCACCCGCGTGGGCAGCGACCACTTCGAGCTGATGGCCGACGATGCAGCGCTGCAGCTGTCGAACGGCGACGGCCTGTGCTACTGGGACGCGCAGAAGGAACTGGTCGGCGCGCAGAGCAACCGCGTGGAAGACCTGGGTGATGGCGCTTGGCGCGTGTTCCCTAAAGACCCGATGGCGCAACTGCACGACCTGCGCCAAGGCACGGTGATCAACCGCAACCGCAGCATGGACTGGGCGCGCACGCTGGAAAAGAAGTCCGCCGACCGGCGCATCGGCGTGTGGCTGAAGCTGTCGGAAACCGCCGATGGCCTGCAGCTGTGCGTCACCGATGAAGATGGAAATGCGGCCTCGGCGCAGACCCAGCTTGCGCACGCCGCTCCCAAAGATGAAGCAAACAACGACGCCAAGCTGCGCGAATCGCTCGCCAAGCTGGGCGAAACCATCTTCACGCCCATCGACATCGTGCTCGATGTGCCCCGCCCCTGGTTCGTGCCCGCCAGCGTGGCCAACGCGCTGCGGCGCGATGCCATCGCCGCGCTCGAAGCCGCCCGCGCGGCCGCCTGGCAGCGCCTGCCGCGTGCCGAGCCGGTGCAGCCGCCCGCGCCCTACCCCGAGGATTCGCTCACGTACCTGGCCAACGTCTTCAACCACGCCGCGCGCGACTTCTATGCGCAGCACGGCGTGCAGGTGATCGACGCCGCCTACGAAAGCCACGAGGAAGAAGGCGAAGTCAGCCTGATGATCACCAAGCACTGCGTGCGTTTCTCTTTAAGCCTGTGCCCCAAGCAGGCCAAGGGCGTGATCGGCGTGAAGGGCACGGTGAAGGCCGAGCCGCTGCAGCTGGTGAACGGCAAGGAAAAACTCACCCTGCGCTTCGACTGCAAGCCGTGCGAGATGCACGTGGTCGGCAAGATCAAGCGCGGCGTGATGCAGCAAGGCGCACGCGAGGCGGCCGAGCATGCGCTGCGCTTCTACCGCACCAGGCCGGCGCCCGCGGCATTTTCCGACTGAAAACGGGCTTTGGCGCCGTATATACTGCGCAACCAGCTATTGTTTCCATAGTAAACGGATCGATTTCATGAAAATCCTGCTCCCCGTCGACGGCACCGACCTGTCCCTGCACGAAACCCGCTTTGCGCTGCAACTGGTGCGCGAGGGCCTGAAGGCCAGCTTCGTGCTGGTGAACGTGCAGGAGCAGGCCACGTTCTACGAAATCGTCACCGCGCAGGATCCGGCGCTGATCGAGAACGCCGCCTACGAGGCGGGCGAAGACCTGATCGCGCCCTCGGCCCGCCTGCTGACCGAGGCCGGCGTGCCCTTCGAGACCGCCGTGGCCAGCGGCGAGCCGGTGAATTCGCTGCTGGAACTGATCGAGCTGCACCACTGCGACATGGTGCTGATGGGCTCGCGCGCGCTGGGGCCGTGGCGCCGGCTGATCGAGGGCGCGTCGACCTCGCGCAAGCTGATCGACGAGTCGCCCGTGCCGGTGCTGCTGGTGAAGCCGCCGCAGGACCGCTGACGCGCGGCGCTGGCCCGCACAGGGCCGGCGGCACCTTGCGCCAGGTCAGATAGCCTGTCATGGGCGCTCTGCACAATGGGCCTTCACCCGCATGAACACCGATGGCTGAAGCGACTGAACCATCCGCCCCCCCTCCCCCATCCGATTGGCACCTGCGCACCGGCACCGAGGTGCTGCAGGCGCAGCGCACCGACCCCGCCAGCGGGCTGACCCCCGAAGAAGCCGCGCGCCGGCTGACCGCGCACGGCGCCAACGAACTGGCCACGCAGCAGGCGCGCCCCTGGCCGGCGCTGCTGCTCGATCAGTTCAAGGATTTCATGATCGGCGTGCTGCTGGCGGCAGCCGTGGTGTCGGGCGTGCTGGGCGAGTGGGTCGACACGCTGGTCATCGTCGTCATCGTGGTGCTCAACGCGGTGATCGGCTTCACCCAGGCGCGCCGCGCCGACCAGGCGATTGCCGCGCTGCGCCAGCTGGCGGCGGCCCAGGCGCAGGTGCTGCGGGGCGGCCAGCCGCAACCTGTGCCGGCCAGCCAGCTGGTGCCCGGCGACATCGTGCTGCTGGAGGCGGGCAACCAGATACCGGCCGACCTGCGCCTGCTGGAGGCGGCGCAGCTCAAGGTCGATGAATCTACGCTGACGGGCGAATCGGTCACCATCGAGAAGCGCACCGAGGCCTTGGTTGGCGACAACCTGGCGCTGGGCGATCGCGTCAACCTCGGCTTCAAGGGCACCACGGTGACCAACGGCCGCGCGCGCGGCGTGGTGGTGGCCACCGGCATGGGCACCGAGCTGGGCAAGGTGGCTGGCCTGCTGAACGACGCCATGGACCGCAGCACGCCGCTGCAGCTGCGGCTGGCGCGCTTCTCGAAGCAGCTGTCGCTGATCGTGCTGCTGATCTGCGTCGGCCTGTTCGCCTTCGGCCTGCTGCGCGGCGAGCCGTGGCTGCTGATGCTGCTCACCGCCATCAGCCTGGCCGTGGCGGCGATTCCCGAGGCGTTGCCGGCCGTCGTCACCGTGCTGCTGGCCGTGGGCGCCAAGCGCATGGCGGATTTCAACGCGCTGATCCGCCGCCTGCCGGCGGTGGAGACGCTCGGCTCCGTCAGCGTGATCTGCTCCGACAAGACCGGCACGTTGACGCAGAACCGCATGCACGCCGAGCTGGTGTTGGCCGCCGGCCAGCCCTGGCACCCGGCCAAGGTCGAGGCCGAGCAGACCGCGCCCAGCCCGCACCACCTGCAGCTGCTGCGCGCCGCCGCGCTGTGCAACGACGCCTGCCCCAGCGGCGATTGCGACGACAAGGGCCACATCGTCTGGCAAGGCGACCCGACCGAGACCGCGCTGACGGCCGTGGCCGCGCAGGCCGACCTGCTGAAGCCCGAGCTGGAAGAAGAAACGCCCCGCGTGCGCGAGCTGCCGTTCGACTCGGACCGCAAGCGCATGACCACCTTTCACCGCGACGGTGCGGTGTTCGAGGCCTTCACCAAGGGCGCCCCCGAAAGCGTGCTGCCGCGCTGCAGCGCACACTGGTCGCCCGAGGGGCGGCGGCCGCTCGACCAGGCCGCCGTGCTGGCCGAGGCCGAGCGCCTGGCCGCGCAGGGCCTGCGCGTGATGGCCTTCGCCAGCCGCGCCTGGCCGCAGCTGCCGGCCGAGCCGGACGTGGAGGCCATCGAAAGCGAACTGGCGCTGATCGGCCTGATCGGCCTGATCGACCCGCCGCGCGAGGAAGCCGCCGCCGCGGTGCGCGATTGCATCAGCGCCGGCATCCGCCCGGTGATGATCACCGGCGACCACCCGGCCACGGCGCTGGCCATCGCCCAGCGGCTGGGCATCGTGGCCAATGACGCCGCCAATGTCATCACCGGCGCCGAACTGACCGAGCTGGACGACGCGGCGCTGAAGGCCCGCGTGCTCGATGTGCGCGTCTATGCCCGGGTCGATCCGGCGCAGAAGATCCGCATCGTGCAGGCGCTGCAGTCGCACGGCCAGTTCGTCGCCATGACGGGCGACGGCGTGAACGACGCCCCGGCGCTGAAGGCGGCCGACATCGGCGTGGCCATGGGCAAGGGCGGCACCGACGTGGCGCGCGAGGCCTCGGCGCTGGTGCTGCTGGACGACAACTTCGCCACCATCGTCGGCGCGGTGCGCGAGGGCCGGCGCATCTACGACAACATTCGCAAGTTCGTGCGCTACGCCATGACCGGCAACTCGGCCGAGGTGCTGACGCTGTCGGCGGCGCCGCTGTTCGGCCTGCCGATGCCGCTGCTGCCGATCCACATCCTGTGGGTCAACCTGGTGACCGACGGCCTGCCCGGCCTGGCGCTGGCCGCCGAACCAGCCGAGCGCGGCATCATGCGGCGCCCGCCGCGCCCGCCGCAGGAAAGCCTGTTCGCGCAGGGCCTGGGCTGGAGCATCGTGCGGATCGGGCTGCTGCTGGCGGCGCTGTGCCTGGGCGTGCAGCACTGGGCCATCCAGAGTGGCGACACGCACTGGCAGACCATGGTGTTCACCGTGCTGACGCTGGCCCAGATGGCGCTGGTGCTGGCCATCCGGTCGGAGAACGATTCGCTCTTCACCATCGGCCTGTTCAGCAACAAGCCGCTGCTGGGCGCCGTGCTGCTGACCTTCGCGCTGCAGATGTCCACCATCTACGTGCCCTGGCTCAACCCGATCTTCAAGACCCAGCCGCTGCCGGCCTGGGAGCTGGGCCTGTGCATCGCGCTGGCCGCGCTGGTGTTCGTCGCCGTCGAGCTGGAAAAGGCCTGGCGGCGCCACCGCGCGCGCGCCGCGGCGCCCAGCGCGCCGAAGGCAAGCGCTGCATGACGGCGCTGCACCCGGCGCTGGTGTTCCTGGGCGGTCTGGCGGTGGTGGTGCTGGGCGCCGAGCTGCTGCTGAAAAGCGCCACGCGCATTGCCCACATGCTGCGCATCAGCCCCATCGTCATCGGGCTCACGGTGGTGGCCATCGGCACCAGCCTGCCCGAGCTGGCGGTGGGCATCACCGCCGCCGCCGAGGGCAAGGGCGCGCTGGCGGTGGGCAACGTGGCCGGCGCCAACATCATGGTGCTGCTGCTGGTGTTGGGCCTGTCGGCGGCCATCCAGCCGCTGCCGATCCAGCCCTACAGCCTGCGGCTGGAGGTGCCGGCCATGATCGGCGCCGCACTGGCGCTGATCATCATGTCGATCGACGGCGTGCTGACGCGCACCGAGGGCGCGTTGCTGGTGCTGGCCGCCGTGTTCTACACCGCGCTCATCGTGCAGTCGAGCCGGCGCGACCGGCGCCTGGTGGCCGACGAGTTTCTGGAGGAATACGCCGAGCCGCTGCCGCCGCTGGCCGAGCGCCGGCAGCAGTTCATCCGGCAGGGCCTGCTGCTGGCGGTGTCGATCACGCTCACCATCTACGGTGCCGAACTGCTGGTGGACGGTGCCTCGGCGCTGGCGGCGCGCTTCGGCGTGTCGGACGCGGTGATCGGCCTGACCATCGTCGCGCTCGGCACCTCGTCGCCCGAGCTGGTCACCACCGTGGTGGCCACGCTGCGCGGCGAACGCGACGTGGCCATCGGCAACCTGCTGGGCAGCGCCGTCTACAACATCCTGGCCATCTTGGGCACGGTGATGCTGGTGTCGCCGCGCGCCATCGACGTGAGCCGCGAGCTGCTGTTCATCGACCTGCCGGTGGCCGCCGCCGTGGCCATGGTGTGCCTGCCGGTGTTCCGCAGCGGCCACATGATCACGCGCACCGAGGGCCTGGGCTTCGTGGCGGCGTACTTCAGCTACATGGCGCTGCTGCTGCTGACGCGTGTTTGAGTCTCAACGGCTGTGGTATCCGCCGTTGGTCCACGCTTCCGGCAGGATTAGAGTCACTCATCAGCTTTGCTGCGGTTTCTCCGCCTCACGACAGCGGCCGCGCCGGCCAGCGCCACGGAAAGCGTCAGCAAGGCCCATGGGTTGTCAACCGGCACAGGTTGTACCGCGGCAGCGCCCACAGCAGGCCGCGTGACGCTCAAGGCGATCAGGCCGCGTCGGCAGTTAGCGTTGACACCGGTCAACGTCAAGCTCGTGGCGCCGCTTACCGTGAAGCTGGAGCTTTTGGGGCCATTGGAGGGCGTGTTGCTCGTGCCGTGCCTGACGGTCTGCGCCGTCTCGTCCCAGATATGAACCGGGTCCAGCGACTCCACGACAACCGTTTAGCCGCCGCCGAAGCGAACGCCCTCGCTGGGGCAATTCAGCCCCGCCAGCGAGAAACGCACATCCACCGCCTCCCCGAAGGTCCACGTCTGGGTTTGGTTCTGGTTAAAGGTGTAGTGGTGGTACCGGTGTACGCCGTCAACGATGCTCTCCCAGAAGCCTGGGCCGCTGACGCTCCATGTCACGCCGTTGGCCAGCGTGCCCCCTGTTGGGCTGGCCCCGATGGTCGTGAAGTCGATGCTGGCGGACGACTGCGCCTGTGAGGTGACTGCACCCGCCAGCAAGGAGGCCATGAATACGAGGCGCAACCGGCTTGACACTTTCAGCATGGCTTTGCTTCTCCCTTGAATCAAGTTTGTTACAAGTGCTGTTAACCATAGCACGTGACTCACCCTGGCCTACCCCACCCAGCGCCGCGCGTTGCGCCAGATCTGCATCCACGGGCTGAAGGCGCTCTTGTCGAGTGGCGTCCAGCTCATCTGGATGTTGCGGAACACGCGCTCGGGGTGCGGCATCAGGGCGGTGAAGCGGCCATCGGCCGTGGTCACCGCGGTCAGGCCGCCGGGGCTGCCGTTGGGGTTGTACGGGTACGCCTCGGTGGCGGTGCCGGTGTTGTCGACGAAGCGCATGGCGGGGATTACCTTGGCTGCATCGCCGCGGTAGGTGAAGTTGGCATAGCCCTCCCCGTGCGCCACGGCGATCGGCAGGCGGCTGCCGGCCATGCCGGTGAAGAAGATGCTGGGCGAATCGAGCACCTCGACCAGCGGGAAGCGCGCCTCGAAGCGCTCGCACTGGTTGGTGGTGAAGCGTGGCCAGGCATCGGCGCCGGGGATGATGTCGGCCAGCTCGGCGAACATCTGGCAGCCGTTGCAGGTGCCCAGCGCGAAGGTGTCGCCGCGCGCGAAGAAGGCCTTGAACTGGTCGGCGATCTGCGTGTTGAACATGATCGAGCGCGCCCAGCCGATGCCGGCGCCCAGCGTGTCGCCGTAGCTGAAACCGCCGCAGGCCACGGCGCCCTGGAAGTCGGCCAGGTTGGCACGGCCGGTCTGCAGGTCGGTCATGTGCACGTCGAAGGGCTCGAAGCCCGCTTCGTGGAAGGCATAGGCCATCTCGACGTGCGAGTTGACGCCTTGCTCGCGCAGGATGGCGACTTTGGGGCGGGCGAGAAGGATGCCCGCGCCTTGCGGCGCGCCCTCACCCCTGCCCTCTCCCGCAGGCGGGAGAGGGAGTTCGGTCTTGCTCCCTCGCCCCTCTGGGGAGAGGGTGGGGGTGAGGGGCGCGGCTGGCCCAGAGGTGGCGGCGCGGCCCCCATCCCTGCCTTCCCCCAGCGGGGGAAGGCGTTCGTCCGCGGCGGGATCGAAAGTCAGGTGCACGTGCAAGCCCTGATCGGCCGGATCACCCGCCGCCGCGTGCTCGGCGTCGGCGCAGGCCGGGTTGTCGCGCTCGCGGGCGATCTTCCAGCTCACGCTGTCCCACACCTGCTGCAGGTCGTGCAGGCTGGCGCTGAAGATTTCCTTGGTGTCGCGCCAGATGCTCAGTTCGCCCTTCCCTTTGTCGATAGAGGAACCGGCAGGGCGCGTCTTGCCGATGGTGTGGCCCCATTGGCTCAGGCCGTGCGCGCGCAGCACCTGCATCACCGCATCGCGCTCGGCGGTGCGCACCTGCAGCACCACGCCCAGCTCTTCACTGAACAGCGATTTCAGCGTCAGCTCCTCGCGTCGCGCGCTGACCTGGCTGGCCCAGTTCTTGGCGTCGCCGTACTCGGCGCGGCTGTCGCTGATGCCGTCGCCTTCGGTCACCAGCATGTCCACGTTCAGCGCCACGCCGACGCGGCCGGCAAAGGCCATCTCGGCGGCCGCCGCCAGCAGGCCGCCGTCGCTGCGGTCGTGGTAGGCAAGGATCTTGCCTTCGGCGCGCAGCTGGTTGACGGCCGCCACCAGCGCCTTCAGGTCTTCCGCGCTGTCCAGATCGGGCACGCCGTCTTTCACCGGGCAGCCCGACTGGCCCAGCGCCTGCGCCAGCACGCTGCCGGCCAGGCGGTGCCGGCCCTTGCCCAGATCGACCAGCACCAGCGTCGTGTCCTGCTCGCGGTCGAGTTGCGGCGTCAGCGTGCCGCGCACGTCGGCCAGCGATGCGAAGGCGCTGACGATCAGGCTGACGGGCGAGGTCACCTTTTTCGTGGCGCCGGCGTCCTGCCACTGCGTGCGCATCGACAGGCTGTCCTTGCCGACCGGGATCGCCACATCGAGCGCCGGGCACAGTTCCATGCCCACGGCCTTGACGGTGGCGTACAGCGCCGCGTCCTCACCCGGTTCGCCGCAGGCGGCCATCCAGTTGGCGGAAAGTTTCACGCGCGGCAGCTCGATGGGCGCCGCCAGCAGGTTGGTGATGGCCTCGGCCACCGCCATGCGGCCGGATGCGGGCGCATCCAGCGCGGCCAGCGGCGTGCGCTCGCCCATGCTCATGGCCTCGCCGGCAAAGCCCTTGAAATCGGCCAGCGTCACCGCGCAATCGGCCACCGGCACCTGCCAGGGGCCGACCATCTGGTCGCGGTGCGTCAGGCCGCCCACGGTGCGGTCGCCGATGGTGATGAGGAAGCGCTTGCTGGCGACGGTGGGGTGGCTCAGCACCTGGATCACGGCGTCCTGCAGGGTCAGGCCGTCCAGATTCAGCGGTGTGAACTGGCGCTGCACGGTCGTCACGTCGCGGTGCATCTTGGGCGGCTTGCCCAGCAGCACGTCCATGGGCATGTCCACGGCCGCATCACCCTCACCCCGGCCCTCTCCCGCCAGCGGGAGAGGGGGTGATTCCAGCGCGGCGCTCGATCCCTGGCTGTTGCTCCCTCGCCCCTCTGGGGAGAGGGCTGGGGTGATGGGCAGCGGCGCATCATCGACCACCAGTTGCCGCTCCTCGGTGGCGACACCCACCACCGCGAACGGGCAGCGCTCGCGCGCGCACAGCGCCTCGAACAGCTGCAGCGATGCGGGCGCGATCGCCATCACGTAGCGTTCCTGGCTCTCGTTGCTCCAGATTTCCTTGGGCGCCAGGCCGCTTTCTTCGAGCGGGACGGCGCGCAAGTCGAAGCGCGCGCCGCGGCCGGCGTCGTGGGTCAGTTCAGGGAAGGCGTTCGACAGCCCGCCCGCGCCCACGTCGTGGATCGCCAGGATGGGGTTGGCCTCGCCCATCGCCTGGCACTGCGTGATGACCTCCTGCGCGCGGCGCTGGATCTCGGGGTTGCCGCGCTGCACCGAATCGAAGTCCAGGTGCGCCGCGTTGGTGCCGCTGGCCAGCGATGACGCCGCGCCGCCGCCCATGCCGATGCGCATGCCCGGCCCGCCGAGCTGGATCAGCAGGCTGCCGGCCGGGAATTCGATCTTGCTCGTCAGCCGCGCGTCGATGCTGCCCACACCGCCGGCGATCATGATGGGCTTGTGATAGCCGCGCTGCACACCGCCGGCTTCCAGCTCGTATTCGCGGAAATAACCGGCCAGGTTGGGGCGGCCAAACTCGTTGTTGAACGCCGCGCCGCCCAGCGGCCCCTCGGTCATGATCTGCAGCGGGCTGGCCATGTGCTCGGGCTTGCCGATGGGCGAATCCCACAGCTTGCTCACCGTGAAGCCCGTCAGCCCCGCCTTGGGCCGCGCGCCGCGCCCGGTGGCGCCCTCGTCACGGATCTCTCCGCCCGCGCCGGTGCTGGCGCCGGGGAAGGGACTGATCGCGGCGGGGTGGTTGTGCGTCTCCACCTTCATCAGCACGTGGCGCGTGGCGCTTTCTTTTTCATAGCTGCCAGCGCTTGTCCCGCCTGCGCTGGAGGCCGATTTGGCTTCAAACACCTCGACATCGTGCCCCTCCATCACCGCCGCGTTGTCGCTGTAGGCGATCACGGTGTGTTGCGGGCTGGTGGCATGCGTGTGGCGGATCATGCCGAACAGGGTCACGCCCTGCGCCACGCCGTCGATGGTGAACTGGGCGTTGAAGATCTTGTGCCGGCAGTGCTCGCTATTGGCCTGCGCGAACATCATCAGTTCGACATCGGTGGGGTTGCGGCCCAGTTTGGTGAAGGCATCCAGCAGGTAGTCGATTTCGTCGGTAGCCAGCGCCAGGCCCCATTCGGTGTTGGCTTTTTCCAGCGCCGCACGGCCGCCCCCCAGCACGTCGACGTGCGCGAGCGGCTCCGGTGTCAGCTCGGTGAACAGCGCCCTCGCCTCCTCGCGGCTGGACAGCACGCTCTCCGTCATGCGGTCGTGCAGCAATGCGGCGATGGCGGTCAAGTCATCTTTTGATAGCTGGTGGCGCCCGACCAGCTTTCGCTTGAGGCCGATTTGGTATTCAACGATGCGTTCCACCCGGTGCAGCGCGATGCCGCAGTTGCGCGCAATGTCGGTGGCCTTCGACGCCCAGGGCGACACCGTGCCCAGGCGCGGGGCGACGATGATGACTTCGCCTTCCGCGCCTTCGGCGGCCGGGTCGCCATAGGTCAGCAATGCGGCCAGCCGCTCCAGATCAGCCGCCGGCGGCGCGGTGTCGAAACCGGCCAGATGCACGTAGCGCGCACTGACGCTGTCCACCGCCGGGTTCACGGCCTGCAGGCGCGGCAGAAGCTGGCGGATGCGGAAGTCGCTGAGGGCGTTGCCGCCGTCGAAGAAGTGGATGTGCTGGGTCACGTCGAAGGGCCTGAAAAAGGCGCGGCAAAAGGCGGATCGGGGTCGTGCAGCCCACCGCTGACTGGGGCAGGCTGCGAAGCCCTCAATTCTATCCGGCGCACCGGCGCCAGCCGGCCCGCCGCGGCCCCCGGAAGGCCTGCAGACCGCACGCCCAAAGACCCGATGGGATAATTTGCGCCCATGAGCATCACCATCAAGGACGAAGCCGGCATCGCGGGCATGCGCGAGGCCTGCCGCATCGCCTCGCAAGTGCTGGACGACATCACGCCGCACATCCAGCCCGGCATCACCACGCTGGAAATCGACCGGCTCAGCGCCGAATCGATGGCCAAATACGGCACGCGCTCGGCCACCGTGGGCTACCAGCCGCCAGGCTACCCGCCCTACCCCGGCCATGTGTGTACCTCGGTCAACCAGGTGGTGTGCCACGGCATCCCGGCCGACAAGCCGCTGAAGAAGGGCGACATCGTCAACGTCGACGTGACGGTGGTCACCGCCGATGGCTGGTACGGCGACAACAGCCGCATGTTCGAGATCGGCGAATGCTCCATCGCCGCCCGGCGCCTGTGCGCGCTGACCTACGAATCGATGTGGCTGGGCATCGAGCAGGTGCGCCCCGGCGCGCGGCTGGGCGACATCGGCCATGCGATCCAGAAGTTCATCGAAGGCCATGGGCTGTCGGTGGTGCGCGAGTTCTGCGGCCACGGCATCGGGCAGAAGTTCCACGAAGACCCGCAGGTGCTGCACTACGGCAAGCCCGGCACGGGCGAAGAGCTGGTGCCGGGCATGACCTTCACCATCGAGCCGATGATCAACATCGGCCGGCGCGACATCAAGGAAATGCCCGACGGCTGGACCATCGTGACCAAGGACCGCAGCCTGTCGGCGCAGTGGGAGCACACGGTGCTGGTCACGCCCTCCGGCTACGAGGTGCTGACGCTGTCTGCCGGCAGCCCGGCGATCCCTGAGTTCGTCAAGGGCATGGCGCGCGCCGCCGCCTGAGGCCGCTGTCATGAGTGCCGAAGCGGCCGCAGCCCCCCTGCAGGTGCCCGCCGTGTGCGTGGCGCACCGCCAGGCCAAGCAGGCCCTGCTGGACGAGTTGCGCAGCGGCAGCGCCGGCACGCGCGGCATCCGCCGCGCGCTGGCGCACCTGGCCGAGCTGACCGACGAGGCGCTGCGCACGCTGTGGAAGGACAACGGGTTCGATCCGCGCTCGGCCCTGGTCGCCGTGGGCGGCTACGGCCGCGGCGAGCTGTTTCCGCATTCCGACGTCGACGTGTTGCTGCTGCTGCCCGCCGACAGCCAGGCGGCGCACGACCCCGCGCTGCGCCGGCGCATCGAATCCTTCATCAGCCAGTGCTGGGACACGGGGCTGGAGATCGGCTCCAGCGTGCGCACGGTGGATGAATGCTTGACCATGGCCGCGGCCGACCTGACGGTGCAGACCGCGCTGCTTGAGGCGCGCCTGGTGGTGGGAAACCGCAAGCTGTTCAAGGCGTTCCAGCAGCGCTTCATGGCCGCGCTCGATCCGCTGGATTTCTTCGTCGCCAAGCGGCTGGAGCAACGCCAGCGCCACCTGAAGTACGAGGACACGCCCTACGCGCTCGAGCCCAACTGCAAGGAATCGCCCGGCGGGCTGCGCGACCTGCAGGTCATTCTGTGGACGGCGCGCGCCGCCGGCATCGGCCGCCACTGGAAGGATCTGCACCGTGCCGGCCTGGTGACGGCGCGCGAGCTGCGCCAGCTGCGCCACAACGAGGCGCTGCTGTCGGTGGTGCGCGCGCGCCTGCACCTGATCGCCGGCCGGCGCGAGGACCGGCTGGTGTTCGACCTGCAGAACGCTGTGGCCGAATCCTTCGGCTTTCAGCACCAGCGTGCCGACGACGGCCGCGTGATGCTGCGCGCCAGCGAAGTGCTGATGCGCCGCTACTACTGGGCGGCCAAGGCCGTCACGCAGCTCAACCAGATCCTGCTGCAGAACATCGAGGAGCACCTGCGCGCCGCGCAGGGCGAGCCGGCGCCCAAGCAGCGCCCGATCAACGAGCGCTTCGTCGACCGCGACGGCCTGCTGGAAGTGGTGCACGACGAGCTGTTCGAGCAGCAGCCGCGGGCCATTCTCGAAGCCTTTCTGCTGTATGCGCAGACGCCGGGCCTGAAGGGCCTGTCGGCCCGCACGCTGCGCGCGCTGTACAACGCGCGGGCGGTGATGGACCGCCACTTCCGCAACGACCCGGTCAACAGACAGACTTTCCTGGCCATCCTGCAGCAGCCGCAGGGCATCACCCACGCCTTCCGGCTGATGAACCAGACCAGCGTGCTGGGGCGCTACCTGTGGGTGTTCCGCCGCATCGTGGGCCAGATGCAGCACGACCTGTTCCACGTCTACACGGTGGACCAGCACATCCTGATGGTGCTGCGCAACATGCGACGCTTTTTCATGGCCGAGCACGCGCACGAATACCCGTTCTGCTCGCAACTGGCCGCCGGCTGGGACAAGCCCTGGCTGCTCTACATCGCGGCGCTGTTCCACGACATCGCGAAAGGCCGCGGCGGCGATCATTCCGAACTGGGTGCCCTGGAGGCGCGCCGCTTCTGTCAGCAGCACGGCATCGAACCGGCAGATGCGCGGCTGATCGAGTTTCTGGTGCGCGAGCACTTGATCATGACCAGCATCGCGCAGAAGGAGGACCTGAGCGACCCCGAGGTGATCCAGGCGTTCGCGCGGCGGGTCGGCAACGAGCGCAACCTGACCGCGCTGTACCTGCTCACCGTGGCCGACGTGCGCGGCACCAGCCCCAAGGTGTGGAACGCCTGGAAGGGCAAGCTGCTGGAAGATCTGTACAAGCTCACCGTGCGCGCCCTGGGCGGGCGGGCGCCCGATGCCGACGCGGTGATCGAGTCGCGCAAGCGCGAGGCGCTGGCGCAGCTGCAGCAGGCGACCCTGCCGCCCGACGCGCACCAGCGGCTGTGGGACACGCTCAACGTCAGCTACTTCATGCGCCACGACGCGGGCGAGATCGCCTGGCACACGCGCGAGCTGGCCGCGCGCGTGACGGACGACATGACCCCGACACAGCGCCCGCTGGTGCGCGCGCGCCTGTCGCCCGTGGGCGAAGGGCTGCAGGTGATGGTGTACGCCAGCGACCGGGCCGATCTGTTCGCCCGCATCTGCGGCTACTTCGAACGCGCCGGCTTCTCGATCCTCGACGCCAAGATCCACACCACGCGCGACGGCTACGCGCTCGACACCTTCCAGATCGTCAACCCCATCGCCCCGGACGATTACGCCGAATACCAGGGCATGGTCGAGGCCGAGTTGCCCGCCGCCATCGACACCGAGGCCCCGCTGCCCACGCCGCGCCTGGGCCGCGTGTCGCGCCGGGTCAAGAGCTTTCCGATCGCCCCGCGCATCGACCTGCGACCGGACGAGAAGGCGCAGCACTGGCTGCTCACCGTCACCGCCAGCGACCGCGTCGGCCTGCTCTACAGCATCGCCCGCGTGCTGGCCGCGCACGGCATCGACCTGGAACTGGCCAAGATCTCCACGCTGGGCGAGCGGGTGGAAGACATGTTCCTGCTGCAAGGCGCGCCGCTGCAGCACGCCAAGACGCAGCTGGCCATCGAGCACGAACTGCTGGAGGTGCTGGAGGCGCAGTGATGCGCCCGAAGCAGCGGCGGATCAAGGCCTCAGGGCCTTGATCTCCTTGATCATCACCAGCAGCATCTTGAACTGGCCCTTGGGGTGCACGGCGTGCGGCACATTGGCGGGCATCAGCAGCGTCTGGCCTTCGCCCACGTCGTGGTGCTGGCCGCCCAGCATGATGTCGGCCTCGCCGTCCACGCCGACGATCAGCGCGTCATAGGGCGCGGTGTGCTCGCTCAGGCCTTCGCCGCCGTCGAAGGCGAACAGGGTCACGTTGCCGCCGGTGTTCTTCACCAGCATGCGGCTCACAATGGCCTGCTCCTGGTAGCTGAGCAGCGTTTTCAGGTTCTCGACCTTGGGAGCCTGGTCGCTCAGCTTGGTGTTGGTGCTCATGGGCATCTCCTCGTCGTTGATGGGCCGCCACCGGGCGCCAGTCGATTATGGCGACGCGTCATTCCCATTCCAGATCAAGGCTGCCATATCTCGTCATTCCGGCGCAAGCCGGAATCCAGACGGCGTGTGCGAGAAACATGGATCCCGGCCCTCGCCGGGATGACGGCGATGGACGCATTGAACTGGAAACAGAATCAGGCCTGCACCTGCGCCCAGACCTTTTCCAGCCGCTTGACGCTCACCGGCTGCGGCGTGCGCAGCTCCTGCGCGAAGAAGCTCACGCGCAGCTCCTCCAGAAGCCAGCGCAGCTCCTGCAGGCGCGTGTCGATGGCGCCCTTTCGCTCGGCCACCAGGCGCCAGAAGCGCTGGTCCTGGGCGCGCACCTCGGCCATGCGCTGGGTGTCGCGCGCGGGGTCGGCGCGCAGCTTGTCGAGCCGCAGGGTGATGGCTTTCAGGTAACGCGGAAAGTGCTGCAGCGCCGCCCATGGTGTGGTGGCCAGGAAGTGCTTGGGCACCAGGCGTTGCAGCTGCTCGGCGGCGTCTTTCGTGGCCTCGGGCGCGTTTTTCGCGTCCTTGATCTTGCGCGCGGCGGCGGCGTATTCGGTCAGGATGACACCCGCCAGCCGCGCGATCTCGTTGGCGATTAGGGTCAGGCGCGCGCGCCCTTCGTCCACGCGGCGCTTGAAGTCGGCTTCGGTCGCGGGCAGCGGGTCGATGAGAAAGGCGCGGTCCAGGGCGACGTCGATGATCTGCTGGCGCAGTTCCTCCGCCGTGCCGAGCGGCATGTAGGCCACGGCCATTTTTTGCAGATCGGGCACGTTCTTTTCGAGGTACTTCAGCGCGTCCCTGAGCTGCAAGGCGAACAGGCGGCGCAGGCCGGCGCGGTGCTTGGCCGCCGCGACCTCGGGTTCGTCGAACACCTCGATGGTCACGGCATCGCCGGCGTCGATCAGCGCTGGAAAGCCCACCAGCACCTGGCCCTTGCGGCGGATTTCCATCAACTCGGGCAGCTCGCCGAAGTCCCACGCGGTGTGGCGGGAGTCGGCGAGAGTGGGCGTGATTGCTTCTGATTTTGTAGCTGCTCGCGCTTGTCCCGTCTGGTCTGAAGGCCGATTTGGCTTGGATTCGGCGGCGTGGCCCTCACCCGGCCTTCTACCGGAGGGAGAGGGCAAAGACGACTTCAGCCCGGCCAGCGCCTGGAACGCACCGCGCGCCTCGCCGCCCAGTTCGGCCTTCAGCGCCGCCAGGTTGCGCCCCTGCCCGCGCTGACGGCCATGCTCGTCGACCACGCGGAAGTTCATGAACAGGTGCGCGGGCAGCATGTCGAGCTTGAAGTCGGTGCGCTTCACATCCAGGCTGGTCGCCTCGCGCACCAGCTTGAGCAGCGCGTCGGTCAGGCTGCCGATGCCGAACGCCTCCGGTGCGCCCAGGATATCGTTCAGCCGCGCCGCGCTCTCGGGCAGCGGCACGAAGCGGCTGCGCGGCTTCTGCGGCAGGCTTTTCAGCAGCGCCTGGATCTTGTCCTTCAACATGCCGGGCACCAGCCATTCGCAGCGCGCCTCGCTCACCTGGTTCAGCACGAACAGCGGCACGGTGACGGTGAGGCCGTCCTTGGCGTCGCCCGGCTGGTGCAGATAGGTGGCGGCGCAGTCCACTCCCCCTAAGCGAATCATCTTGGGGAAGGCGGCGGTGGTGATGCCCGCCGCCTCGTGGCGCATCAGCTCGTCGCGCGTCAGGTGCAGCAGCTTCGGGTTGGCCTGGCTGGCTTCGCGCCACCAGCGCTCGAAGTCGCGCCCGTTGCTGATGCCCTGCGGCACCTGCGCGTCGTAGAAGGCGTAGATCAGTTCGTCATCGACCAGCACGTCCTGGCGGCGGCTCTTGTGCTCCAGCTCTTCCACCTTGGCGATGGTCCTGGCGTTGGCATTCAGGAACGGCAGGCGGCGCGCCCAGTCGTCGGGCCATTCGCCGTTCACCAGCGCCTCGCGGATGAAGATCTCGCGCGCGGCGTGCGGATCGACCTGGCCATAGCTCTTGCGCCGGCCGGAGTACACGACCAGCCCGTACAACGTGGCACGCTCGAAGGCGATCACGTCCTGCGCCTTCTTCTCCCAGTGCGGCTCCAGCAGCTGTTTCTTCAGCAGATGGCCGCCGACCTCTTCCAACCAGGGCGGCTCGATGTTGGCAATGCCGCGGCCGAACAGGCGCGTGGTCTCCACCAGTTCGGCGGCAACGATCCACCTGCCCGGCTTCTTGCTGAGGTGCGCGCCGGGATGGCGGTGGAACTTGATGCCGCGCGCGCCCAGGTATTCGCCCGCGCTGCCCTGCCCGCCCGCATCGTCGCTTTCGATCTTCTGCCCGACGTTGCCCAGCAGCCCGGCGAGCAGCGACTTGTGCAGCGCCTCGTAGCCCGCGGGCTGCGTGTTCTCGCGCCACTGGTGCTCGGCGACCACGGTGTGCAGCTGCGTGTGGATGTCGCGCCACTCGCGCACGCGGCGGATGTTGATGAAGTTCTGGCGCAGCAGGTTTTCCCACTGGCGGTTGCTGAGTTTGTGGGTGGGATGCTGGCCCTCACCCCCGCCCTCTCCCGCGCGCGGGAGAGGGAGTTTCTTGGTGCTGGTTGCATCGGTGACAGCGTGACGGCTGCTGCCCCCTCTCCCGCTGGCGGGAGAGGGTTGGGGTGAGGGCGATTCCCCCAACGCCCTGCGCGCCGCCTCCATCGCCAGCGCCGCGCGCTGCGCCGCCGGCAGCGCGGCCAGGTTGGCGGGCCGCTTTGCCGCGCCCCGCCCTTCGGCGGCGGCCATCTCGCCGCGCGTCTTCACCACGTGGCCGCCCCGCGCATCGTGCAACCACTTCCACAGCCTCAGATAGCCGCTGAACTCGCTTTTCTCGTCGTCGAACTTCGCATGCGCCTGGTCCGCCTGCGCCTGTTGCTCCAGCGGCCGGTCGCGCACGTCCTGCACGCTCAGGGCGGCGGCGATGATCAGCACCTCGCGCAGCGCCCCGCGCTCGCGCCCTTCCAGAATCATGCGGCCCACGCGCGGGTCCAACGGCAGGCGCGACAGCTCCAGGCCCAGTTCGGTCAGTTCCTGCGCCTCATCCATCGCGCCCAGTTCCTGCAAGAGCTGGATGCCATCGGCAATCGCGCGGCCCGAGGGCGCATCGAGAAACGGAAAATCCTCCACCCGCCCACCCTCGCCGCCCAGGTGCAGGCTCTTCATGCGCAGGATCACGGCCGCCAGCGACGAGCGCAGGATTTCCGGGTCGGTAAAGCGCGGGCGGCTGGCAAAGTCCTTCTCGTCGTACAGCCGGATGCACACGCCGTCGCTCACGCGCCCGCAGCGGCCGGCGCGCTGGTTGGCGGCGGCCTGGCTCACCGGCTCGATCAGCAACTGCTCCACCTTGCTACGGTAGCTGTAGCGCTTGACGCGGGCCGTGCCGGGGTCGATGACGTACTTGATGCCCGGCACCGTGAGCGAGGTCTCGGCCACGTTGGTGGCAATGACGATGCGCGGCGCGCCGTGCGTGTCGAACACGCGGTCCTGCTCGGCCTGGCTGAGGCGCGCGAACAGCGGCAGCACCTCGGCGTTGCGCGTCAGCGGGCTGTGCGACAGGTGCTTGCGCAGATGCTCGGCAGCGTCGCGGATTTCGCGTTCGCCGGGCATGAAGACCAATATGTCCCCCGCTGAACGGCCCGTCCAGACTTCATCGACCGCTTCGGCAATCGCATCGTTCAAATCGTGGTCGCGGCTTTCCTCGAAGGGCCGATAGCGCTGCTCCACCGGATAGGTGCGCCCCGACACCAGCAGCACCGGCGCGGGCTGGTCCTTGGCATCGGCAAAGTGCTTGGCAAAACGATCCGCGTCGATGGTGGCCGAGGTGACGATCAGCTTCAGATCGGGCCGCTTCGGCAAGATCTGCTTCAGATACCCGAGCAGGAAGTCGATGTTCAGGCTGCGCTCGTGCGCCTCGTCGATGATGAGCGTGTCGTAGGCGCGCAGCAGCGGGTCGGTCTGCGTTTCGGCCAACAGGATGCCGTCGGTCATCAGCTTCACGCTGGCGCCGGGCGACAGCCGGTCGTTGAAGCGCACCTTGTAGCCCACCACCTCGCCCAGCGGCGTCTGCAGCTCGTCGGCAATGCGCTTGGCCACGCTGGTGGCGGCGATGCGGCGCGGCTGCGTGTGGCCGATCAGCTTGCCGCGCTGGCCGGCCGGTGCGTTGCAGCGCCCGCGGCCCATGGCCAGCGCGATCTTGGGCAACTGCGTGGTCTTGCCCGAACCCGTTTCGCCGCAGACGATGACGACCTGGTGCGCGCGCAGCGCGGCCTCGATCTCGGCGCGCCGGCTGCTCACGGGCAGCGACTCGGGGAAGTCGATCAGCTTGGGCTGGTTGGCCGCTGCAACTTCAGAACGGCCCGCGCGCTCAGGCAGCGGCTGGCGGGGCGGTGCGGGGGCGGAACGGCGGCTCGGGTCGGTCATGGGGTGCGGCATTATCCCCGCCGGCCCTGCGGTGCAGCGGGTGGCGGGACCTGCCCTACATGAGGGCGATCCGCCGCAGCTCAACCCGGTGATTCGCTATTTAAATAATAGCTGCTTGCGCTTGCAGGACGGGCGCTGAAGGCCAAAAATGGCTTGAAAACCTGCTGTGCCACGCTGATCACACCATCCCCGCCAGCCGCTGCCGCACGATCTGCTGCGCCTCGGCCACGATGCGGTCGATCAGTTCCTTCACCGTCGGGATGTCGTGGATCAGCCCGGCCACCATGCCGCACGACCAGGCGCCGGCGTCCAGGTCACCATCGCGCATCACCTTGGGGTACACGCCGCCCACCTCAGCCACGATGTCGTCGAAGGTGATCCTGTCGCCCAGTTCGCGCTCCTTGGCCAGCAGGCGCTCGACGCCGGCGTTGTTCAGCACACGCTCGGTGTTGCGCAGCGGGCGCATCACCAGGCGCGTGTCCAGTTCGCTGGCGGCCACGATGGCCTGTTTGACCTTCTCGTGCACCGGCGCCTCCTTCGTGGCGATGAAGCGCGTGCCCATATTCATGCCCTCGGCGCCCATGGCCATCGCCGCCACGAGGCTGCGGCCGTCGGCCATGCCGCCCGAGGCGATGAAGGGAATCTTCAGCGTCTCGGCCGCGCGCGGCAGCAGGATGAAGTTGGGCACGTCGTCCTCGCCCGGGTGGCCGCCGCATTCGAAGCCGTCCACGCTCACCGCGTCGCAGCCAATCGCCTCGGCCTTCAGCGCGTGGCGCACCGAGGTGCATTTGTGGATCACGGTGATACCCGCTTCCTTCAGCATGGGCATCCACTTCTGCGGGTTGTTGCCCGCCGTCTCGACCACCTTGATGCCACCGTCGACGATGCTGCGCACGTAGCCGGGGTAGTCGGGCGGCGTGCGCGCGGGCAGAAAGGTCAGGTTCACGCCGAAGGGCTTGTCGGTCATGCCGCGGCAGCGCGCGATCTCCTCGGCCAGCGCGGCGGGCGACGGCTGCGTGAGCGCCGTCAGAATGCCCAGGCCGCCCGCGTTGGACACGGCCGAGGCCAACTCGGCCAGGCCGACGAAGTGCATGCCGCCCTGCACGATGGGGTATTGGATGCCGAGCATGTCGGTGATGCGGGTGCGCATGAAGCTTCTCTCCGTGTCGAATGGGGTTGCGGGTGAAGCCGCCATTGTGCAAAACGGCGCCGCGCCGCGCGTAACGCGGGTGACATGGCGTTGGCCAAAGTGGGCACGGAACCACGGCGCGCCAGGCGGCTCCAACCGCGTCGACGCCGGACCACCCGCCGACGCACCGCATTGACCACCATGAAGCGCCCCACCGCCACCCGCCCGCCGCGCACTGCCAACCGTGCCGTGCGCGTGGCCGCGCCTGCGCCGCGCAACCCGGTGGCGGCCGCACTGGCCGCGCGACGCACATCGGGCGCGGCCGGGCGCCATGGCCCGCAGGCCAGCGCGCGCCGGGCCGCCGAACGCGCGGCGCTGGTGCGGGAGCTGCGGTCCGCACGGGACGATTGAAGCGACCGGACGCTGTGTAATTTATAGCAGTCAGCGCAGACGCGGCGCCGGCTTTCAGTTTTTTTATGGGAAGTCCATGCACTGGAGGATACGCCGCCCTTTGAACGCAGAGGTCGCAGAGGTTTCGCAAAAGTCGCAAAAAAAAACGATGTTTGGAGCCTGGTGCATTTGCAGGCTTCGCCAGTGATAGATGCCTCACTCGTTGGCGACAAGCCCATGATGCTTTCTGCGTCTTTTTGCGAAACCTTCGCGACCTCTGCGTTCAACCTGGAAACGGCAGTTGGATGCGCCCGAGCGTGCCATGAGGCGTGCCAGGTTTTGCCTGCAAGGACGAGCAACGCCGCATGGCGCGGACCGAAAGCGGTGAAATCCGGTGCACAACGCGCTCACCTGACAGGTGAGCGTGATCGAAGCCGTGAAAGTCAACGTACATGGGGTTGACCGAAGATGACGAACGGTCAACTGCCGTTTCTATTGACGTATTCCAAAAGCATGACAGCGCGTGCCGCGCCAAGGAAAACCCCCCTCTCCCTCTGGGAGAGGGACTGGGGTGAGGGCCGCCAGCGTGTCATGCATGACGCAATGATCAACAGGCTCAGTCGAACTTCACCCGCGGATCGACCCACACGTAGGTCAGATCGCTGATCAGCTTGGTGATGAGCCCGATCAGCGTGAACAGGAACAGCGTGCCCAACACCACCGGATAGTCGCGGCGGATCACGCTCTCGTAGCTCAGCAGACCCAGCCCGTCGAGCGAGAACAGCGTCTCGATCAGCAGCGCGCCGGTGAAGAAGGCGCCGATGAAGGCGGCCGGAAAGCCCGTCACGATGGGGATCAGCGCGTTGCGGAACACGTGCTTCCACAGCACCTGCCGCTCCGTCAGGCCCTTGGCGCGCGCCGTCAGCACGTACTGCTTGCGGATTTCCTCCAGGAACGAGTTCTTGGTCAGCATCGCCGTCACCGCAAAGCTGCCCAGCACCATCGCCGTCACCGGCAGGGTGATGTGCCACAGGTAATCGACGATCTTCGCGCCCCAGCTCAGTTCGTCCCAGTTGGCCGAGGTCAGCCCGCGCAGCGGAAACCACTGCAACTGCCCGCCAAAGATCACCAGCAGCGCCACGCCCAGCACGAAGCCCGGAATGGCGTAGCCCACCAGCACGATCAGCGTCGTCACCAGGTCGAACCGGCTGCCCGCCCGCACCGCCTTGGCCACACCCAGCGGCACGCTGATGCCGTAGCTGATGAAAAACGTCCACAGCCCCAGGCTGATCGACACCGGCAGCTTCTCCTTGATGAGCTGCCACACGTCCTTGTTCTGGAAGAAGCTGCGCCCCAGATCGAAGCGCGCGAACTGCCCCAGCATCTGGAAGAAGCGCTGGTGCGCCGGCTTGTCGAAGCCGTAGAGCTTCTTGATTTCCTCCAGCCGCTGCCCATCCACGCCCTGCGCGCCGCGATAGGCCATGCCCCCGCCCTCGGCCGACGCCCCGCCTGCCCCGGCGCGGGCCTCGGCCAGGTACTGCTCCACCGGGCCGCCGGGCACGAACTGTATGACGGCGAAGGTCAGCAGCAGCACGCCCAGCAGCGTGGGCAGCATCAACAGGAGGCGTTTGAGGATGTAGGCGAACATGGCTCTTCTGATTCAGGCTTCCACCAGCGTCCATTGCGACCAATCGCTCGGAACCATGGTGCGCCTGCGATCCTTGAATACCGCTTGCATTTCAAGTTCTCCGTTGGGACGTGGGCCAATCGAATAAATCCAGCACATGCCAAGACGCTGATTGCCGGGAGGTAGCGCGCTGATACGCGCCAAGGACACCACCAGACGGCGCCGATAGCGGTCGGACGAGGCGGATTGGACTGAAACCAGATAAGGCACCTGGTCACGCCTCGGGCCGGGGTTGATGTGAACATCGAATCGAGGCATCAAGCGCGCCCGCGTGGCTACAGGGGCGAATGGTCGTCAGCAAAAGAGCCGCCCCACGCATCGAGCACGGCGTTCCAGTCGTCGCAACACTGCTCTGCCTCGCGCAGACGGGCGGCGCGCGCATCGCGCTCCCGCGCTACGTACTCGGTCAACATGGCTTCGACCGTGGCCGACAGGTTGCCACTGTGCGCCTCGGCCTCCTGCACCAAGTCTTCGCTCAGGGTCAGGTTGACGGGGCGCTTGCGGGGCGAGACGGTGTGTGGCGTACTCATATGCGCATGGTATGTGCATCAGGCTGCGGTCGCAAAACCGCGTTCGCTCGCCTGGAGCACAGGCTATCGTCGCCCGCGGGGCGCACCGCTGCGGACTCAAGCGGGTTTCTTCTCCGTCAGTTGCCCCGACACATACTTGTGCAGCACGCTGGCGATCAGTGTCTGGTAGGGCATGCCCTCGGCCAGAGCGCGCGCCTGGATGTCCATCAGGTCGGCGGACGACAGGCGGATGTTGACGCGCTTGTCCTTGACCGCCGTGGCGCGCGCAGCATCGCGCAGGCGTTGCAGTTCGGCCTTGGTGGCAACGGAGATCAGCTGGCCGGACTCGTAGTCTTCCAGCAGTTGCAGTTCGTCGGGATCGAGACGTGGCATGTCATTCTCCTTTCGCGGCAATGAAGTCGCGCGTGGCCTTTCGGCTGGGGATGATGGTCTTGAGGAACAGGTGATCCTCTTCCTCGACGTAGGGCACCAAATACGCGTAGTCGTCGACCACCACCATGATGCGCTGACGCGGGTAACGCTCGGCGTTCGGGTGCGCGACGATATCCAGCAGCCCCCCGGATTCGACCGTGACGGTGATCTGTTCGAACGACAAACCCCGCTCCTGCTGGAGCAGCGCGTTCTTCTCGACAGACCACCGAAACGGCTTCATGGCGCAAGTTTAGGCAATCGTGTGCCTTTTGTCATCAATGCGGCGCCTGCCTTTAGCGCGTGCCCGGTGGATTCCTTGCCCACCACGTATCAATCGCCCACGTCTCCCCCCTGAAATACGGCGGGGTCACCTTCGGTCGCTCCAGCCGCCAGGTGTTGTAGGCCATGCGGTGGGTGCCGGCAAACCACTGCGGCAGCAGGACGTGGCTGTGGCTTATGACGCGGTCCAGCGTGCGGCAGGCGGCGCGGTACTGTGCTTCAGTCTTCGCGCTGACCATCAAGCTGATGATGCTGTCCACCGCCGCGCTCTTCACGCCCGCCAGATTGCCCGAATCCTCGGTATCCGCCGCCTGGCTGCCGAACAGGTCGGCGTATTCCTGGCCGGGGTTGGCGGTGCCGGCGTAGGCGATGGTGGTGATGTCGAAGTCGAATTTCTGCAGGCGCTGCTGGTACAGCGCGAAATCGACCGGGCGAAAGCGCAGCGTGATGCCGAGTTTTTCCAGGTTGCGCATCCACGGCGTGACGACGCGGGCGCCGCCTTCGTTGCTGTCGAGGTATTCGAGCACGAAGGCCTGGCCTTGGGCGTTGCGCAGGGTGCCGCTTTGCACGGTCCAGCCCGCCTCGGCCAGCAGCTGCTGCGCGCGGCGCAGGTTCTCGCGCAGGCCGCCGACGGCCGGGTCCTTGGGCTGATCGGTGCGCGGGGGCGTGTAGGCAATGCCGAAGGCGGCGGCGGAGATCTGGCCGCGCAAGGGATCCATCAGTGCCAGTTCTTCCGCTGACGGCAGGCCGCTGGCCGCGCAGCTGGTGTTGCCGAACAGGCCGCTGACGCGCGTGTACGAGTTGTAGAACATCTGGCGGTTCATCCACTCGTAGTCCACCGCCAGGCCCAGCGCCTCGCGCACCCGCACGTCCTGCAGCAGCGGGCGGCGCGTGTTGAGCACGTAGCTCTGAAAGCCGGTGGGCAGCTTGTGCTGAAACTCGCCCTTGACCAGTTCGCCCGAGTCGAAGCGCTTGCCGTTCACGCGCCGCGCCCAGTCGCCGGCCGAATAAAAGGCCATGAGGTCGAACTCGCCCGCCTTCAGCGCCTCCAGCCGCGCGGTGTTGTCGCGATAGATCTTGACCAGGATGCGGTCGAAGTTGGCCGTGCCGCGGCGCACGTTCAGCTCGCGCGCCCAGTAGTCGGGGTCGCGCACGTAGGTGATGTCCTTGCCGAACTTGACGGGCCCGATCTTGTACGGCCCGCTGCCAATGGGCGGCTCCATCACCACCTCGTTGAAGGGCTTGCCCTCGCCCCATTGGCGGCTGAACACGGGCAGGCCGCCCACGGTGAGCGGCAGCTCGCGGTTGGCGCGCTTGAAGCGGTAGCGCACGGTGCGTTCGTCCACCACGTCGACGCCGTCCACGTCGATCAGCATGGTCTTGTACGCGGGCGAGGTGTGCGGGCCGACCAGGGTGTCGTAGCTGTGCTTCACGTCCGCGGCCAGCACAGCGTCGCCATTGTGAAAGCGCGCTTCCCTGCGCAGGCGGAAGGTGGCCGACAGGCCATCGGGCGCCACCGTCACGTCCTCGGCCAGCAGGCCGTAGCCGGCGCCCTCCTCGTCCAGCGAGCCGGTGAGCAGGGTGTCGAACATCAGCTGGCTCAGATAAGCCGGCGCGCCGCCGCGGATGGTGAAGGGGTTGTACTTGTCGAAGGTGGACAGGCGCAGGTTGCTGACCAGGCGCAGCTCGCCGCCCTTGGGCGCATCCGGGTTGACGTAGTCGAAGTGGTTGAACCCGGGCGGGTACTTCATGTCGCCCCACAGCGCATAGCCGTGGGCACTCCACGCCGGGGCGCTGAACAGCAGACCAAAGGCCACAAGCAATGCATGCATGCGACAATTCTGCCGCTATTTTTCGAGGAGCTAGACCCATGACCAAACCCACCGGCTTTCTGGCGGGCAAGAAGCTGCTGATCACCGGCGTGCTGTCCAACCGATCCATCGCCTACGGCATTGCGCGCGCCTGCCGCAACCAGGGCGCCGAGCTGGCCTTCAGCTACGTGGGCGAGCGCTTCAAGGACCGCATCACCGAGTTCGCGGCCGAGTTCGATTCGAAGCTGGTGTTCGACTGCGACGTGGGCAGCGACGAGCAGATCGAGCGCATGTTTGCCGACCTCGCCAAGACCTGGCCGACCTTCGACGGCTTCGTGCACGCCATCGGCTTTGCGCCGCGCGAGGCGATCGCGGGCAACTTCTTCGACGGCCTGAGCCGCGAGAACTATCGGCTAGCGCACGACATCAGCGCCTACAGCTTCCCCGGCATGGCCAAGGCCGCCCTGCCCTACCTGAACGACAAGGCGGCGCTGCTGACGCTGAGCTACCTGGGCGCGCTGCGCAGCATCCCCAACTACAACACCATGGGCCTGGCCAAGGCCAGCCTAGAGGCCAGCGTGCGCTACATGGCCGAGGCGCTGGGCGGCAAGGGCATCCGCGTCAACGGCATCAGCGCCGGGCCGATCAAGACGCTGGCGGCCAGCGGCATCAAGGATTTCGGCAAGCTGCTGGGCTACGTGGCCAGCGCCGCGCCGCTGCGGCGCAACGTGACGATCGACGACGTGGGCAATGTGGCCGCTTTCCTGCTGAGCGACCTGGCCAGCGGCGTGACGGCCGAGATCACCTACGTCGATGGCGGCTTCAGCCAGACGGCGGGCTTGAGCGCGGACATGGTGGGCTGACCCGCGGCGCCGCTTTTACTCTGATTGTGGGAGCGGCCTTGGCCGCGATACAGCGCCGTGCGAAGGTCAAGCGCCTCATCGCGGCCAAGGCCGCTCCCAAAAGATTCCGCGTCACCCACCACAAGCCAAATCGGCCTCCAGCGCTTACCCAGCAAGCGCCGACAGCTTCTCTATTCATAGCATGAACCGCCGCCGCCTTCTGCTGCTCACGCCCCTGCTGGCCTGCGCTACCCTGCGCGCGCCGCTGGCCTGGGCGCAGCGCAGCAACGCCCCCGCGCTGCAATTGGCCGGCCATTACCGCCCCGGCATGGACCTGCGCGGCTGGTGGGTCAGCGAGAAGTACGACGGCGTGCGTGCGCACTGGGATGGCCAGCAGCTGCGCACGCGCGGTGGCGAACGCATCAACGCGCCCGCCTGGTTCACCGCCGGCTGGCCGGCCGAGCCGATGGATGGCGAGTTGTGGGCCGGGCGCGGCCGCTTCGAGCAGGCGCAGTCGGCCGCGGCGCGCCAGCAGCCGGACGATGCCGCCTGGCGTGCGCTGCGCTACATGGTGTTCGACGTGCCGGCGCACCCCGGCACCTTCGACGAACGCCTGCGCGCGCTGGCCGGGCTGGTGGCGCGCATCGACCAGCCCTGGGTGCTGGCCGTACCGCAGCGCAAGGTGGCCAGCCACGCCGAACTGCAGGCCCTGCTGCGCGACGTGGAACGTGGCGGCGGCGAAGGGCTGATGCTGCGCCGCGGTGCATCGCTGCACCGGGCCGGCCGCGGCGATGACCTGCTGAAGTTCAAATCCCACGACGACGCCGAGGCGCGCGTGGTGGCGCATCTGCCCGGCAAGGGCAAGCACGCCGGCCGCCTGGGCGCGCTGCTGGTGGAAACGCCCGAAGGCCAGCGCTTTGCGCTGGGCACCGGCTTCACCGACGCGCAGCGCGCCGATCCGCCGCCGGTGGGCAGCTGGGTGACCTACCGCTACCGCGGCCTGCACCAGAAAAGCGGCCTGCCGCGCTTTGCCAGCTTCATGCGGGTGCGGGCGGACGAGGCGCGGTTCAGGCCGGGGCGTTGATCGTCGGCAGCCTGTGTGGGAGCGGGCTGGCCCGCGATTCGGCGTATGTGGGGAGGAGACGCCTCATCGCGGGCCAGCCCGCTCCCACAACACGCACTGGGACTTCTGGACAATCAAGCTGATTTGATAGCAGCCAGCGCAGCCAGGGCGCCGCATACAGGCGACTTCCATCTGGCGCCCGCGCCGTTCCCCAGTGTGTCAGCGCCGCGAGCGCGCCGTCGGGTGCAGCCCGCGCCGGGCCAGAAAGCCCAGCAGGCGCTCGCGGTCGACCGGCACCACCATCCAGACGCAGCCGATCAGGCGCGCGCGCAGGCGGTCGAAGGCGGTGCCGCGGCGCGCCACCACCACCACGTGCGGCGGGTGGCCCGGCATGGGGCGCTGGGCGGTCAACGCGCGCGCCAGCGGCAGCAGATCGTCGCCCAGCGAGGCCTGGTCGAGAAACACGAAATCGACCGGCCGCTGCGCGAAGGCGGCCAGCGCCGCATCCGCCCCCTCGATCAGGCGCACGCGAAAGCCCAGCCGCCGGATGCCGCGCGGCAAGGTGTGCGAGCGCCGGCCCAGCGCGCCGACGACCGTCATCAGGTCGGCGTCAGCATCGTCGACGAAGGGCGTGGCGGCGTGCGCCCGGCGCACCATGCGTGGCGCGGGTGCGATCAGCAGGGCGCGCTCGCTGACGGCCCAGGTGGCGCGCGCCGACACGGCCGGCCCCGCCAGGGTGGAGACATGCGGTGCGGTGATCGGCATCGACGCCGTGGTGGGCGCGAAGGCCGACGACTGCGGCATGGGCGGCTGCGATTCAGCCTGCTGCGACTCGGGCGACTGCGACTCGGGCGGGTGTGCGCTGACCGGCGGCTGTATCGTGGGCGCGCCGGCCCGCAGGGTGGAGACGGGGTTCAGGCTGGCCGGCGCGGCCGTATCCCGGTCTTCGGGCCAGTCCAGCTGGGCCAGCACCTCGGCCACCGCCTGCATCTCGAGCGGGCGGCGCAGCACCGGCAGATCGAACGGCAACGACCGAGGCGGCTGGCCGACCAGCACGATCAGCGCCTGCGGATTGCCGGCGCGCAGGCACTCGACGACGCTGGCGTCGTCGCCGTTGGCGACGATGAGATTCGCCTCCTCCGGCTTCGCCACGGGCACCAGTTCGTCGCCCCCGCCGCTGTCGAGCGCCATCAGCGACTCGAGCAGCGCGCGTTCGGACGGCGTGAGGCCAATGAAGATGTAGGTGTAGCGCACGGTGGTTCGGGAGCCGGGGGCTGTGCCGACACACCTTGGTCAGCGGGCCCGGTTCCCGACCATTGTGGCCAGTCGGCGCGCCTTCGGGGCAAGCATCGGCGCAATGCGGCCCACACGCGGCGGCCAAGCCGTGATTGCTTCGCCCCGGTGTTGCTGCCACACTGCGCGGCCGTGAACTTTGCACGCAAGCCCCGATGCCCGATGACGCGCCACTTGCCCAACCGCTGATGACGTTTTGCTGGATGAGTCACCCGTCTCAGACAGTGGTGTGGGAATGGGCTTGCCCGCGATCAAGCGTTGGTTGTGGCGAAACGCCCTATCGCGGGCAAGCCCGCTCCCACAACGCGGATGCGGTCCGCGCGGCCTCAGAGACTTCTTGATGGTCAAGCATTTTCTTGAAAGCCCATTCGCATGATGCTGCAGACGCTGGACGGCCGGTCCTTGCCGTGGTCGCAGTTCGACGGCCAGGTGCGGCTGGTCGTCAATACCGCCAGCGCCTGCGGCTTCACGCCGCAGCTGGCGGGCCTGCAGGCGCTGCACCAGCGCTACGGGCCGCAAGGCTTCACGGTGATCGGTTTTCCATGCAACCAGTTCGGCCGGCAGGAGCCGGGCGATGCCGCGGCCATCGGCGCCTTCTGCAGCGCCAGCTACGGCGTCACGTTTCCGCTGATGGCCAAGTGCGACGTGAACGGCCCGCAGGCGCACCCGCTGTTCGCGTGGCTGAAGGCGCAGGCGCCGGGCGTGCTGGGCACGCGGGCGATCAAGTGGAACTTCACCAAGTTCCTGCTGGGGCGCGACGGCCGCGTGATCGGGCGCTATGCGCCGCGGCACCGGCCCGAGGCGCTGGCGGCCGACATCGAGGCGGCGCTGGGCCAGCCTTGAAGCATATGCATCAAATCGGGCTCCAGCGCCCGTCCAGCAAGCGCAAGCAGCTATTTATTTTGAAGCAACCAGGGCTTCGTCCAGCACTTCGATCCAGTGCCGCACCGGCACCTCGGTGCCTGACTGCAGGTGCGTGATGCAGCCGATGTTGGCCGACAGCACGGCGGCCGGGCGCTCGCTGGCTTTGTCGCCCAGCAGGTGGCCGAGCTTGCGGTCGCGCAGCTTCGTCGCCAGTTCGGGCTGCAGCACCGAATAGGTGCCGGCCGAGCCGCAGCACAGGTGCGCCTCCTGGGCGGCCGGGCGCAGCTGAAAGCCCAGCGCACCCAGGTACTGCTCCACCCCGCCGCGCAGCTGCATGCCGTGTTGCAGCGTGCAGGGCGCGTGCCAGCCCAGCACGCCGGCGGGCGGGCGCACGCGGCCCTGCAGCGCCTCGGCCAGGAAGGGCAGCAGCTCGCTCAGGTCGCGCGCCAGCTCGGACACCTTGGCCGCGCGGTCGGCGTAGCGCGGTTCGTGGCGCAGCAGGTGGCCGTAGTCCTTGACCATGGCGCCGCAGCCCGAGGCGTTGATGACGATGGCTTCGACGGCGCCGCGCTCGATGTGCGGCCACCAGGCGTCGATGTTGGCGCGCATCTGCTTCAGGCCGCCCTCGCCATCGGCCAGGTGGTAGCGCACCGCGCCGCAGCAGCCCTGGCCGCGCGGCAGCACGCATTCGATGCCCGCCGCATCCAGCACGCGCGCCGTGGCGGCGTTGATGTTGGGCGCCATGGCGGGCTGCACGCAGCCTTCGAGCAGCAGCACCTTGTGCGGATGCGCGCGCCGGGGCCAGGCGCCAGCGGCGCGGCGCTCGGGCACCTTGTCCTTCAGCACCGCGGGCAGCACGCCGCGCACCGACTGCCCCAGCCGCAGCGCCGGGCCGAACAGCGGCGATGTCAGCCCCTCCTTCAGCAGCCGGCGCTTGCGCGCCTCGGCCGGCGGGCGCGGCACCTTGGCCTCGACCACCTGGCGGCCGATGTCGATCAGGTGGCCGTACTGCACGCCGCTGGGGCAGGTGGTTTCGCAGTTGCGGCAGGTCAGGCAGCGGTCCAGGTGCAGCTGCGTGGTGCGTGTGGGCTGCTCGCCCTCCAGCACCTGCTTGATCAGGTAGATGCGCCCGCGCGGGCCGTCCAGCTCGTCGCCCAGCAGTTGGTAGGTGGGGCAGGTGGCGGTGCAGAAGCCGCAGTGCACGCACTTGCGCAGGATCGCCTCGGCCTCGCGGCCGGCGTCGGTGTCACGGTATTCGGGGGCCAGGGCGGTCTGCATCAGAAGTCCAAAACCATGCGCCCCGGGTTGAGGATGCCCGCCGGGTCGAACTCGCGCTTGAGCTGGGCGTGGATGCGCGCCAGCGGCTCAGGCAAAGGGGTGAACACGGGCACGCTGCCGTCGCCACCGCGAAACAGCGTGGCGTGCCCGCCGGCGCGCGCGGCGGCTTCGCGCACCACGGGCGCATCGGCCGGCGTGGCCTTGATCCAGCGCTGCGCGCCGTGCCATTCGACCAGCGTCGGCCCCAGGTTGAGCGGCGTGGCGGTGTCGGGCACGCTGGCGCGCCACAGCGCCTCGCCGGGTGCCAGGCGAAAGAACGGCAACGCCTGGTCGCGCAGCGCCGTCCACTGGCGCTCGGCGCGCTCGGCGTCCAGCACCTGGCCGCCCATGATTTTGGTCGCGCTGTCGATGGCCGCGCGCGCGCCGCGCAGGCGCACCACCAGATGACCGTCGGCCCAGCAACTGGCGTTCAGCGGCAGCGCCTGGCTGCCCCAGCGGTTGAGCTGCTGGCGCGCGCTGGTCTCGGACAGCTCGAACACCAGCGTGCGCTCAGCCGGCGGCACGGGCAGCACCTTCAGGCTGACCTCGGCGATCACGCCCAGCGTGCCCAGGCTGCCCGCCATCAGCCGGCTGACGTCGTAGCCGGCCACGTTCTTCATCACCTGGCCGCCGAAGGTCAGCAGCTCACCCTTGCCGTTGACGATCTGCACGCCCAGCACGTAGTCGCGCAGCGCGCCCACGCTGGCGCGCGCCGGGCCCGACAGCCCCGCCGCCACCGCGCCGCCCACCGTGCTGGCCACGCCGAACTGCGGTGGCTCGAAGGGCAGGCTTTGACCTTGCTCGGCCAGCAGCGCCTGCAGATCGCGCAGGCGCGTGCCGGCACGCGCGGTGACGACCAGCTCGCTCGGCTCGTAGGCCACGATGCCGGCCAGCGGGCGCGTGTCGAGCAGTTCGCCTTGCAGTTGCTGGCCGTAGAAGTCCTTGGTGCCGCCGCCGCGGATGCGCAAGGGCCGCCCACGCTCGGCGGCCTTGCGGATCTTCTCGATGAGGGCTTGCAGCGCGGCATCCATGCCGTGGATGGTAGCGGCTGGCCGCCCCGCATTCCCCTGCCTGACCAACCGTTACTTCTAATTCGGTAGCTGCCCGCGCCGGTCCCACCTGAGCGAAAGCCGGATTCGACATGAAAAAAGCCTGCCACGCGGGCAGGCCCTTGAATTGCCGCAGCGGGCTTCAGCGGTTGTACGCCGTCTCGCCGTGGCTGGAGATGTCCAGGCCCTGGCGCTCTTCCTCTTCGCTCACGCGCAGGCCGATCAACAGGTCCACGATCTTGTAGGCGATGAACGAGATCACGCCCGACCACACGACGGTGAACAGCACGCTCTTGGTCTGGATCCACACCTGCGCGCCCATGCTGAAGCTGTCGGGCGTCAGGCCGCCGGTGCCGCCCAGGCTCTGCGCGGCAAACACGCCGGTCAGGATGGCGCCGACGATGCCGCCCACGCCATGCACGCCGAACACGTCGAAGGCGTCGTCGACGCTCAGCAGGCGCTTGAGGCCGCTCACGCCCCACAGGCAGACCAGGCCGGCCAGGCCGCCGATGACGATGGAACCCATCGGCCCCACGAAGCCGGCCGCCGGCGTGACGGCCACCAGGCCACCCACCGCGCCCGAGGCGGCGCCCAGCATCGACGCCTTGCCCTTGTGCATCGCCTCGCCCAGCGACCAGGTGAGCGTGGCGGCCGCCGTGGCCAGCACGGTGTTGATGAAGGCCAGGCCCGCACCGCCGTTGGCCGCCCCGGCCGAGCCGGCGTTGAAGCCGAACCAGCCCACCCACAGCAGCGAGGCGCCCACCATGGTCAGCGTCAGGCTGTGCGGGGTGAAGGCTTCGCGGCCGTAGCCCACGCGCTTGCCCAGCATGTAGGCGCCCACCAGGCCGGCAATGCCGCTGTTGATGTGCACCACGGTGCCGCCGGCGAAGTCGAGCGCGCCGTCCTTGGCCAGCAGGCCGCCGCCCCACACGATGTGCGCCATGGGCACGTAGCTCAGCGTGAACCAGATCGCCATGAACAGCAGCACGGCCGAGAAGCGAATGCGCTCGGCGAAGGCGCCGACGATGAGGCAGCAGGTGATGGCGGCGAAGGTGCCCTGGAAGGCGATGAACACGTATTCGGGCACCGTCGGCAGCGCGCCGATGCTGTCGGGCGTGACGCCTTTCAGGAACAGCTTGTCGAAACCGCCGAAGAAGTTGCCGTCGCCGCTGAAGGCCAGGCTGTAGCCGTACACCGCCCACAGGATGCTGATGAGCGAGAACACGACGAACACCTGCACCAGCACGCTGAGCATGTTTTTGCTGCGCGCCAGGCCGCCGTAGAACAGCGCCAGGCCGGGCACGATCATCAGGATGACGAGCAGGGTGGAAGTAAGCATCCAGGCGGTGTCGCCGGAGTCGATGTGCGGTACGGGCGCGGCGGCTGCGGCGGCCGATGCGGCGGCCGCCACCTCGGGTGCGGCGGCCTGCGCCAGGGCAGCGCCGCCGGCCAGCAGCAGCGCGAAGAAAGCGAACAGGGATTTCATGGGTGGTGCTCCTCTGGTGCGTGCGATGGGGTTACAGCGCGGCGCCGCCGGTCTCGCCGGTGCGGATGCGGATGACCTGCTCCAGGTCGGCGACGAAAATCTTGCCGTCGCCGATCTTTCCGGTGCGCGCGGATTGCTCGATGGCCTCGATGACGCGCTCGACCACGTCGTCGTCCACGGCGGTTTCGAGCTTCACCTTGGGCAGGAAGTCGATCACGTACTCGGCGCCGCGGTACAGCTCGGTGTGGCCCTTCTGGCGGCCGAAGCCCTTGACCTCGGTGACGGTGATGCCCTGCACGCCCAGCTGCGACAGCGCTTCGCGCACTTCCTCGAGCTTGAAGGGTTTGATGATGGCGGTGACGAGTTTCATGATGCTTCCTTTTTGATAGCTTCCGGCGCTTGATGGACGGGCGCTGGGGGCCGATTTGGCTTAAAACGTGTACTTGATGCCCAGCACCAGCGCGGCCCGGCCGGTGAAGCGGCCGCTGGGCGTGACGTAGAGCGCCTTGTCGGCATTGGTGCCGATGACGGCGGCGCTGGCCGACAGGCCGTGGCCGAAGTCCTTGTTCAGCGCGAGCGCATAGTCGGTGTACGCATAGGCGCTGCTGTGGCGCACCCACTGGCGGCCCACGTGCGGCACCACCGACCAGCCATCGCCCAGGTCCACGCTGGCCGACAGGTCGAGGTAGCCGCTGCCCTTGCTGTCGGCAAAGCCGAACAGGTTGGTGAGCGCGTGCGAATACTTGGCGGTGAAGATGCCGTAGCTCAGCGCGCCGTACAGCTCGGTGGTGTTGGGGCTGACGGGCAGCGCGCTGTTGGGGTATTGGTAGCGCAGCAGGCCGACGTCGTAGCCCAGGCCGCTGGCGCCGAACTGGCCTTTATAGCCACCGTACACGTCCCACTCCAGCGGCGCATCGCCGCCGGCGTCCTTGATCCACTTGATCGTGGTCAGCCAGGTGCCCACGTACAGGCCGCTGGCGTGCGCGTAGTCGGCGCCGGCGCTCAGGGCGGGCTTCAGCCGGCTTTGCGCGATGCCGCGGTAACGGTAATCGGTGGTGGCGCCGACGTTGAACGACAGCGTGCTTTCAGGGGCAGGCGCCGGCGCGGCGGTCTGCGCCAGCGCCACGCCGCCGGTGGCGAGCGCGGCGGTGGCCAGGCTGATCTGCGGGATGGTGCGCAAGGCGGTGTGCATGAACTTCCTCTCCGGTGTTGAATGACTCCGAAGGGCTTCATGCAGGGAGCGTGCCAGGCGCTTGGCCACGGGCGCCGCGCTACATTTCAGGCTCCTTAACCAACGCTGGCGGCACATCATCGGTGCGCCGCGCCGCCAACGCACCAACATGGGGACGAACTGACCAATGGGCTTGAGTCTGGTGCAAAGCCGCGCCTTGATGGGGCTGGCGGCGCCCGCCGTCACCGTGGAGGTGCATCTGGCCAACGGCCTGCCCAGCTTCACGCTGGTGGGCCTGGCCGATGTGGAGGTGAAGGAGGCGCGCGAGCGCGTGCGCAGCGCGCTGCAGAACAGCGGGCTGGAGTTTCCGCACAACCAGCGCATCACCGTCAACCTGGCGCCCGCCGATCTGCCGAAGGATTCGGGCCGGTTCGATCTGCCCATCGCGCTCGGCATCCTGGCCGCCAACGGGCAGATCGACGGTGCGCGGCTGGCGGGCTGGGAGTTTGCCGGCGAGCTGTCGCTGTCGGGCGAGCTGCGCCCGGTGCGCGGCGCGCTGCCGATGGCGCTCGGCGCCCGCGCCGCGGGGGGGGGGGGGGAGAAGGGGGGGGAGGG
>JRYL01000675.1_pt1 | contig 35088 bp, 36 predicted proteins | sample 235391 | NCBI WGS metagenome assembly JRYL01 (sample SAMN03074223, study PRJNA261481) | activated sludge metagenome | biome: Wastewater Treatment Plant; feature: Wastewater; material: Activated sludge; isolation source: activated biomass of a wastewater treatment plant treating wastewater from... ...
GATGGAGTAGTTCATGTTGGCAATGCCGCCTTCGTACATGAGGTCCACGATCAGCTTGAGTTCGTGCAGGCACTCGAAGTAGGCCATTTCAGGCGCGTAGCCCGCTTCAACCAGGGTTTCGAAGCCAGCCTTGACCAGTTCCACAGCGCCACCGCACAGAACGGCTTGCTCACCGAACAAATCGGTTTCGGTTTCTTCGCGGAAGTTGGTCTCGATCACGCCACCCTTGGTGCCGCCGTTCGCTGCAGCATAGGAGAGGGCGATGTCCTTGGCCTTGCCGGAAGCGTCCTGATAAACCGCGATCAGGGACGGCACACCGCCGCCCTTGAGGTATTCGGAACGCACGGTGTGGCCTGGGCCCTTGGGGGCGATCATGATGACGTCCAAATCTTTGCTTGGCACGATCTGGTTGTAGTGTACGTTGAAGCCGTGGGCGAATGCCAAGGCTGCGCCCTTCTTCAGATTAGGTTCGATTTCAGCATGGTAGATTTCAGCCATGGTTTCATCCGGCAACAGCACCATGACGACATCGGCGCCGGTAACAGCATCCTTGATTTCCTTGACATCATGGCCTGCGTTGACAGCCTTGGCAAAAGAGCTGCCATCCTTGCGGGCGCCAATGGTAACGCTGGCGCCGGAATCCTTCAGGTTTTGCGCATGGGCATGACCCTGGGAGCCGTAACCAACGATGGTGACCTTCAGTTTCTTGATCAGGGAGAGATCAGCGTCCTTGTCGTAATAGACTTTCATGTTTTACCTTTCGATACAGATAGTGTGTTGCAGCCGGATAATTGGCTGCGCAGATATTAAAGCTTGAGGATTCTGTCCCCGCGGCCTATGCCGGATGCGCCGGTGCGTACGGTTTCCAGGATGGCGGCCTTGTCCAATGCCTCAAGGAAGGCGTCCAGCTTGGAGCCGGAACCGGTCAGCTCGATGGTGTAGCTGCCGTCCGCCACGTCGATGATGCGGCCGCGGAAAATGTCGCACATGCGCTTCATTTCATCGCGGAACGAGCCAGTAGCCTTGACCTTGACCAGCATCAGCTCGCGCTCGATGAAGCGGCCGTCGTTGAGGTCCAGCACCTTGACCACATCAACCAGCTTGTTGAGCTGCTTGATGATTTGCTCGATCACTTCGTCCGATCCGGAGGTGACGATGGTCATGCGTGACAGCGTGGCGTCTTCGGTGGGGGCCACGGTCAGGGATTCGATATTGTATGCACGCGCGGAAAACAGGCCCGCCACGCGGGAGAGCGCGCCAGCTTCGTTTTCCATCAATATAGAGATGATATGTTTCATGGTTATTCTTACAGGTCTTCGGCCAGGATGATTTCAGACAGCCCCTTGCCATTTGGCACCATGGGGAACACGTTCTCATTCTGGTCGGTGATGAAGTTCATGAACACGAAGCGATCAGTCAGATTGAATGCTTCGGTCAACGCGCCTTCAACATCGGATGGCTTTTCGATATTCATCCCGACGTGTCCATACGATTCAGCGAGCTTGACGAAGTCAGGCAGGCTGTCCATATAGGATTCGGAGTAGCGGTTCTCGTAGAAGAACTGCTGCCACTGGCGCACCATGCCCAGATAGCGGTTGTTGAGTAGGATGACCTTGATCGGTAGGTGGTACTGCTTGCAGGTGGACAGCTCCTGGATATTCATCTGGATGCTGCCTTCGCCGGTGACACAGGCCACCTTGGCCTTGGGGTCGGCAAACTGCACGCCCATGGCGTAAGGCAGCCCGACACCCATGGTGCCCAAGCCGCCGGAGTTGATCCAGCGGCGCGGCTTGTCGAACTTATAATATTGTGCGGCCCACATTTGGTGCTGACCGACGTCGGAAGTCACGTAGGCGTCGCCCTTGGTCACTTCCCAGAGTTTTTCAATGACGAACTGCGGCTTGATGATCTCGCTGTTGCGATTGTAGTTCAGACAATTGCGCCCACGCCATTCCTCTATCTGCGTCCACCAGGCCTTGAGCGCGGCAGCATCGGGTGCGCGCGGGTCAGTGTCCAGCAGCTCGTTCATCTCGCCCAGCACGGATTGCACATGGCCGACGATAGGCACATCGACCTTCACGCGCTTGGAGATGGAGGATGGATCCACGTCGATGTGGATGATGGTGCGGTCCTTGTTGTAGAAATGCTGCGGATTGCCGATCACGCGGTCGTCGAAGCGTGCGCCTACGGCAATCAGCACGTCACAGTACTGCATGCCCATGTTGGCTTCCAGGGTGCCGTGCATGCCGAGCATGCCGACAAACTGTTTGTCGGTAGCAGGATAACCGCCCAGTCCCATCAGGGTGTTGGTGACGGGAAAGCCCAGCCTGCGTGCTAGTTTGATCAATTGCTCGGATGCATCGCCCAGCACCAGGCCGCCGCCGGTGTAGATCATGGGACGCTTGGCTTCCAGCATGAGCTTGAGCGCTTTCTTGATCTGGCCGGAATGTCCCTTGAGGATAGGCGTGTAGGAACGCATCTCCACACTCTTGGGATATTCGTAGTGGCCGAGATGAGCAGTGATGTCCTTGGGAATATCCACGACCACCGGGCCGGGACGGCCAGAGGCTGCGATGAAGAAAGCCTTCTTGATGGTCGGGGCGATATCCTTGACGTCCTTGACCAGGAAGTTGTGTTTCACACAAGGGCGTGAAATGCCGATCATGTCGACTTCCTGGAAGGCATCCAGCCCGATCGCGGGCGTGGGCGCCTGGCCGCTGATGACGACCAGCGGAATGGAATCCATGTGAGCGGTGGCAATGCCTGTGATTGCATTGGTGGCGCCGGGACCAGAGGTGACCAGCGCTACACCGACTTCTCCCGTGGCGCGGGAATAGGCATCTGCCGCATGGACGGCGGCTTGCTCATGACGGACCAAGATGTGCTTGAACTTGTCCTGTTTGAATATTTCATCATAGATGTTGAGCACCGCGCCGCCAGGATAGCCAAAAACGAATTTGACATTTTCTTCCTGCAGACAACGGATGACGATTTCTGCGCCAGATAATTCCATAGAAATTGCTTGTTATGTCGAGAACTTGGGAAACTTAGAACACTAACGGTTTGTGCTGGTTTGGTCAAGGATGATGAAGCGAAGAATGGCTTTAAGCCGGTGATTTTTAAGCGGCTTACTTCTGTGTTGGTAGCGGCATTTCATCATTGTTATTGGTTATTCGAATGGCGGTGGCGCGACCTTGAGCAGCTCTTCGATGGTAGTCAGGCCCGCAGCAACTTTTTCCAGGCCATTGATCAGCAGCGGTTGCATGCCTTGCTGATAAGCCAGCTTCTTGATGCTGGCGAGGTCGGCATCATGGGTGACGAGTTTCTTGAGTTCGGGCGATAGGGACAGCATTTCATAGATGCCGGTGCGACCCCGATAGCCGGTCATGCGGCATTCCAGGCAGCCGTTGGCTGTGTAGATTTGCGTGGGCTTGGGCAGCTTCCATGCGCCGGTCAGTTCGCTCCATCGCTCCTGGCTGATCTCCGCAGATGTTTTGCAATGCGGGCACAAGGTGCGCAGCAGCCGCTGCGCCATGATGCCGATCAGCGAAGAGTGGATAAGGTAGGGTGGAATACCCAGGTCCAGCAGGCGGGTCACGGCGGCAGGCGCGTCGTTGGTGTGCAGCGTGGAGAGCACCAGGTGGCCGGTCAATGCAGCCTGGATGGCCATTTCCCCGGTTTCCACGTCGCGGATTTCGCCGACCATGATAATGTCTGGGTCCTGGCGCAGCAGGGTGCGCACGCCGTCGGCGAACGTCAGGCCGATATTGTGCTGCACCTGCATTTGGTTGAACGCGGGCTCCACCATCTCGATCGGGTCTTCTACGGTGCAGACGTTGACTTCGGGCGTTGCGAGCAGCTTGAGCGTCGAGTAAAGCGTGGTGGTCTTGCCGGAGCCGGTAGGGCCAGTGACGAGGACGATACCGTTCGGACTCTGCGTCCATTGCGTCCATTTTTGCGCCTGTTCGTTGGAAAACCCCAGTTCCACAAAATCCTTGACCAGGATTTCCGGCGTGAATATCCGCATGACCAATTTTTCACCAAATGCCGTGGGCATGGTCGAGAGGCGCAGCTCAATTTCCTCGCCTTCGTCGGTCAACGTCTTGATGCGGCCGTCCTGGGGGCGGCGCTTCTCTACCATGTCCATGCGGCCCAACAGTTTGATGCGGTTGGTGATCGCATTCATGATCGCGCTGGGCAATTGATAGACCTGATGCAGCACGCCGTCGATGCGGAAGCGCAGAATGCCGATGTTGCGGCGCGGCTCCAGATGGATATCGCTCGCGCGTTGCTCGAAGGCATATTTGAACAGCCAATCGACGATATTGATGACGTGCTGCTCGTTGGCATCCAGGTTTTTATTCTTGCCCAGCTCAACCAGTTGCTCCAGGTTCTGCACGCCGATGACCTGTCCGGTCTTGGCAGTGTTGGCCAGGTTGATTGAATTGGCAAGGTTGTAGACTTCCGGTAGATAGCGGCTGATTTCACGTGGATTGGCGATCACCAGCCGGATATTGAGCTTGAGGATGCGTTCGAGATCGGGTATCCACTCAGTAAAAAAAGGCTCGGCAGTGGCGATGATGGCTTCCTGGCCGCTGACCCTGACTGGCATGATTTTGAGGCGTTCTGCATAAGCCTTGGAGATCACCTGGGCAATGGCGCCGAAGTCCAGCTTGAGCGGGTCGATATGGAAATGCTCTAGCGTGACGCGCTTTGCGAGCCACGCGGTCAATGCTTCCAGTGTGAGTGTCTTGCTAGGATTTTGCAGGTTTTTCCATTTTTGTTCGCTGACGATGATCAGCGGGTGCAGGTTGGAGCTGTCCAGCCGCCTGTCCTTGAACAACTGTTCCGCCTGCAGCTTATGCACCAGCCCGTCATTGACCAGCATGCGCAGGGTATCACCCAGTGAAAGACGTCCGGGGGCTGGATAAAAGGCGGCGGCAGGTTGCGTCATGTCAGGATTCCTGAAGGCTAGGCATGCGGGTTGGAGTCAGGCTGAAAACGCATGGACAGGTCTATTGCCTGGATGTGCTTGGTCAGGCCGCCGATGGAAATACGGTCAACACCGGTCAGGGCGATTTCTCGGATATTGCTGAGGTCTATACCGCCGGATGCTTCCAGAATGGCACGGCCAGTGTTGAGGCGGACGGCTTCCTTTAATCTGGCAGGATCGAAGTTATCCAACAGAACCAGCTTGGCACCCGCATTGAGCGCGGACTGCAATTGTGCCAGGGTTTCCACCTCGATCTGGATTGGCACATTGGCATTAAGCGCGCGCGCATTTGCCAGCACTGCCTCGATGCTGCCTGCCGCGGCGATATGGTTCTCCTTGATGAGGATACCATCGTAAAGTCCGATGCGCTGATTCAACCCTCCGCCGACACGTACAGCATATTTTTGCGCCAGGCGCAGTCCGGGCAGGGTCTTGCGAGTATCGAGGATATGGGCATTGGTCCCAGCAATCGCATCGACATAGCGGCGCGTGGCGGTTGCGGTGGCGGAAAGCGTCTGCAGGAAATTGAGCGCGCAGCGTTCGGCGGTCAGCAAGGCGCGGGCCGGGCCGGAAAGCGTGCATAAGGCGTTGCCTGCGCTGACGGTATCCCCTTCCTTGACTTGCCAATCAATGACAATGTCCCTGGAAACATGGCGGAATACGGCGTTGGCCCATGGAATACCACAGATAACCGCCTGCTCGCGGGAAATGATAACGGCGGTCGCCAGTTCCTCGGCGGGTACGAGTTGCGCAGTGACATCGCCGGAGCCGATGTCTTCTTTCAATGCGCGCTCGATGTCGGCTTCAATGGTGGTTTGCAGGGTGCTGGATAGCAATGATTGAGGTGATGTAGAGTCCATGAATTACATTATAATGCACTGAACTATCCCTTAAATTTTATTCGGATATTAAGTTTTTCCAGGCATTCAAGATTTTTCTTCTCAACCAAGTTCCCGAGTCTTATTCAAGATGAAGCTCCTATATTCCAATACCAGTCCTTATGCGCGCAAGGTGCGCGTGGTTGCCGCGGAAAAGCGCATTGATGTGCAAATGGCGCCAGTGGTGCTCTCAGACCCGGATTGTCCGATCAATGACTATAACCCGCTGGGCAAGATTCCTGTGCTGGTGCTGCCGGATGGCGATAGCCTGTACGACTCGCGCGTGATTGTGGAGTATCTGGATCACCGCACGCCGTTGGCGCACCTGATCCCGCAGGAGCATACCGCCCGGATTGCGGTTCGGCGCTGGGAGGCGCTGGCGGATGGCGTGACGGATGCAGCTGTCGCAGCGATGCTGGAAGGCCGCAGGCCAGAGGAAAAACAGGATGCTGCCGTGATTGTCAAGCAGATGGGCAAGGTGGAGCGCGGGCTCAAAGTCTTGAACGACGACCTGGGAAAAAGGAAGTGGTGCGTCAACGACAGCTTTAGCCTCGCGGATATTGCCGTGGGCTGCATGCTGGGATACATCGAGATGCGCTGTCAGCACCTGGGCTGGCAACAGCAATATCCCAACCTCGCCCGGCATTATGCTGCCTTGATGCAGCGGCCCTCCTTCCAGGATACCGCTCCGGTCACAGTCTGATGAAAGCGCTTGCTGCCCAGGGGTTGTAGATAAATCCTAGATGGCGGAGGTAATGATGCCGCCGCCCAGGCAGACGTTGCTCTCATAAACCACGACCGATTGCCCAGGTGTGATTGCCCACTGCTTCTGACCGAAGCGGATATCGGCTGAACCGCTCTCCAGCCTGTCGATTTCGCAGGGTGCATCCGGCTGGCGGTAGCGGGTCTTGGCAGCATAAACCCAATGCGTTCTCGGCTCTTCTCCCGCAATCCAGTGCAGGTTGCCCGCGACCAGTCCGTCATTGAGCAGCAGCGGGTGATCATGACCTTGCACCACAATCAGCACATTGCGCTGCATATCCTTGCCTGCGACGAACCACGGCTCGCCGTTGCTCTCCTTTGAGCCGCCAATACCCAATCCCTGGCGCTGCCCCATGGTGTAGTACATCAGGCCGTTATGCTGGCCGACGACCTTGCCTTCGGGCGTCTGGATTTCGCCCGGCTCGCGCGGCAGATAGCGGCTCAGGAATTCCTGGAATGGACGTTCGCCGATAAAGCAGATGCCGGTGGAGTCTTTTTTCTCGCTGGTGGGCAAGCCGGCGCGGCGCGCAATCTCGCGGATTTCGCGCTTGAGCAGGTGGCCTAACGGGAACAAGGTTTTGGAAAGCTGGGCCTGGTTCAGGCGATAGAGGAAGTAGCTCTGGTCCTTGGTGCCATCGTCCGCCTTCATAAGCTGGAACAAGCCATTCTTCTCGCGCACCTGGGCATAATGGCCGGTCGCCATAAGGTCGCCACCCAACGCCATGGCATGGTCGAGAAAGGCCTTGAACTTGATCTCGGAATTGCAGAGGATATCCGGGTTGGGCGTGCGGCCGGCACTGTATTCCTCTAGGAAATTGGCGAATACGCGCTCCTTGTATTCCTTGCTGAAATTCACAGCTTCGATCTCGATGCCGAGCTTGTCGGCGACGGCCGCTGCGTCGATCAGATCCTGCTTGGCAGGACAGTACTCATCGGTATCGTCGTCCTCCCAGTTTTTCATGAACAGGCCGACGACTTCGTAGCCTTGTTCCTTGAGCAAAAGCGCGGCGACGGAGGAGTCCACGCCGCCGGACATGCCGACGATGACTTTTTTCTTCATGGTGCGAATTCTATCTGATGATGACTTTATAAATGGGTGATGACATGCAGCGGAAAGCGCTGTCCGGCCAGGTAATGCTCAACGCATGCCAGCACTTGCGGGCTACGGTGTTTTGCCTGGCTGGCGCGGATTTCATCCGGTGTGAGCCAGATAGCGCGAAGGATACCCTCATCCAGCGCCTGGTGCGGTTGATGGTCGTCCGCCTGGCCAATAAAGGCGAAGCGCAGGTAGGTGATGTCCTTTAACGGGTGGCGCCAATGATAGATACCGAGCAGGCTATGCGGCGTGAAGCGGTAGGCGGTTTCCTCGCGTGCTTCCCTGATTACCGCCTCCAGCAGGCTTTCCCCGTTCTCCACGTGTCCGGCGGGCTGGTTGAGGCGTATGCCTTCCGCTGTTTCCTCTTCCACCAGAAGAAACCGGCCATCCTGTTCGATGATGGCGGCAACCGTGGCGTGGGGTTTCCAGATCATGGGTTCGGTCATAGGGTGGGACAGGCACAGAGTGCCCGATAACATAAACTTATAATTTTACAGTGGGATTGTGCCTGAGGCCAGCATGGAGATTGCCAGGCAGGAACTGTCTCCCTTGTTGGCGGAGAGGGCGATCAGGTAGTATCGATGCCCAATATCAATGGAAACCGGTGATCAGGATATTCAATGACACGCATTTATCTTGCCTCGCGTTCGCCGCGGCGCGCGGAATTGCTGCAACAAATCGGCGTGGATTTTATTGTGCTGCCTGCCGATATAGACGAGTCTGTATATAATGCCGAGTCGGCGACTGATTATGTGCAACGTCTCGCGTGGCAGAAGGCAGAGGCATGCGTACAGGGATTGCAAGTGCTTGATATGCCGGTGCTGGCGGCAGACACAACGGTATGCGTCGAAGGCGCCATTCTTGGCAAGCCGGAAGACGATGATGAAGCTTATGCCATGCTGGCTGCCATGTCGGGGCGCTGGCATGAAGTGCACACTGCGATTGCACTGGCAGATAGCCAGGGACTGGAACTGGCGCTCTCTACCACGCGCGTGAAAATGGGCGAGCTGCCCCCTGAGTTGATTGCCGCCTATGTTGCCAGCGGGGAGCCGCGCGACAAGGCGGGCGCCTATGGTATTCAGGGGCTGGGCGGCACGCTGATCGAGCGTATCGAAGGCAGTTATTCCGGCGTGATGGGGCTGCCGTTGTTTGAAACGGCGCGTCTGTTGAGAAAATACGGTTTTGCCATTCCGGCTTGAGTGCCTGGATGCGTTATATAAGGATTGAGCAATCCGGAAACAAAGGATGTCATGAGTGAAGAAATACTGATCAATGTCACACCGCAGGAAACGCGGGTGGCCATTGTGGAGCAAGGAGTGTTGCAGGAGCTGCATGTCGAGCGCGTCACATCCCTCGGGCTGGTGGGCAATATCTACCGCGGCAAGGTGTGCCGCGTATTGCCGGGGATGCAGTCGGCATTTGTCGAGATCGGCCTGCAGCGTGCTGCTTTTCTGCATGTGGCGGATATCCTGGAATGTTGCAGCCCGGAAAAGGAAAAAGCCATCCAGGAGGTGTTGCACGAAGGCCAGCCTGTCATGGTGCAAGTGATCAAGGAGCCGATCGGCACCAAGGGTGCGCGTCTGACCACGCAGATCAGCATTGCCGGGCGCTTCCTGGTTTACCTGCCGCAACAGCAGCATATCGGCGTATCGCAACGCATCGAGGATGAGGCCGAGCGCGAGATGCTGCGCGAGCGCCTGTTGCGTCTGTTGCCGGAAAACCGTGAAGGTGGTTATATCATCCGCACCATGTCCGAAGCCGCGACCGATGAGGAGTTGCTGGCGGATATCGATTACCTGCAAAAGGTCTGGAGCAATATCCAGGCAGCCAGTCACGGGGTGGCGGATCGTTCTCTGGTGTTCCAGGATCTGGATCTGTCCCTGCGCGTGCTGCGCGATGTGGTCAACGACAATACCGAGCGCATCATGGTGGATTCGCGCGAGACCTATCAAAAGTTGCAGGATTTCGCCAGCCATTATGCCGTGGGCGCGGTGCAGCGTATCGAGCATTATCAGGGCGAGCATCCCTTGTTCGATATGTACAACGTCGAACACGAAATCAACAAGGCCATGTCGCGCAAGGTGGAGCTTAAATCCGGTGGCTACCTGATTTTCGACCAGACCGAGGCATTGACCACCGTGGATGTGAATACAGGCGGCTTTGTCACTGGCCGTAGCCTATCCGATACCATATTCAAGACTAACCTGGAGGCGGCGCAATGTATTGCGCGCCAGCTGCGCGTGCGCAACCTCGGTGGCATCATCATCATCGATTTTATCGATATGGATGAGGAAGAGCAGCAAAACGCCGTGCTGGCTGAGCTGAAAAAGGCCGTGGTCAAGGACAGGGCGCGTACCGGGGTCAACGGATTCTCGGCGCTGGGCCTGGTGGAGATGACGCGCAAGCGCACCCGCGAGAGCCTGGCGCATATCCTCTGTGAACCTTGCCCTGCCTGCAAGGGCCGCGGCGAAGTGAAAACCGCGCAGACCGTCTGTTATGAAATATTCCGTGAGCTGTTGCGCCATGCGCGGCAGTTTACCGCGCGCGAGTTCCGCATTTTGGCAGCGCCCAAGGTAATCGACATGCTGCTGGATGAGGAATCGCAGAGCCTGGCTAATCTTTCGGATTTTATTGGCAAGCCGATTTCATTGCAGGCGGAAACGCCGTATGCGCAGGAAACTTATGACATTATCTTGATGTAGCAGTACGGTGAAAGATATGGAGCGAGATTGAAAAAGCCAGCGTCTAGCTGGCTTTTTTTATAGGAACTGAATGGAATCAGAATAACCGCAACAACTGCATTTCCGTGGGCGTTACCACAATAATGAGCAGAAGCTCGGCCACAATGAAAACCACCAGCGGCGTCAGGTCGAAACCGCCAGCCATGGGAATGCGGTTGCGCAGGGGTTTCAGCAGCGGCCTGGTCAACGCATCCAGCACCGGTGTCATGATGGTGTGGGGATTGATCCAGCTCAGGATGGCTTGCAGGAACACCGCATAGAGGAAGATGTAGATGCTGAGCTTGACCAGCCCAACAAAAGCGAGCCCCAGCAAGGCAATCCAAAGGGAGTTATCCGCGACGAACAAGGGATAGCCGCTGACCATTCTTGACCCGGTTTCCAGCAGGAACTGGGTGACAAAGGCCAGCAGCAGAGTAGACGTATCCACGCCCGCGATACCGGGAATGATGCGCCTGACGGGCTTGACGGCGAAGTTGGTCACGGAGACTACCGCCTGCGAAACCGGGTTCTGGAATGGCGCGCGCGTCAGTTGCAGGTAAAAGCGCAGCAGCAGGGCGATGGTGAACAGCCCCAGGATGGTATGCAGCAGGAATTGCAGGGCGGTATTGATCATGCGCGCTCCCTAGATAAATGAATGACGGGCATGGCTATTCCTTTCCCAATTGCTCGCCCAGTTCGCGCGCGCGTTCCGCTGCTGCCTGCGCAGCCTGGATGATGGCTTGCTTGATGTTGGCTTGTTCCATGGACAGGATGGCGCGTTCGGTGGTGCCGCCCTTGGAAGTCACCTGCGCGCGCAAGGTGGCTGCGGGAACATTGCTTTGACTAGAGGCGAGCTGGCTGGCGCCGAGGAATGTTTGCAGACTCAATGTGCGCGCCTGTTCTGTATCCAGTCCCAAGTCCAGGGCAGCCTGTTCCAGTGCCTCGATGAAGTAAAACACATAGGCAGGTCCGCTACCGGAGATAGCAGTGATCGCATCGATTTTGCTTTCTTCATCGACCCATACGGTAGTGCCGGTGGCGAGCATCAACGCATTGGCCTGTTCGCGTTGCTCCATTGTTACGCCTCCGGCGGCATACAGGCCAGAGACGCCAGCCTGGATCTGCGCAGGCGTATTGGGCATGACGCGCACGATGGTGTCGTAGCCGCCCAGCCAGCGGCTAAGCGCATTGCAGGTAATGCCCGCGGCGATGGAGATAATGAGCTGGTCATTGAGAAAGCTGGCGAGGAAGATGGCAATGTCCCGCAATTGCTGCGGCTTGACGGCCAACACGATGACCTCGGAACTGGCGACGCTGGGCAGGTGCTCGGTGGCATGCACACCGAACTCTTCTGCCAATTGTTCACGTTTTTCGGCTTCCAGTTCGATGACATTGATAGTCGCCATGTTGTAGCCTTTTTTCTTGAGGCCGCCGATGATGGCGCGCGCCATATTGCCGCCGCCGATAAAGCTGATTTTCATATTGATTGCTCTGTGGTTGGTTTGATGCGGGCACCGAAAATGGCGGAACCTACCCTGACTATTGTCGCACCCTCGCGGATGGCTGCGGGGAAATCTTCCGACATGCCCATGGATAAGGTATCAAGCGCGTGGCCTTCTGACAGCAGGTGGTCGTAAATTTTGCGCACGGCATGGAATTGTGCTTGTTGCTCTGTTGGATCGTCGGATGGAGCCGGAATTGACATCAACCCGCGTAAGCGCAAGTTGGGCAGTTGCCTGATATGGTCCGCCAGTGCAGTGGCATCAGCGGCGCTGGTGCCGCTCTTGCTTTCTTCTCCGCTGACATTGACCTGGATGCAGACCTGCAGGGGCTGGAGCGTGCCGCCGCGCGCGATATTCAGCCTGTCCGCAATCTTGGCGCGGTCCACGCTATGCACCCAGTCGAAATGCTGCGCGATGGGTTGGGTCTTGTTACTCTGGATCGGGCCGATGAAATGCCATTCGATATCCAGACTCTGGAGTTCCTCTTGCTTGGCGAGCGCTTCCTGCAGGTAATTCTCGCCGAACCGGCGCTGGCCGAGCGCGTGCAGTTCACGGATGGCGCTGGCCGGGTGCGCCTTGCTGACCGCAAGCAGGCTGACGGAATCCGGCGACCTGCCAGCATCCAGCACGGCAGCGTCTATCCCTGTCCTGATTGCTTGCCAGCGTTTGCCAATTGTGTTCATAATCCGTCCATTCTTCATGATTGCAACCCTCCGGGCATGGGCATGTCCGGGGCAAAATTATAACAGGAGCCTCTCTTGGATATTTCTGATCTGCTGGCGTTCTCGGTTAAAAACAAGGCTTCTGACTTACACCTTTCGGCAGGTATGCCACCTTTGATCCGCGTGCATGGCGACGTGCGCAAGATCAATGTGCCACCGCTGGACCACAGCGCCGTGCACGATATGGTGTACGACATCATGAACGACGGTCAGCGCAAGGTGTATGAAGAAACGCTGGAGTGCGATTTTTCTTTCGAGATTCCTAACCTCGCGCGTTTCCGCGTCAATGCCTTCAACCAGAACCGCGGCGCGGGCGCAGTGTTCCGTACCATCCCCTCCAAGGTGCTGACCATGGAGCAGCTAGGCTGCCCACCTATTTTCCGCGAGATTGCGCAGAACCCGCGCGGCATCGTGTTGGTGACTGGTCCGACCGGCTCTGGTAAATCTACCACGCTGGCAGCGATGATCGACTTCATCAATGAAAACGAGTTCGGCCATATTCTTACCGTGGAGGATCCGATCGAGTTTGTGCATACCTCAAAGAAGTGCTTGATCAACCAGCGCGAAGTCGGGCCGCATACTTTATCTTTCTCCAACGCTTTGCGCTCGGCGCTGCGCGAAGACCCTGATGTGATCCTGGTCGGCGAAATGCGCGATCTGGAAACTATCCGTTTGGCGCTCAGCGCGGCCGAGACTGGCCACTTAGTGTTCGGCACCCTGCACACTAGCTCCGCCGCCAAGACCATAGACCGTATCGTCGACGTATTCCCCGCAGCGGAGAAGGAAATGGTGCGCTCCATGCTGTCCGAGTCGTTACGTGCCGTCATCTCTCAAACTCTGTGCAAGACCAAGGATGAGCAGGGCCGCGTGGCGGCCCATGAGATCATGATAGGCACACCAGCGATTCGTAACCTGATCCGCGAGAACAAGATCGCGCAAATGTATTCCGCGATCCAGACTGGGCAGAATGTCGGCATGCAGACACTGGACCAGAACCTGCAAGACCTGGTGCGCCGCAATGTAATTTCGTTGGCCGAAGCAAGGACCAAGGCAGCCAACAAAGACGCCTTCGTCGGTTAGGATGTTAAAAGAATGAGTATGGATCAGGGCCAAGCGGAAAAGTTTGTATTCGACCTGTTGCGGTTGATGCTGGGCAAGAAGGCTTCAGACCTCTTTATCACCGCAGGTTACCCACCTGCGATGAAGATTGACGGCAAGATGACGCCTGTGACGCAGCAGGCTTTATCACCGCAGCAGGCGCGTGAAATTGCCCGCGCTATCATGAACGACAAGCAGGCCGCTGAGTTTGAAGCTACGCGCGAGTGCAATTTTGCTATTGGGATGCCGGGCGTGGCGCGTTTTCGCGTTAATGCTTTTGTGCAGCGCGGTAGTGTGGGCCTGGTATTCCGGACAATCACTACACATATCCCTAAGCTGGAGGAACTTGGTCTGCCCGATGTGCTTAAGGACGTTGCCCTGACCAAGCGCGGGCTGGTGATTTTCGTCGGTGGCACGGGCTCTGGTAAATCCACTTCTCTTGCGGCGATGGTGGGCTATCGTAATGAAAACAGCCACGGGCATATCATCACGATAGAAGACCCGATTGAGTTTGTGCATGAGCACAAGAACTGCATCGTGACCCAGCGTGAGATCGGCGTGGATACCGATAATTGGCAGATTGCCCTCAAGAACACCTTGCGGCAAGCACCTGATGTGATCTTGATCGGTGAAATCCGCGACCGGGAAACCATGGATTACGCCATTGCCTTTGCCGAAACTGGTCACCTGTGTATGGCGACATTGCACGCTAACAGCACCAATCAGGCGCTGGATCGCATCATCAACTTCTTCCCCGAGGAGCGCAGGCACCAACTGCTCATGGATTTGTCGCTTAACGTGAAGGCCTTTGTCTCGCAGCGGCTGATTCCACGCAAGGGCACTACTGGCCGCGTGGCTGCCATGGAAATCATGATCAATTCTCCCTTGATTTCAGATTTGATTTTCAAGGGCGATGTGCACGAGATCAAGGAGATCATCGCCAAATCGCGCGAGTCAGGCATGCAGACGTTTGACCAGTCCCTGTTTGACCTGCATGAGGCTGATCTCATTACTTATGAGGATGCGTTACGTAATGCTGATTCGGTCAATGACTTGAGGCTCAGAGTCAAGCTGGAGGGTAAAGATGCCCACGACAAAGACCTCTCCGCAGGGCTGGATAATCTCGGTATAGTGTGAGCCTACCAGCATCGCTTGCTGGCATCCCTTAGTTACTGTTCTGAAAGTCAAAAATGATTGAATGGTTGGCAAGTCCTGAAGCCTGGATTGCGCTTGCAACATTGACCGCCCTGGAAATCGTCCTGGGCATAGACAACATCATCTTTATCTCCATTCTCGTCGGGCGGTTGCCGGAAAAGCAGCGCAACACTGCCAGGCGGGTGGGCTTGAGCCTGGCCATGATCGCCCGTCTTGCGCTGCTGTTCTCCATCTCGTGGGTCATGGGGCTTACCAAGCCGTGGTTCGAGATTCTTGGCGTGGAAATCTCAGGCCGCGACCTGATCCTCATTGGCGGCGGCCTGTTCCTGCTCGCCAAGGCCACGCATGAAATCCATAACAGCCTGGAAGCTGTGGACGAGCAGCGCACAACCAATGCGGCAGCCGCCAGCATGGGCATGGTGCTGGCGCAGATCGCCGTGCTGGATATTGTTTTTTCCCTCGACTCGGTCATCACCGCTGTCGGCCTGGCCGACCATGTCAGCATTATGGCAACCGCCATCATCATCGCCGTCGGCGTCATGCTGTTTGCCGCCAAATCCATAGGCGAATTCGTCGACAACCACCCCACCATCAAGATGCTGGCTCTCTCTTTCCTCATTCTGGTCGGCGTCACCCTGATGGTGGAAGGTTTCGACGTGCATGTGCCCAAGGGCTACATCTATTTCGCCATGGCGTTCTCGGTCGCGGTGGAAATGCTCAACATTCGTTTGCGCAAGCGCATGAACGAAAGAAAGCCGGTCAAGCTGCGCAAGAAGCCGATGCGATAGCTGGCTGGGGGTTTCTTGATGACGGAGTACTTTTGATTTAAATCATGACGGGATAGTTCTGATATGGGTTGTTTGGGCTATCTCTTAATCTTTGTCGTTTTGGCAATGTGTCGCAGCATCAAATCAAAAAGAGTCAGTCTGAGCCCTTTAGATTTGATGGGGAATGGGGGAGCAATATGCCTCGGATAGAGTGGCTTGAAAGAATTGCGATTGAGAACATGAAGGGCAGGGAAGCCAACATGGACTTGATCACGCGGGAAGCGCACACAACATTGACAATCACGCTGTCTGCGCTGGGCGTGACGGTGGGCTATGCCATCAAGGTGATCGAGCAGGGCAGTGGCTGGGGCTATGTCGCCAGCTTCACGGCGCTGTACCTAGTGGCGACTGCGTTCGTCCTGGTGTGGGAGTGCTTGAGGGTCAAGGATTTTCCGAGTGTTTATAACGACCCTGCGAACCTGAACAGGCCGCACATGGATTTTGATGTGCTGCGCATGAAGGAAATTGAAAATCTGCAAGCCAGGATAGAAATGGCCCAGAAGCTGATTGCGGAGAAATCAATCTGGCTCAACCGAGCAAGAGTGATGCTGCTGGCAACACCGCTTGTGGTAGTGTTTGCCAGCATGCTGTTCAAGCCGCTGGGTTAATTTTGCGGCGGCTGGTGCGGCTTATCGACAGGCTGCGGTACTGGTCCGCGTTTGCCGGTTCCGGGCTGCGGTATTGAATCATCGCCAAATAGTTTCATTTCACTGGCCTCGGTGATACTTGCGCAGAATCTTTTCTGCCTGGTAATAGTTGAGATTTTCCTGATTTGCCATTATGTCCGGAATCCTGAGATGTTGCTCGGCCATTTTTATGATCTCGATGCATCATAAAACCGCATTAATCCAGTGACGGTCTGAAATGATGACAATCGGAGCACCGTGACTATTCCTGGATTGAGCCTGTGTAGAGCACACTCGCTTGCAGCGCCGTATGAATGATTGGCATTAAACATCTAGGAAAATCGTGGCTATCCCCTATTGTCTGTTCTATTCTCTCCAATCATTGTGGGACAGTAGTGACAGATCAAAGGTGACAGATTCTTTTGATCTTTCCCCTTTTCCTTTTGATGGTGAGTCGTAACAGATGGGGCCGAAAGGACTATTGGCAATTCATCCTGTAAGCATAGAATGTAAAAGTCAGTGTTTTATTGCAGTGATTGACAAATTTTACATCAGGGGAGGAAAACCAAATGCGCTTGACCATTGCAGCAACATCCTTGGCGATCAGCATGTTTGCGGTAGCGACACCAGCGGCAGCCGAGTTTTATACTGTCAATCTTGATGAATATGTGAACAGCTATGTATCCATCAATCCGCACACATTGCCGATTGGCACTAGCACGGGCAACCAGGGCACAGGAATTCCGTTTCAGGTATCCTCCGCACCACAGAATTCCAGCTATTCGGGAGTCTGGCTTTCCAGCGGTGCGGTCGGCAGCAGCGTAACGGTTGACCTGACACCTTACAACATTACTGGGGCTGCTTCCTTCTATGCCCTGCTGAACAATTATTACGGCACTTACAATGTCAATGAGTACAGCATCACCATCGCCTCCGCTACCCAGAGCGTTACCTATGAGTCGATCGGCGGTGTCGATACACGTGATTACAATGCCAATGTGTATACCAATACGATTGCGGACACGACAACCGAATGGTTCAACAACGGCATCGGGCAACGCTATGACGTGCGGACATTTTCCCTGCCGGATGCGTTTGCCAACGACACGATTACTTCCTTCACCATTACTCAAGTGCGTGCAGGGGATCATGCCATTTTCGCCGGGCTGACATTCAGTACATTGCCTGCTGGCGTGGTTCCATCTGTTCCCGAGCCATCCACCTATGGCATGCTGGCACTTGGTCTGGGTGTGATGGGCTTCACGCTGCGCCGTAGAAAACAGGCTACTGTTTCCGCCTGAGTATCGGACTGTGTTTGAATCAAAAAAGGCCGCCAGTGTGAACTGGCGGCCTTTTGTTTATCAGCATGTTATTCAGCGGTCTGAATCAATGGCGCCATAGGCAATCTCGCCATTGACCAGTGTATAGCGTACTTTCCCTGCCAGCTCCAAGCCATTGAACGGCGTGTTCTTGCCCTGGCTCAGCAGGTTTGCTGCTTCCACTTTCCAATATTGCTGCGGGTCGAAGATGCAGATATCGGCCTGAGCGCCGGTTGCCAGATGGCCCTGGCTGATGCCGAGGCGGGCGGCGGGGGCGCTGGTGATGCGGGCCAATGCTTCCATGAGGGGAGTTTTTTGTTCTTCCGCCCATTTGAGGGTGAGGGGCAGCAACAGTTCCAGACCAGTTGCGCCGGGTTCTGCTTCGCCGAACGGCACGAGCTTGCCGTCGTCATCCACTGGCGCATGGTCTGAACATACAAGGTCAATCGTGCCGTCTGCCAACCCTTGTCGCAGCGCATCGCGGTCACGCTGGCTGCGCAGCGGCGGTCGTAGATGACAATTAGCATTGAAGAAGCCGATATCATGCTCGGTCAGGTGCAGATGGTGGGCGCTGACGTCGCAAGTGATGTTCAAGCCTTTGCGTTTGGCTTCACGCACCATGTCCACACCCTCTGCACTGGAAAGTCGGCACAGATGTACTTTGGCACCGGTTTCCTGAGTGATATGCAAGATGGTGGCGAGCGCGAGGGTTTCCGCTGCGACAGGAATAGCCTTGAGGCCGAGACGGGCAGCAACTTCGCCGTCATGCGCAACACCTCCTTGCGCCAGGTAAGGCTCCTGCGGACGCAGCCAGACGGTAAAACCGAAAGTGGCGGCATATTGCAGCGCGCGCCATAGTACTTGGGTATCTACAACAGCCTGGTCAGCCTGCGAAAATCCGACGCAGCCTGCATCGGTCAGCTCGCTCATTTCCGTGAGCTGCTTGCCTGCCAGCTGGCGCGTGAGCGCGCCCAATGGATAGACATTGCTCAGGTGCAATTGACTGGCGCGATATTTGAGCATTTCCACCAGGCCGGATTCATCCAGTACCGGGTCGGTGTCAGGCGGGCAGGCAAGGCTGGTGACGCCGCCTGCCACGGCGGCGCGAAGTTCGCTCTTGAGAGTGGCCTTGTGCTCGTTGCCAGGTTCGCGCAGCCGGGCGGATACGTCCACCAGGCCGGGGCAGACGACTAATCCGCTGGCATCTATGGTCTGGTCTGCCGTGAAGTGGGCTGGTGCAGCGTCAATGCCACCAGCTATCTTGCCGCCGGAGACATAGATGTCCTGCACCGCGTCGATGTTGTTTTTGGGGTCGATCAGCCGACCTTGCTTGATGAGGATGTTCATTCGGAGTTTCCTGCGAGTATGCTCATGACGGCCATGCGCACGGCAATGCCATAGGTGACCTGTGGCAGGATCACGGATTGCTTGCCGTCGGCCACGGCAGAATCGATTTCCACACCGCGGTTCATGGGGCCAGGGTGCATGACGATAGCGTCCGGCCTGGCAAGGGCCAGTTTCTCAGGTGTGAGACCATAGCACTTGAAGTATTCCTGAGCACTCGGCAACAATGCGCCGTTCATGCGCTCGTTCTGCAGGCGCAGCATCATGACGACATCTACATCCTTCAGGCCTTCACGCATATCGTGGTAAACCTGCACGCCGAGTTTTTCCACATATTGCGGTAGCAGGGTCTTGGGCGCGATGACGCGGATTTCGGGCACGCCCAGCGTGGTGAGCGCGTGGATTTCAGAACGCGCCACGCGAGAGTGCAATACATCGCCGACTACCGCGATGCGCAGGTTGTGCATCTCCGGTTTGTAGCGGCGGATGGTGAATACGTCGAGCAGACCCTGGGTCGGGTGGGCATGGCGGCCATCCCCGGCGTTGATGACATGGATGTGGGGCGCGACGTGCTGCGCGATGAAATGGGCCGCGCCCGATTCCGCATGGCGGATGACGAACATATCGGCATGCATGGCGGTGAGGTTGTCGATGGTATCGAGGATGGTTTCCCCCTTGGATTGTGAGGAAGTGCCCACATTGAGGGTAATGACATCCGCCGACAGGCGCTTGGCCGCGATCTCGAAGGTTGTGCGTGTGCGCGTGCTGTTCTCGAAAAACAGGTTGCAGACGGTCTTGCCGCGCAGCAAAGGCACTTTCTTGACCTCACGCTCGGCCACGCCGACGAAGGATTCTGCAGTATCCAATATCTGGTTGAGAATGGTGCGCGGCAAGCCTTCTGTAGTGAGCAGGTGCTTGAGCTTGCCATCCTTGGTCAGTTGAGGGTTATGCATCAGGCATTTTCCTCCAGGCTGAATTGCAGTTGGTTGTTTTCGTCGCGGGATAATTGCAGTTTCTGTTCGAGCGGGATATCCAGTTGCAAGGCCGCTACCTGCGGGCAGATCGGCAGCTCGCGCCCGCCGCGATCCACCAGAACGGCGAGGGTGATGCTGGCGGGCCTGCCGTAGTCGAACAGTTCGTTCATGGCGGCGCGGATGGTGCGGCCGGTATAGAACACGTCATCAAGCAGGATGATGTGGCGATCTTCCACGTCAAAAGAAATCTGCGAAGGACGGGTCTCGGCATGCAGGCCGCGCTGATTGTAATCATCCCGGTAAAAGGAGCTGTCCAGCATGCCAAGCTCCAGCGAGCAGTGGGGGTGCGATTGCTGTAACAGGGGAAACAGTCGTTCAGCAATCCATGCACCACCGCTGTGGATACCGACAATTGCGGTCTTGGGCTGGATATAAGGAGCTAGTTGTTGTTGCAGCGTAAGCAGCAGGTGTTCTGCATTAGGTAATGTTAGGTGCGAAGTCATGAGGCAAGTCTATCAAAATAGGATTGCAGGATATGTTGGGCGGCGACCTGATCAAGCAGGGGTTTTTGCTTGCGGCCAGTGATGCCGGTTTGCCGCAATGCCTGGCTGGCTTCCGCCGAACTCAGGCGTTCGTCCACCAGTGTGACTGGCAGGTTGAACCTGCCTTCCAGCCGGCGCGCGAATTTGCGGCATAGCTGGGTCAATTCGTGTTCGTCGCCATTCAGGTAACTGGGCAGGCCAACCACGAGGGAGGCTGGCTGCCATTCAGTGATCAACGCGGCAATGGCGGCAAAGCGCTTGTCATTGGCTTCTTCATCAATCGTGACCAGCGGGTGGGCAATGCTGAGCAAATGCTCGCCAATGGCGACGCCGATGCGCTTTTCGCCGAAGTCGAAGCCAAGCACGCAGCCTTGCCGGGCAGGCCCAGGGTCAGGCATGTCCGGCTACCTCGGTCAGGCGGGAAAAATCCAGTCCTAGTAACGCCATGGCGGCCCCTACTTTTTCCTGCGGCGCTAGGCTGAACAACAGGTGGTCACGCTGTTCCGCCGTGGCTTCTATCGTCAACCAGGCATTTTGCGCGATTTCCTCTTCCAGCTGGCCCGGCGACCAGCCAGCATAACCCAGGCTGATGAGAAAATTGCTGGGCGCGTTGCCATCGGCAATTGCCTGCAGGATATCCCTGGAAGTGGTGAGGCCGGTATCATTGCCCAGATCCATGGTGGAATCCCATTCCTGCAAGGGCTGGTGCAGCACAAAACCGCGATCTTGCTGCATGGGACCGCCGAAGTAGATGGGGTGGTCGGCCAGGCTGGTGGCTGTCGGCATGTTCAATTGCTTGAATAACGCCTGTAAATCCATCTCAAAGGGGCGGTTGATGACGAGGCCGACAGCGCCTTCTTCGCTATGCTCCCAGAGATAGGTGATGGATTTCGCGAAATTGGGATCAGCCATGCCCGGCATGGCAATCAGGAATTGACCGGTGAGATTCATGTTTTCCACGCGAGAACTCTTAAAAACTGATGATGAGCAAGTGGCTCAGGGTGCTTCAACATATCCGGTGATTTCCAGACCGAAACCGACAATGCTAGGCATTTTGCGCGGGGCGGCCAGCAGCTTCATTTTGCGCACGCCAAGGTCAAGCAGGATTTGCGAGCCGATGCCGTAGTTGCGCAAATCCTGGCGGATGCGCACCGGCTCGTCGGCAAACTTGATGCGCTCAACGAGGTTTGTGGCATCTTCGCCGCCGTGCAACAGTACGACCACGCCGCTTTGCGCCTCCTGTATCTTTCTCATGGCCTGCAAGGTGTTCCACGAGTGTGAGCGGCTGCTCTCGTCGATGAGGTCGAAGACGGAAAGCGGTTCGTGCACGCGCACGAGGACTTCCTGGCTTGGGTTTATCTCGCCTTTCACCAGCGCCAGGTGGGTTTCGTTGGCGATCATGTCGGCATAGGCGATCAGGCGCATCGGGCCGTAGGGAGTGACGACCTCGCGCTCGGCGGCGCGCTTGACCAGGCATTCGTTTTCATTGCGATACTGGATCAGGTCGGCAATGGTGCCGATCTTGAGCTTGTGCTGTTTGGCAAACTCCATCAAGTCCGGCAGCCGTGCCATGCTGCCGTCTTCCTTGAGAATTTCGCAAATGACGGAAGCCGGCGTGAGCCCCGCCAGCGCGGCAAGGTCGCAACCCGCCTCGGTGTGACCGGCACGCACCAGCACGCCGCCATTCTGTGCTGCCACCGGGAAGATATGCCCAGGGCTGACGATGTCGCTCGGTTGGGCATTCGGTGCGACCGCTGCCTGTATCGTCCTGGCGCGGTCGCTGGCGGAAATGCCTGTGGTGACACCGGTAGCGGCTTCGATCGACACGGTAAAATTGGTGCCCATGCCGCTGCCGTTCTTCTGCACCATGGCAGGCAGGTTGAGCTGTTTGCAGCGGTCTTCGGTCAAGGTCAGGCAGATCAGGCCACGGCCATGTCTGGCCATGAAGTTGATGTGCTCGGCAGTGGTGAATTGCGCGGCCAGCACCAGGTCGCCCTCGTTTTCCCGGTCTTCTTCATCCACAAGGATAACCATGCGCCCCTGGCGCATTTCTTCAATGATTTCAATGGTGGGACTGATCATGTTGGCTCAAGAGGTGAGGTTGCATGGGTAAGGGTTCAGGCCGGGGTGTCGTTCCATTGGGTCATGCGATCGACATAGCGGGCAATGAGGTCAACTTCCAGATTGACGCGGCTACCCACGCCCAGGCTTTTCAAGGAGGTGACCTCCACGGTATGGGGGATGAGATTGACGCTGAAATCGTCGCCATCAACCCTGTTCACGGTCAGGCTGACGCCATCAATGGTCACGGAACCCTTGACAGCGATATAGCGTGACAATGCATGCGGCGCGCGTACCACCAGCAGCATGCTTTCACCCACAGGCTCAAAACGGATGACCTGGCCCACGCCATCCACGTGGCCGCTGACCAAATGGCCGCCCAATCGGTCGGAAAGTCGCAGGGCTTTTTCCAGATTGACATCGCGCGGGGTATCCAGCCCCACCGTGCAGGAAAGCGTTTCCTTGGAAACATCTGCCTCGAATGATCTTTCCCCCAAGGTAATGACGGTCAGGCAAACGCCATTAACGGCAATGCTGTCGCCAATGGCGACGTCTTGCAAATCAAGGCTGCCGGTATTGATGGCAAGCCTGGCGTCTTCGCCATGGGGAGTGATGGTGCTGATGTGGCCTTGGGCCTGAATGATGCCGGTAAACATAGCGTGGATTTTAACAGACGTACCGGCCAGTTTGGCGGAATATTGCGCCGGAATATACAGGCTGGAAAAGGGATGATCGGGGTTAGTCCAATGGGACTAATTAGTACAGATGGGCTAAATGCAAGGGAAGCGATCAAGGCTATATTGGCGACATATCACCCCAGCGACATTAGCAATTCAGTTTTCTGGCGGCGATAGGTATATGGGGTGCATGAATATCCCATGTGTTGTCCGATGATTCGGCATGCAGATCAAAAGCAAAGAAAAAGGAGATAGTGATGTTAAATTTCAAGGGGATCGCAGGTGCGGCAGTGGTTGGTTTGGCATTGGCAAGCCAGGGTGCATTTGCGTCAGATAATATCGATGCGACATTGAACGGTTTTGAATACAGCGGCAAAAATGATGCTGTCACTGTGGATTGGAGTTTTAATGGCAGTGCCTGGAGCAAGGCGTACGCTGGCGCTTTCAGCGGCACCTTCGATCTCAACAGCGAGTCTTTTGTCTCATTCTGTGTTGAAGTGACCCAGAAGGCTGCTGCCTGGGGATCGACAGCTAGCTACACAGAGGCTTCCTTTAGTTCCACGGTTGCCGGCAACCTGACCAATTTGGCAAACAAATACTATTCGTCTGTCAGTGACTCCTTGACCTCTGCGGCATTCCAGATGGCCGTCTGGGAAATCGTGCTGGAAGACGGCGCATTCGACCTGACAAGCGGCGCGTTCAAAGTCAAGAACAGCGCGGAAGCGATCAGCCTCGCCCAGAGCTGGTTGAATGGCATCAACGACGACAACGTGTTGGCCACTGGCGATTACAGTCTGCGCTATCTGCAAAATGGCAAGTACCAAGACATGCTGGTGCTGACCCCAGTGCCTGAGCCTGCCACTTACGGCATGCTGCTGCTGGGCATGGGGCTGATTGGATTGTTCGCCCGCCGCCGCTCCACTCCTGTTATCAGCGCCTGATCGAGTACAGGACGTATGAGCCAAAAAAGGCCTTTCCATTTGGGAGGGCTTTTTATTGCCAGCCGCTAATTGCGGGCAAAGGTGTCAGGACGAGTCAGAGCGCCAGAAATCTGCATTTAGCCCTAAGTCAAGGGGATTAGTCCAATGAAACTAATTAGTACGGATGGGCTATAGGCAGAGGAAACGATAGGCCGTACATTGCGCTCCACAAAAAGGCCGGGCGAGTGGATGGTATGAAAAGCTGGCCTGGATTGTGCATGGAAATACATGTTTCGCGTTCTGGTGATGATGGATATACGGAATGCGGGGACATTTCAGCAGCGATGCCGAAAATTCGGCACCGTGGATAACTTAAAAAAGGAGAAAGTGATGTTGAATTTCAAGGGGACAATGGCAGGCGCTGTTCTGGTTGGCATGAGTGTCGTTAGCCAGGCTGCATTTGCGGACAACGCCAAGGTAACCAAGTTTGAATATTCCGATGTCGTTGATGTCAAGATCAGCAGCAATAGCGGAAAATCGTGGAATACAGTCCAGGCTGGCGCCTACCAAGGCACTTTTGCCAATGGTGATAGCTTCGCTGCGTTCTGCATAGAAATTTCCCAGAACCTGGCGCCATGGGGCAGCACGGTTTCCTATACCGATGGCAGCAGCGTTTATGCCAAGTTCACTGATAGCCTGACTTCGCTGGCAAACAAGTATTATTCCTTCGTGGATGACGCGGTATCTTCCGCCGCATTCCAGATCGCGATCTGGGAAATCGTGACGGAAGACAAGAAGGGTTTGAACCTCGATAAAGGAACCTTCCGGGCTGACAATACGACGATGCAAGTCAAGAATGGTTGGTTGGGTTGGAAGACCGTAGACAATCCAGATTCCCTGGCTGCCGTGACCTTGGCACAAACATGGCTGGCTGGCCTGGGTGACGACAGTATTGCCGACACTGGCAACTATAGCCTGGAGTACCTGAAGAACAAGAAATATCAAGATCTGGTGATCTTCACGCCAATTGCAGCCGTACCAGAGCCATCGACCTATGGCATGCTGCTGCTGGGCATGGGCCTGGTTGGGCTGTTCGCGCGCCGTCGCACTGCACAATCCATCCGCATGTAATCAGTTACTGGATGCATGAATCAAGCCCTTCCTGAAACGGAAGGGCTTTTTGTTTTCTGGCTTGCGGAAACAAGTCAGGCAAGCCGATGGCTGCATGCTGTGTTTGGCGGGCTTTCACGCTAGAATGCCGCATGACATTTTTCAGACAACTTCCCTTTGAGCTTTTTGTCGGCTTGCGCTACACGCGGGCGAAAAGGCGCAATCACTTCATTTCATTTATTTCCCTGACCAGCATGGTGGGCATCGGCCTGGGTGTGGCGGCGCTGATCATCGTGCTTTCGGTGATGAACGGTTTTCAGGAGGAGCTGCGCAACCGCATCCTGGGCGTGGCCTCGCACCTGCAGATCACCGGGCCGGACAATACGCTGGAGGATTGGCCCAGGCTGGCGCGGCAGGTGGAGGGGGCTCCCCATGTGCAGGCGGCAGCGCCTTACATCATGGCGCAAGGGATGCTGTCTTTCGGCCAGGCGGTGCAAGGGGCGATTATTCGCGGCGTCTTGCCCAATGACGAAGATAAAGTGGCCGAGCTCGGCAGCCATATGCGGGCTGGCAAGCTGGAAGACTTGAAGCCAGGTGAATTCGGCGTGGTGCTGGGTTCGGAGCTTGCTCAATCCCTGGGCGTGGCGCTGGGCGACAAGGTGGTGCTGATGGCACCGCAGGGCCAGTTCACCCCGACCGGGTTGGTGCCACGCATCAAGCAGTTCCGCGTGGTGGGCTTGTTCGAGATCGGTATGTATGAATACGACGCGGGTTTGGCGTTGATCCATATTAGTGATGCTGCCAAACTCTACCGCATGGGCGAAAAGGTTTCGGGGGTGCGCCTCAAGCTGGATGATCTGTTTAGGGCGCCCGCCGTGGCGCGCCAGCTTGGAGAGCGCCTGATGGGGGTGGGCAATTATTACATCAGCGACTGGACGCAGCAGCATGCGAATTTCTTCCGCGCCATCCAGATGGAAAAACGCGTGATGTTTATTATCCTGGCGCTGATTGTGGCAGTGGCTGCGTTCAATATCGTTTCCACGTTGGTGATGGCGGTCACGGACAAGCGCGCGGATATCGCGATCATGCGCACCTTCGGCGCCAGCCCGCGCAGCATCATGCAGATATTCATCGTGCAGGGCGCCTTGATTGGCGTCATCGGGACAGTGGTGGGGGCATTCTTCGGCGTGCTGATCGCGCTCAATATTGATGTCATCGTGCCATTCATCGAACGCATGTTCGGCGTGCAGTTTCTCGCCAAGGACGTGTACTACATCAGCGACCTGCCTTCCCGGTTGTTATGGTCTGATGTCACGGTGATCGTGGTGCTGTCTTTTGTGCTGAGCCTGCTGGCGACGCTGTACCCGAGCTGGCGCGCAGCCAGGATCAACCCGGCGGAGGCTTTGCGCTATGAATGACCAGATCATCCTGCAGTGCACGGACTTGCAGAAAACCTATACCGGCCTTGATGTGGCCGTGCTCAATGGCATCAGCTTGCAGGTCAATACCGGTGAACAGATTGCCATCGTGGGGACTTCAGGTTCGGGCAAAAGCACATTGTTGCACTTGCTGGGCGGGCTCGATGAGCCTACCGCTGGCAGCGTACAGGTCATGGGCAAGCCTCTGGTTGCCTTGAGCGAGGCGCAGCGCGGCCAGTTGCGCAATCAGGCGTTGGGTTTCGTATATCAGTTCCACCATCTTTTGCCGGAATTCACTGCCCTGGAAAATGTTGCCATGCCCCTGATGATAAGGCGTGTGGCACGGGAAGAGGCAATGGAGCAGGCACGGGAATTGTTAGATAAAGTAGGGTTGGGACATCGCGTGGAGCACATGCCGGGCGAACTTTCCGGCGGCGAGCGCCAGCGGGCGGCAGTTGCCCGCGCATTGGTGACCAATCCCCGCTGCGTGCTGGCCGATGAGCCGACAGGCAACCTTGACCGGCATACGGCCCAAGGCGTATTCGACTTGCTGCTGGAACTGAATCGCGGCCATGGAGTAAGCCTGGTGGTGGTGACGCATGATCTTGAGCTGGCGGGACGCATGCAGCGGCAATACCGCCTGCAGGACGGCAAGTTGAATCCTTTCTGACGAGACAGCATCGAGAATGCCTGTGTTTGCACTGATGTTTGTCGCCGGTGCCTGGGCATTGCAACAGTTTCCCTGGCTACCATCCTTGACCTGGGGATGGGGAATATTGCCGGTCGCTGTGCTCTTCTATTGTCTTCGCACATTCACTGTCATCCGCTGCGTACTGCTAGCAGTGCTGGGCTTGACGCTCGGGTTTTTCTGGGCGGCATGGCTGGCCCAGGGGCGCATGGCAGATGAACTGCCTCCCGCATGGCAAGGCCGGGACATCGCTATCGTAGGCGTGGTAGCCAGCCCTCCCGTTATGCACGACCGTGGCATGCGGTTCGATTTTGATGTGGAACAGGTGCAGACTGCGGGGGCTGCTGTTCCCAGGCGCATCTCGTTGATCCACTATGCCGGCGGTTTTGCGATGGCAGCACCTACACCTGCCGAGACTGCTGAAAAAGCTAATCTTCCCGTATTTCATGCAGGCGAGCGCTGGCAATTGACGGTGCGTCTCAAGCGGCCTCACACCACTTCCAATCCGCATGGATATGATTTCGAACTGTGGATGCTGGAGCGTAATATCAGGGCCAGCGGTTATATCCGCCAGCAACCAGAAGCTGTCCGTCTGGATGAGAGGGTCAACCGGCCTGGGTATTGGATAGAGATGGTGCGGGAATCCGTGAGCCAGCGCATAGCGCGAGTGTTGCATGGGCAGTCTTATGCCGGTGTGTTGAAGGCGCTGGCGATTGGCGAGGATGATGATATCTCCCAGCAGGATTGGCAGGTGTTCCGCAATACTGGGATTATCCATCTCGTCAGCATTTCCGGCCTGCATATCACCATGCTCTCAGGCATGGTTTATGTAATGGTGGCTGGTTTCTGGCGACGGGTGCCGCGATGGGCATTGTATTTGCCAGCCCGCAAGGCAGGTTTGCTGGCAGGAGTAATCGCGGCGATAGCCTATTCTCTGGTGGCGGGGTTTTCCATCCCGACACAGCGCACTTTGTACATGTTGTCCGTGTTTGCGCTGGCATTCTGGTCCGGCCGCCGTGTATCCGTGAGCCGTGTGCTGCTGCTGGCGCTGTTCGTCGTTGTACTGATCGACCCATGGGCGGTGCTTGCCGCTGGTTTCTGGCTTTCATTCGGAGCGGTGGCTGCCATGGTCTATGCCATGAGCGGACGGCTGCACAGGCCGCATTGGCTGCGTGATGCCGTAGCGACGCAGTGGGCAGTCACGATCGGCCTGATGCCGGTATTGCTGATGTTGTTTGGACAGGTATCCCTGATTTCACCGCTTGCCAATGCATTCGCCATTCCCCTGGTCAGCCTGGTAATTGTGCCCTTGACCTTGCTCGGGAGTTTCCTGCCTCTGGATTCGTTGTTATGGCTGGCGCACTGGATCATGCAGCTTGCCATGGGTTTGTTGAAATGGCTCAGCGCCTTGCCAGTAGCAGTCTGGCAGCAGCATATGCCATCTGTATTGGCCATGTTGCTCGCGGTGGCAGGCGTGATTTGCCTGATGTTGCCGCGAGGGGTTCCATTGCGCTGGCTGGGGGTGATGGCGATATTGCCATTATTTCTTGAAATGCCGCCCGTCCCTAGTGGTGGCGATATGCAGGTTGCGGTGCTGGATGTGGGTCAAGGGCTGGCGGTAGTGGTGAGAACGGAGAATCACGCGCTGCTCTATGACACCGGGCCGCGGTTTTCCAATGAAAGCGACAGCGGCAACCGTGTCATTGTGCCTTACCTGCATGGCGCAGGCATCAGGCGGCTCAATGGCATGGTCGTGAGCCATGATGATCTCGATCATACGGGCGGAATAGATTCCGTATTGGCGGCAATGCCGGTGGATTGGGTGCTGAGTTCGCTGCCATCCGGCAAGCCATCGCTGGCAAAGGTGCAGCACCTGCCCTGCCAGGCTGGACAGAAATGGCAATGGGATGGGGTTGAGTTCGATATGCTATATCCGGCGAATGCCGCCCGCTTGCCGGAAAAGGCGAGCACCAATAACCGCAGTTGCGTGCTACGTATCCGCAGTGCAGCAGGCAGTCTGTTGTTGCCTGGCGATATAGAGCGCTCCGCCGAATCAGACCTCTTGGATGCGGCGGGGGAGAGTATGAGCGCAGACGTGCTGGTGGCGCCGCATCACGGCAGCAGGACTTCTTCTACTGCCCGGTTTGTGGATGCCGTCAAACCGCAGGTGGTCATTTTTACCGCCGGATATCTCAACCGTTTTCATCATCCTCGATCTGAGGTGATGGAGAGGTATGCCGCAATGGGAGCCAATCTTTACCGTTCGGACCATGATGGCGCCATTGTGCTGGAATTCAGGCAAAAAGAGGGGATCGGTGTAACGCGTTGGCGCAGAAAAGCGCAACGCTACTGGCACAATCAGCCTGCCGGTTTTATCGCGGCTTCCCTTGCTGAAACCGGAAACGCGCGATAAAGTAACGCCACTTTACAGAACATCTTAGGGGCACTTTTGTGTGGGAAATCATTAAAGCGGCAGGATGGCCGATCTGGCCGCTGATCTTTGCTTCGATTGTCGCAGTAGCCATTATCATCGAACGCCTGATTGCATTGCGCGAACAGCAGATCGTTCCCAAAACGCTGTTGCCGGAAGTGCAAAAGTGGTTGGGACAGGGACATGCTGGCGTCACGGCGGAAGCATTATCCCGATTGGAAAAGCACTCCTTGCTGGGGGCGGTATTCTCCAGCGCACTGAGAAACCTGGGAGCATCGCGTGAAGTGATCAAGGAGGCAGTGGAAGAGTCGGGCCGCGCAGCTGCGCACAAGCTGGAAAGATATCTGAATACATTGGGAACGATTGCGACAGTAAGCCCATTATTGGGCCTGTTGGGCACCGTGATCGGGATGGTGGAACTGTTCGGTGCTTTCACAGCGACAGGCCACGATGTTGCGCAGTTTGCCCGCGGTATTTCCGTGGCACTGTACAATACTGCTGGCGGTATCGTGGTGGCAGTGCCCGCCATGATTTTTCATCGCTACTTCCGCGGCAAGATTGATGGATTTATTGTCGACATGGAGCAGGAAGCGGTCAAACTGGTCGAAATTATCCATGGTGAGCGCAAGGAATGAATTTCCAACGAGGTAAAAAGCACGAGGAACTGGAAATGAACCTTGTGCCCTTGATTGACGTATTGCTGGTGATCATCATCTTCCTGGTGGTAAGCGCGACTTTCTCACGCGTCACGGAGTTGCAGATCAACTTACCGACGGCGGAAGCAGAAGCACCGCAGGATAAGCCCTTGGTCATTAATGTCGGAGTGGATGAATCCGGGCATTATGTGGTCAATAACAATGAAGTATCGGACACTTCCGTAACTGGTATTGCCGATGCACTGCGCAAGGCGGCAGGAGACGGCAAGGATCCTACCATCATCATCAGCGCGGATGCCAAAAGCACTCATCAGTCAGTGGTGAATGTCATGGAAGCATCGCGCCAGGCAGGTTATAGCCAGATCACATTTGCAACACAAGCACGCTCCGGTTCTTGATTTTTTAAAGTATTCAACATGACCAACGATGCACAGGGGATGGCGCCAGCCTCCACGCCAAGTGCCCGGGCGCTGTATTTGCGCCTGCTCAGATATGCAGCCCGCTACTGGTTTGTCTTCCTCATCAGCGTCATCGCACTGGTGACTTTCTCTGCAACCAACACAGGCTTTCTGGCCGCCATCAAGATGGTGACGGACGAGGGCTTCGTCAAGCAGGATTCAGCCAAGTTGAGCCTGCTGCCGTTCATGTTGTTCGGCCTACTTGCTATCCGCGCATTGGCTGGTTTTGTGTCCAATTTCGCCATGCGTTGGGTGGCGCGGCGCGTGGTGGAGAATTTGCGTCAGGATACCTTCCGTCGCCTGATGAGCTTGCCCGTGAGTTTTTTTGATTCGGTGTCGGCAGGGGTGGTGACTTCCAAACTGACCTACGATACCGAGCAGATGTCTGGCGCGGCCACCAAGGTGGCCATGAGCGCCGTACGCGATACACTGACTATTCTCGGCATGGTGGGATACATGCTGTACCTGGATTGGCAGCTGACCCTGATTTTTGCTGTGGTAGCCCCGGCGATGGCGTGGTACCTGAAGAGCATGACGCCAAGGTTACGCAGCTCTGGCAAGGCCGTGCAGCAATCCATGGGCGAAATGACCAAGGCGATTGAAGAAGCGGTATCAGGGCAGCGCATGGTGAAGATATTCGGCGGCGGTGATTATGAGTATCAACGCTTTGCCAAGGTGGCGGGCAAGAACCGCCATATGCAGATTCGCCTGGCGCGCTTCTCTGGCATGAACAGCATGGTGGTCGAACTGTTGGCAGGCGTTGCCTTGGCCCTGGTAGTGTTCTATGCCGTGGGCAAGTTCAGCGCGGGGGAGTTTGCCGCTTTTATCGGCGCTTTACTCATGTTGATCGGACCTATCAAGACACTGACCAGTCTTAATGAGGAGTTGCAGGTTGGCCTTGCTGCCGCGCATAGCGTATTCGAGCTGATCGATAACGTGCCTGAAGTAGACGATGGCAAAACGGAGATAGCGCGGGCCAAGGGCGAAATCGTCTTTGATCATGTAACCCTGCAGTACCCTACGGCGAACCGCCCTGCGTTGATTGATCTGGATTTTACAGTCAAGCCAGGTGAAAAAGTGGCTCTGGTTGGTCGCTCTGGCGGCGGTAAATCGACCTTGGTCAATTTGTTGCCACGTTTTTATGAAGCGCAACAGGGCCGGGTGCTGATTGATGGTGTCGATATTCGGGAGCTTAGCCTGAAAAGCCTGCGCCAGCAGTTTTCCCTGGTCAGTCAGGAGGTCATCCTCTTTAATGACACGGTGTTCAATAATATTGCCTATGGTGTGCTGCGTGACGCCAGGGAAGAAGATGTGATTGTTGCCGCCAAGGCTGCGCATGCGTGGGATTTTATCCAGCAGCTGCCACAAGGTTTGATGACCGAAATTGGCGACCGTGGCGTGCGTCTTTCCGGCGGCCAGCGGCAGCGTTTGGCAATTGCGCGTGCTATTCTCAAGAATGCGCCCATTCTCTTGCTGGATGAGGCGACTTCCGCGCTGGATACTGAATCCGAGCGCCATGTGCAGGCAGCGCTGGATGAGTTGATGCAAAACCGGACTTCAATCGTCATTGCACATAGGCTCTCCACTATAGAGAACGCGGATCGGATACTGGTCATGGAGCAAGGGCAGATTATTGAGGGCGGAAGCCATGCCGAACTATTGGCTTTGAACGGACATTACGCCAAACTTTACCGAAAGCAGTTTCACTGATTGTTACTAGCTTGTGGTGCCATTGCCAGTTTGACCAATCAGTTTACTAACCATTTCATCAGGAGTTGCTGACCATGCACCAGTCATTCAGCCGATGGCTGGAACGCCAGTGGTACCAGCGTACTGGCTGGCAGATTATCCTTAGGCCGGTGTCGTGGGTGTTCCGCATGTTGACGACCTTGCGCAGGTTGGCTTATCGGCTGCGCTTGTTCAAGTCGCAGAAACTGTCTATTCCCGTCATTATCGTCGGCAATATCAGTGTAGGTGGCACCGGCAAGACGCCATTCGTCATCTGGCTGGTGCAACTGTTGCGGCAGAATGGCTGGTACCCCGGCATTATCAGCCGTGGTTATGGTGGTAATGTCATTCATACCCACCAAGTTACCAAAGATAGCTCTCCGCATGATGTCGGAGACGAACCCGTCCTGCTGGTGCAGCGCACTGGCGCACCTTTATATGTCGGGCGCAAGCGCACGCGTGCTGCGCGTTACCTGTTGCGGGATTATCCCGAGTGCAACCTCATTATCAGCGATGATGGCCTGCAGCATTATGCGCTTGAACGGGATATGGAAATCATCATCATTGATGGGGAGCGTGTATTCGGCAACGGGCAGCTATTGCCCGCCGGTCCTTTGAGAGAAGCCAGTACACGTTTGGAGGAGGCGGATGCTGTTGTTTTCAACAGCGGACCTCCTGCTGCAGGCAGTTATCTCATGCAGCTGGTACCAGAAGGCCTGCGCAGGCTGAATAATCCAGAAGATCGCATGGAGTTATCCGAGCTGATCGGCAAACAGGTGCATGCGGTCGCCGGTATCGGCAATCCACAAAGATTTTTCGGCCAACTGGAAAAGTTAGGCATGATTGTGGAGGCACATCCTTTTGCGGATCATCATGCCTATAGCGAAGCTGATTTCCAGTTCGCCAAGGATGACATCGTGCTGATGACAGAAAAGGATGCCGTTAAATGTATTCCCTTCGCACGCGAGAACTGGTGGTTCATGCCCATCAGCGCAGAGATAGACCGTAGCCTTGCGGAGAAAATTCTGTCACGCCTGACCAGACTTATGGAAGAAAAGGAAACTTGATCAATGGATGCAAAACTTCTTGAAATCTTGGTATGCCCAATTTGCAAGGGACCATTGCACTATAAAAAGACAGAGCAGGAGTTTGTCTGTAAACCATGCCGTCTGGCTTATCCCATTCATGACGGTATTCCCGTCATGCTGGAAGAGGAGGCGCGCAAGCTGCCGCCTGAGGAAGAGGTTGCCTAATGACGTTCAAGGTCGTGATTCCTGCCCGTTACGCCAGTAGCCGCCTGCCAGGGAAGCCATTGCTGGATATCGCTGGCAAGCCCATGGTGGTGCGGGTTGTCGAACAGGCTATCGCCAGTGGAGCGGCTGAGGTAATCGTTGCCACAGATCATGAGCAGATTCGGGATGCGGTGGGAGGTTATGGATATGAAGTGATTATGACCAATCCGGAACATGCCTCCGGAACCGACAGAATTGCCGAAGTCGTGCAAAAGCAAGGCTGGAGCGATGACACTATTGTAGTGAATGTACAGGGAGACGAGCCGTTGATCGATCCGGCGCTGATCGGTGAAGTGGCTGGCAACCTGGCCTCGCATGCGGAGGCTGCAATGTCCACAGCCTGTCATACCCTGCACGATACCCCTTCAATTCTGAATCCTAATATTGTTAAAGTGGTGCTCGATCAGCAAGGACATGCCCTCTATTTCAGTCGCGCCCCTATTCCTTACCCTCGTGATGCATTTGCCGCTAACCGTGATGTGCCGGCAGACATGCCGGTATATAGGCATATTGGCGTGTATGCCTATAGGGCGGGGTTTTTGCGCGCATATGCGGCACTCACGCCATCCGTCATTGAGCATATTGAAATGCTGGAACAACTGCGTGTCCTTTGGCATGGATATAAAATCAGTGTCGAAATCACAGAAAAAGCACCGGCTGCCGGCGTGGATACTGAAGCAGACCTGACCTATGTCCGTGCTGCCATCATCAGTAATGAAAATAAACCGCTATAATCGATAGCTAACTAATTGATTCCGTAATGATAGACTTCAATGGGTGAACTGGATCATAGTTTAAATGCCAGAAATGCATTGACATCGGGAATCCGGCTTTGCTATAGTCTCGTTTCTCGACGCAACGCAAGTTAATAGATGTGTTGCGAAGACATCGGTCGCGGGGTGGAGCAGTCTGGCAGCTCGTCGGGCTCATAACCCGAAGGTCACAGGTTCGAATCCTGTCCCCGCAACCAAATCGCAAGTTTTACAAATTAGTGTTGACATATAAATTCTGATCTGTAAAATGCGCGGCTCGCTGATGAGATGGGTAGCGAAGTTGGTGGTGAAGATTATTGAATAATAAATTTTCGAAAC
>JRYL01000002.1_pt1 | contig 34950 bp, 47 predicted proteins | sample 235391 | NCBI WGS metagenome assembly JRYL01 (sample SAMN03074223, study PRJNA261481) | activated sludge metagenome | biome: Wastewater Treatment Plant; feature: Wastewater; material: Activated sludge; isolation source: activated biomass of a wastewater treatment plant treating wastewater from... ...
GGGTTCTTGATGAGATTCATTGGAGTATCTCCAGAATTTGAGTTTGCGGAATGTGTCTCGTCGTCTCGTCGTCTGAATTACTGCACTGCTGATCAGTCATGCGCTTTGCACTTGACTGATGTCTTTTCGAACTACTTCCACCACTCGGCCGAGCCAAGCCTTATGAAGGTCGGGAGAGGTCAGCACGAGCTCGATCGCTGCTGTGACAAGCCGACGCTCCTGATTGAGGTCGCGGTCAGGGAGGTTGCAGCGAAATTCACGGAGGGCTTCTTTTGTCTCTTCGCGCAAAAGAACTGCCCGGTAGCCAACTTCATGCGTTTTCGATACAAAAGGAGCGCTCATTTCTTGGTTCCAGTGAAAATCTCGATCTCGATATCGGCTCTGCGAAGATCCTGGTTTGTCATTGGCCCGGAGTTGGGCGGCTGCTCACAACAGGGCGAGTGACGGATCGCCTTGATGCGTGATTTCGGGCCCCCAAGGCGAATCAACTCTTGCTTGACAGCATCTGCCCGGCGTTGAGCCAGTTTGAGATTGAATGCTTCGGGACCAGTCGGATCTGTGCCGCCACGAATAACGATCTCTTTCGCGTCGCGCAGACGGCCAGCAGCAAAGGATTCCAGCCTTGCGCGTTCACTCGGTGTGATTACGCTCTTGGACCACTCGAAATGAACACGGTGGGATGTGCCAGCAGGTAGGGGCGCATCCGTATTGGCCGGCTTGTTGATTGATGTCTGCAGATACTTTGTCGATGGCGTGTCGCACGCCTGACCCTCAAGGCACGCGATGTATTCCACGTAGCCACGCGGGGTCCCCTGTCCAACGACAAACCTTTCCTTCGGTGAAGGTTGTTGCGAATTGGTTGTGCCCGACTCCGGGCTGTGCATCAACGAGCAGCCTCCGAGGGTCGCTGCCATGAAAAATAGGGTGAGAAACGGCGCGTTCATTTTCATAGGGCGTCGCTGAAATAGCTGACCTGCGCGGCCGTCCCACGGTTGGCCGAGAGAAGGTCGATAGAGACGAAAACTGGAGCACGGCTAGAAACCGACAAACCTGCGTCCGCGTAATGGAGAGGCGCTCCCGGGTTGCCATATGAGGATTGGCGCGGCGAAGAAAGCGTCGCCACGACCGCGCCCGAATCGAGCCTTTGGAGTGCGGCATACACCTTGTTGGCATATGTGAGACGAAGCTTTGTGCACAACTCTTTGGTGATGCGGGCGCAGCCTGCGTTGTATGCGCCGATTGCGTTCCAGTTCCATCCCAGGCGGCGGACGTTATCGGCCAGAATCCAGGCGCCGACCTTCAGGTTCGTACAGCCGTCGTACAGCTGGTTTTCAGTGATTCCGAACTCGCGCTCGAGCTTGGGAAAGTGCGAGGAATTGATCTGCACCAAGCCGATGTCGTAAGAGCCATCCTTGTTTCCCGCAACGTACGGTTTTCGAACCGCCTTGGGGTTGAAGTTGCTCTCAACCTTCGCAATCGCCTTCAGGACGTTAGCCGGGATCCCGTATTCGACAGAAGCCTCGTCCCAGCAAGTTGCCGAGGCAGAACCGGCGCTGAGCAGAGATGTCGCGAAGAGAAGTCGATAAGCTGCTTTCATGCAACCCAGAATACCGAAGCAGGGTCGCAAAAAGAAACGAGCTACATCAAGACAGAAGATGCGCAAGCCGTTGAAAACAAAGACAAAAACGGCTTGCAGAAAATAGGAGGAAAAAAGTTTTCCGTTTCCGAAGTTGCGGACGCGGTCGTGTAAGAGGGAAAGGAGTGCTCGTTTGCAGGGGGAGTGACTTAATGCAGGTGGCCCGACTCAGGCAGCACGAGCTCAACAAAGGGGATATCTGCTGAGTTGCCTTGGTACCAGTAGTCGTGCACGCGAAGCAAGAGCGATTGAATGCGCGCATGGGTTGCCAAAGTCGCCGCGCGCTGCCCTCCATAAAGAGTGAGGGTCTGAGACGCCTCATCGAACTCGAATGAAAGTTCAGCAGCCAGCTCGGCGCTGAGGCCTCCGCCACGACGAGCATACTCAACAAATCCGGTAAGGCTGGGCGAGTTCGCAGTGTGTGGCACGGACGATTCAATGGTTGAATCTGGCATGAGTGTTCCGGCTAGGTCTTGGCCATCAAAATAAAAACCCTCCAAAGCGAAGCTCTGGAGGGTTGGGGGGGTTAAGCGGATGCGAACGGATTCATGTCGTAATCCTGTTCGTAGGCGCTGGGCGGCGGAAGGTCGTCGTTGGGCATGCCGTCGAAACCTTCGGGGACGGAGGTGGGCGACGAGGCGGCCGGGGCAGAGGCCGGGGCGCCGGTACTGCGAGGAGCCCTGGAGGCCGAATCGTGGAGCTTGGAGCAGACGCTTTCGAGGTGCTGGATCAGGGCCAGGGTGAAGTTCTCACGTTCGCTGGTGTCGTAGATCTTCTTGTTGCCAACCTTGTGTTCGACAGCCTTGGGAAGGTCGTTCTTGCCGAAGTTCGGTGCGACGTAACCGTCTTTCGAGAAAACGGACAGGAACACCTGGTCGTTTTCCAGCGGACGATCAAGCTGTTTATCGCCGATTGAGGTTGCGCCCTTCGGGAAGAAGGAACCAACCAGGCGGACGGATTCGCGCAGATCGCAGGCGTTGAGTGCGCCAAGCATCTTTGCGACGCACAGCGCCGAAACCGTGAAGGTCACCAGCGCGTCGGGCTGACTGCCGGCCGGATCCTTGATGCGCAGACGAACGATGTTCTTCGGTTCGCCTTGGGGGTCCGAGTCAACGGAGTGCTGGATGCGTGTGATCACCCCTTCCACACTGTCGAACGTGGTGCGCCACTTCCCAGGCGCATGTTCGACGGCGCCTTCCACAGGTGACTTGTGGTCAATGACGAATTTGCCGGTAGCAGCGTTGAAGCGAGCGAATTGGATGGAGGCGTTGGACTTGTTGCCGAACATGATGGTGTTGCTCCTTTGAGTTGGTGTCGTCGTTCACGACTTAAAGTCTCGCTTGAGTCATCAAGCAAGCACGTTGCAGTCGAGGTAGACGAACGCGCTCCTATAAGAGTCGGCTGTTATCGGCGAAGGGGCGCCTTGCATGACTGTGCTGCAGGATCGGTAAGGTAACGGTCGACCGAAGCAATTGATCGGAGTTGATCTCGTGGAGCCGCGCAGGAGGCGCAAAGAAAGATGGCGATCAGCAGGAAAGGTCGCATGTTGATGCCTTTGTATTCGCTTGCGGTTGCTGGCGCCCAAACCAAGTTCGGATCCCATATATGCTGGTGGCGGTGAACGCGATCTGTTGGAGCGCGAGCCCTGGGGCTTCCGTCATTACTGCATATCCGAACCAGAGGACGTTAGCGAAGAGAAAGGCAACAAAACCATAACGGGAGCGACGGTCGTTGCGCGCAAGGAGGAAGGAGCCCAGGATGCTCAACAGGCAACCAGACCACTCGAGGATGGGAAGAAGGTTAAGTTCCATCTATCCAGTATGCCGATGAGGCGTTCGTGAACAAAAAAAGCCCGCAGAGGCGGGCATGAAGGAGGAAGGGGGTAAGTTGAGGTGGGCGGGGGCGTGCAGCGTGACGGTCATGCTGCTACGGGCTGTGGATGATATTCCGGGATTTCAACCAGAGAGAAGGAAAGGGGTACTTCTGCGAGACAAGCTCGGATCGCTTGCGCGGAAAGGGACGTTTCCCGCAGTCCGAGGCGGTGATGCAATGCGCGTGCTGCGTCTTCAAGATGCGCGATTTCGATATGCGAGACGTCTTTCCCGGCCCGTTCTCGAAGGGCTGTGATCTTGGAGACGAGGACTTCAAAATGGGACGGTGAGCCCGAATAGTGGAATTCTCCGCGATGACCGAGAACGCTTGGATAGTTGAAGATCTGGATTTCACCGTGTTCCGTGTCGTATGCAACGACGCAGCACTGGTCTGGCGCGATGGCCGATGTTCTTGCGGGAAAGTATGAGCGGAAGGAGAGGGGGAGTTTCATGATCGAGGCCTGGCGCGTAATGTGTGGATCTGGGTTGAGCTACCTCTGTCTGGGTAAGGCGTCGTTGTGACGTTGATAGTGAAACGCGATCCAATAAGACCCCTCTTCCCAAAGGCGAAAGAAAAGAGGCGAACCGATGGCTCGCCTCTTTGGGGGTTACGTTAAAAGCGCTGGAGTTGGATGTCTCGTGCTACGAGGCGCGTGGCAATCGAGTCGATTGCGATAGCGCCTGCAGAGACGCCAGACCAAAGCTGAATGGCGACCGCAGCAAGCGCGGCGGCAATGAGTGAAAACTTCATTGTTGGCTCCTTTCGGTGGTATGGCCGGGTCGTTACAACCTGGCCTGTATTGCGTCCTTGGGAATCAAGAGACGGTGTTTCCATTGATCATGTCCTGGCGGACTCGATCGAGAAAACCTCTGATGGCGTGGGCTTTATGAGCGTTGCCGGGGTCGTTGATGCAATCGAGTAGCGCAGGCTTGAGCGCTTCCTCGAGGGGGTCTCTGCCGCTTGCGCGAAGAGCTGGGGATGCTTCGAATGCAAGCGTCAGTTTCGCCCACGTAAGCAGTGTGTCCGTGCTGATGACCACATCGAGTTCTTCGTCGTGATTCGTTTCAGCGGACGCGGATCCGACAAAGGCATCACGCGTGAGTTTGGCCACCTTCACCATTACCTTTGCTGCGTAAGGGTCGAGGGTTGGAATCAGGCGTTTCAGAAGGTCTGTTTCTTCCTCTTCGCTCAAGTAGTCCACGCGGACATGCAGGAAGCGGCGAATCGTCGCGATGTTCTGCCGTTGAACGCCTTTGTACAGTTTGGTGGAATCGCCTAGCCCCGCCGAGTTTCCCGTCGCCGCGATGCGAAATTGAGGCCCTGGGTAGATGAACTCTTTAGCTTGTGGCACCCACAACGGCTTACCGTCGAGCACCGTGTGCAAACCGGCAGACACAGCCGGGGGTAAAAGATCCATCTCGTCGATCAGGAGCACGCCCGCAGGTGCGGTCATGGCCTTGTAGAGCAGACCAGGGCTGAATTCTGTGCCGTCGCGGGTGAGATCCATGCTCCCGGTCAGGTCAACGAGTTCGACGTCGCGATGGGCCGCAAATCGGAATACCTCCCAACCCATCCGAGCGCAAAGCTGCTCGACGAAAGACGTCTTCCCTGCCGACGTGGGGCCCGAGAGATAGAGAGACTTCTTAATCCGACCCGAAAGCCACAGAAGCCCGATCCGGACATGGTCCTCGCGAAAGAGGTAGTGGGGGTCAATCGGGGGGGTTTGCTGCCCTGGATAGAATCCTGGCAGTTCAGTCGGGCCAAAGGCCGGGCCGAACATGTCACTCGCGCGTCTGCGGACGGGGGCGCCAACGGCGAGGCCCTGGGCAGGAGTACGAGAGTCCTCGGGTGTTACGGTTCTGGTCGCACGTTTGGCTTTTACGGTCGGGTTATCGACCATTGCATCGTCGAGCATGATGACTCCTCTGTGATTGAGCTGGCCGCGGGGCGGCGTAGTGCATTGCGGCCTAGATAAAGCGACGTCGAGCCATATGCATTGGAGCGTATGGCGAACGGTTGTTTTGGGATAAGGGCCGCCAACTGGACAATAGGGGAACGTCCATTTCGGGAGTGCTTGATGATCAAGCGCGTCGGTGCAGATCTGCGAGCTACGTTCGAGGCGGCTTTTGGCCATGACGGCAAACAAAAGTGCAGGCCTGAAGTAGAGGAATATGATCAGCAGCCTAGTGTTCAAAGGCTCCCAGGCGCTGTGGAGGCGGCGTTCGCTTCGATGTCCGCGCTATACGAGGCCTTTAGCGATGACCGCGGCAAGTGTGGCAGCGAGGCAGACGCCAACGGGATGCAGATGCTGGACCGTATTCGTGAGGTTGCGAAAGCGCTCGTCGACACGAACGCCCCATATCTTCTGCGGTACGTATTCGTTCGCGATCTCCTGCGAGATCTCTCGTACTTCGCCGAAGTGGCGCCGATCCTCGAGGAGCGCGATTATGTCCTCAACTGGGGTGGGTCACATGAGCACCGGATGGCCCAGATCCTGCCCCGTTTTGATGGAGCGGGTTTTGCGTTCGTGGACATTGGCTGCGGGCCTGGAGCCTACCTGGCAAAGATCGCCCCGCGTTACGCGTTTGCCCAAGGGTACGAGAAGGTTCGCCCGATACGCGAGCTGGCGAAGCGGCGGCTCGAAAGTGAAGGCATTTTTCACGTCGATCTCTACGGGGCATTCGGCACTCAGTCGATTCCCTTTGACGCCGATGTGCTCATCACAGAGGTGCTTGAGCATATGCCTTACGACGTCGCATCCGGGCTTCTCAGGGCTGTACTGCGCCAAAAGCCGCGGCGAGTGGTCGTCACGGTTCCTAATCGCGCATTCAATCGGTACTACTGCTCGACGCACGCCTATCGTCATGAAGACCATGACTGGGAGCCTGATGCAGCGCAGTTCGAGGCATTCGTGCTCAGCGCTGCAGGCGGTCTGTCTCCGCGCATAGACATCTGCGGGATCGGGGACCGTGCTCACGGGGAGTCTTCGAGTTTGCTCGCTCAATTGGAGTTCTAGGCGATGCTACCCTCGGCGGTGAACGAAAAAAGAGGCTCAGTGCGATGCACCAAGCCTCGGGGAAGTAGCCTACTGGAAAGTCGGGCTACAGCAGGGTCGTTCAGCTATGACGACGCTCAGAACGAGCGCGAGAAATAGACCGACGCGGCCGGAAGCGGACGGCCGTAGTTGTCATGGACCAATAGCATCGCTTGTGTACGCTGGTCGACCATCGGTTGCGTGAAGGAAACCTCGGTTTGAGCAATGTCCTGCCCGAGGAAGAACGCGACAACACCTAGCACTAAGATTGACATGATAGTCAAAGCTCCTTTCGATCCGTCATCGAGATGACGAGCAAAGACCGACCTGGCACCACGCCGTAGTCAAACGTCCTTGCAAGGGGGGGCTTGTGATGCGTCGTCATATACGCCCCTGGCGCTTCGCATTTGAGAAGAGCTCGTTCCAGAGGGTTTCTGCATCCCGCCAGAGTCTTTCGAGCTGGCGATCCGGGATCCGGCCCTTGAAGCACTTCTGTAGCTCGGAGATGCCACCTTTTGCGATCGTAGTCCTAACAGTCATGAAGACCAGGCAACGTTCCCGCCACTGTGTTGAGGCGGTGTCGGCGCAGGCGCTGCGTTCTGCCTCTACCCGTCGATCAAGTGCCTTCAGGCGACTCAGGATCGTCTTCTCGTCCATTGTCTTCTCCTTGTTTGTAGGTGGCGCTCACTGCGGCGCGGAGCGGTTGCGCAAACTGTGCGTCGAAGATATCGGGCGACAACCGGTCTGAGAGTGCATGGCTCAGTTCTGCGAGATGAAAGTCGAGTACGCCAAGCCGCCGTTCCCGGGCGTTGGCACCGAGCCCCAGGATGATCCGGGTCGATTCATAGTCCCCTGTGTCGTAGTCGCGCAGGATCATCGCACCTCTGCCTGAGATCATCTGATCGAGCGTCTGAGCCAAATCGCGCACGTTGTCGTCGCTAGCTCCGCCGCCATCGCTATAGAAATTGATGTCAAACTCGAGCGTCCCGTCTTCCAAAGTGACGGAGTCAGAGTCGAATCCGCGGCCGGTATTATCTGCAAAGTCTCTCAATGCCTGTATGACCTCGTCCTGCTTGATCTCGGGTTTGATGGCGATGTCGAATCCGAACAGGTTGCAGTCGTGTTGACTCATGTTTGCTCTCCTGTAGCAATTGGGGTTGCTGGGTGTTACCCAGGATGTTGATGCAAAGGTGATAGGTGAGCGCTTGCCTATAAGCGGGGGAAACGGCGGCACAGTCCAAAAAAAGAGCTCCAGACGATGTCCGGAGCTCGGGGGGGGGTTAGCGGTTCAGTCCTTTCGATCCTGTCCCTTTCTCGCGTTTCTTCGCGTACAGGCAAGCCAGAGTGACAGCGACCGCTGTTAGCGCGGTGATGCCCTGGATCGTCAGCACGAGAATCTCGGCGTTTGTAAGGTTCAACATGGTTGGCTCCTTGCCCTACCGTATGAAGAAAATGAACTTGAGCCGTTGAGGCTGGTTCAGCCGCTGCAGTTGCAGGGGTCTTCAGACCGGCGGAGCACGATCGCCTTCCAGGGGTGTGGCAAGCCGGCTATGGGGGTCAGGGGTGTCACTCACTGATGGCTTAGCCTTGTCTTCCTGGTACGGCAGCCCGAGCACGACGTGTGCAAGGACTTGGAAGAGGGCAAACCAGAGGGCTGTCGCGATTGCGATTACCCAGGAGTGCATAGCGAGGCCTACCGCGGAAAAGACAGTGAGTCCCATCCAGGACAGCTTGTCCAGCGTTCGTGCGATCGAGGCGCGCACGTCTTTCGTGAAAGCCCAGCGGGCAAAAAGTTTCTTCATAGAGGATCTCCTTTCGAGGGTTGGGCACCGCAGTTGCCTGCCGGTGTTGTGTCGTTGTCCTCGGGTGGAGATCCACGATCCGATAAGGCGCTGGTTGTCTGGTGACAGAAAAATAGACAGACGCCCCGCCTGTGGCGAAGGGTGCGCCTAGTCGCTTCTCGAGCTCCTTTGCTCTATGGCCTTAGTGGTATATGAAAACGACTGTAAAACCGTTTTCAGCGTACTTGCTACCCGAAACACAGTTGTGTATAGTCCGTCTCACAACGTCATCAGGCTTTAAAGCCTCAAGTCTTCTGGTTCAAACCATTGGACTTTAGTCATACGAAAGTGTGGCTTTGTTTGAAGCTTCTGCTTCAGTGTCTAGACGCCATAGTCTAGTACGCACCCCAAGACCCCATAGCTTCGCTTTGGGGTCTTTTTGCTGTGCCGCTTTCATAGTGGCGTGGCAAGGGAGATCAGCCTCGATTGCTCTTCGGCCGCTGTCGAGGCACTGTAAGGCGCTGCTTCTGGCCTCCTTCCAGCGGGCAACATCTTCCGCGTAGGGGCGCAACGTACTCGGTTCGCTCCAGAACACAAAAGGCTCGCCACTCGCCGAGATCCATAAGACCGGTATAGCGTCGTCAAGCAAATTCTCGCGGCGACACCACGCTAGATGCGCGTCGACCGCTGCCTGCGAGTGCCCGTACCATGTTCCAGCCCATGCGCGCAGATCGTCGACAGCAAGCACGATCCCCTTGAGCGGTTCAAGCCAGCAGGCCGGATGAGCACCCTCGTACGGCCACCTTCTTGCGCCGACCTCCATCCCAACGTGGAAGGTCTCGGCAGCGCACTGTTCGTTCACCATCATCATCTCCTTCGTCAGATGTTGCGCCCAGGTGGCGCAGTTGCGTTGTGATCGCATGGCGCGACGGGCCGGCATACGCAATGCGTTGAGCTGCCCCCAGACGAAAAAAAGCCGCTTGATCGAAGATCGAGCGGCTTGGGGGGTGACAAAGGCTTACGCGAACGTTGCCTTGACGCTCATAAGGGCGTCTTGAACTGCAGAGCGAACCGCGTTGCCCAGTCGGAGATACCAGGGCGATGCACGAGTGACTTCCAGCGCGAGATGCGCAGGCGCGTCTTTTCGATACTCGATGAAGTCCTTGGCGCCAAGCGCGAAGAGAACTTCCCAGAGTGCGTTCATGAGGTAACGGCTGTCAGTAACGAGCAGCATCCGATCGGATGCAACGCGGCCGACAAGTCTCATGACGTGTTCGAACTCGACTGCGGAGGTCACCGGAATATCCGCTTCCCACCAGACAGCTTCGCCTTTGAGCGTATTGAACCACTTGACAGCGACATCCTCGTTGGAGAAGAAGTTGCGAGTCAGTTTGCGGCCGATCTGCCCGGAAACGACAGTGTTGCCATCGATAGCGATGATACGAGCGGTCGCGGGTTGCATGAGCATCTTGAACATGACGTAGGACTCCTTCGAGGAATGAAGCCGATCGACTTAACGATCAGCAGGTGGCGTTGTGCAGTTCTTGGCAGTGCGCGGTCACATAAGCGCCGCGAAGTGCCCATATATGGCGCCGTTGCGCCAGGCGGGAACAACGCAACTTGTCGTGAGTGACCTCACGGCTTTTACCGAAAGGAGCAGATCATGATTGCCATGGCAGTTCTAAAAGTGGGAGAAAATCGCGGTGCCCCGCGTGTCTGGGTCTCGTGCGAGAACGCACGCCGAGCTGGATTCGAGCCTGGCCAGCGATTCGTAGTGCAGCACTCTGGAAAGGGCTTGTTGATCAAGCTCGATACCGAAGGCGAGCGCGTCGTGTCGCAGAAAAAGCGCGGAGAACGTACGGTGCCGGTCATCGACATCAACTCGAAAGAGACGCTCTCTCCGGTTGCTGGCTGCGAAGTTGTACGCGTGGTGTTTGGTAAAGGGCAGATCTACGTGAGTGCGTTAGCCTCTGAACTGCGCCGCCAGGAGCGCCTTGAGCGAGTAAAGCGTCACGTCGCCCAGGGAGGCTTGTCGACAGGCGGTATCGCACTTGGCGGTGGAATTCTGACCCATGCGGTGCATCAGGGGATCAAGGACGCCGGGCTGACTCCGCACGCCTTAGTGGCTAATGAGATCCGGGAGGAGTTGGTCGACCATGCGCTCGTTCACAACGATTCGCTGAGCCAATACACCGTCGTGCTCAATGCTCCACTGCAGGAGGTTGCCTTCGATGACGAGGTGTTGAAAAGACTCCAACCGGTTGACCTGGTCGATTGCGGTATTCCGTGCTCGGGCGCTAGCGTCGCAGGGAAGGCGCGGAACAAGAACGCGATGATGGAGGATCATGAGCATGTCGGGCATCTCATCGCAGCGGCCATTGCCTTGCTCGTAAAGCTAAATCCTGTGTGCATAGTTTGGGAAAATGTCACCCAATATTCCAGCACAGCGAGCGCAGCGATTCTGCGCAAGCAGCTTAGCGAGCTCGGCTATGACGTGCAGGAGCGGCAATTTCTGGGGACTGACTGGGGGGAGCTCGAAGCGCGGCAGCGTTGGTGCCTCGTTGCAATGACAAGAGGCATCGAGTTTGATATCGAGCGCGTGACGCCGCCTGTCTTCGCGCAGCGCAAGCTCTCTGATGTTCTGGATCCAGTGCCGGAGGATGATCCTAGTTGGTCGCCGATGACGTACCTCAAGGAAAAAGAGGTGCGAGACAAGGCTGCTGGCAAGGGCTTCAGAATGCAGCTATTCACAGGGGATGAGAATTCAATTGCCACTTTGACGAAAGGGATGGCCAAGCGTAGGTCTACAGACCCATTCATCATAAATCGATCCAATCCGGAACTGCTGCGCTTGCCGACGGTTGCTGAACACGCACGCATGAAGGGTGTTCCCGAACATCTCGTTGCAGACGTCGGGATTACATTGGGGCACGAGATCCTCGGGCAGGCGGTTGTGTATACGCCGTTTCGTCTAATCGCCAAGGCTGCTGCTGAAGCGATCAAGCGTTTTGCGGCTGGCCATGAAGTAGCCGTGCCGATGGCTGGGTTCAAGGCTGCTGCCTGACCCGCATTCATCAACCACAGGACCGGCTCTTCGAGTCGGTCTTTTTTTTGCGTTTCTTATGTGCCTGGCGCACGCCACCCTCATGCAAAGACCTTCGCGCTGAATCCTAAAGCGCATTATTCCAAGGAGTCCGAAATGAGGAAGGCTATAGCAAGCAAATCTGTTTGTAAGAAATTCACAGAAACAAGGTGCTACGTCTTTTATACGCGCTGTTGTGATGGCGATGGAGATATGGACGATCAACTTTTCGGAGAAGAGATAAGCAAGATGTCCGAGCGTGCCCGACAGGTCACTTATTCGACGTTTCGCAAGCGTTGCATGGGGCTGGCCGAAATCGAGCGAGCGCTGGGCTACGACAAGCATCTGTCAATGAAGGATGACTGGGCGGTGAGCTTTCACAAAAGCAAATACCGCGGCGCTCGGGTGTTCTACTTTGATCACAGCCGAATCGAGCACGTGTTCGTTCACAGGAGCGATCTTGCTTTGCTCAAGTGAAGCCTCGAGGCCATTTCGTCCATCAGAAGTGAAAATCATCTCATCAGCCCGCAGACCTTGATTGGTTGCGGTGCGACGGTCGCAGCGAGCAAGCGGCCGAATATCTCGAAAGGAGTTGTTAATGGAAAATCTATCCGCAGTGAAGGCCTGTCTCGACGACGCAATTGCGTTACTGGACGGTTTGGGGACAAATGAAGACGGCGATTTTGTTCGGCAAGCGCAATCGAGGATCAAGTGCGCTATGGAAAACGCGGAGGCGCTGTCGTCTAAGTTGCGCGGTCACGGGGCTCAGATCGGCGTTGACTCCGATGTAAATAACGATGTCGCTCGGTACCTCGAGGGAGCAGGCATCAGTGGTGCTTCTGAAAAACTGAAAGACCTATTTATCGCGAATACCGGTAGGGATCTCAAGGGTGCCTGCGTAGTACGCGTTCATCTTGCTTCAGGCCGGACCTTGCATCTTGAGGCGCCATTCAAACTCGTTGGAGCGTTCTTGTCTGGAGAAACCCCTTTTGAGGATCAGCAGTGTGGGCTTATCAATCTGAGTCAAATCGAGACGATCGAGTTCACGTGGTGAGACTCTATAAAGAATCAAACATTTTGGAGTTTTGAAAATGAAAAAAGGAACAAAAGTTCAATCCCGCGACGGAGCGGAGATCGGCGTTGCAACCGGTGCAACGTATCGTTGCCTCATGGAGGGCTGCACTGGTCTGCGCTGCGTTGTTAGATGGCCCGATGGAAGATTCACGCACCCCTGCACGAAGGGGATGCGGGAATTACCGTCCGGAGAGTGGAAGATCGACTAGGAGCCTGACGTGGAACAAACGTGCGAACTCGTTCCATCGATCTCGGTGGGGCAATTGCTCAAAGAGCGCGAGGTGGTCGTTGGACACGTTCGAACTGCCGCAAGCGCACTGTCTGCAGCAAGCCGATTCTGGCGAACTGACATGTCGCCATTCAAGCTCGCCCTGGGCGGCCGGGAGTACATCTTCAGGGACTTTGCGCTGATGGATGATCTCGAGCTAGTCCTTCGACGCATCGACGCTTGCTTCTGGGAGCGGCTTGTGTCGCAGTCTGGTTTGAGGTCTTCGCTGAGCGCGTCAGCGCGCGAACTATGGAAGACGAAGATCGATACGGCCGATGTGATGGAGTTTACGCTCGAGAACATCCGGGACACCTTTGAGACCTACCTGGTTCATCGCGAGGCGTTGCTCGACGAAGCAATCCTGGAGCTCTTTCAGGGGCTGTCTTGGGACTACGCCAGCAATCTTCCGCAGTGCTTCGGGAAAAAGGTCATTCTTTCGTACTTCTTGGGCTACGGAGGTGGCTATCCAGCGCTTGAGGTGGTCAACAAAATTGACGATCTCAATCGTGCGTTCCATGTTCTCGATGGAAAGCCATATCCGGATCATCGCAATGGTGCGCATCAGCACCTCATGAAAAGCTTCAGGAGCGGACAGAGCGGCCAGTGTGATTTTCCATACTTCACCTTGCGGTGGTTCAAAACTAGCCGGGCTGCGCATGTGCTTCCGAATTCGCCTGAGCTTGTTGAAAAACTGAATCGCCGGCTCTCTCGAGCGGCGCCAAATGCCTTGCCGGCTCCACGGTAGGCAAAAAAGCACCCAAAGCCCTTCGCATCGCGGAGGGCTTTTCACTTCATATTGGGCGACGTGATGTCACCTGGGAACAATGCATGCGCTGTTGTGCTTCACGGGCTCAGCAAGTCCACAATGACCGGAGGTTTTCATGAAAGTCGCTACACGATCGCTTCTTGGTTTGCCGCTTGACTGGGCTGTGGCCCAACTCCACTCCCTAAGAAGATCAACGGCCCATTCCTCGTGAACAACGTCGAAGCAGAAGGCGAGACGGCACCGATTGCCCGCTTACGTTGTCTGGTCGCCTCGCATTATGGCGACACCATTTTCGTGCCTGAAGAGCTCGTCCGGACACCCCGGCAGCTTGAAGGCGTTCAACCGGCCCGTCGCGCAAGCGCGGGCAATCATTGATGAAAGGAGCAACCTATGAAAGAGAATCGAGACTATGGCTGGTTCCGTGCGATGCAAACCAGGGATGAGGTGTTTTGGGAGGACCCTGATCTCTACTCATCGGGCTATTACCTGATCGATGGGATCAGGGGCGATGAGGAGCTCCCGCTCATGGGTGACACGATCATCGAATTGAGCAACGAGGCTGGAAGCGAAGTGCAGGCCTGTCTCTCGGAGCTGTACCCGGCTCGCCCTGGGCACCTTCACCCTGTCATCGACGAAGAGACCACAGCAGTGCCACTCGGTTACGCACGCGATCGGGTCGATGTCGAAGCCATCGTCGCGAATGCGGGTATTGATTCACTCGTGGATGCCCAGCTGAAGAGCGGACAGCTTCTCGAGAATGGTGCTCAGAGCGATGCAGCCTGGATCGTGACCTTGAGTGGGCGTCCCGATGAGGCGGTCTTGCATCTTGCGCTCGAAGTTCGTTATCGCGATGCGGCAGGCGAGGCAGAGCACTTGACTCGCAACTTGTACAACCTTGTCTCGCGAGGCACGGGTGAAGGTCTTTTGACCGGAAACTCGGATGCGTATGTCGAAACACACGATTCTCAAGTCTTTCAGTTAACGGCTTCCGCCGACACCTTGGACGAAGAGCAGATTGCAGCATGGGTTTCACGTCAGATTGAGGAAGGGCACTTCGCGCTTGAAGACCTCCCCCGCCGGATGGCTCGCTGGGCCCTTTCGCATCCGGCGATGATGCGAAATGAGATTGCAGAGCGCATGGCGCAATCTTTCACCGACTAAAACGTCCCTTGCGGGACTCTTGATGGTAAACCACGAGCTCTTCGACGTCGTCGAAGAGCTTTTTTCGTATCGCTCCGCGTCACGCCACGGGAGTGCAACGTACATCGGGCCTTTGGCCTCTCAAGTGCGCGCGTGATGCTCGCACGAAAATCGGAAGGAGTATAAAAATGGGAGTAATGGAATCTGAAAAATTGGCAGAGTTCGAAACATCGTCTGCCGAGTTGATTCTCGACGATGGAGAGAACCCCTTCGAATCTTCGAAGGGATATCTTTCGATCGAAACACCACTCGATAGACTTTTTGCGGAGCATCGATCCAAGAAGACTAAGATCGAAGCGTTCTCTGAACTGGCCAACGAAAAGGCTGGAGGCATTCTTAATTATTTCGTGGAGGCCTCCAACGTCGACGCGCATGATAGGGGGCGGTACTGCTCAGCGCCGTCATTTGATGCAGAGCCGGCGGTAAAGGCGCTCGATGCTCAGTATTGGCAGCAGGCGATAGCGCTAACGGATGTCCTCGAGCTCATGCCGGCGGCCTCGCGGCATGAATGGGCAGATCAGATCCGCCAGCACAAGACCCCCGCGTTCGAACCCTCTACCGTGCGTGAGACACTGACGACACTGCTGGCAGACCGCGGGAAGTTCTTCGCTCAGCGTGTGGACGGGATCTTTCGGGCGCTCTCCCGCTCCCATGTGACCAACTCGCCGAGCGGTTTCAGAAAGAGGATGATTCTGGAGGGGGTACTCGATCAGTTTGGCTTCATTGAAACGAGAAAGGTGGACTTCATTCATGATCTTCGCGTCGTCATCGCGCGCTTCTATGGGCGTGAATGCGACGCAAGTTACTCAACGTGTCGCGATATCCAGGGCATCGTCCGTGACGGGGGGTATTCGGAGTGGAGGCGCTTCGATGGTGGGGTTTTCAGGCTCAAGGTGTTCAAGAAAGGCACCGCACACCTGGAGGTTCATCCTCTGGTTGCCTATCGCCTCAACCAGATCTTGGGGAGTCTCTACCCCAGTGCAATCGCCACCGAGCACCGCAGCAAACCGGTCGTTCAGCCGAAGGACTTCACGCTCGATCACCGCTTGGTGTCGGTAGGAACCATCCGTTACCTGCATTCCGTGCGGTTTGAGGCTACAGGTCGTCGCATGTGGTCCAGCCAGGACCCTCCTAAGGATACGCAAGAAGTTCTGGAGGCAATCGGGGGCGTAAAGATCCAGTCGCGCTGCTTCGAGTTCGATTACGACGTCAGGCGAGTGGTCGACGAGCTCCGCCGTACTGGGCTTGTGCCTGACGACCTGACTCATCAGTTCTATCCAACGCCCGAGGCGCTCGCGTTGCAGGTTGTGGACTGGGCTGAGATCGGTGAGGGTGAAAGTGTGCTTGAGCCCAGCGCTGGTCGCGGGGGTATTGCCCTACATGTGCCGTCGGCCAATCTGACGTGCATCGAGGTGTCTGCGCTCAACGTGGCCGTACTAAAAGGTCATGGTCTCCACGCAATTTGCCATGATTTCCTCACCTGGGATCCATCGACAAACTTCAGTGTCATTGTCATGAATCCCCCTTTCTCGAACGGGCGGGCTCGCCTGCATCTTCTCAAGGCCTCAAGTGTCCTCGCTCCTGCGGGTAGGATCGTTGCCGTAATGCCGGCATCGGCGAAAGGCAAGGAGATTGTCCCCGGAATGCGTCATGAGTGGAGCGAGGTCTACTCAAATCAGTTCGCCGGAACGAGTGTGAGCGTTGTATTGCTCAAGCTCTCTCGCCCCTAAGTGGGGTTCCGCACCCAGCCCTTACGTCTTCGACGCAAGGGCTGTTTTTTTAACGATTCTGGATGCGCTAGGGTCTATTCGCGTTTCACTTGGGTATCTGAAACATAGCCGGCAAGCTTTCGTAAAGTTGTAAAACCTAGATGCGATCGCCCGATAATGTTGCAATCGGGCGACGGCGTTTACCGCTAGGCGTTGGTGACGATAATGCTCTCGATCCCGATTGAAGATGTCGATTGTTAGATGAAACAATACAAGATTTATCTCAAATGTTTAAAGGAACCGAAAACAACCATTAAATAGGTGTGCAAGCTCCTGGTACAATATAAATACTCCCATCGTGTAAGCTGCATCTACGGATTGGAACATCTGTAGGCCATCCTCGCTCTTTGTAGCAAAGTGCAAGTGAAAATAACTGTTGAAAGTAATTGTGATGACCAGACCCAGGAGGGAAGATTCTCAATTGCGCTTTATGAAGCCGCATCAGCTCCTCTCGCCGCGCGTTTAATCTCTGAAAATGCTCCTCCATCGTGCCGCTGTAACCGCGAAGTTTAGATATAAACTTCCACTTTTCGGTGAGCGGCGCCCCCTCAAGCCCCGCCTCCTGTATCTCGAGAGAGTCTGAATATATAAAAGGAGAATAAAAAATCTCCTGTAATAAGTCGCCTTCAGCAACTTGAACAAATGGCTCACAAGAGTAGTCCCGAGGCTTCCCGTTTGACTGAGTCATCAGCTCGACTTGATCGCTGGCTTTATTTTGGTTAAGTGAAGCAAGTGTTGGTACTTGCTTGGCATCGAGGCCGTACCTCATCCCAATAGCGCTCAGTTCTCCTGTTGTAATCATTTCCTTAATGGCCAAATTGGCAGAGTCTCGAAGCGCGGCATTCTTGAGATTGAAAGCCATTACCGTAGGTTTTCCGTCATTATGATCAAAGACAACCGGATATGTCCCTACAATTTCGCTTGACTTTAATTCGTTCGAATTTGGCTTAAACAAGCTATAGGACGACAAGATTGCGTTAACCTTTCCCTGTTCAAGTGAAGTGGTCATATCTCCCCACTCGACTCTAACCCACTTGCACTTCTGGTTAAGCTTCTCACAGATACGATTGCCAACATCAATGTCGTAACCAAAATACTGGCCGTTCCTCTCATATTCGTACGGAGGGTAATCCGGGCTTACAGCAATACGCAATTCTGCATTAGCCGACAGCGATGCTGCACAAAGGCCGAGCCCCAATACAATACGAAACGCTTTCATAATCACCCCCGTATTACGTTTACAGAATTCAGAATGCCTTGAGAAAAGGCAGCGGATGCAAGCCGGTGACCATCCTGTTACTCGATCACAATCGTTATCAGGTTTTTAATCGTCATCCCCCTCAATTTCATGCACGAGTGCGTACGCATTTAGCGCGGGTTTGGATTGCAGTGAATTCCGGCGCTTGCGGGTAGAGCTGTCGCCGTCGACCGGCTTGGAACAATGAAGCGTTGATAATCTGGTTGCAGAAATATCGTTGCATTGCGTTTTATCAGTCAGCATTTCAAGGGCAGTGCAATTCTCTGTTTAATGGCGCCTCTTGTCATGCCGTGGCTTCAATATAGCAAAGCCCATCGCTTCCGCAAGAAAATCGTACCGAAGCACGCGAGACCATTCGCCGCACATGCGAGCAGACTCGAGAATGTGCATGCCGTAGTCCCCTAGGCGATCGCGGGAAGTCAAGAGGTGCACGATTCGGGAGGCTTTGCCCCTGAACAATCCCGAGCTCTTTGCCAAAACGGCGTCAGTCTGAGTGATGGAGGCTTCTCGCATTTCCATCCCGCCTTTCTTATGCGGACAAGTAAGTCCAGCGATATCGCAACGTCCTTCTGCGCTGTTGCGATTTCGCATTGATATTTCAAATTCCAGAGAGGAAAACTCCATGCAAGCCGTCAAGCTGCCTAATGGAAAAGTGTCCAGAGTGGGTCTTAACGACCTTCTGGTTACCAGAGTCGATCTTGAGTTAGAGGAGATGTTTGGACTGAGTCGTGAAGCGCTGGTTAGCCTTCTTGTTGAGCGCGCAATCGGCGTAAGCGCACTCTCAAACGTCACTTATCATGTGACTGGGCACTTCAGCACTGGTCTTACCTTTGAGGTAAGGGGAAAGCTTGAGCGTAGACCAGAGATTCAGGAAATTGACATCAATGCCCTGGAAGAAGTGGAGTTTGAGGCAACCGTAACTCGGGTTGGTTATGGGGTGCGGACGTTCCGGCTCTCAGCGCGAACAGAGCACGATGCTATTGCGGTAGCTGATGACGATGCAGGCAACCACTTGTATTCGGAGCATTATTCAGAATACCAAGTCGATGTATGCCGCGTATCGCAAGGCAATTTCGCTAGATAAATTCGGAGAAAGTAACATGTCTGAGCATATTATAAGGAATGGAAAAGAATCGGCTGCGGGCGTAAGCCAGGAAGGCCTTGAGTCTCCTGCGCTTGGGGCGGGCCCCTTCCCTTATCGTCTTACGGTCGGAGAGGATGGAGCCTCAGGCGAAGTGAAGATCGGATTTGGACGCCAGGGGATGTGGACGTTTAACCCCTTTCTCTCGGATTGCGGCCGGTTTGAAGTGGATCCTTCCGAGTATGGGCTCGCAACATCTGAAGCCAAGTACCTCCTCGAGTTGAACGCCTTGCTCGATCAAGCTACCGAAGACGCTATCAATGCGGGGTGCCTTCGAATTCAGAAGGGGCTTGGCGAACTTGATGGCGGCTTTGCTGGCCTTTTCTTCAGTGATGCCGTTAATCGCAGTGAAATTCAGAGGGTTCTCGCCCGTTACCTTCTGGAGCAGCGTTTGTTTATGGCGTAAGGCCGCGATCTGTTCTGGCCGAAAGGCTTCATAGTCCCACCCCTAAGCCGTGGTCGACGTCGTCGATCGCGGCTTTTCACGTTTACGCAGCAGCAAGGGATGCGATAGGGCTGTAGAAAGCTTGCAACCACTTTCTTCGCTCCGGCTCGCAGATAGAGCTCTCTCAGTCAGCCCCATGCAGCCTGCGAGGTACAGCGGGGATTAGACCCGTCCTCGCCGCCGGACGGGCTCGGGGGCTGGCTGCAACAGCCGCACCCAGCCCCTGATCCAGAGGCTGCAGTCTGGCTTTGGCCTGTCAATGGTGCGCAAAGCCGGGCCAGGGCCCGCCCTTGACAGGCCAAAGCCAGACCATCGGTGACGTAACGGAATCGGTTCCATGCTGCAGTGGCACCGAGAGCCGACAATCAAGGCTTACTGCCTCATCTCCATATAGACCGACTCGCTCCTACCAGAGGGCAACGACAACCGGCCACCGTGTGGCCAATGCCCCCTGGAGTTCATGATGAGCAAAATATTCAATTTCTATTCCGCGCAACCGATCGTCGTCGAGCGTCTCCGGCTGTCCATAGAGCCCTATCGATGCACAGCGGGGCAGCGCGAGATGCTTCGGTACGTCATCGAAGCCTATGGCTTCCTGCTGCGAAGCAAGTTGGACGGTTGCACCCCGAAGCGATTCTCGTTCGGCCAATTCGCTGCTTCGATCGGTGAAGTCTATGACGTCAAAGCGGGGCACCATGCAGAGAGCGTAGAGCTCCTCGATGCACTCGAGCGGAGCCAGTCAATGATTGCGGGTCTTCCGATCCTAGAGTTCGACTGTAATTGAGTTCTAGTTAAAGCTACGGCTTTGCCACTTACCTCCATGCCATCGGCGTGGAGGTCTTCTTTCGCATGATGCATGACAGCTAAGGTCGGCCTCATAATGCGGATATCCTTGGGTGATGCCCCATCGCATGCGCAATGGATTCGCTCGGGCGTGATGCTCGAGAACATTTCTCTCAAACGGAAAGGAGTCGTGATGTCTCAAACTGTGATACGGGGCCCTAGGGCACTATCAATTCTGCGGTCTCTAGATGCACGTGAGGCAGGCGAGCGGGTGCTCGCTTTGCTCGTCGAGCTTGCAAATCTCAAGGAGGTTCCTTCGTCCGGCTGGCTCGCCGGGCAGGCCGTCGCGACCGCCGTTGAAGCGCTCTATCTTGGCCTGCAAGACCCGCGTTACAACGATGTCGATCATTTTGTCGCGGACCGCTGGGTCGATTGGGAAAAAGCGCGCCTTGGCGTCGGAGTTGTTCATGAGGCTGTCGAGGATTACGGTCAGATGGCGCTGTCTAGCAGGGCTAGGTACTGGGTCCGGGGCAGCGAGCAGCATGACCTCATCAATCGCGTTCGCGTAGTGCTCGTCAGCAATCAGACGGGCATATTCAATGGCGCAGACGATCACCAGTTGGCCGGGCGGGAGCTCATCGACGGGTTCGATTTCAATAGTGTGCAGGTCGGAGTGGATTTGGTGACCAGACGGCTCTTCTGGAATCGGGAGTTCGAGGAGTTCGTTCAGACGCGTCAGCTTGAAGTTGTGTCAATGCATACGCCGGCACATACGGCGGTCCGCGCCGTCAAAAAAATCGATGAACAACCGGACGTGTGGTGTGACCTCCCTCGCGTGATGAAAAGCCTTGCTGGCGCGATCGAACTTGCGACATGTCGAGAGCACAACGGAGTGGGTGTTGCTGTGTGGTGTCGGACGCTTTTGGGTCCCGCGATCGCTGCTCGAGCTCGACGCTATGAGTCAAGGCTTTCGCCGTTCTTCGATTTGGTTGAAGTCGAGCGCACCGTACAAGATCGCGAAGGAAATTCCACCACAGTGAGTTACTCCACCCTGAAGCCAAAGGTACTCCCCGAGGATGATTTCATGAGAGTTGCGTCCGATTGGCCTCAGCCACTTTATGCGCAGCTTGCCCGCCTTTTCATGAGGCCTGCTAAACCGCTCCGCAAGGCGAAGACTCTAGCGCTGCTGGGGTCGAGAGGGGAGGGGGTGCGAGAAGCCATTGGCGTCATGGGCGTCCTCTGCGGGCTCGAGCACATCATTGATGAGGCGAAATCACCCAGGCAGATCGAAGATGCACTGTGGTTCATGAAGTCCCATCGTCGGCTCGATACTTGGTTTTTGGCTGTTGCGCGCTCATGGGGCGAGTTGCTCTCCACAATCCAGTGGATCAAGCGCCTTGCAAAGTCGGAGGGTCTCGCGGCGATCGGCGTGCTCGAGACGGCGATGGTGCCACGAATGTCGGATGTTCAGGCCTACGCTGACCGTATGCGGATCATGCAAGAAACATACGCGGATCGGCGGGAAGAGATTCGGAGCATCCCTTCGAGAATGCCGGACATCTGTGACGGGGCCGTCCGGGGAGTATTTGTAAGACAATTGCTTACTGTTTGGGCCTTACTCATGGAGGGTTCCCAGATGCGCCACTGTGCAGGGGGCTACACGCAGTCGCTGAGCGATCCGCGAGTTGTGCTTTTGAGCTTGCGGGGAGATCCGGACAACAAGGCAACCTGGAGTACGGCTGAAGTGCACTTTCATCGGCGTTTTGCTGTGTCGGTCGCTCAGCATCGTGGGCGATTTAACGCCGCACCGCCGCCAGCAAACGCGGAGGCCCTCAACGAGGTCTGCCAGCAGCTGCTAAAGGCGCGTACCTCGAAAGTCACGGGGATTCCGTCGCTTGCTCTGGCTCGGTTCCTTGACCGCCTTGACCAGTCCCTTAGCCGCGCGCGAAAGCGGTTACCGAATGCGTTTAACCGTCGCCGTGGCCGACTGGTCGTGGCGCGTTCCCATGGCGAGGAGATTCCATGGTGAGCTCAAGGTTTCGTGCATACGTAGCTTAAGGTCCGGGGGTAACCCCGCTCATTTACCAACCCACAGCCAGGTCCATCGGACCTGGCATTTTCGTTTACAGGTTCTTGCCGCGAGCCGTATCGGTCATGTCGCGTGCCACAGCGCGCACGATGCCGCCAATGCCTTTGCCCAATGATCGGGCCAGGCTGTCGGTCTCCGTCTTGACGGAGGGGTCGTCGTAGGCAAAAGCAGCGATGCCATGCTTTCCGACCGATTTCATCATGGCCGCAACCGTCTTGGGAAACTGGACCATGGCTTCATCCAGACCCTCAACGCCTTCGCGCACGTCTGAGGCGATCGCACCGCGAACGTAAAGGCCGTCAGTGTTTGCTTCCGGAAGCATGCGAGTTTGGGCGATCTCGTTCGAGATCTGGTCGTACGGGAGCAGGATGCGGGCTTCCTCTGCTTGCGCGGGGGCGCAAAGGAGCGTTGCGCTCAGTGCGGCTGCGACTGCGAAGGGCTTGGCGGCAAAGCGAGAGAGCGTGTTCATGGCGTCATCCTTTTCAGTATTGACAGACCCATGACCCGATAGAGTGTTGCGACCCTATCGAGTTCAATCGCGGAGCGGCTATGCCCTAAGAGTATGCTCGATAGATGCAACCCCGCTATCCAAGTCTGGCCTGGACCGGAGGCTTTGCGACCCATGCTTACGCATGGTGTGCCAGTCGGTTAGGGATACTCTACATCAATGCCGAAAGCATTCGTGTGACGTGTGTCACAGGGAGTAGCGACAGGGGCGCCAAGTCAACCGCGGTACGAAAAAAAGCCTCACTTGCAAGTGAGGCTTTGCAGGAAGGATCTCCAGTTACTTCTGGATCAGCAGCTCGTCGAGCGACTTGCCGTCGTTGATCCAATTGAGCGCCCATACGGGTTTCCGCCCGCGGCCGGTCCATGTGATCGAGGGGTCCTCGGGGTGTGCGTACTTGGGTGCCGGAGAATTCTTTGGCTTGGTGGCGACACGCTGCTTAGGCGCCTTCTTGGCTTGCGCCTCTGCAGGCTTCTGCGCAGAAGGCAAAAGGTCTTCCATCGTCAGACCTTCGTCGGCGGCCATCTTCTGCAGTCGCTTAAGAAGTGTTTTCTTGCCCGCGGCCTCGCGCTTTCCGATTTCGCGCTCGACCTTGTCTTTGAGCTTGCGAAGCTCCTGAAGCGGAAGGCTATTCAAGTCCATGAAAACTCCTTATTGATGATCGTTGTCAGCGTAGAATAATCCTTGTTCGCTCGTTGTCAACGCTTCGATAAAGCTTTAAATGAAAAAAAGCTCCAAATCGATGATTTGGAGCTTTGGATGCAATGACTATTCTCAGCGTTCGAGAATGTCGTGAGGAACCCTGAGGGATTCAAAGTAAGCGCAAATTTCGCGCCAGTCGGCCGTTTTGTGGCGGCGGTAATGAGGGGAGTTGTGAAGCATCACTTCCCATCCCATGCTCCTGAACCAGGCGTGATCGGCGGTTGGCAGCGGTGTCTTGATGACATGCTCTCCGTCCCAGATTATGCCTCGGTAATGCTCATCGAGGCCTGTGACGAACATCACCTCGACGCTCCCATGGGGTTTTTCCCGCTCCCACATAAATGGTGTCATGGCCAGTAGCGGCAGGTAATGGTTGCTCTTGTCAATCCCGTCGAACCATGCCCAGAACCATTCGACGCTCGCAATCGTAACGAGAACACCGAGGTGCTCGAGGTGTTTGCATCGGGCGCCAATCCGCTGGGCCATGGCTTTCTCTTCTGCGGGGCTAACCTTTTCCCAGAATGCAACCGGGAGGTCTTTCCAGCAGAGATACTGCCTTGCTTTTGTGAGTCCTTCTATGCCCCAAAACCAGACCTTGTCAGCAGGATCGTAGGTGCCGTCCGAGACGCGCTTGTAGAGCGACTCGAGCTCGCCTCGCTCGTCGTCGGCAAGGTCGCCGTCGATGGCCTTCTTCACCAACAAATGCTCTGCGAATGGCAGTGAGTTGCCGTTGTTGGTGTTCTCGAGGATCAAAGCGGCTGCTTCCTTGATCTTTGTCGTAGTGCTCATGAATGCTCCTTTCGATTCACGCGGATGTCATCCGTGTGATGGTCTTTCTCTGGCTTTCCAGTGCAGAGGGGATCTCAGACCTCGCTGTCGATCACAGAGTGAGCGAACAGGGGGCTGTAGTAGTTCGCCATAGAGTGAAAGAGCGACTCGGCAACCGCGGGGTCGCCATTACTTCGCGCCCGGATGTAGGTCAGATCGCGCTCGATCTCGTCACTCATCTCGGGCTTGAAGATCACTCTTGCGTGGTCATCGCGTCGAATGAGTGCGAACCCCTCGGCGGTTCGTTGAAGTTGAAAACGCGCCGACTCGAGAAGCACTTCGTGAGCCTCGACTTGGATTGCGTTGCTGCTCATGGAACACCTCCAGTTAAGAAACATCGGCGCTGAACGGCCGAAAACGTTGTATGGAGGTGGATCTACAGTGCGCTATACGCGCATGGCCCCGAAGCGTCCGAGGGTTGGCGTTATCCCGGGCATGGCCAGGTAAGCGGTAGCGGTGTTTCGCTTTGGGCGCCATGGGAGATAGCATGAGCACAAGGAGGCTTCATGAAGAACCCAAAGGCTCAATCCGCGGACAGAACACCGCGTCGTCATATCCTTGATCTGGTTATCCTGACGTTCCTGTTGACGTCCGTATTTGAGCGCTTCCCGATCAGTGGGCAGGTGCCGTTTGTCTTTGGCGTGATGGTTGCGCTATCGCAGGCTGGCGCAGCATTTGGCCGCGGCGATCTCCGGTTTCTGGGGCGCTGTGACGCTGCTCGCCGAGTCCGGTGGGCTGGGGTTGCGGCCCTCGGATTCGTGCTTCTTGGCGGGGCCCTTGAAGGGGGGTACCGGCTCGAATCTGGCGCAACCTTGGGCCTTGCAGGAACGGTGATCGCTGGCTCTTCGGCGCTGACCTCGGTACTGATGGTCGCGCAATGGGGAGCGGTCGTTACCTATGTTGTTGCCCTGTGCGCGTGGCTCGCCCCTTACCTCGGAGCCCGGCGTCCGTGAAAAGGAAAGCCCGTTCTCGAGGAGAGCGGGCTTTGGGGGTTATACAGTGGCTTTGAGGATTTCCTCAGCCTCATCCATCAGTCTCTGGATCAACTCGGCATCGAGTTTTACGGGTGTCCCTGCTGTGGCCGCATCGATTTGCTCCTTCATAAAGGAGTGAACGCCTTGAGCGAAAGCCTTTGCGGGTGAAGGGCGCATGAAGCGCGAGCGCTCATCGATCTCTGCGAGCGCATGGAAGAAGCTTGGATCTGAGCCTTGCGCTTCAAGCTCCGCTGCGGCTTCTGATGCACTGAGACGCCAGTGCCCTGTGATGGAGGTCGTACCTGAGAGATCACCTGCACTCATCTCGAGTGCGATGGTGGCAAGATCCATTTCCGGCACGTTGTCTCCTTCGCTCATGACCTCCACCTGGATTCTTGTGAGGTAGAACGGTTCAAACCAGCCTTCAGGGTAAGTATTGCGCGCATCTGCATCCGCGCTCTCCCAGGCTGCGCCTTCCGACATGAAGTAGGCCTCCGGCGCAATGACGTCAGCTACGCCGTCTCGTGCCATGGTCCAGTACCACTGACCGTCATGTACTTGACGCGTCAGGTCGCACCGAACATCGTAGCCGAGCTTCACGAGCGGAAAGCGTTGGACGTTGGAAGCTTCAGGGGCATTGGTAGAGGTCATCAAAATCTCCAGGTCATGTAGAGCTTGCGGTTGGCTTCATGCGCTTTGAGTGCGGCGCGAATGAGTGCATGGCGGGACGCCCGGAACGCACGGTTTCTGCGTTTTGTGGGATCGATCTTCTGGGAGACGTGGCGCACGCATTCACGGGGGGATGCGCTGATGTGAAGGTCGCGTACAGCGAACTCGCTAGGGGAGCTCATAGAGGATCTCCATTGGTTTGTGGTTCCTGCAATCGTGCAGGGGAGAGGTATTGCGGCACTGATAAGAGGGCCCTATTTATCCTGAATGGCATAAAGGTCAGTGCAATTGGCTGCCGCGGATTTCGCAAATCGTCCAAACGGTTATCACTTCATTTCCGAAATCGTCGGTGATCAGCAGGTACATCGGCGAAGCGTAAAAACCCTCCAGCGGTGCGTACATGTTGTTCGAGACAGGGAACATGCTAGAACTCCACTTGTGTTGTGAGATGGAATGTGAACGGACAATCGCTTGATTGTTGAATGGCGATAACCGTCCTCATGTAGGCGTGTCGAGGAGGCCGGTAGCCTCTAGCGCTTCTTCGAGTTCCGCGAGAGCGCCTTCGGTATCGCCACTCGAGCGTCGGGCGCTTTGGCGAACAAGGATCAGTTGCCTTGCGTGATCGACGATATCGGCTATCTGCTCGAGGGTCAGAGTCGCTGTCGTGGTGCTCACGACGTTGCACTCGTGATCGAAACCGTTCATCGGTAGCTCGATGGTCGCGCTGTAGCCGGCCTTGATGCGCTGCCAGGCAGCATCGGCTCTATCGAAGAGCTCGCCGACTTCATCGACGGCAAGGTCCATGGATTCGGCCAAAGCCGGGATGTCGATCGCGTCCTGTGTGGCCATGATCTCTGCCAGAAGACGGGGGAATTGAATCGCGTTGTTTTCCCAGTTACTCATTTGGTGCTCCTTAGTTAAAGAATTCGCCAAGGGAGATCCCTTGGTACGAGAAGGGAAGGCGGGATAGACGCGCAGGGCGCGTGGCGCGGGCATCGTAGTGCGTTGCGCGGGTATTGGGCTGACATGCGTCAATACGCAACGCTCAATAGTGCAGAAATGAGCAAGCGCGGCACGACATCAGCCGTTCGCTACCGGGGACGTAAAAACGCCCCGGCATCGATGACGCTGGGGCGTAAAGGGGGTGGGCTCACATCTTGGTTGATGCGCCTGATGGCTTTTCATCCTCAAGCTTGAGGCCTATCATCGCAGCCTCATACTGCTCAATATCCTTGAGCGTTAGCCACACCGGCTTTTCGGGTAGTGCGGCGTACAGGTCCTTCATCTTCTGTATTTGTTCAGCCTCATTCAGCGCCCAAAGGTGTTTGCTGTTTCGAGCTCCCGCGCCCAAGTAATACTCGCAGTCCTGCTGAAGTCGTCCGAGTAGTTGATAGTTAAACGTGGCAAGGTTGTCATTTTTGGCCGTTTCCTTTTCCTTAGACTGATGATTTCTTAGTTCGCTATCAGGATGGAGTAGAGCTCGGCACTCGGGATCATCGGAATGCGCAACCGACGAAAAGATCTCCTCGACCCAGGGCGCATCGATCATGGGGGCTTTAACATGTCCGAACGCTTCTTCATTGCGACTACGAAGGTCTTTGGATCGGATCCCAAAGATCTCTTCTTTGTCATAACCTGCGAGATCCTTGCCGCCCCGAAGAATTGCGACCGAAATCGGCTTGTTCGAAACGATGCTCGGAGCTGCCCCGTCGTAACTCAGTTTCAGGACCACCTTGGGTGGCTCGTCTTCAGCTTCTAGGGCCTCGATTTGCACGGCAGCTTCCATGAATGCCTGCAGGTTGCCCCGGTGCTGAAGCTCATGAGTGACGTCAAAAACCCCATTGAGGTACAGGTCGTCAAGCGATTCGCCATCCCCAATTTCGCCCGCGAAATGCGGCAGGATCTCAGCGGGTGTTGGCTCGGCCTGTTGCATCACAAGTTTGAGTTTCGCGCCTGGCACGACCACATGTTCCACAATCGCGAGCCACAGCCTAGGATTCTCATTCAGCGAGCGATGGCGCCGCTCCGAGGGCGGCCGATATGCGAACTCCCGGCGCAGTGCCGCGGATCGCTCGAGCAACCTGCCGAGGGCGGGCTCGCTGCCATCGAGCGTCTCGTCGCGTATCGCGCCGAGATAGTGCTCAAGATCGCACACCAGTTCCAGCAGGCGTAGATCGAGAGACCCGGCTCTTAGCGGTCGATCGAGGTAAGCCAATGAATCACACTCAGGGCAGCGGCCGACAGGCGAAGGGTCGCCAGGCGTCAGTGCGCAATCCTGAACGTCGGTTGTGGCATCTGCAGTACCAGTCCAGCCGCAGTCACTGCAGGTGCATGCGGCATTCTCGGGGTCTTCCACATCTGCTACTTGATACGGTCCTGTTGTCATCTTGAATCTCCTTTCGCGCGATATCAGCTCTTCACTTAGCGATCGCTTGGGTATCGAGTTTGGGCAGTCGGCTACTCTGGCTGCCTTGGTTTAGTCACAAGCCTTGTGAAATACGGCAGCCCGAGGCGTGTCGCATGTTCGGCGTTGTGCCAGCGGTAGTAAGACGCGCGGGAATAAAAAAGCCGCACTAGTGCGGCTCTTGAGGACCATTCGAGGGATGTGCTGCGTTCAGAAAAGCCCGAGCTGTGAACTCTCGGAAGCATCTGATGATGTCTCCCGTGTTTGAGTCTTCATTTGCACCTCAGGCAAGATCGGCCCCTCGTAATGAGTGAGGTGCTTGAACTGCTCGACGATACCTTCTTGCTTTGAAGCTGCTGCATGCTGAGCTCGCTGGAAGTCGATGTTCATGGCCGGAAGCTGCTCAGGGGAGATGCACAGGATTAGGGCTACGGCATCTGCGGTGCAGGACGATCTGTAGAACCATCGCACTACACATCGGCCGCCGAGCGAATCCTGTGGCAGACCGCTCTCAAACCGTGACAACTCCATGGCAGATCACCTCTTGACGCGAGAAGCATGCAGCCTAGCCGGCCAAGGCCGATGAGCCAAACAAACGCGTTAAACTGGCTGACGGGTATGCGGAACGAGCATCTCTAAACGCTTCGTCGAGCTCAGCTGTCGGTGACCGATCCAGTCGCTTACGGTGGAGAGAGACTCTCCGGCCGCCAATTGCCGAATGGCGAACGCGTGGCGCATTCGCCGCGGACTTTCGTCGGCCCTGTGCCCGAATGCAATCTGGCTCGCTTTTTTGCAGATCTTCCAGGCGCTACTCACGTCAAGCGGGCCATCATCCTTGCCTGGGAACACAAAGGGATTGTCATGCGAATGCGCCCATTCCTTCAGCGCTTGTGCTGCGGCTACATTCAGCGGTGCTGAGCGAACAATCGTATCAAAGCCGTTTCGCACCATGATCCAGGGTACTGGGTCATCGAGATGCAAATCCTCACGCCGCAAGCGCACGGATTCCCCTGTGCGAAGGCCTGCGCCCAAATAGAGAAGGGTCAGGGCGCGGTCTCGCGGATCAAGCGAGTCGAGCGCAGCTCTTAGGCATGACTCGCGCGTACTCGACAAAGCCTCTGGTGCCGGCTTTTCTGGGATAGCCGCATTATCCAGCACTGCAGCGGCAGCGCTGTCGGCACCAAGAACTTTGGCAAGGAGCTGAAGATAACGTCGACGTGTCGTCGGAGAGAGTTTTATACGCTCAAGCGCAGATTCGATCTCCAGAACACTCGGCGATTCAGAGTCTGACATCTCCCTGCAGAGAGTACGCCACATCGCGGCATAGACCTTTTGAGAGGCATCGGAGATTCCAGTCCCTTCTTCCTCTCGACGGAGTATCCACTGGTCGAATTGACTCTGCTTCATTGTCTTTACTCATCTTGCAGTCATTGCGATCCAGATTTTAGCTGCGAAACTGTAAGGATGTATAGTCCGGAAATTAACTGCTGTACTCCATTAACGAAATGGCGAAAATGGAATGTTCTTGCTTCTGAAAACCTAACTTCTAGAAAAGAAGGCGTCGCAGACCCGCCGGAGGCCCATGGGCCTGACTTTCGCGTTCGCTTACAGCGAAGGCGGAAGGCAGCCGACAGGTCGCGACTTATCCACGGCCGTAGGCGGTGGGTAAGTCGGGAAAGGCGCGTCAGGGTGGAGCGCAGAGGCTGATCGTAGCTCGAGCACCCATGCTGTTTTGCGTGGAGTGTCTTTCATGGCATTTTTAGGTTAGGCCGCTCAGCGTTGCGGCGGACTTTATGGAGCTTTGCGTGAGAGCCGATTCGAGCATAGGGAAAACTGTCCTCGTTACAGGTGCGTCGTCCGGAATTGGTCGCCATACAGCCCTGGAGTTAGCCCGCCGGGGATATCGAGTCATTGCAACCGCACGGAAAGCCGCTGACATTCAGTCTCTTATGAGAAGAGGCGTGTTGGACGTCTTGCAGCTAGATCTTGGACAGGCGCAGAGTGTCGATCAAGCCATTTCGCAGATCATGGCCCATGGCATCCCGCATGCGGTCATTCACAACGCAGGATTCGGTCTTTACGGCGCAGTAGAGGATCTTTCACGACATGCGATAGAAGAGCAGTTTGCTGCCAATCTCTTCGGATCCCACCAGATCAACCATGCGTTGCTGCCACGGATGAGGGAGAGAGGGAGCGGCCGTATCGTGTTCGTTAGTTCAGTGCTGGGTGTTGTTGCAATGCGGGGCCGCGGGCTCTATGTCGCAAGCAAGTTTGCGATGGAGGGGCTTGCTGATACGTTGAGATTGGAACTGCATGGCAGTGGCGTCCATGTGTGTCTGATTGAGCCTGGACCGATCGAAACTCGCTTTCGTGCGAACGCTTGCGCAGCGTTGGCGCGACATGTCGACGTGGCCGCTAGCGCTCACGGGGAGTTCTATCGCAGATTCGTGGCAGGGCTTGCGGCGCCGCGCTCAGCGAACCGATTCGCACTCCCCGATGACGCCTGCTTTGGGGTCATCCTTAAGGCACTCGAGACAGGTCGGCCTGCTGCACGGTACCGGGTGACAACCCCCGCAAAGGTGTTTCCGTTCCTGAAGCGAGTCTTGCCGACGGCTGTTCTCGATTGGGTGCTAAGGAAGGGCTAGACGCTCATTGATTCGAGCGGGTCCAGCGGATTGTCCCACGTCCCTGGTCTTCTTGGATTCGCTTGGCTACACGCTCGTCGACAACTCCGTTTGCCCGCCTCGCTGCATCCTCGAGATCTGTTTGTGCTGCTTCGCAATCGGAGGCTGCCGATCCAGCCTGTGCAGCACGCTGCTGGCAGCCCAGGCGCTCGAGAAACTGGATCGATGCGGCAAAGGGAGCGAGGCGGCCCGGTTCATCATCCGGCGCTCCCGACGAGCTTGGCGATTGGGCGTACGCCGTGGCCGTGGCCGTGATTGTCGCGGCAAGAATCAAAGCAAGGGTAGGCATCAAAAGAACTCCTCATCAAGGGTGTGCTGAATGGACAATCTGAAATCGAGTGCGTCGCAATGCAAAGCACGCGGCTTCATCGGGGGAAAATGCGTTCGTTTGCGGCTTGTCCTACGGTAGCGTCCGTGTGAAGCCACCCAAGCTTCTTGAAAAGGCTCAGCCCGGTCTCTGTGACTTTCCAGCCTTGTTTGCCGGCCCGAGATTCGTAGGGCTCCACAAGGAACGCGGGTATGGGGGCGCAGTGTTCGATCGGGATTCTGCACGCAAGGGAAAGACCAATAAGGTCGTCCTGAAAGATCTGAACAACTGCTGCTTGCGAGTCCCGGGCTACCAACTTCCCGATGCGGCCGACGTCCTCCGTTCTGACGCTGCGGGCTTGGTTACGTGGATGCAGCATGACGAAAGCGCCAAGTGCGAAGGGGTCGTTGGTCATGAAGACGGAGCTTTGTTCCAGGAGGGCCCTCAAGCAGCCAAATGTGCGGCTGGCGACTCGAAAACATGGGTTGCGATGATCTGAAGAGAGCGCCGGTCATTCCATTCATTGACCTCCAGGCGGCCGTGCACCATGACCTTCTCGTATTCCGGGAGGACGTTGTTGAAGAGGATGGCGTCGACTAGCCTGCCGTCGAGCTCGAGGGTTAGTTTTGTGTGCTTCTCTTTCAGGAGTCGGATCCCCTTGACCGTGCCTTCAGTTAGAAAGGTCGGTGGAGGAAACCCTTGGCCCCAAACCGCCTTTGACATCCATGAGGCATCGTCGAGATTCAGGTCGTTAGACGTCAGCGGGCCATCATGGACGATCACCTCTTCGAGGTCCTCAGGGCGCAACACGAGCCTGCAATAGCACTCGAAGGCGTCCTTGAATGCGTCCAGGTGGCCAGCACGCAGGATCAGGCCCGCTGCCATGGCATGCCCGCCAAAGCGCACGACGGCTCCTGGAAGCTCGCGATCCACCGCAGCAAGCGCGTCGCGAATGTGAAGTCCGGCGATCGATCGGCACGAACCCTTCAGGCATTCATCCTCAGTTGCCGTGAACACCACGGAGGGCCTGCGATATTTCTCTTTCAGCCGCCCTGCCACGATCCCCACAACGCCCTCGTGCCACCCGGGGTCAGCTACCACGAGGCTGTAGGTGTCGCCGGCAGTGACCGTCTCCGCGATCGCGTCTGCTTCCTTCTCCACCGAGGCCTGAACCTCCTTTCTGCTCCGGTTCGTCTCGTGAAGAGACTTCGCCAGACGCATCGCCTCGTCATCGTCATCCGTGCAGAGACAGGCGATACCTACCGCTGCATCCTCGAGACGGCCAGCGGCATTGATTCTTGGGCCGACGCAGAACGCGAGGTCGGATGCGGTCGCCTTTTTGGGGTCGCGGTCCGCAGTCTCGAATATCTTCAGAAGACCAGCACAGGCACGTCCCGCCCGGATGCGCTCGAGACCGGCCTGAACGATGATCCGGTTGGTACGATCCAGTGGCACGAGATCTGCGACCGTCCCCGCTGCAACCAGATCAATGAGCGACGCTAGGGAGACTTCTCCGCGTGGATCTTTGCGCTCGCGGTATAGGCGGCGCAGGCCCGCCAGCACGTAGAACATCACCCCGACGCCTGCCAGGTTCTTGCTGGGGAAAGCGCATCCAGGCTGATTCGGATTCACGATCGCCGCGGCCGGCGGCAGCGTCTCACCCGGCAGGTGGTGGTCGGTCACGATCACGGGCACGCCCGCCGCATTTGCCGCGGCAATGCCATCATGGGAGGCAATGCCGTTGTCGACCGTGAGCAGGAGCCCCGGGCGCAGCAGTTTTACCCGCTCGAAGAGCGACGGGCTCAGCCCATACCCCTCGGTGAAGCGGTTCGGGACCGCGTAGATCACCTTCGCCCCGAAAAGGCGAAGGCCGCGCAGCGCCACGGCGCAGGCGGTTGCGCCGTCGGCGTCGTAGTCCGCGACGACTCAGATCCGTTCTCCGTTCTCGATCGTTTGCGCAATGCATAGCGCTGCCGCCGCGAGCCCCAGCATGCCGTCAGGCGGTGGCAGTTGCGAAATCGATAGGTTCTCCTCTGCCGATTCGCCTCGGGAGGTGAGAAGTCGGGCCTTGAGGGGAAGTCGAGCAGTTTCGGGCGAGGGGAGCGGTCGGCGCTCGAATCTTGGCGTGTTCATCGTGTGCTTTGATCTGTTCTTTCAGACAGCCTATCAAAGCGGGCTTCACGACAGAAACAAACGCAGCTACGGTTCCATCAGCGATTTTAAGTGCGTGACAAGGCGCTTCGCCGGCCCGCGTACTACTGTTATACGCCGCTCAGGAAAACAGAAGTCGAGCAGCCGGCTCAACCAAGTGTGTTGGGCATTGGGCAGCCAGAGAACGGCAGCCTGAGCCTGGAGGCGTTCCTTCTGTTTCAGGGCCTGATCGCGTGCCTTCCGCTCCCGGCTGCGGTCCCTGAAACGCGATCGCCAATACCCGAAGGACTTCACCTCCACAGCTGCGATGTGCCCGAAATTTCTGACCACAATGTCGACGTCGCCACGACCGACTTTCACATTGCGCTCTGTCGAGAACCCGGCTTCCTCAAGCTGTCTGGCCGCAAGAGGAGCGTGCTTGGCTTCGACAAGCTGGCCGTGTGCGCGTGCTTTCGCTCGCTTGAGCGCTGCAAGGCCGATAAGGCAGGACGCAAGACCCCCGGCTACCCAGGCCATTGCCCAGCCCGATCGAGCGTAGATGGACGCAGAGAGGAGTGCCCCGCCTGTTGCAATCAGCACGAGGCCTCGGAGGCGCAGTGCAAGCCAGGGGCGATAGGGTTTCGGGGCACTCACCAGGTTAGGCCCGCTGCTCGGGAAAGTCCGACCGGGTCGCATCAACCGCTTTGTGAAATGCTTCGCGCACGCATGCCTCCGAGCAGCCCATCAGGAGTGCGTCTTCCAGTGCGTCCTTGACCAATTGCTGCAGTTCGTCCAGGTTCTCGCGGAGGACTTTGAGCTTTTCGACACAGGCGATCGGGTCGCCGTTGGGTTTGCGCCAGAGTGGGGCAGTCATGGTTGTGCAGGGATGCTGTGGAAGGTAGGCCCACCCTATCAAATTGCATTTAAAAAATGAAATGATCTGGATGCCATCGCCCTAGTGTTACCCTAAATTAACCCGCGCTGCTGTTACTTCTTGCCCGGCATCAAATCCCTGTTGCCACCAGAAAATTGGTGCAGGAAGTCGGGGGCGCAACTCAGCATAGGGTATCCCAGAAGGCGCGGATTATCGGCGAAGCTTTCGTGCGTTCTCGCAACATGTCCATTCGCGAAGGGCCGCCCTGATCTCGAGGTTGAAGCCCCGGGAGTGCCGAGACCGGTGTGGGACCGTTCGGCGGACGTTGCTCCGCGTGGGCAGATGATCCAAGAAACGACGGACGAGGCGTTGGCCGAAATGACGTCGCACTCGATGGCGGTGCCGCTCGTAGCGTATTCCATTCGAAAAAGGGTTGTCCTCGCCGCCGGACGGGCTCGGGGGCTGGCCACAAGAGCTTGCAGCCAGCCCCAAGCCCTTGAGGCTTTGGGCCTTGCCGTTGCTGTCAAGGGTTCGCTGCGCCGGGCTTCGCCCGCCCTTGACAGCAACGGCAAGGCGACGGAAATGAGCGCCAGAGGTGCGTTGATTTGCTGTCTAGGTTCAGGCGTCCCACCGCGTGCAGTTGTGCAAGGATCCGGGATTGCGCGGTGCTGACGG
>JRYL01001062.1_pt1 | contig 34898 bp, 36 predicted proteins | sample 235391 | NCBI WGS metagenome assembly JRYL01 (sample SAMN03074223, study PRJNA261481) | activated sludge metagenome | biome: Wastewater Treatment Plant; feature: Wastewater; material: Activated sludge; isolation source: activated biomass of a wastewater treatment plant treating wastewater from... ...
TCGCGCGGCCGCCCGTCGCGTCGGATCGCGCGTCACCGCAACCGCCGACAACTGTCCGTGCGCGATCCGCTTCGCCATCCGGCGCACCACGCGCAGCCCCACGTCGCCGCAGCCGACGATGAGCACGCGCGCACGCCGAAAGCGCGCCGGCAGCGCGCCGAGGGGGGTCTGGTTTGAGGGCAAAATTGGCCGGTTCAGCGGGGTGGAAGACCCCGCGAGGATACTCAAGCCATGACCTACACCATCACCGTGCAACCCAGTGGCCGCAGCTTCGAGGCCGAACCGGCCGAAACCATGCTCGCCGCCGGCATCCGCCAAGGCATCGGCCTGCCCTACGGCTGCAAGGACGGCGCCTGCGGCTCGTGCAAGTGCAAGAAGATCAGCGGCACCGTCACCCACGGCCCGCACCAGGACAAGGCGCTCAGCGCCCAGGAAGAGGCCGACGGCTACGTGCTGACCTGCTGCGGCACCGCCACCAGCGACGTGGTGCTGGAGTCGCGCCAGGTCACGCACGCCGGCGCCTTCCCGATCAAGAAGATGCCGGCGCGCGTGGCGCTGCTTGAAAAGCTCTCGCCCGATGTGGTGCGCCTCAAGCTGCAGTTGCCCGCCAACGACATCATCCAGTACCACGCCGGCCAGTACGTCGAGTTCATCCTGCGCGACGGCGCGCGGCGCAGCTACAGCATGGCCAACGCGCCGCACACGCTGATCGAAAGCGGCGCGCCGATGGTCGACCTGCACATCCGCCACATGCCCGGCGGCAAGTTCACCGACCACGTGTTCGGCGCGATGAAGGAGAAGGAAATCCTGCGCATCGAGGGGCCGTACGGCAGCTTCCACCTGCAGGAATCGCCCAAGCCCATCGTGCTGCTGGCCTCGGGCACGGGCTTCGCGCCCATCAAGGCCATCATCGAGCACATGCAGTTCATGGGCATCACGCGCGAGGCCGTGCTGTACTGGGGCGGCCGCCGCCCGCACGATCTGTACATGAACGACTGGGTGCAGGCCAGGTGCGCCGAGATGCCCAACCTGACCTACGTGCCGGTCGTCTCCGACGCGCTGCCCGAGGACGGCTGGAGCGGCCGCACCGGCTTCGTGCACCTGGCGGTGCTGCAGGATTTCGCTGATCTTTCAGGCCACCAGGTCTACGCCTGCGGCGCGCCCATCGTGGTCGATTCGGCGCGCAAGGACTTTGTCGAGAAAGCCGGCCTGCCCGAGCACGAGTTCTTCGCCGACGCCTTCACCAGCGAAGCGGACAAGTTGAGCGTGTGAAGTGCGGCGCATGCGTGCCGACTCTTCTTTTGATAGTGGCTTGCGCTGGATGGAAGCCATTTTCAAGAACAAATGACCTGAATTCATTTTGTGGCAAGCGCCAGCAGCTATCATTTTTTGACTATCAAGAAGTCTCAGATGACGCGCGAACAGCATCCGCTGTGTGGGAGCGGGCTTGCCCGCGATGAGCCGACTCGTCGCCACGAGGGCCAGATCGCGGGCAAGCCCGCTCCTACAACGCCGTTCGAGACTTGTCGCCGATCCAGCATTTTTTAACTTGGAGTTCCCTGATGCAACGACGCCATCTGCTCATCACCACCCTCGCCCTGGCTGCCAGCACGGCGGCCTTCGCGCAGTCCGCCAAGCCGATCCGCCTGATCGTGCCCTATGCCCCCGGCGGCCCGCTGGACGTGACGGCGCGCGCGCTGGCCGAGCAGGTGAAGGATTCGCTGGGCACCGTCATCGTCGAGAACAAGCCCGGCGCCGGCGGCAACATCGGCAGCGACTACGTGGCCAAGGCCACGCCGGACGGCAGCGTGATCGGCCTGGCCGCCGTGGCCACGCACGCCATCAACCCCTGGCTGTTCAGCAAGATGCCCTACGACGCCGCCAAGGACTTCGCCCCCATCACGCAGATGGTGCGCGTGCCCAACGTGCTGGTGATGAACGCCGACACCGCCGCGCGGCTGAAGATCAACACGCTGGTCGACCTGATCGCGTATGCCAAACGCAACCCCGGCCAGCTCAACTACGGCTCGGGCGGCAACGGCTCGGCCGGGCACCTGGCGGGCGAGATGTTCAAGCAGGGCGCCGGCGTGTTCGCCGTGCACATCCCGTACAACGGCGCCAACCCCGCGCAGCTGGCGCTGGTGTCGGGCCAAGTGGATTTCAACATCGACAACCTGGCCTCTGCCGCGGCCAACATCAAGGCCGGCAAGCTGAAGGCGCTGGCCGTGACCACCGCCAAGCGCTCGCCCATGCTGCCCGGCGTGCCGGCCATGGCCGAGACGCTGAAGGGCTTCGAGGTCGACACCTGGTGGGGCCTGGTGGCGCCCGCCGGCACGCCGAAGGACGTGATCGACAAACTCAACGCCGCCTTCACCGCCGCGCTGAAGAGCCCCGAGACGCAGCAGCGCTTTGCCATGCTGATGGCCGAGCCCGTGCCCACCACGCCCGAGCAGTTCGGCCAGCTCATGCAGCGCGAGCGGGCGCGCTACGAGCCGGTGGTCAAGCGCTCGGGCGCCAAGGTGGACTGATACGGATTGGCTTTCAATAAAGCTTGACCATCAGGAAGTCTCGTTCCGCCTCCACTTGAAAACGTGAACAACCGTCGTCCCGGCGAAAGCCGGGATCCAGGTGTTCTTGCACACGCCGTCTGGATTCCGGCTTGCGCCGGAATGACGAATTTCTGGCTGTCTTGATCGGGAATTGGAATCAGATGCCGCGCGGATCGCATCCGCGGTGTGGGCGCGCCCTTGCCCGTAACGGGGCATCTCGTCGCCACCAACGCTTGATCGCGGGCAAGCCCGCTCCTACAACGCTGCCTGAGACTGGTGACGCATCAAGCAACACGGCCCTGCCGACGGTGTGCGAGCAGCCGGGCGGGGCCGGGGACAGACATATACTCCCCACCATACAGGCCGGCAGCGCCCGTCCATCAAGCGTAAAAAGCACATACCCCCTATCTTCGGGCGCCGATGCCCACGCCGGCCCCTGGATCCAGCCGGCGCGTGACCGGCTTGCCCGCCCCGCCTACTCGCCCAGATACGCCGCGCGCACCTTCGGGTCGGCCAGCAGGTCCTTGCCGGCGCCCGTCATGCTGATGAGGCCCGATTCCATCACGTAGCCGCGATCGGCCAGCGCCAGCGCGCGGCTGGCGTTCTGCTCGACCAGCAGGATGGTGACGCCCTGCGCGTACACGTCGCGCACCACCTCGAACATCTTGTCGACCATGATGGGCGACAGGCCCATCGAGGGCTCGTCCAGCAGCAGCAGCTTGGGCCGGCTCATCAGCGCGCGGCCCATGGCCAGCATCTGCTGCTCGCCGCCCGACATGGTGCCGGCCAGCTGGTCCTTGCGCTCGCGCAGGCGCGGGAAGATGGTGAACACCTTCTCGATGTCGGCGGCGATGCCGGCCTTGTCGTTGCGCACGTAGGCGCCCATGTGCAGGTTCTCGGTGATGGTCATGCGCGTGAACACGCCGCGCCCTTCCGGCACCATGGCCAGGCCCTGCTTGACCAGATCCCACGGGCCCTGACCCTTGATGGACTTGCCCAGGTATTCGATGTCGCCGCCGGCCAGCGGCAGCGTGCCGGTGATGGCCTTCATGGTGGTCGTCTTGCCGGCGCCGTTGGAGCCGATGAGCGACACCAGTTCGCCCTCGCGCACCTCGAAGTCCACGCCCTTGACGGCCTGGATGCCGCCATAGGCGACCTGCAGGCCCGAAACTTTCAAAAGGGTCTGGGCCATCTCAATGTCCTCCGGTGCCCAGGTAGGCCTCGATCACTTTTTCGTTCTTCTGCACGTCGGCCGGCGTGCCCTCGGCAATCTGCTTGCCGTAGTCGAGCACCGTCACGCGGTCGCACAGGCCCATCACCAGCTTCACGTCGTGCTCGATCAGCAGGATGGTGCGGTTGTCCTTGCGGATGCGGTCGATCAGCTCGCGCAGCTGCACCTTCTCGGTGGCGTTCATGCCGGCGGCGGGCTCGTCCAGCGCGATGAGCTGGGGGTCGGTGGCCAGCGCGCGGGCAATCTCCAGCCGGCGCTGGTCGCCGTACGACAGCGTGCGCGAACGGAAGTGCGCGTACTTGCCGATGCCCACGTAGTCCAGCAGTTCCATCGCACGTTCGGCGATGGCTTCTTCCTCGGCCTTGAAGCTGGCGGTGCGGAAGATGGCGCCGAACAGGCCCGAATGGGTGCGCACGTGGCGGCCCACCATCACGTTCTCCAGCGCCGTCATCTCGGCGAACAGGCGGATGTTCTGGAAGGTGCGCGCGATGCCCGCCCGGGCCACGTCGTGCACGGCCTGCGGCTTGTAGGGCTTGCCGCCCAGCTCGAAGCTGCCGCCATCGGGCGTGTACAGCCCGGTGATGACGTTGAAGAAGGTGGTCTTGCCGGCGCCGTTGGGGCCGATCAGGCCGTAGACCTGGCCGCGCTGGATGGTGATGCCCACGTCCGACAGGGCCTGCAGCCCGCCGAAGCGCTTGGACACGCCCTGGACGCGGAGTACGGTATCGCTGCTCATGGTGCTCGTCCTCGCGGCTCAGGGGTTGATGGCGTCCTGGCGGCGCACGGTGCTGCCGGGCACGGCGTCGGCCGGGAAGTCGATGCCCGGCGGGTTCTGCTGCGCCGTGGTGGGCATGACCTTGCCGGTGGCCAGCGGGCGCGCCTTGCCGTGCTCAGGCGTGGGCCACAGGCCGCGCGGGCGCAGCAGCATGATGCTGATCATGGCCAGCGCGATCAGCAACTGGCGCAGGATGGCCGAGTCGAGGCGGCCGTCGGTCATGGCCTGCAGCGGGCCGGCCACGTAGCGCAGCACCTCGGGCAGCGCCGCCAGAAGCACCGCGCCCAGGATCACGCCCGGCAGGTGGCCGATGCCGCCCAGCACCACCATGGCGACGATCATCACCGACTCCATCAGGCTGAACGATTCGGGCGAGACGAAGCCCTGGAAGGCCGCGAACATCGAGCCCGCCACGCCGCCGAACGAGGCACCCATGCCGAAGGCCAGCAGCTTCATGTTGCGGGTGTTGATGCCCATGGCCTGGGCGGCGATCTGGTCCTCGCGCACCGCCATCCAGGCGCGGCCGATGCGCGAATCCTGCAGCCGGTAGCAGACGAACACGGTGACCAGCACCAGCACCAGGAACAGGTAGTAGTACAGCGAGACCGAGGCGATCTCGAAGCCGCCGATGGTGAGCGGCCGGCCCAGGTCGAGCCCGAAGATCTTGACCGAGTCGATCTGGTTGATGCCCTTGGGGCCGTTGGTGATGTTGTAGGGGTGGTCGAGGTTGTTCAGGAAGATGCGGATGATCTCGCCNNACGATGGCCAGGTAGTCGCCGCGCAGCTTGAGCACCGGAATGCCCAGCAGCACCCCGGTGATGGTGGCCAGCAGCAGCGCCACCGGAATCACCAGCCACAGCGAGGTGTGGAAGCCGTTGGGAAACGCCGCGCCGATGGCGGCGAAGGTGCTGGTCAGGTGCGGCGATGCCAGCAGGCCGTAAAGATACGCTCCGACGGCGAAGAAGGCCACGTAGCCCAGGTCCAGCAGGCCGGCCTCGCCCACCACGATGTTCAGGCCCAGCGCCAGCATCACGTACAGCAGCGCGATGTCGACGATGCGCACCCAGGCGTTGCCGAACTGCTGCAGCACCAGCGGCAGCACCAGCAGCGCGATGCCGCACAGGGCGAAGACGATGATCTTGTTCTTTTGGCTCATGAGAGTGATCCGATGTGCGTGCGCGGCAGCGCACCAAGGGCCGCGGAGCCGGCCATGCCAGCGAACGCCGTGCCCGGACCTGCGCCGGGCACTGGCGTTGTCCCCCCTCGCACCGCAGAGGGGGGAAGACGCCGCAGGCGACTCAGGGGGGTGTTCATGCCCTGTCCGCCACGCGCTCGCCCAGCAGGCCGGAAGGCCGCAATGTGAGCACGATGATCAGCACGATGAAGGCGAAGATGTCGGTGTAGTGGCTGCCCAGCAGGCCGCCGGTGAGCGTGCCGATGTAGCCCGAGCCGATGGCCTCGATCAGCCCCAGCAGCAGCCCGCCCAGCACCGCGCCCCCCAGGTTGCCGATGCCGCCGAACACCGCGGCGGTGAAGGCCTTGAGCCCCGGCAGGAAGCCCATGGTGTGCTGGGCCGTGCCGTAGTTGCTGGCGTACATCACGCCGGCAATGGCCGCCAGCACGGCACCGATGATGAAGGTGGCGGAGATCACCACGTCGGGCTTCACGCCCATCAGCCCGGCCACGCGCGGGTTCTCGGCCGTGGCGCGCATGGCGCGGCCGATCTTGGTGTAGTGCACCAGGTACATCAGCAGCGCCAGCGACACAGCGGTGACGCTCAGGATCATGATCTGCGTGGGCGTGATGTAGGCACCGCCGACGTTGAACGGCGCGCTGGGCAGCAGCGTGGGAAAGGGCTTGTAGTTGGGCTTCCAGATGATCATCGCCAGCGTCTGCAGCAGGATCGACATGCCGATGGCGGTGATGAGGGGCGCCAGGCGCGGGCTGTTGCGCAGCGGCCGGTAGGCCACCTTCTCGATCACGAAGTTGAGCGCCGCCGCCACCACGCAGGCAATCAGCATGGCCAGGATCAGGATCACCCAGCCGGGCGCGCCGGGCATGGCGGCCTGCATCATGCCGATGACCGACCACGCGGTGAGCGCCCCGACCATGAGCACTTCACCGTGCGCGAAATTGATGAGTTGGATGATGCCGTAGACCATGGTGTAACCCAGGGCGATCAAGGCATACATGCTGCCCAGCACCAGACCGTTGATGATCTGCTGAAGCAAGACTTCCATTCCGTTCCTCCTGCGCCGTGGCCCGTGGTCGACGGGGCGGCCTTGTTGATGGTGTACCCGGCAGCGCCTTGTGGGCGCCATCAGCCACCTAGCAAAAAACCCGCCAGGTGGTCTGTAGCGGGTTTTGGTGAAAATAATTCTAGCGGCGGGCAAGGCCAGCCAAGAGCCAGATGCACCGGGGTTTTCCCTTGTGGGCGACGCACCGTCGCGGTGCGCCGCGGCGCAGGCGGGTGCCCATCCTGGGGCGGCGCGCTATGCGTCGGGGGCACCATCGGCCGCGTCGCGGTTGCGTCGGCGCAACTCGGCCAGCTTGTCGCCGATCCTGATCTCGAGCCCGCGCGGCACGGGCTGGTAGAAGTGCTGCTCCGGCATGCCGTCGGGCAGGTAGCGCTCACCCGCGGCAAAGCCGCCCGCCTCGTCGTGCGCGTAGCGGTAGCCCTTGCCGTAGTCGAGCTGCTTCATCAGCTTGGTGGGCGCGTTGCGCAGGTGCAGCGGCACGGGGCGCGTGGTGTCGTTCTTGACGAAGGCCTTGGCGGCGTTGAAGGCCTTGTAGACGGCGTTGCTCTTGGGCGCCACGGCCAGGTAGACCACGCATTCGGCCAGGGCCAGTTCGCCTTCGGGGCTGCCCAGGCGCTCGTACACGTCGGCGGCGTCCAGGGCCAGGCGCAGCGCGCGCGGGTCGGCCAGGCCGATGTCCTCGCTGGCCATGCGGATCATGCGGCGCGCCAGGTAGCGCGGGTCGGCGCCGCCGTCGAGCATGCGCACGAACCAGTAGAGCGCGGCATCCGGGTCGCTGCCGCGCACCGACTTGTGCAGCGCGCTGATGGTGTCGTAGAACTGCTCGCCGCCCTTGTCGTAGCGGCGCAGGCGCTCGCCCAGCACCTTCAGCAGCCAGGCGTCGGTGATGGTGTCGACATGCTCGGCGCGGGCGGCGACGAACAGCGTCTCCAGCGTGTTCAGGAGGCGCCGCGCATCGCCGTCGGCGTAGGCGATGAGGCGCTCTTGCGCTTCTTTTTCGATAGCTGTCCGCGCTTGCTCCGACTGCGCCCGGGCCAGAATCTGCTTCAGATCGTCTTCATCGAGCGGCTGCAGCACGTAGACGGCGGCACGCGACAGCAGCGCGGAGTTGACTTCGAACGAGGGGTTCTCGGTGGTGGCGCCGATGAAAGTGAACAGCCCGCTCTCGACGTGCGGCAGGAAGGCATCCTGCTGGCTCTTGTTAAAGCGGTGCACCTCGTCGACGAAGACGATGGTGGCCTGCGGCGTGAGGCTGTCACGCGCCTTCTCGGCCAGCTCGACCGCATCGCGGATGTCCTTGACGCCGCCGAGCACGGCGCTGATGGGTATGAACTGCGCGTCGAACGCGTCGGCCATCAGCCGCGCGATGGTGGTCTTGCCGGTGCCGGGCGGCCCCCATAGGATGCAGCTGTGCGGCTGGCCCGATTCGAAGGCAATACGCAGCGGCATGCCCTCGCCCAGCAGGTGCTGCTGGCCCACCACCTCGGCCAGCGTGCGCGGGCGCAGGCGCTCGGGCAGGGGCACGTGCAGTGGCGCGTGGGCGGCGGTCTTGGGTGGCGGGCGAGGCATGGACGGATTCTAGGAACGCCGGGGCAGACGCCGCCCATGCCATCGATGAATCAAATGATCTTGATGATCAAGAAGGCCCAGATGATGCGCGGTCGTCATCCGCTATGTGGGCGCGGGCTTGGAGCGTTCGTGGCGACGAGGCGCCTCATCGCGGGCAAGCCCGCTCCCACAACACTGTCTGAGACTGGTTTCCAATCAATAAAGATAGCTGCTTGCGCCTGCCATTGCTTGCTTTCAGATAGATTAATATCTGAAATCGTTTAATGACGGGCGCAAGCAGCTATCATTTTACTCATGCCACGCCTATTGTTTCAGCACGTCCGCCCCCTTGGGCGGCACGAAGCTGAAGTGGCTGGCGGGCACGGCGGCGTTCACCTCGAAGCCGGTGAAGGTCAGCACCGAGCGCTGGCCGAAGCTGTCCAGAATCTCCAGCGTGCCCAGCTCGGCCCCCTGGGCGCCGGGCTTGAAGCCGACGCGGATGCTTTGCAACTGGCCGTCGCGCGACTTGGGCACCGCCTTCACCCACTGCTGGCCGTCGGCATCAGGCTCTTCGCTCAGCGTGAAGTCCTTCTCCAGCGCCTTCAGGTCAGGCGCAGCGGCCACGATGGCCGCGGGCGTGGAGCCCAGTACCTGGTCCTGCGGACGTGAGGTGACCTGGTTCAGGTCCACGTCGTGCAGCCACAGCGTCTTGCCGTCGGCGACGATGGTCTGCTCGAACGGCTTGGCGTAGACAAAGCGGAATTTGCCCGGCCGCTGGAATTCGAAGGTGCCGCTCTGCGAGCGGGCACGCGGCGCCTGGCCATCCTTGGCCGGCGCGGTGACGACCTGCGTGAACGCCGCCTTGCCCGAGCGCGTGCCCTTGACGAACTGCTCCAGGCTGTCCAGCCCGCCGGCCCAGGCCGACTGCGCCGCCAGCGCCACGAGAGAAGCGGCCACGGCCAGCCGGCCGAGCACGCGAAGATGGGAAGAGGGTTGCTTGCTCATGTGCATAGGACCGGCATTGTGGCGCCGGGTTCAGCGCCGGACGGTGAAGAAGGGTCAAGAAACGCAAAGTTGCGACGGCGGCCTACACACCGGTGCGCCGTGGCCGCCCGCGCGAGTCGGCCCGCGCGTTTTGGCCAGCGTTATTCGGCCCGCGTCGGCACCAGGATGTCGCGCTGGCCGCGCTCGTTCATGGCACCCACCAGGCCGGCCTTTTCCATGTCCTCGACCAGCCGCGCGGCGCGGTTGTAGCCGATCTTCAGGTGGCGCTGCACCAGCGAGATGCTGGCCTTGCGGTTCTTCAGCACGATCTCGACCGCCTGGTCGTACAGCGCGTCCTTCTCGCCGCCGCTGTCGCCGTCGCCAAAGCCGCCCTCCTCGCCATCCACCGTGCCACCTTCCAGCACGCCTTCGATGTAATTGGGCTCGCCCTGGCTCTTGAGGTATTCGACCACGCGGTGCACCTCGTCGTCGCTGACGAAGGCGCCGTGCACGCGCTGCGGAAAGCCGGTGCCGCTGGGCATGTAGAGCATGTCGCCCATGCCCAGCAAAGCCTCGGCGCCCATCTGGTCGAGGATGGTGCGGCTGTCGATCTTGCTGCTGACCTGGAAGGCGATGCGCGTGGGGATGTTGGCCTTGATCAGGCCGGTGATCACGTCCACGCTGGGCCGCTGCGTGGCCAGGATCAGGTGGATGCCGGCGGCGCGCGCCTTCTGCGCCAGGCGGGCGATCAGTTCCTCAATCTTCTTGCCAACCACCATCATCAGGTCGGCCAGCTCGTCGATGACGACCACGATGTAGGGCAGGCGCTCCAGCGGCTCGGGATCCTCGGGCGTCAGGCTGAACGGGTTGTAGATGAATTCGCCGCGCGCCTTGGCCTCGTCGATCTTCTGGTTGAAGCCGGCCAGGTTGCGCACGCCGGACTTGCTCATCAGCTTGTAGCGGCGCTCCATCTCGGCCACGCACCAGTTCAGGCCGTTGGCGGCCTGCTTCATGTCGGTGACCACCGGCGCCAGCAGGTGCGGAATGCCTTCGTAGACCGACATCTCCAGCATCTTGGGGTCGATCATCAGCAGGCGCACGTCCTTGGGCTCGGCCTTGTACAGCAGCGACAGGATCATGGCGTTGATGCCGACCGACTTGCCCGAGCCGGTGGTGCCCGCCACCAGCAGGTGCGGCATCTTGGCCAGGTCGGCCACCACCGGCTTGCCGACGATGTCCTTGCCCAGGCCCACGGTGAGCAGGCTCTTGGCGTCGTGGTAGATCTGCGAGCCGAGGATCTCCGACAGCTTGATCATCTGCCGCTTGGCGTTGGGCAGCTCCAGCGCCATGTAGTTCTTGCCGGGAATGGTCTCGATCACGCGGATCGACACCAGGCTCAGGCTGCGTGCCAAGTCCTTGGCCAGGTTCACCACCTGCGAGCCCTTCACGCCGGTGGCCGGCTCGATCTCGTAGCGTGTGATCACCGGGCCCGGCGCCGCCGCCACCACGCGCACCTCGACGCCGAAGTCCTTCAGCTTCTTCTCGATCAGGCGGCTGGTCATCTCCAGCGTTTCGGGCGCCACGCTGTCCTGGTGGGCTGGCGCGCCGTCGAGCAGATCGACCTGCGGCAGGTTGCTGTCGGGCAGTTCGGTGAACAGGGGTTTCTGCTTTTCCTTGGCCACACGCTCGCTCTTGGGCACCTGCACCAGCGTGGGTTCGATCAGCACCGGCGCCGGGTGCTGCTCCTCGATCACCTCGCGCTCGTGGTGCACTACTTCCTCGCGCTCGCGGGCGGCCTGCTTGCCTAGCGCCAGGTCCTGCGCGATCTCGCGGCGTTCGCGGCGCGATTCGACCAGCGCATACAGGCCGGCGCCGATGCGCTCGGCCAGCCGACTCCAGGAGAAGCGGAACGCCAGCGCCAGGCCCAGCACCAGCGTGGCGATGCCGAACAGCGCCGAGCCGGTGAAGCCCAGCCACTGCACCGCGATCGGCCCGCCCAGATAGCCCAGAATGCCGCCCGCCGAGCCAGGCAAGGCGTCGTCCCACCGGTACAGCCGCGACCATTCCAGGCCGGTGCTGGCCGCCAGCACCAGCAGCAGCCCCAGCCAGAAGGCCGCACGGGTGGACATGAGATACGACCAGACCGACCGATCGACCTTCTCGGCCGCGGCGGGCTGGCCACCGTTCATCCAGCGCGTGACGCCCCCCAGCCAGCCGCGCACGGCCGCCGCCACGCACCACCAGGCCGAAAAACCCAGGGCCACATAGGCCACATCCGCCAGCCACGCCCCCAGTTTGCCGGCCCAGTTGTGCAGCGGGCCGCCCGTGCCGGACGTGGACCAGGCGGCATCGTGCGGCGAATAACTGGCCAGCGCCATGGTCGCGAAGATGATGAGCGCCAGGCCCAGCACCAGCACCACTTCCTGCGTGAAGCGGCCCACGCCCGTGCGCGGCGCGGGCGCCGGCTGGGCATCATTGAACGTATTGAGAGGGTAAGCCATGGACAAAACTACAGTATCGGGAGCTTACCGCAAGAGGCGGTGGCCGCAGCCGGCGCGGCCCGGCCCAAGGCAGGCGCGGGCAGGAAAAAATCACCCCAGCGCGTTCAGGCGCTCCTTGACCACGATGGAGCCGTTTTCCTGGGTCTGGATAAAGCCGCGCTCCTCCAGATCCTTCATCACGCGGCTGACCATCTCGCGCGAAGCGCCCACCATCTTGGCGATGTCCTGGCGCGAAATCTTCTCGCGGATCAGCATCTCGCCGTCGCCGGTCTCGGTGGCGAACTCGAGCAGGGCGCGCGCCACGCGGCCGTACACATCCATCAGCGCCAGCGATTCGATCTTGCGGTCGGCGTGGCGCAGGCGCTGCACCAGGCCGCGCATCACCGCATAGGCCATGGAACTGTTCTCGGGCAGGCAGCGGGCGAACTCGATGCGGCCGAGCATTAGCACGTCGGTCTGCACCTCGGCGCGCACGGTGGCCGAGTGTGGCTCGTTGTCGATCAGGCTCATCTCGCCGATGTGATCGCCCGGCTGCAACGTCGCCAGAATCACCTCGCGGCCGCGGCTGTCGGCCGTGACCACGCGCGCGCGGCCGTTCAGCAGGATGAACAGGGCATTGGATTTCTTGCCCTGCTCCACGATGACTTCCCCGCGCTTGAACCGGCGCTTGACCACCGCATCGGCGACCGAGATCGCCTGCGATTCGGTCAGCATCGAAAAGAGCGGGACCCGACGGATCAGATCGAGACTCGACAGCATAGTCATGTCAGTAAACCTCCGGCCTTCGCGCCATTCTTCGAATTCTTAGAATTTCGCACCTTGCACAAGGCGCCAAAACGATGATGTGAAAAAATCCACATCTATTATCGTAGCGTAGACCCCTCGAATTCCAAAGGCTCCCATGACCATCAAGCACGCCAAAGTCCTCATCCTCGGCTCCGGCCCCGCCGGCTACACCGCCGCCATCTACGCTGCCCGCGCCAACCTGCAACCCATGCTGATCACCGGCATGGCGCAAGGCGGGCAACTGACCACCACCACCGACGTGGACAACTGGCCCGCCGATGCCAAAGGGGTGCAGGGCCCCGACCTGATGCAGCGCTTCCTGCAGCACGCCGAGCGCTTCAAGACCGAGATCGTGTTCGACCACATCCACACCGCCGACCTGGCAACCCGCCCCTTCAAACTGACCGGCGACAACGCCACCTACACCTGTGACAGCCTGGTCATCGCCACCGGCGCCTCGGCGAAATACCTCGGGCTGCCGTCGGAAGAGGCGTTCATGGGCCGGGGCGTTTCGGCCTGCGCCACCTGCGACGGCTTCTTCTACCGCGAGCAGGACGTCTGCGTCGTCGGCGGCGGCAACACAGCCGTGGAAGAAGCGTTGTACCTGTCCAACATCGCGCGCAAGGTCACCCTGGTGCATCGGCGCGACAAGTTCCGCGCCGAGCCGATCCTGATCGACAAGCTGATGGACAAGGTGGCCGCCGGCAAGATCGAGCTGAAGACTTTCCACGTGTTGGATGAGGTGCTGGGTGACGACAGCGGCGTCACCGGCATCCGCATCAAGCACGTGGAAAGCGGCCAGACGGAGGACATCGCACTGAAGGGCTGCTTCATCGCCATCGGCCACTCGCCCAACTCCGACATCTTCAAGGGCCAGCTCGACATGGACGGCGGCTACATCAAGACCCAGGGCGGTCTGCAGGGCTTTGCCACCCAGACCAGCGTGCCCGGCGTGTTTGCCGCCGGCGACGTGCAGGACCACGTCTATCGACAGGCCATCACCAGCGCCGGCACCGGCTGCATGGCCGCACTGGACGCACAGCGGTTCCTGGAACAGCAGGAATAAGAAGGAGAAGGCACACCGCCGCCATTCGAGCTATAATTTGAGGCTTTACTCGATCTGGCGCCCCATGGCGCCAGAATCTTGTTGGGGCTACCGCCACCCCTAACCTGGCGAGGTGAGGCTGAAGCGAGTCGCGGGCACGAATGCCGGCGGCGCCAGCAACAGCCGTGATGACTGGAGTCATTCAATGGCACGCGTGTGCGAAGTCACGGGCAAGAAGCCCATGGTCGGGAACAACGTTTCCCACGCCAACAACAAAACCAAGCGCCGGTTCCTCCCGAACCTGCAACACCGCCGTTTCTGGGTCGAGAGCGAGAACCGCTGGGTGCGCCTGCGTGTTTCCAGCGCCGCCCTGCGCCTGATCGACAAGAATGGCATCGACGCCGTGCTCGCCGACATGCGTGCCCGCGGCCAAGCCTGAACCCCCCGTTAAAGGAGCAGCACCATGGCCACCAAAGGCGGACGCGAAAAGATCAAGCTGGAATCCACGGCCGGTACCGGTCACTTCTACACCACCAGCAAGAACAAGAAGACCATGCCCGAGAAAATGTCGATCATGAAGTTCGACCCCAAGGCTCGCAAGCACGTCGAATACAAGGAAGTCAAGCTGAAGTGATTCAGCAAGGCTGATCCTGACGACCAACCCGCTGCCCTTGCAGCGGGTTTTTTTCTCCCTGTCGACCTCGCGCCAGTCGCTAGAATCGACGAGCAGTTTCGACGCGGAGGTGTGGCAGAGTGGTCGATTGCACCGGTCTTGAAAACCGGCAACGGGCAACCGTTCGTGAGTTCGAATCTCACCGCCTCCGCCAGAGAAAACAGCGCCAGCATTTTGTCGATGCGCAAGAAAAACGGGCCTTCACGGCCCGTTTTTTGTTTTGACTCTCACAGATTCACGCTGGCCGGCCAAATCCTACGCTGGATCCAGCGCAGCCTGCGACCCAGTTCCAGATACTGGATTTTCAGGCCCTGAAAATGGAAACGGGTTACGCCATTTCTGGCGTAACCCGTTGATTTACTTGGCGGAGTGGACGGCCACTCAGAATGGCCCTCATACGGGATGACGAGGCGCCATGAAGCGTCGAGCATATCGCAAAGCTGAGCCTTCAACGACTCAAACGGTGCCATGTGGTCCCACGGCGTGCTCTGCCCAGCGATGGGGCAACTGGTGGGTAGGTTGTGGTTTTGGCTACGCACAGTTGGCACACTTCGAATCGCATGAACGCAGCAAGGAGCGCGAAGCGAGATGAAGGAGATGCGGCCTCAACAACTATCGGAGCTCGTGGCTTTTCTGGAGGACTTGGCCCGACGGCGCGCAGCAACGGTGACCTACGGCGACATCGTGGGCAAGTTTCAACTGCCTGGATTGACTGACGTCTGGTCTACCCATCCTCTGGCTCCCGTGTTCGATAACCTCGATGCCCAAGACCATGACATGGAGAGGCCGTTCCGCACAACGCTGGTTGTTAATGCTGACCGTCTAGGCCTTCCCGGCTCCAACTATTTTGACTCGCTTGCGCGACGCCGCAGTATCCGCGCGAAGTCTAGGCTAGACCAATTTCGCGTCCATCGCCACGAGCTTCAAGCGCTCTACGACTACTACCGGCACGACCGCCCCATGGTACCGGCGCAGGTAGGCGTCGGCCTCTTTCTGGACTCTGGCTTAAGCACAGAAGCAGCACAGGTATATGCCGCAGCAGGGACACAGCCACCGAAGAAAGAAATGCAGAAAAAACTGCTGAAATTGTTCGCTCATCGGCAGTTATGGCTTAGTGACGTGCAGGACTTAGATGGATTCGTGATACACCAACTAGTGCTGGCCAGACTCGACCCCGATCTGCTATTTGACGATCCCTTCACACCCACCCAGAAGCTGAAGGACTCCTACAAGCGCGTCGGCAACGGTGTACGAACTTTGGACGATGCGATCAAGAAAGAAAACCTGGGCTCACACCGCCCAACGCTTTACCACTCGACGTTATCCAAGCGGCTGCGGAAGTCCTTGGATGGCCGGGCGCCGGAAATCGAGCCCGGTGCCGTCAAGGAGCTTTGGGAGGCATACATAAATAGCCTCACGCAGGACTTGCGTCTCCTGCAAGCCATCACGCACGCAGTGCAGCGTCAGTCTGCTGCGCGCGTCATACGTGAAAACCGCAGCATCGCTCTGGCCGTTGCGGAGCATATTTTTTATCGCATCGGCTCGTACCACCAGTACGACCTCAAGAAGCAGTCGTTCGCCGCTCCAACAAAGAAGGTGCTTCGCGATCTCACGTACGACATCTGGTGTCTGTACATGCCGGCGCATCGCAACGAAATTTCTTCTGATCAGGTGGACAAGATCGGACGCAAAAAGACGCGATAGCTACCAATTTTCCCGAGTCGTGTCAAGGTGCCTCAAGGGGTCTGCGTACGGCTTGGACTGTCTACGAATTGAGGCTCTCTCTTGAGAACCTAGCGGTCCCTTATGCATTTTTATGAAAGGACACCGCATGAGCTCACGACTTAAGGATCCCTCCACGCAAGAGTACCTGCGTCTTCAGCAACTGCTGACCGTGGTTCCGTTCTCGCCGTCCACTGTTTGGCGGAAATCCAGAGACGGCACCTTTGTGCGCCCGAGAAAGCTGTCATCACGCATCACCGTGTGGAAACGCACGGAGGTCGAACAGTGGCTGGCAAGCCAGGAGGGTGGGCGATGAGCACAGTCATCTTCGAGCCCTCATGGGATGAACACCACGCTTCATGCGATGCTGACGACCGCGAGCGCGGGCCGATGTTGTCGCTGTCGCTGCGGATCGATCCCGTCAGCAAAGCGTTGATTCGCTGCATAGACGGCACTCCGCACCCACCGGACGTACAGCATGCTGCGACGGTCTCGAAAGTAATCTGTGCAGCGCCTGATCGTGGGCGCACCATGCCGATACCGCCCACCGCGCGGCTCAGGCGTACCTGCGTTCGCTCACAGTTTGGCGAACTGCCGCGCCTGGAATGGCTGATGGAGCACCTGATTCCACGCAGATCCATAGGGGTCATTTTCGGTTCATCCGGCGTGGGTAAGAGCGCGTTCGTGATTGACCTTGGCATTGCGATCGCTTCGGGGCGCCTGTGGGCAAACCGATTCGACGTGGTCAAAGGGGCGGTGCTCATTTGCTGTCAAGAGGGTGAGGAAGGTATGCGGACACGCGCGTTTATCAACACGCGCGCGGAAGACCCGGCGGTCAGCGCCAGACTGCACTTCTGTTTTGATGCCCTCAACATTGGGGCCGAGGCCGACATGGATGACCTCGCCGCCACCATCGTTCGCTTGGGCGCCTCTGTGGTCTTCATCGACACCTTGTCCGCCTCGCTAGCCGGGGCATTGGAGGAAAACTCGACCTCCGACATGGCAAAGATGATCGGCCTATTGAGGCGTCTGATCCGGATGACCGGGGTAACCGTGATCTTGATTCATCACACCGGCCACCAGGAGGGCCGGGAGCGCGGCGCATCCGTGCTGCGCAGAGATGTGGACGTGTCGATCATGTTGACCCGCAAAGGCTCAGAAATCGAGTGGCGCACCGTCAAGGTCAAGGATGGTCCATCGGATATCTGCGGTCGTTTTGAGCTTCAGCCTGTTGAGGGGGTGGACGCTCATGGTGTGTGGCAGCAGTCCATCAGCGTCAAACACTGCGATCAGATCGAAAGCGTGACTTCTGCGCCCCCAGCTAAGCGGCCGCTCTCAAGCAACCAAGCCAAAGTGCTGGAGACCGTGAAGGCGTTGCTGTCGGAGCAGGCGATTAGCACTTCCGACAAGGGCTTAGATGCGCCCTACGTCAAACCGGAGCGCGCTGTGTCCGCATGTCTGAGTCATTTCCAGCACGCAGCGCCGAAGCACCGCTCATCGCGTGTGCGGGAAACCCTGCAGGCGCTGGTCGACAACGGCCATCTGACCAACCACGACGAGCGCCTTCGTCTCGCCAACTAACCTCTTCTTCTCTTCATTCGCAGCCGAATGCTGCTTTCTTGTTTTTTCGAAAGATTCACATGAAAATCAAATCCTTTTTTATCGTCCGTCGCGCTGCTGCATACCTCAACTACCTTGCAGCGCAAGATCAAGTCGTCACAGGCGCCGAGTTCGCCCAGATGCTGGGGTTAGTCACGCCCAACAGCCGAACCGACGGTATCCGGCGCGCAATAGAAATCCTAGAAATTCTTGATCGTGATGACCTCCGTAAGAGTCGCCCAAGGCGCTCCGCAATGGTTGTCCAAGAGCGGGGCTCGATGATGGGGCTCCCATACCCCTTCTTTTGGAAAGACGACATCACGACCATCGAAGAGCGCAAGACACGCCACCAAAAAATCATCCGGTACGTCGTCCAGTATCCCTATGCACTGAAATGCAGCGAGGGGCAGCGTCGGCACATTGAATCAGTGCTTGGGATAGACATTGGCACAGGACCGCGCCGCTATTGGCCTGAGCCCACAAGCCGCACACGCAGCGAGGCGCAATCTCCTGAAGGTACCCACTGGCATAAAGGCGCCCTTTCAGACTCGCAAAATGGATTGCTGCGAGACATCACTCATCTCATCAACACGACTTCACGCTTGGGTCAGTCCGGAATATCCAGAGCTCGGGCTGCCGAGGGCATCATGTTCGCCCTGCCCGAAGAATATTCAATCGAGGAATTCGGCGAGGACATCGACGCCCTGGTGAGAATCGGATGCTTGCGCGAGTTCGATGGCATTCTCAATTTGCCCATCATTGACCCTCACCAAGCACGCCGGCTATCGGGCCCTGCGCGCCAGCACGGCGGCCATGAGGTCGTTGAGCGGCACGTCTAACGCCTGCGCAAGCAAATGAAGCGCCGTCAACGTCGGTTGATTGGTCGCGAGTTCGAGTTTGGCCACATAGGTGCGGTTCAGCCCCGCCATGTGAGCCAACTCCTCTTGCGAGACACCCAACGCTACACGCCGCGAGCGAAGCTCATCCGCGAACGCAGTAATCAGCGCCTTGTCCCGAATCATCGACGGGGACTGTCTGCGGCCACCCGAGTTTACGCACCCGCATATGTGATACAAATTTCCCTGTGGCGCTGTGCTGCGCATACAGGAGGATCACATGCTGTCGAGGGAAAAACTCTGGAAACTGTCGTCGGCCGCGCGTGCCAATGGGTGGACGTTCGATCAGCAAGACTTGCCGAGCGACATCATCGACGCTCAGGTGTTTCCGGACGCCGCAAAGATTTTTCGGGCCCTGGAGTTGGTGAGTCCGTCGCAGGTCAAGACTGTGATCGTCGGGCAGGATCCCTATTTCAGCTGTTCGGCGGACGGTCAGCCGCTTGCGACCGGGGTCGCTTTCGCGGTGTCTGGTCACGAAACACCACTGTCACTGCAAAGGATCAAGGCGCACGTCTACCCCAAGGGTCAGAGCACGAACGACTTGGCGGACTGGGCAGACAACAAGGGTTTGCTGCTGCTGAATGCGGCGTTGACAGTTCCCGCCACCGGCGACCGCAAGGCTGCCGGCAAGCACCTGCGGCACTGGCGAGAATTCTTCAAGACGATCATCAATCAAGCCCACGAGGCAAATCCGCGGGTGGTCGTCGTGGCATGGGGCACCAAAGCCCGAGATGCCTCCGCCAGCGCCCTTGGCATCGACTGGCAGAACCCTCCGCCATGGTTCCGTTGGGCTTACCACCCGGTCGCCACCGAGCCGGGGCCGCACAGCTTCGCCAGCTTCTGGAAAACGGGCCCTGGCAAAGCCTTAGTGATGCGGTAACACCACCGCCTCCAGACTGATGTGCGCGCGGCGCGTCCGCGCCCCATTTTTCTACCCATTGCCCTGGCCGAAAGGCCATGTCCGGCAAGAAAACTCGCGCCTTGCTTGTCCCGCTTCGCACGCGGGACGGTCTGCGCGTCGCCAAATCACACGCTGAAAATCCTGATGAAAATCAATGGGTTACAACCCATTGCTATCCGGTTTGTAGCAAACAATCGAGCAAAGTAGGGGGGGAGGAAGACAGCGCCTTATTTGGCGCGGGTTTCCAGAGGTTTGATGCTCGCGTTGGCAATTTTCTTTGATTCGGCTAACCATCTCGCCCGCGCCGATGAAGTCGCAGAAAAGGAGCAGAAATGAAGTCAAAGGAACTGAGCGCGCTGGCCGTCGCCAGCATCAAGAATCGGGGTATTCACTTCGTCGGTGGCGTCACCGGCCTGGCCCTGAACGTCACCAAGTACGGCTCGCGCAGTTGGGTCATGCGCTACCAGATCAAGGGGCGGCGCCGCGACATGGGGCTGGGCGCTTACCCATCGGTCACGCTGGCCCAAGCCCGTGAATCCGCACGTGCCGCGCGAGAAGTGCTGCGGCAGGGCATGGACCCGGTGGAGCACGCACGGGCGGCACGCCAGCGTCTGATCGTGGAGCAGGAGACGGCCGTCGTGTTCGCCGACGCGGCGACGCACTACATCGCCACCCATGAGCATGGGTGGAGGAATGCCAAGCACGCCCAGCAGTGGCGAAACACCATCGAGACCTATGCCAACCCGGTGATCGGCAAGGTGGCGCTGCGTGACATTGACGTGGCCATGGTGCGGCGCATTCTGGAGCCAATCTGGACCACCAAGAACGAGACCGCCAGTCGGGTGCGCGGGCGCATCGAATCGATCATCGACTGGGGCATCACCATGGGCTACCGCACCACGGCCAATCCGGCGCGCTGGAAGGGGCATCTGGAGCATTTGTTAGCACAGCCTTCCAAGGTGGCCCGACGCACACGTCAGCCCGCCCTGCCCTATGCCGACATGCCGGAGTTCATGCAGGCGCTGCGCAAGCAGCACAACACGTCGGCTCGGGCGCTGGAGTTCCTGATCCTGACTGGCGTGCGGTCGGGCGAGGTGCGCAACGCCACATGGAGCGAGTTCGATCTGGACAAGGCGGTGTGGACGATCCCAGCGGAGCGCATGAAGGGCGGCAGGGAGCACCGGGTGCCGCTGTCCGAACAGGCCTTGAGGCTGGTGCGGGCACAGCAGGAGGTGTCCTTCTGCGATTTCCTGTTCCCGAGCCCGAATCGGCCGCGTGATCCTGATGCGGATGGGGCGCCGCTGTCCGACATGGCGCTGACCGCGGTCATGCGCCGCGTGGAGCTTCAGCAGAAGGCCGTGCCGCACGGGTTTCGCTCGACCTTCCGCGATTGGGCGAGCGAGACCACCACGCATTCCAACGAAGTGGCCGAGATGGCACTGGCCCACAGCATCCGTAATCGGGTCGAGGCGGCGTATCGGCGGGGCGACCTGTTCGAGAAGCGTCGGCAGCTGATGCAGGACTGGGCGGATTTTGTGCTGGGTCGGCAGCCTTCATCCAACGTGGTGTCGATCAGCGAAGGCTTCCGGCTCGCCGCCTGAACCCACGGGGAGACGAATCATGAGATTTCAGAATCCAGCCAACGGGCATATCGAAGAGTTTGGTGAAGCCACCTGGCTATGGGTACTGGTGGGCGGTCCGTTCTACCTCGCTTACAAGCAGATCTGGCTGCACGCCGTGATAGCGGCAGTGTTGTCCCTGATCAGTGCCGGGCTGTCTTGGTTGCTGCTGTACCCGCTGATCATCAAGTGGGTGATACGTAGCCATTACACCAAGCTGGGGTGGAAGGAAATTACGGAGGGGCAAGCCGTGGTCAGGAGCCCCTTTGGCGCGCACAGCAGCGATGTGCGCATTCTTTCCACGCCGCCTGACGGTGACTACCGCGCGCTGGGGGAGGTCGCAGTGAAGTTGACGCGACGCACGCCGGTCGAGCGCAAATACAGCAGAGAGGATGCCGATCAGCGCCTTCGGGAACAGGCCATGGCTCTGGGCGCGAATGCCATCGTCAATGTCCGGTACGAGCAAAAGGGTCACAACCTCGTCAACGCCGGGTACATCCACGCGTGGGGCACGGCAGTCATTGATGAATCTGACACCACAGACTGCCCGTTCTGCGCAGAGCGGATCAAACGCGCAGCCACGCGCTGTAAGCACTGCGGGTCAGACATTCCAAAGGCTGCATGACCGCCGGTCTTGCCGCCGCAAATTCTTCATCAGAAATCAAACCTCACCTGAAGGAGCCTCGCCATGGACGACGACATTGGCATCGGTGAATTACTGATCGACAACCTCTTGGGCCTGATCGGCGCATTGATGCTGATCTGGGCATTCGTATTCGTTTGCGTGGGCCTGCACCGCGTCATCACTGGAGCGCGCGATGAGCACCACACCGACTAATCACAGCACCACCGTTAGGGTGGTCTACCTGCACTACGCCGACCGCGGTTTCATACCGCGTTACCGGCAGTGGATCAAGACGATGACGTCACTGCTGCCGCCCGAGGCATTGCGCGTGGAGATCGTGACGATGGATGAGCCGGCGGCACCACTCTCCGAAGTGGTCGCTGGGCTCGATGCATTCGACTACCTGTTCTTCGATCCCGTCTTGAGGGCGCCGAGCATCAGCGCCCCACCCCTCAGCGTTCAGGAGAAGCTCCTATGACCCGCCCATTCACCGCGAACACACGAACTGTTGCTGAGCTGTTCAGCGATGACTACGTGCTGACGGTGCCGCAGTATCACCGCACCTATGCATGGCCGGAAAGTCTCGCTAGGGCCTTCTTGGACGACTTACTTGGAGCATTCGAGGATACGCCCCTAGCGGATGACGACGCAGCTGCGCCCTACTTCCTTGGCTGCATGGTGATGATCAAGAGTGCGGAGCACCCGCACGCGGTGGTGGTTGATGGTCAGCACCGGTTGGTGGCGCTCACACTGCTTCTGGCGGTAATACTTACTTTGGTGCAAGGCGAGCAGGTGCGTGATGCCATCACGGGTCGAATTGGACGCAGTGTCACCCCGCTATCGCCGGCCTCTTACCGACTGACCGTGCAGGGTGACAGTGGATTCTTTCAGGAGCACGTTCAGCAGGAACATGGCATAGCTCGGTTGCTGGCTCTCTGTGGAAACCCGTCTGAGAGTGTGCGCTGGCTGCAGTCCACTGCACGACTGTTCATGGATACCTTGGCCACATGGGAAGAGGCTCGCCTAGCCCGCCTGGTCAACTTCATCTTTGATCAATGCTGCGTGGTCAGCATTGAGACGTGCACGCTAAATTCCGCTTATCGGGCGTCCAGCGTCATTAACACCAGAGGCTCCGCTGTCCGTGACATCAACATCTTTAGGTCCTACGTCCTTGGGGGCATTCCGGCGACTGAGCGCAAAGAATACGCCCAGCAGTGGGACGCCATCGAAGACAAGCTGGGGAAATTTGACATGGAAAAACTGTTCGATCAGATCGCGTTGAACCATTGCGGCACAACGCCTCGGAGGCGGTCTCTGGAACTGCACAAGTACTACCCGACAGACGCGAATCCGAAGGCATTCATGGATGAGATTTTGCTGCCTATGGCCCAAGCGTATGAACCCTGAATCCCCTTCCCCGGTTCCCCGCCCTGCCCGGTCTTTCTTTTAGAAGACCGGGCGGGCGGGGGAACCGGGGTAGGCTTCGTCAGGTGAATTCACCGGAAGGAAATAGCTATGAATTCAAGAGCAAAAGCGATCATCACTTTGATCGCTGGTATCACCCTGAGCTTTGCTGCGGTGGCTCAGACGCCAAAGTTCAAGCGGGGCGAAGACTATGGTTCGATCCGGGTCAAGCTGCTCCAGCAGGGCTGGAAGCCCCTGATCCTGCCGGACTCCGACGAATGCATGGAGGACGACACCCGGTGCCAGGGTAGGCCCGAAATGCAATGGTGTTCGGGCACGGGGCTGGCGGGCTGCCAGTTCAACTGGGTGAAGAACGGCAAGCGACTCAGCATCTGCACCATGGGCGAAGAGAAGGCGAGCTTCAGGAGCTATTGCCGATAAGCCTCTAGCTTCGGCAGCAATCCGTTATGGCACTTGACCTTGATGACCGGCGCCGAGCCATGCTGGCGGAAATGGGCATCCGCGTATGGCTACCCAAACATCCCAGCGCTACTTCCGTCCCCCCTGCGGCAGCCGAACCCGTTGCTGAGCCATCGATTGCGCCTCCGCCCACGGCAGGCAGGAATCTCGGCGTTATGGGCTGGGACGACCTCCAGGCGGCAGTTAAGACGTGCGAGGCCTGCGAGTTGCATGCCCACCGGCAGCAGCCGGTGTTCGGCGTTAGCAGCCGTTATGCCGACTGGATGGTGATTGGCGATGCACCCAACCAAATGGAAGAGCGTGACCAGCAGCCTTTTGTCGAGGATAGAGGCATCCTGCTGGACAACATGCTGGCGGCTGTAGGGCTCACCCGCAACGCGGAACTGGAAGCCAACGCGAAGACCGGAGTCCCCGCGTCTGCCGCCGACCACAAAAGGGCCAAACGAGGCGTGTTCGTGACGCACGCGGTTAAGTGCCGCCCGCCGAGTGATCGCAACCCAGTCCAAGGCGAGATCAACCAGTGCAGCGCTATCCTGCGGCGGCAGATAGAACTGGTGCAGCCGAAGCTCGTCTTGTTGGTCGGCAGGCTTGCTGTGCGGAGTGTTCTACATACGGATCAGCCCATAGGTCGTTTGCGCGGCACGGCGCATCGGGTTCAGAACACCTTAGCGGTGGTGACGTATCCACCTGAACACCTGATCCGTCACCCGCAGGACAAGGCGAAAGCGTGGGAAGACCTCTGCTTGGCGATGAGTGCTGTAGAGCAGGAGGTAACGCGATGAAGAAAACCCTTGTTGCCGCGCTACTTCTAACCTTGATTTGGGCTCCAAATGCCGTGGCGAACGGCTCGGCGTGTCACTCGATCAAAGACTGGGACGCTCGGCACCAATGCCTTGCGGAGACCAGGAACAACTACTCGTACTGCTACTCAGTGCGAGAGCATGACGGGCGCAAGCTGTGTCTGGCGAAGATCAAGCAGCAGCGTGGGTATTGCCATGCAATCAAGGCCGAGGATCGCCGGAAACTATGTCTGGCCGAGATTAGGTAGCGCGACAGGACATATATCGTCAGGATCGTCCTGGGCGCTCGATGGACTGGCGTGGGCCACCGTCCGCGATCCAACGCCGAGGTCATGTAGCAACCCATCGTTGCCGATGACAAAGCTCACGCTCTCCGACACGAAGCAGTCGGTTGACTGTTGCACACGCACGGCAAGTTACCTAGTTTGAACATCGAGTACACCACGTCAGTCGGCAAGAGCCGTCCGTGACTCTAGCCTCATGCGCCCGCTAGAGTTCAGCTATGACCACCATTCAACGCCCTGGGGTGACCCCAGTCAAAATTCAACCACCCCAACCTGCGTCTCTATGTAGTGTGGAAATCTGCAAGTATGTCCGCACCTACGACGGGCAGGACAAGGTTTCCGGCCGTGGCACCGGCTTCCACTTTCGAGATACCTCGGGTACCGTTTGGCTGGTGACGAATTGGCATGTTGTCACCGGCCGCCGACCAGACAACCCCGCTATGCTGATTGGAAACGCAATGGCAAGCCCGACCAGCATCGGCGTGGCGTATCAGTCAAGGAAAGATGGTCAATTCCTTCGCCATCTAACATTGCCTCTTTACGAGCAGGACGGCACGCCTTCCTGGTATGAGTACCGCCGCGATTCGGGTGTCGACTTGGCGGCTCTTCCAATACAACTACCAGATGACGTGAAGTGTCCGTGCGTTCAGGACTTCGCAGATAGAGACACCGGATCGTTTGTGCCCGGCCTCGACCTAACCATAATTGGAATGGCATTTCAGCACAGTCGCGAGACACCATATCCAATTTGGAAAGGCGCGCGCGTGGCTTCTGAGCCAGGATATCTGGCTATGGGAGTACCGCAGGTTCTGATTGACACTGCAGGCGTCCCTGGCATGTCGGGTTCGCCGGTCTATCGTGTCTCGCGCGGCGTGAAAGTATCGCGTGAGGCTGCAAAAGCCGTTGAAAACTTCAGAGCCGGTGGTGACGGGGAAGCACTCGAAGCGTTAGTTGGGTTGGCCCTATCCCAAGCGGAGGAGGGTCCCGTTCTCAGCTTCGTCGGTGTCTATGCAGGATCTACTGGCAGTCGTGACCTCGAGAAGCTATCGCTTGGGCGCATGTTCATGGCCTCGCTTGTCGATCTTCTAGTTGTCGAGCGACAGCGAGGAGTAAACCCCTTTCCACCGGAGTTCTACGGAGTATCATCCCCGGACTCTGCAGCGCCGAGCGTCTGAGCTAACCTGGGACTTTAGTTGACGTCAGGCGGCTTGTGCAGACTGACTTTTTACGGCGGCGCGCCGGAACGCCGCTTGTATTGGAAGCAGCCATTCATCGACCTAGGCTGAACGGCTCAAATGTGCCTTGAGCAGCCAATGAACTTCGCTCTAGCCTAAAGGACACGCTCATGCGACCTTGGCCCAGCGTTGTGTTCGAGTCACGGAGCCCCACAACATCCCATGCTCGCCGATGGGTAAAGTGATGGGTAGAAAGAAAAAACGGGCCGCGAAGGCCCGTTTTTCTTTGTCGATTGGCGGAGTGGACGGGACTCGAACCCGCGACCCCCGGCGTGACAGGCCGGTATTCTAACCGACTGAACTACCACTCCGCGTCGGTGGCTGCGTTGCGCTCTTGCGAGCCAAGTGCAGCCAAACTTGGCGACCCTACGGGGATTCGAACCCCGGTACCCACCGTGAAAGGGTGGTGTCCTAGGCCTCTAGACGATAGGGTCAAAACCTAGAATCTTTTTCGACAACCTTGGTGGAGGTAAGCGGGATCGAACCGCTGACCTCTTGCATGCCATGCAAGCGCTCTCCCAGCTGAGCTATACCCCCGTTCGAGTTTCCCCGTGTGGGTGTCGAGCCTTGCATTATATGCTGGAAATCAAACGTTCTGCAAGCGTGACAAAACTATTTCGCGCCGGTGCAACGCCAGCATGGCGTCGACCGAGGGGGTCTGCGGCGTGCCCATGACCAGCACGCGCACCGGCATGGCCAGTTGCGGCATCTTCAGGCCGTGCTCGGCCAGCGTGTCCTTGATGGCGGCGGTGATGGCAGGTGTGGTCCAGTCGGCGGCGGCCAGCCTGTCGCGCAGTGCCGCGACGGCCGGCTTCACGGCGTCGGTGACGTGCTTGGCCAGGTCGTCGGCGCTGGGCGTGACGTCCGCGTAATAAGCCTGCGCCCAGTCGGCCAGGGCCACAGTGGTGTCGCAGCGGTCCTTGAACAAACCGCAGATGGCGGGCAGGCGCTCGTCGGCGGCGATGCCGCGCTTCTGCAGCTGCTCGGCAACCAGCGGCGCCAGCGCATCGTCGTCCATGGCCTTCAGGTGCTGGGCGTTGACCCAGCGCAGCTTGGCCTCGTCGAACTGGGCGGCGCTGCGGCCGAGGTGATCGAGGTCGAACCACTCCAGGAACTGCACGCGGCTGAAGATCTCGTCGTCGCCGTGGCTCCAGCCCAGCCGCGCCAGGTAGTTGACCATGGCATCGGGCAGGTAGCCCTCGTCGCGGTATTGCGTGACAGGCTTGGCGCCGTTGCGCTTGCTCATCTTCTCGCCCTGCTCGTTCAGCACGGTCGGCAGGTGCGCGTAGACCGGCGGCTCGTGGCCGAGGGCGCGGAAGATGTTGATCTGGCGCGGCGTGTTGTTGACGTGGTCGTCGCCGCGGATCACGTGCGTGATCTTCATGTCGATGTCGTCGACCACCACGCAGAAGTTGTAGGTGGGCGTGCCATCGGGCCGGGCGATGACCAGATCGTCCAGCTCGTCGTTGCTGATCTCGATGCGGCCCTTGACCTTGTCGTCCCACGCCACCACGCCGCCCTGCGGGTTGCGAAAGCGCAGCACGGGCTGCACGCCTTCGGGCACGGGCGGCAGCTGCTTGTCGCGCTCGGGGCGCCAGGTGCCGTCATAGCGCGGTTTCTGCCTGGCGGCCATCTGGCGCTCGCGCAGGGCGTCGAGTTCTTCCACGCTCATGTAGCAGGGGTAGACGTAGCCGGCGGCCTGCATCTGGGCCAGCACTTCCTTGTAGCGGTTCATGCGCTGCATCTGGTAGTACGGCCCCTCGTCGTGATCGAGGCCGAGCCAGGCCATGCCTTCGATGATCACGTCGACCGCGGCCTGCGTGGAGCGCTCCAGGTCGGTGTCTTCGATGCGCAGAATGAAGTCGCCGCCCTGCGCGCGGGCGAAGGCCCACGGATACAGCGCCGAGCGGATGTTGCCCAGGTGGATGAAGCCGGTGGGCGATGGGGCGAAGCGGGTACGCACGCGCGGCGCGGAAACAGGTTTATCGGTCATTTCGGCATTCAGCGCTTGTGCAGCAAGCGCAAGCAGCTATCAATTCAATAGTTATCGCAATCATCCAGGCCACGCGCCAGGTCGGCCTGGATGTCGGCCGGGTGCTCGAGCCCCACGGCCAGGCGGATCAGCCCCTGCACCACGCCGGCGGCCTGGCGCTGCGCCTCGGTCAGGCGGCCGTGCGAGGTGCTGGCAGGGTGGCAGATGAGCGTCTTCACGTCGCCCAGGTTGGTGGCCAGGCTGCACACGCGCGCCGAGTCGAGCACGTGGAAGGCGCGGGCGCGCTGCTGCTCGGGCGATGCACCCTTGACGCTGAACGCGATCACCGCGCCGCCCACGCCGCCCTGCTGGGCCATGGCCAGCGCGTGCTGCGGGTGCGACGGCAGGCCGGGGTAGAACACGCGGTCGACGGCGGGGTGCGATTCAAGCCACTGCGCAATCTGCAGCGCGTTGGCGCTTTGCGCGCGCACGCGCACGGCCAGCGTCTCCAGCCCCTTGTGCACCACCCAGGCGTTGAAGGGGGCCAGCACCTGGCCGGTGGTGCGGATGAGCGGCGCGAACACCTCGTCGATCAGCTTCTGCGACGTGCAAAGCGCGCCGGCCATCACGCGGCCCTGGCCGTCGAGGAACTTGGTGCCCGAGTGGATGACCACATCAGCCCCCAGCGCCAGCGGCTTTTGCAGCACCGGCGTGGCAAAGCAGTTGTCCACCGCCAGCAGCGCGCCGGCGTCGTGCGCCAGCTCGGCCAGCGCGGCGATGTCGCACACCTCGGTCAGTGGGTTGGTAGGCGTTTCGGCGAACAGCAGTTTCGTATTCGGCTTGAGCGCCGCGCGCCATTCGGCCACGTCGGTCTGCGAGACAAAGGTGGTCTCGACGCCGAACTTGGCGAATTCGCTGGCGAACAACTTCATGGTGCTGCCGAAGACCGAGCGCGAGCAGACCACGTGGTCGCCGGCCTTCAGCAGGCCCATGCCCATCAGCAGGATGGCGGACATGCCGCTGGCCGTGCCGATGGCCGCCTCGGCGCCTTCCAGCGCGGCCAGGCGGCGTTCGAACGCGGTCACGCTGGGGTTGCTGGTGCGGCTGTAGGTGTAGCCGTCTTCCTCGCCCGCGAAGCGGCGCGCCGAGGTGGCGGCATCGGGCTGCACGAAGCAGCTGGTGAGGTACAGCGCCTCGGAGTTCTCGCCGTAGGCACTGGCGTCGATGCCCACGCGCACGGCCAGCGTGTCGGGGTGCAGGCCTTCAGGCAGGTGTTTGTCGGGGTTCATCGGTAACTCTTGTTTTTGTAGCTGCTTGCGCCTGTCATCAGGTCATTTCAGATGGATTCATATCTGAAATCGTTTTATAGCAAGCGCAGCCAGCTCCTCAATCAATAGCATCAGGCTTCGGTGGAATTGGGCAGTGCCAGCCGCGAGGTGTCCATGTCGTCATCGCCCGTCTTCACGCGCTGCTGGTTCATGCGGTCGATGTCGCCGTCGGTGATGTCGCCGGTGACGTACACGCCGTCGAAGCACGAAGCGTCGAAGCCCTTCACCGCCGGGTTCAGCTCGCCCACGGCGCGCTTCATGGCATCGACGTCCTGGTAGATCAGCGCGTCGGCGCCGATGATCTGGCGCACTTCCTCGATGGTGCGGCCGTTGGCCACCAGCTCTTCCTTGGTCGGCATGTCGATGCCGTACACATTGGGGTAGCGCACCGGCGGCGCGGCGCTGGCCATGTAGACCTTGCGCGCGCCGGCCTCGCGCGCCATCTGCACGATCTCCTTGCTGGTGGTGCCGCGCACGATGGAATCATCGACCAGCAGCACGTTGCGCCCGGCGAATTCGCTGGTGATGGCGTTCAGCTTCTGGCGCACCGATTTCTTGCGCACGCCCTGCCCCGGCATGATGAAGGTGCGGCCCACGTAGCGGTTCTTCACGAAGCCTTCGCGGTAAGGCTTGCCGATCAGCTGCGCCAGCTCGGTGGCGCTGGGGCGGCTGGATTCGGGGATCGGGATCACCACGTCGATCTCGCTCGGCGGCACGGCGGAGACCACGCGCTGCGCCAGCGTCTTGCCCAGGTTCAGGCGCGCCTGGTAGACCGAGATGCCGTCCAGCACCGAGTCGGGCCGCGCCAGGTAGACGTATTCGAAGATGCAGGGCGCGTGCTCGGCCTTGTCCGAACAGCGGCGCGCGTGCAGTTCACCCTGCGGGGTGACGATCACCGCCTCGCCCGGCTGCAGGTCGCGCAGGCGGGTGAAGCCGGTCAGGTCCAGCGCCACGCTTTCCGAGGCCACCGCGTATTCCACCCCGGCCGCGCTCTCGCGCCGGCCCAGCACCAGCGGGCGGATGCCGTTGGGATCGCGGAAGGCCAGCAGGCCCAACCCCAACACCACGCTGACGATGGCATAGCCGCCGCGGCAGCGCCGGTGCACGTCGGCAACCGCATCGAACACGGCGTCGGGAGAGAGTGAATCGTGCCGGTCCAGCTCGTGCGCCAGCACGTTGAGCAGCACCTCCGAGTCGGACTGGGTGTTGACGTGGCGGCGGTCCTGCTCGAACACCTCGCGGCGCAGGGCCTCGGTGTTGACCAGGTTGCCGTTGTGCCCGAGCGCGATGCCGTAGGGCGAATTGACGTAGAAGGGCTGCGCCTCTTCGGAGCCTTCCGAACCGGCGGTCGGGTAGCGGCAGTGGCCGATGCCGATGCGCCCGCCCAGCAGGCGGATATCGTCCTCGTCGAACACGTCGCGCACCAGCCCCCGCCCCTTGTGGACGCGAATGCGGGTGCCGTCCATCACCGCCATGCCGGCCGCGTCCTGACCGCGGTGCTGCAGCACGGTCAGTCCGTCGTACAGGGCCGAGGCCACCGGTTCGGTGCCCACGATGCCGATGATTCCGCACATGTCCCAGGTTCCTCGTCAGGAATCGCGCGGCGGATCGGGCCGCGGGGTGGCATCGGCGGGGGCCGATGCGGCCGGCTCCGGCGCAGTGCCGGAAGCGTCATTTTCGCCCGGAACGGGCAGTGCGGGCAGCCACGCGGCGGCGCGCTCGAAGGAAAGGTGCTCGGCCAGCGCCTCGGGCAGCCACTGGCCCATCCACGCCGCGCCGCGGGAAAAGCCCGGCAGCAGCGGCGATGCGCGCCACGCCGCCTCCTGCGGCAGCGGCGTGAAGCCGGCCACCAGCACCAGCAGGCAGCCGATGAAGGCGCCGCGCGCCAGCCCGAATCCCAGGCCGAGCAGCCGGTCCGTGCCCGACAGCCCGGTGCCCTTGACCAGCCGCTGGATCAGCCAGACCAGCAGCGCGCCGACCATCAGTGCAGCGAGGAACACGCTGGCGTAACCCAGCGCCCAGCGCGCGGTCGGTGAGCCGATGTGCGGTTCGAACATCGCCGCGGCCGCCGGGCCGGCGACAAAGGCGAGCCAGCCGGCACCGATCCATACCGCCAGCGACATCACCTCGGTGACCAGGCCGCGCCACAGTCCCATCACGGCCGACAGGCCGAGGATCACCAGCAGCGCGATGTCGATCCAGGTCAGCACGCGGGGCGATCAGGGGTGCGGTACGACGTTGCCATCCTGACCCAGCCGGAGCTTGGCCTCGGCCTTGAGCTTCTCGGCGCGCTCGCGCTGCAGCTCCGGCCCCAGGCGCACGCGCCAGAGCGTGCCGCCGGTGGCGGCGATGCGCTCGACGTAGCTGGAAAAACCCGCGGCCCGCGCGCGATCGCGCAGCGCGTTGGCGTCGGCCTCGGCGCGGAACGCGCCGATCTGCACGGCAAAGCCCTCGGCCACGCCGGGACGTGCGGCTGCGGGCGGGTTTTCCTCACCGTCCAGCGACACGATCGCGGTCGGCACATCCGAGCGGATCTTCAGCACCGTCAGGCGCGCGGATTCCGCCTCCGAACGCTGCGCATAGGGCCCCACGCGCACCCGCTGCACCGGCTTGCCGTCGAGCGTGATCGACTCGCCATAGGCCGGCAGCCGCCGCCCGCGAAGCTGGGTCACCAGGCTCGACGCATTGGCGGTGTTGGCATAGCTGCCGAGGTTGACCGCCCAGCGGCCTGCGGTGGCGGCGGGCGCGGCTTCAGCCGGCACGGCCGCGGGCCGGCTCGCGGGGGCTGGCGCGGGCGCGACGGGCGTTGGCGCGACGGGCGGCGCGCTCGGTTGCGGCGAGGATTCGGGTGCCGGTGCCGCCGTACCCACGGGCGCGCCGGACACCGCATCGAGACGCGTCGGCGCGTCGGTCGTGTCCACGGTGACGATGCGGTCCGGGTCGGCCGCCTCGGCCGGCACCGGCCGCTGCGGTGCGGGCGGCGCCAGGGTCAGGTCGCGCGTCTCGAAGCTGCGGCTGTCGCGCTCGGGCACGCCCAGCGGCACCGCGGTGGAGCCCGGCTCCGGCTCCGGCCCTCCGATCAGCATCGGCAGGAAGATCACGGCCAGCGCCACGAGCACCGCGGCACCGATGAGTCGCTGTTTCACGGCTGCGTCTCTGCAAGGAATCCGGACTGGATCGTTTGATTATAGCGGCGGCGGCGCGGCGCTTCGGCGCGCGGCGACGCGCCCGTACAGGTTCAGGCCGGGGACGGCAGCGCCGCGAGCGCCTCGCCCACGGTGTGAAAGGAACCGAACACCACGATGCGATCGCCAGGGCGTGCGGCCTTGCGCGCCGCCGCCAGGGCCTGCTCGACGGTGGCGTGGCGCGTCGCGAGCGAGCGCGAGAGCAGCGCCCCGACCTTCTGCCAGAGCCGCTCCACCGGCTGGCCGCGCCCACCCACGTCCGCCAGGCCTGCCAGGTACCACAGGTCGATGCTCGACATGAGCGCCGCGACTTCATTGGCCACGTCCTTGTCGGCCAGCGCGGCGAATACCGCCAGGGTCGCGCCGCGCGGGCGATTGGCCTGCAACCAGGCGGCCAGCTGCTGCGCGGCCTGCGGGTTGTGGGCCACGTCCAGCACGATTTCCACCGCGCCGGGCAGCACCTGCATGCGCCCGGCCAGCCGCACCGCCGAAACGCCCTGCGCGATGGCGGCGTCGGATACGGTCACGGCCGGCACCAGGGCGCGCAGCGCGGCGATGGCGGCGGCGGCGTTGCCCGGCTGCGCGGGCGCGCGCAGCCCCGGGCGCGGCAGTGCCAGCGCGCCGCGGTCGTCCTCGAAGACCCAGCCGTCGCCCCTGGTGTGGAAACGGAAGCTGCGCCCGGCGCGCAGCACCGGCGCGCCGAGGCGATCGGCTTCGCGCAGGAGGCTGTCGGGCGGATCCAGTTCGGCCAGCACCGCGGGCTTGCCGGCGCGCATCACGCCGGCCTTCTCGCGCGCGATGGCCTCACGGTCCGGCCCCAGGTACTCGGTGTGGTCGAGCGCGATCGTGGTGATCACCGCGACGTCCGCATCGACCAGGTTCACCGCATCCAGCCGGCCGCCCAGGCCCACTTCCAGCACCGCAAGATCGAGCGGCTCGCGCGCGAACAGCCACAGCGCCGCCAGCGTGCCGAACTCGAACCAGGTCAGCGGGGTTTCGCCGCGCGCCGCTTCCACCGCCTCGAAGGCGGCGATGAGCGCGGCATCTTCGGCCTCGCGCCCGTCGATGCGGACCCGCTCGTTGTAGCGGACCAGGTGTGGCGAGATGTAGGTGCCCACGCGCAGGCCCGCCGCGCGCGCGATCGCCTCGATGAAGGCCACGGTGGAACCCTTGCCGTTGGTGCCGGCGACGGTGATCACGCGGCGCGCCGGCCTGCCCGTGCCGAGCCGCGCGGCCACCTCGCGCACGCGGTCGAGTCCCAGCGCGATGGGCTGGGCATGGAGGCGTTGCTGGTGTTCCAGCCACTGCGCAAGGTTCATGGATCGTTCCGACGTGGAGAAGGGTTCACTGTACGCAGTCCGGCCGCCGAACCCCTCATCGGCACCCGGACCGCAGGCGTGGCGCTATGATCCGCCGCTTGCCGGAAATTATCCCATGACCCCGCCCGTTTCCCCGCCGCCATCCGCACCCGCATCGACCGCTGACCAGACGGTGCCGTTCGCCAACGTGGTCGAGCGCTCCAGCGTCGATCACCTGTTCCGGCTGATGCAGCAGCACCACGTGCAGCTTTCGATGATGGCCGACACCAAGGCCAACATCATCATCACCGTGTCTTCGATCGTGCTGACCCTCGTGCTCGGGCGCGTGGGCAGCCCGGATTACCGGTACTCCATGGCCGTCCTGGGCGTGTTCACCCTGGTCGCGCTGCTGCTGGCGATCCTCGCGGTGCTGCCCAAGTACCAGCGCGTGTCGCGGGTCGAAGATCCGCTGCCCGACACCTTCAACATCGCCTTCTTCGGCCACTTCGCCGGCATGGACCAGGCGCGCTTCCTGCGCGAGCTGGCGGCGCGCCTGCAGCCGGGCCGGACCTACGAAACCATCGCGCGCGACGTGTACGGACTGGGCACCTATCTGGCCGTCCGCAAATACCCGTTCCTGCGCCTGAGCTACCTCTTCTTCCTCGCCGGATTCCTGCTCGCCTGCCTGATCCAGGCGGTGCGCGTGATCTTCTACTGAGCGCGCCGGCGCAGACCCAGCTCTTCCCAGGCCACGAGATAGCCGGCGGTCGCCAGCGGCAGGGTCAGCGCCAGCAGCGGAGCCGAGGCCAGCTGTCCCCACACCAGCCAGCCCGGCCGCAGCAGGGCGTCGGGGCCATCGAGCCAGACCGCGATCATGCCGGCCCCGACCAGGGGAAACGCGCCCACGGTGCTGAAGACGCCGAGGAAGGTCAGCAGCAGCAGCGAGACCAGCCCGGCGGCGAGCACCCAGCGTCCGCGCACGCGGCGGAAGCTCTCGCTCAGCGCGTCCATCGCGCCCCTGCCATCCAGCACGATCGCCGGATAGAAGAATCCCGCCGCCACCGACACCCAGGCCAGCGGCACCGCGGCCAGCAGCAGACCCATGAGCAGGGCCAGAAGCAGCGCGAGGGCATCGTCCTGCGCCACGCCCCAGAACCAGGCGACGACCACCGGTGCCAGCGCGAGCAGGTTGAGCGCGAG
>JRYL01000207.1_pt1 | contig 34754 bp, 31 predicted proteins | sample 235391 | NCBI WGS metagenome assembly JRYL01 (sample SAMN03074223, study PRJNA261481) | activated sludge metagenome | biome: Wastewater Treatment Plant; feature: Wastewater; material: Activated sludge; isolation source: activated biomass of a wastewater treatment plant treating wastewater from... ...
GCCTGTTTGAATTCTTCGGTGTAACGTTGTTGCTTGCTCATGATGTCTCCTCAACTTCCATAGTTTGAGGCTCTTGAGCTGTCTAGGAAAGTGGGGGCGATTCAGTCAGCCATGTGGGTTGAGTGCTCAGCCAATAGGTTGGTTATGAGGGACTTTCGTGAAAATAGTATTGCTCGCCTGAGATTTTGGCTAGAAGTCTACCTTTTGATGGCGATATAGTGCCAATACCATATTGCTCCCTTGATGTTTGTGGTGATTCACCTCTCGCATATTGAGCCATCCTTTCCATAAATGGATTTATTTTCAAGCATAGCTCTCCAAGCGGCCTTGGCCGGATAAGCTAATTCGTGGTCCAGTAATCGTCGTTCTGCATGGGCACGCAGCATATCCATTGAGCTATAGGCCTCAAGTACCGCAAGGTCTTTCGGAAGTACATATGCTTGTCCCTTATGTGAGTCGAAGCGGCTTCCGAGTATTTCCATTGCGAAACTATCAAGAGATGGTTCATTGTCTCGAATAGCTTGGAAAACGGCAGGGCAAGCCTGTGGTAAGAGACGAGCAAGAGTCCACAGTATAAAGCCTGGAGTGCATGTTTTGAGCAGCCAATTCTCCTGAGCTGCTACCAATATGTTGTGAGCCCACTGTCTAGTGAGCGCATCTTTGTCATTATCACTAGTGGGTAGTAACAGCTGATCACGGGAGCGTTCCCGTGTACGCAAGTAATGATTAGCCACTATTTCCGCGGCGACTGTCAGTGATTTTGGATCTTGCACGATGATGCTTGAGACGATGGTTTCTTTTTTATTATCTACTGCAACAATCAGCTGTTTTACCGAGTTTTCAGCTACCATTTCAGGAGACAGGGTGAAGCGTCCTAGAGCCTTTGTTCTGGAAAGAAAGGGCTCTTGATCCACAAGTCGAGTAATCGAGAGGCTGATTTCTTCAATATCCACCATCCCCAGATCAGTGATCACTTTGGCCATGTCGCCCAAGCTTTCAAGAAACTCCAGACAATTATTGACCGTCAACGCCTTGCTGATGTCGGGGCGTGCGTCTGGAGAGAGAAGATATTTCCTAGCCGAAATAAAACTAACATCGTTGGCACTCAGGTTCCTTTGCAGTGCCACGAGGAGTCTGGCGGGTGCGGCCAAGTGCCCATCAATTTCACTTACCTGCCCTATACTAAACTCATCCTCTATCTGGGCTACCTGAGGGAAAAGAAAATGAATGAGTTTGCGAATGGCATCGGGGTTACTACACTGTTGGTACGCAGTTTTTCGAGGTTCCTGGCCGTTTTTAAGGATATCCTCTGATTTTTCTATACCACTGTCTTTAGGGAATCGGCCAACAAAGTTATGAGGACTTTTCTGTAATAACTCAAATACTGTTGTTCCCTTTACCATCACGGCAGCGAGTCCCAAAATGTCAGCAAAAACGATTTCACCTCGCAAAGCTGGTTCAATGAGGGCTAAGGTGTTGAATAAGCGTGCTACATCTCGCGGTTGTTCCAGGAGTTCGCGAAGCCCTGAGAAATACAGTAAGGAGAGTCGATCTTCGTTGCTAGGAAAGTAGGTTTTTAGTACATCGTCTGGAAGGGCTTCCAAGGCTTCGTTGATCAGAGACTCTTTCGCGGAAATGGACAAACAAGGCAGAGGCATGCGTACCTGGACAATTTTGTCGAGGTAGGTATCTGATTGAGGAATGGATGCGCTAGCTAAAGCATTCTGAACATACTTGGCATCCCAGGCAAGGACATAGCCGACATTAGGGAGATCACCGACAGCCTTAATAATCCGGATCATTTCGACAACTTCCTGAGGAAACAGTCGATCGATATCATCGATAAAGACGATGATCGGATGTGGAAATTTATGCAGGGCTTCTTCAACACGTATCTTCTGAGATTCGATGTCGGGGGACTTCAAATCAAAAATATCTCCTGTTGCTTCTCCAACAGATGACACTACAGACTTCACAATCGACGCCCAAGGCTCAGCACCGGGGATCAACTTGATCACGTCAAAAGCTTTTGCATAGCTTTTGAGCTCTTTAGCCGCTTTTCGACCGTTCTTGGTATGATCGGTCAGCTTGACTGCAGTAGCGATTTTGCCCAGAAACAGTCTCAGTAAGGCATTGCGATCACCTATCAACCACGGATTGAAGTTGACAATAACTGGGGCAGTACTTTGCTTGTTCAACAGCTCTTCAATCATGGCCAACGTCGATGTCTTTCCACTCCCCCATGTACCTTCTACTGAAACGACAAAGCCGCTGTTTGAGCTGATCTTCTGGAGAGCGTGTACTATCGAAGCAGCAAACCCTGATCGATTTAGTTTGTCGTGTGCAAGGGCTTTGCCAGCAACTAGTGGGTGATCCATATCGATGGTAAGTTTTGTTTGATCCATTGCTCTCTCTTTCCTTGTGCTACTTAATGATTAGTCCTAAGATCCGGCCAGAGTAGCTAAGTTCTGGATTATAACTTTAATGACATAATCCAAATTTGGGTCAGAACTTAATTGGTCATACCTTGGAATTTTTGCTAAAAATCAAGCAAAGCTTACATTTTTTCTTTGTTGCAAGCGTTGAGTGGCTACAAGTTAACTAGCCAAGACTTACTATCGCTTGACAGTGGGATCGGCGGACAGGGCCATAAAGGGCCGTATGGTGGGGCAGATCAGTATTTTAATGCTCCGCGTTCTTTAGTAAGTTGTTGCTGAAGATTAGAACTTATTGTCATAAAACTTCTAGAACAAAACTTATTGTCGTGGAACAGAGCTTTAATGACTGGAACCAAAACCCCAAAAAAGACAGCCAATTTTTACCAAGTGATACCTATACAGGTTTGACAGCGTAATGTGACGTTGCTTTAAACCAAAGGGGATATCCATAGTATGAATAGAGCTTGCCCAAGACTTGGCGTATTAAAGCTATGCACGCCATAACTCCTAAGAACATAAGGTTGAAGGATGCGCCAGCCTATCTCGGAATGTGCAAAGAACTCTTTAATAAAACCGTAAGGCCTCATCTGATCGAAATTCCAATTGGCGCAAGAGGGATTGCATTTGACAGACTTGACTTGGATGCATGGGCAAACGATTATAAAGCTTGCAACGGACGCCCCAAAATGAACGGAGATTCAAAATGGGACGTACCAGAACATCTGGAATCACCCTTGAAGATGATGGATCGAGAATCATCAACAAGGTACATAAAGGAGAGCGAATCTATCTCCGACTCGGCAAAGTCTCGCAAGCAGAAGCAGAGGAAAGGCTCGAATATGAGCTCGCCATGCGGAAGCAAGCTAGATATCAGCAGAGTGCAAGAAACAATAAATATGTGTTTGCAGATGGCGCAGCGAAGTATCTGAAAGAGGTGAAAGAGAAACCTTCAGCAGAGTCAATCGCTTTTCATATCCGATTGCTGCTCCCTTATGTGGGGTCGCTTCCATTGGAGAGAATTCATGACTCTACTCTAGAAGTATTTATAGAAGAGAGACTTGAAGGGATTGATTTTGGAAATGGAAAGTCTCCTAAGCCTGTTTCTGCTACCACTGTAAACAGATCGTTAGAGGTAGTCAGGACCATACTTAATAGAGCTGCAAGAAGTTGGCGCGATGATGAAGGGAAGCCTTGGTTATCAGTAGCGCCACCTTTAATAAGTATGCTGGATGAGAATCGTAGACCTGCCTATCCTTTGGACTGGGATGAACAGGGTTTATTATTCTCTACATTACCTGTGCATTTACGTGCAATGGCAATTTTTGGAGTAAACACTGGATTGCGGGATGACAATCTGTGTGGCTTGCAATGGTCCTGGGAAGTTCGAGTACCTGAAGTCAAGCGAAGCGTATTTGTTATTCCTGCAGGAGTGTTTAAGACAAAAGTCCCTCATGTAGTGATTTTGAATGATGCAGCCTGGTCAATCATTGAAGCCAAAAGGAGAGAGCGGGAAACTGCACGATCCAATGGCGAGAGTTTGAGCGATTATGTTTTTGCATATACTGCAAAAGGAATTACTGATCGCATTGAGACTATGAACAACAATGGTTGGCAAAATGCGCGTAAGCGGGTGGGGCTGACTCAAGTGAGGGTTCATGACCTGCGACATACCTACGCTACCAGATTGAGGCAAGCGGGGGTGAGTCGTGAAGATCGTGCTGTTTTATTGGGTCATGAAGGACGCTCAATGCCAGAGCATTACGCAAGTGCGGATATTGGTAGGCTGATAAAGCTATCCAATCTTGTCCTTAACAGAGTTGAAACTCGAACCCTGTTGAGAGTGGTAAACGGATAACTCGCGCAAAAGTCGCGCAGGTTACTCCAAAAAAAGAAAAGCCGGTTAGCTAAATATAGCGTAACCGGCTGATCTTAATACTAAATTTGGCGCGCCCGAAGAGATTCGAACTCCTGACCCCTTGGTTCGTAGCCAAGTACTCTATCCAGCTGAGCTACGGGCGCGTATGTGAGGCGTGCATTATACGCGAAGATGAGATTAATACCAGCCTAATTTCATTCTTTGCTACACGTCATTGTCGTGTGGCGGAGAGCGAGGGATTCGAACCCTCGATACAGGTTTAAGCCCGTATGCTTCCTTAGCAGGGAAGTGCCTTCGACCACTCGGCCAGCTCTCCGCACGAGGGCGTAACAATACTTGATTACGCCGTAAAAATCAACGCTAAAACGGCGTATTCTTTAAACTTCCTCCAGCCCGAATGCTTTATGCAGGACGCGTACTGCTAGCTCCATGTATTTCTCGTCAATAACGACGGAAATCTTGATTTCAGAGGTGGAGATCATCTGGATGTTGATGCCTTCTTCTGCCAGGGCCTGGAACATTTTGCTGGCAATGCCGACATGGGAGCGCATGCCGACGCCTACCAGGGAAACCTTGGCTGTTTTATCTTCGCCAATGACTTCGCGAGCGCCGATATTGCCTTGCACCTTGGTACGCAGCAGCTCCAGTGTTTTCTGCAGGTCGTTCTCGTGAACGGTGAAGGTGAAGTCAGTGGTGCCGTCAGCTGCGATATTCTGGATGATGATATCGACATCGACATTGGCTTCTGCAACGGGCCCCAGGATCTGGTAAGCGATGCCTGGGCGGTCAGGGACGCCCAGAACGGTGACTTTGGCTTCGTCGCGATTGAAGGCAATGCCGGAAATGATAGGTTGTTCCATATTGTGATCGTCCTCGAAAGTAATCAGCGTGCCTTCGCCCTCTTCTTCGAAGCTGGAAAGCACGCGCAGTTTGACCTTGTATTTGCCTGCAAACTCGACAGCGCGGATTTGCAGCACCTTTGAGCCCAGGCTGGCCATTTCCAGCATTTCTTCGAAGGTGACGGATTTGAGGCGTCGCGCCTCGGGTACGATGCGTGGATCGGTGGTGTAAACACCATCCACGTCTGTATAAATCTGGCACTCATCAGCCCGGAGGGCGGCTGCGAGTGCGACACCTGTGGTATCAGAACCACCGCGCCCGAGGGTAGTGATGTCGCCGTGCTCATCCATGCCCTGGAAGCCAGCCACGACAACGACATAGCCATCATCAAGGTCCTTGCGAATGCGCTCTTCGTCAATTTTGAGAATGCGGGCTTTGGTATGAGCGCTGTCAGTCACGATGCTGACCTGGCTACCCGTGTAGCTTTTGGCTTTGACACCAAGCTCCATGAGCGCCATGGAAAGCAGGGCGATGGTGACTTGCTCACCGGTGGCAACCAGCACATCCAGTTCACGCGGGTTGGGTTTGGGCATGACCTCCTTGGCCAGGCTGATCAGCCGGTTGGTTTCGCCTGACATGGCGGACACCACAATCACGAGCTGGTGTCCCAGCGCCTTGTGGCGTGCCACGCGCCGGGCGACATTCCCAATGCGTTCGGGGTTGGCGACAGAGGTGCCGCCGTATTTTTGTACGATAAGTGCCATATATCTATGTCTATATCAAAAGTACTGCATCAATGAACACTGGCATCTGTCACGGCTGCCAGCGGCTTTTAGTTCAGTTTTTCTTCCACCCAGCCTGCAACGCTGGCGAGTGCTTGTGGTAGCTTGCTGGCGTCAGTCCCGCCAGCCATGGCCATGTCGGGTTTGCCACCACCCTTGCCGCCGACTTGCCCGGCGACGAAGTTGACCAGCTCGCCGGCCTTGACCTTGGCGAGAGTGTCGGCGGTCACGCCCGCGGCGACGCTGACCTTGTCGCCGTTGACGCTGGCGAGCACGATGGCGGCGGTCTTGAGTTTGTCCTTGAGCTTGTCCATGGTTTCGCGCAGGGTGTTGGCGTCAGCGCCTTCCAGCGTGGCGGCCAGCACCTTGACGCCATTGACGTCCACGGCTTGGCTGGCGAGCTCGTCGCCTTGGGATGCCGCTAGTTTTGATTTCAATCGAGAGAGTTCTTTGCGAGCACTGGAAAGCTCTGCAGACATACCTTCAATTTTTGTAGTCAGAAGTTTTACGTCTGTACTGTTGAGGCCTAAATCAAAACTGATTTGTTGGACATCTTCCTCAAGTGCTTGGACGTATCGTAATGCCACATCGCCGGTTGCTGCCTCGATGCGGCGCACGCCCGCGGCGACGCCGGATTCGGAGACCACCTTGAACAGGCCGATGTCGCCGGTGCGGCTCACATGGGTGCCGCCGCAGAGTTCGCGCGAGCTGCCGATGTCGATCACGCGCACTTCGTCGCCGTACTTCTCGCCGAACAGCATCATGGCGCCGGTCTTCTGCGCCTCGTCGATCGGCATCACGCGTGCCTGGGTCGGCGCGTTGGCGAGGATCTCGGCGTTGACGATTTCCTCGATGCGGCGGATTTCCTCGGCGGTGACCGGGGCGTTGTGCGAGAAGTCGAAACGGGTTTTATCAGAATCTACTAGCGAGCCCTTTTGCTGCACGTGGCCGCCCAGCACTTCGCGCAACGCCTTGTGCATGAGGTGGGTGGCGGAGTGGTGGCGCATGGTGCGGTGGCGCGAGGCGAGGTCCACGCGCGCGCTGACTTCGTCGCCCACGCGCAGGGTGCCAGTGCTCAATACACCATGGTGGCCGAATACGCTGGCCTGGATTTTCAGGGTGTCTTCCACCTGGAAGATGCCTTCCGCACCCTTCAAAATGCCCTGGTCGCCCACCTGGCCGCCGGATTCGGCATAGAACGGGGTGTTGTCGAGCACGACCACGCCCAGCTCGCCTTCGTTGAGGGCGTCGACCGCGCTGCCGTCCTTGTACAGCGCCAATACCTTGCCTTGCGCTTCAAGCGTGTCGTAGCCGTGGAAGGTAGTCGAGGCGCCCGTGTATTCCAGGTTGGCCGCCATCTTGAATTTGCCTGCAGCGCGGGCCTGTTCCTTCTGGCGCGCCATGGCGGCATCGAATGCGGCGGAATCCACGCTAACTTCGCGCTCGCGACAGACGTCTGCGGTCAAGTCGAGCGGGAAGCCGAAGGTGTCGTGCAGCTTGAAGGCGGTTTCACCGTTGAATATTTTGTTACCGGTCTTGGCCATTTCCTCGAGCTCGGCTTCGAGGATCGCCATGCCGTGCTCGATGGTCTCGAAGAAGCGGTCTTCTTCCAGGCGCAGGATATCGGTGATGCGCTGTTCGCCGCTCTTGAGTTCGGGATAGGCGTCGCCCATCTCGGCCACTAGGTCCGCCACCAGCTTGTAGAAGAACGCGGCGCGCGCGCCCAGCTTGTAGCCGTGGCGGATCGCGCGGCGGATGATGCGACGCAGCACGTAGCCGCGGCCCTCGTTGCCCGGGATGACGCCGTCGGCGATCAGGAAGCTGCAGGCGCGGATATGGTCGGCCAGCACCTTGAGCGACGGGCTGTCGAGGTCTGCGGTGCTGGTGACGCGCGCGGCGGCCTGGATCAGGTGCTGGAACAGGTCGATATCGTAATTGCTGTGCACGCCCTGCAGCACGGCGGCAATCCGCTCCAGGCCCATGCCGGTATCGACGGAGGGCTTGGGCAGCGGATGCATCACGCCTTGCTCGTCGCGGTTGAACTGCATGAAGACGTTGTTCCAGATCTCGATGAAGCGGTCGCCGTCTTCTTCCGCGCTGCCGGGAGGGCCGCCCCAAATGTGTGCGCCGTGGTCGTAGAAGATCTCGGTACAGGGGCCGCAGGGGCCGGTGTCGCCCATCATCCAGAAGTTGTCGGAGGCGTAGCGCGCGCCCTTGTTGTCGCCGATGCGTATCACGCGCTCGGCGGGCACGCCGATTTCCTTGGTCCAGATGTCGTAGGCTTCGTCATCCTCGGCATAGACTGTGACGGTGAGCTTGTCCTTGGGCAGCTTGAAGACTTCGGTGAGCAGTTCCCAGGCATAGCTGATGGCGTCGCGCTTGAAGTAGTCGCCGAAGCTGAAGTTGCCGAGCATCTCGAAGAAGGTGTGGTGGCGCGCGGTGTAGCCGACGTTCTCGAGGTCGTTGTGCTTGCCGCCGGCCCGCACGCACTTCTGCGACGTGGTGGCGCGGGTGTAGGGGCGCTTGTCGAAGCCGAGGAACACGTCCTTGAACTGGTTCATCCCGGCGTTGGTGAAGAGCAGGGTGGGGTCGCCTGCCGGGACCAGCGAGCTGGAACTGACGATCTGGTGGCCCTTGGAGGCGAAATAGTCCAGGAAGGCCTGGCGAATCTGGTTGCTCTTCATTGATGTGTGTTCTTGCTCAAAACGTTAATGTCAAAAATCCAATTGCGCGGCATGCTGCCCGCCGCATCACTCGATATCTTCCGGGCTGCCGCGCAGCACCTTGCGTATCACTTCAAAACCGAAGCCGCGCCCTTGCAGGAAGCGCGCTTGCTTCGCCCATTCCTCCCGCGATTGCGGCGGCTGGGAAAACTTCTTGCGGTAAACCGCCGTGGCGGCTTCCAGTTCGTCCGGGGCCATATCGGCCACGGCCTTGCCGATCAGTTCGTCGCTGACGCCGTGCTGCCTGAGCTCATGCGCCACGCGCATGCTGCCGTAGCGGCCCTTGCGAGCATGCACGATCTGCTCGGTATAACGTGTATCGGATAGCCAGCCGCGCTTCTTGAAGTCCTCCAGCAGGGCGGGGAGGTCGTCCTCCTCTCCTGCATGGGAACTCAGCTTGTGCAGCAACTCCTGATAAGAATATTCTCGCCGTGCCAGATATGCCAAAGCCCGCTCTCGCAGGCTGGTGGCAGGTTTATTCGTCGTCTTCTTCATCCGGCGCCGTCGTCATCGCGGCATTGGCCAGATTGGAGTGTTCGCGAATCTTGGCGTCGATCTCATTGGCGATTTCAGGGTGCTCCCGGAGGAATTCGCGCGCATTGTCCTTGCCCTGGCCGATTTTCTCGCCCTTGTAGCTGTACCATGCGCCGGCCTTCTCGACCAGCTTGAGGTTGACGCCGAGCTCGATGATTTCGCCTTCGCGCGAGATGCCTTCGCCGTACAGGATGTCGAACTCAGCCTGCTTGAACGGTGGGGAAACCTTGTTCTTCACCACCTTGACGCGGGTTTCGGAACCGGTGATTTCGTCGCCCTTCTTGATCGCGCCGGTACGGCGGATATCCAGGCGCACGGAAGCATAGAACTTGAGCGCATTGCCACCAGTGGTGGTTTCCGGGTTGCCGAACATCACGCCGATCTTCATGCGGATCTGGTTGATGAAGATGACCAGTGTGTTGGTGCGCTTGATGTTGGCGGTGAGCTTGCGCAGCGCCTGGGACATCAGGCGGGCTTGCAGGCCCATGTGCGAGTCGCCCATTTCGCCTTCGATTTCGGCTTTTGGCGTCAGCGCGGCAACGGAGTCGACCACGACGATGTCGACGGAGCCCGAGCGCACCAGCATGTCGGCGATCTCGAGCGCCTGTTCGCCGGTATCGGGCTGGGAGATCAGCAACTCGGAGACATTGACGCCGAGCTTCTGTGCATATTGCGGGTCGAGCGCGTGTTCGGCGTCGATGAAGGCCGCCGTGCCGCCCAGCTTCTGCATTTGCGCGATCACGGACAAGGTCAGCGTGGTCTTGCCGGAGGATTCAGGACCGTAGATTTCGACAATGCGGCCGCGCGGCAAGCCGCCGATGCCCAGGGCGATGTCGAGGCCCAGGGAGCCGGTAGAGACTGCCTGGATGTCAGCGGCGACGTCGGTGTCGCCCATGCGCATGATGGAGCCCTTGCCGAATTGTTTCTCGATTTGCGAGAGGGCGGCGGCCAGCGCTTTGCTTCTATTTTCATCCATCAGTGAATACCTTTTCGAGTTGCCTGCTAAAGCCTGCAATTATTTCATAAATCAGAGGTTAAAGTAAGTTGCAGCAAGCCCTCCAACGCCGCTTTGACAGACTGCCGCCGCACGCTTTCGCGATCGCCTGCGAAGACCTCTCGGCGAGTCAATATCTGCCCGTTTTGGCAGCTCCAGCCGAAACATACTGTCCCGACCGGTTTTTCCACGCTGCCGCCATCTGGTCCGGCAATGCCGGTGATGGCGGCGCTGATGTCCGCTTCGCTGTAAGCAAGGGCGCCTAGCGTCATTTCCTGCGCTGTTGGTTCACTCACGGCACCATGCTTTTGCAAGGTGTCTGCGCCTACGCCCAGCATCTGCTGTTTGGCAGAATTGCTGTAGGTGACAAAGCCACGGTCAAACCATGCTGAGCTGCCGGGGATGGCTGTGATGCATTGCGCGGCCCAGCCGCCGGTACAGGATTCGGCCAGCGACAGGGTCCAGCCTTTTTCTCTCAGTGCTTCACCCAATACCTGTGCCAGGGTTAGAAGTTCTGCATCATCCACCATTGCCATCCTTTCAAGATTGCGATTGCATATACCGCTGCCAGCAGGTCGTCGAGCATCACCCCGAAGCCGCCGTGGACGCGGCGGTCCAGCGTGCGGATCGGGAAGGGTTTCCAGATATCGAATAGCCGGAACAGCAGGAATGCGCCCAGCCACCATTCCCAGGCCTTTGGCGTGAATTCCAGCACCAGCATGAAGGCGACGATTTCATCCCAGACGATGCTGCCGTGGTCGCTGACGCCCAGGTTGCGCCCGGCGATGCCGCAGAGCGGAATGCCGAGCAGGAACAGGGCTGCAATGGTAACGAGGTGGCTGGATTCCGGCAGCCACAGCAGCAAGCCGAACAAAGGGATGGCAGCCAGCGTGCCGAAGGTGCCCGGACCTTTGGGTGCCAGGCCGCTGCCAAAGCCCAGTGCGAGGAAATGTGCCGGATGGCTGAGAAGAAAGCGCTTGTCAGGCAAAGTGGTCAAAGCCGTGCTCCTTGAGTGTAAGCAGGTTGCCGTTCGCCCCTTGGACGATGAGCTGCTGGGTATTGGTGATGCGGCCGATCACGGCTATGTTCAGACCCAATTGACGGCCGATAGCTGCAATCCGCTGCCTGTGTTCCACGGGGGCGGTAAAACATAGCTCATAATCGTCGCCGCCAGTCATTATCATGTTCTGTACTGCTTCCTGGTGAAAGTGCGCGCTTACAATATTTGAGGTGGGAATAGCCTCTAACTGGATTTCAGCGCCTACCTTTGAGCGCTCCAGAATATGCCCAAGGTCGGCCAGCAACCCATCGGAAATATCCAGAGCGCTATTTGCCAAACCACGCAAGGCCAGGCCAAGTGCTACCCTCGGCTGGGGTTGGTGCAAGGCGCGCACGCATAGGTCGAGCTCTTCTTGCAGCAGGGGATAGCGCCCCTGAATAGTGGCCAGGGCCAGGGCCGCGTCCCCCAATGGACCGGAAACCCAGATGTCGTCACCAGCTTGCGCATTGCTACGCAACAGCGAGGTACCGGGAGGGATTTCTCCCATGATCTGCACGCTGATGGTCAATGGTCCGCGCGTGGTGTCGCCGCCGACCAGGGCGATATCGAATTGCTCCGCGCAGGCAAACAAGCCTTCGGCAAATTTGGCAACCCAGGCCTCGTCCGCTTGGGGCAGCGCAATCGCCAGCGTGGCCCAGCGCGGCTGGGCGCCCATGGCAGCCATGTCGGAAACATTCACGGCCATGGATTTCCAGCCGATCAGCCAAGGCTCGGTATCAGGATAAAAGTGAGTGCCTGCTAGCAGCATGTCGGCGGAAACAGCCAGCTCCATGCCAGGGGATACTTGTATTAGCGCGGCATCGTCGCCCACTCCCAACACGGCGCGCGGATGTGGGCGGTGAAAGTAGCGCTTGATGAGGTCGAATTCAGAAACCATGGTTCAGGCAGGCTTGGTCGCCGACTTGGGGCGAAATGCCTGCACGATATCAGGATTGGTTTCGATGTAAGGCGCGCCGATCAGGTCCAGGCAATACGGCACCGCGGCGAAAATGCCATGCACAGCAATCTTACCGTGTTCATCCTTCAAGCCTTCCAGCGTCTGGGCGATCGCCTTGGGCTGTCCGGGCAGGTTGATGATCAGACAGCGCTTGCGGATGACTGCCACCTGGCGGGAAAGAATGGCGGTGGGCACGAAATTGAGGCTGATCTGCCGCATTTGCTCGCCAAAGCCGGGCATGACCTTGTCCGCCACCGCGAGCGTCGCTTCCGGCGTGACGTCGCGCAGCGCGGGGCCGGTGCCGCCGGTGGTCAATATCAGGTTGCAGTCTTCAAAGTCCACCAGGTCGCGCAAGGTGGATTCGATTTCCGGCTGCTCATCGGGAATCACGCGCAGCACGCTTTCCCAAGGGGTAGCCAGAGCGCGGCCCAGCCATTCCTGTAATGAAGGAATGCCCTTGTCTTCGTAAACGCCGGTAAAGGCGCGGTCGCTGATGGAAACCAGCCCGATACGGATAGTGTCTGTGGTCATGGGAAATATTTTAAGGGATGTTTAAGCCATAATGCTGCCCGCGTCAGTATGCTGGCAGCGAAAAACGTGGTTTCATCATACCATTGCCCAGGGAAAAACGAGCGGAGAGGATATGCGCCCCTATTTCATCATATTATTGCTGGCGCTGCTGGCAGCGTGTAGCAAGCCGATAATCAGGGAGCCAGAGCCGGAACGGCCAGTGCTGCCTGAATCAAAGGTGCAGGTACCTCCCGCAGAAGATAACCCTTATGCACTGCACTACGAGGTACGCCAGTTGCATGGGGTCAAGCTGAGTCCGAATGAGGGTGAGCCGGTGATTTACAAGGGAGGGAAAGAGGTGGATGACTACCAGCGCCTGCTTAACGACGGCTATGCCATGCTGGGTTATTCAAGTTTCGAGGCGGGTGAAGTGCTTCCATCCCGTGCTTTGGCCCAGGCTATGAAGATCAAGGCGGGCGCTGTAGTTGTGTATACCAGACCGATACAGACAATAAATGGTGAGAGCAAAGGCGAGCAGCTCTCAAACCTGGAGCAGGCAGGAAACAGGGAACTCTATAGCTATTTTGCAACCTATTGGAGCAAGCTGATGCCACCGTCGCTGGGCGTGCATGTGATGCGGCGCAACGAGGATAGTCCGGAACCAGGGCTGACCGTGCTGGCCGTTGTCACTGGTTCTCCCGCAGCTCAGGCAGGGGTGGCAGTAGGTGATGTCCTGCTCAGTCTGGCGGGTGAGATTCTGTCGTCTGCGGAGGAATTGCAGGAAGTGGAGCATCTCCATGCGGGAGAGGAAGTTGCGTTGGTATTGCGTCGGGTCGGGGGAAGAAAGCATTTTTCCGTGACCCTGGGCAGGGCTGATTAGCACCGATATTTGCAGAGAGCAGACGAAGAAGACATGCTGGCTGGTAGTCCAGTGAGGCTGCCCGAGTCTATGACGAACCATAAAATCAATTGATGAAATTTATATGCTGATGGAAAAAATCCTGCGCGATTATGCGCAATCTGGCAACAATAACGCTGCACGCCTGATGGCGGATCTCGTGGCGCAAATCCGCCCGCGACAGAGGGGCGATATCGAACACGCGGCACATGCGGTGCAGGGGCTGTGCCATATATTGGACAATGACCCGGAAAAAGCTGGTTTGCTGCGCGATGCCGTGATCAGCCTGCTGGTGGGCCGCAAGCCGATATCGCTTTATATCGATTCTGGCATTCAGCCTGGCAGTGGTTTTTTCACTGAGCTGGCCCGTCGCATCGGGCACAAGGTGTTGCCGGATGCGGTCAACCCGGCTTACCTCAAGGACCTGTTCAGCCAGATATTTCCCGAAAGGGGCGATGAAGTCTGGGTGACGGCCGTGCCGGACGAAATATGGCTGCAGCTGCTGCATGCCCTGCGTTTCAACGAGTTGCCAGTGGACAAGGTGGCGCAATGCCAGAAAAGCCTGTTGGATGCGGTGCAGGTATTGTCATATCGGCTGGCGGCCGCCGGACTGGAGCCAGAGCTGATTCGCCACCATCCTGGAATCGAATACCACGACTCCCCCTTCATCACGCAAAACGTCGAGCTGCAGACACTGCTCACTATGCCGCCCGAGCAACAGCACGATGTAGGACATATTCTTGTCATGTTGGACCAATGTCGGGAAGTTATCGCCAAGATACGCCGTAACAGCGCACAAACCGGCACCAGCGTGCGGCTGACCTTCCTGTTGCAGCGCATGAGCCAGCAAATACGCCGCCTGGAAAGTCTGCTGAATATCATCCGACAGACGCACAATGGTACTGATGCTGAAATGGAGATGGTGCAATTGTTCAAGGCGTTGGTATCTGCCGAGCGTCACAAGAACGACGTACGGCAGCATTTCCGGGAAAATGTAGAGTTGATGGCGTTGCGCGTAACCGAGAATGCCAGTCGCACCGGTGAACATTACATCACCGAAACGCGCAGCGAGTATTTCAGTCTGATGCGCTCTGCCATGGGGGCCGGGGTGATCATCGCTTTCATGGCTCTGTTGAAGATCGTCACAGCCAAGCATCACTACGCGCCGCTGACCGAGGCTATCCTGTTCAGCCTCAATTACGGCCTGGGTTTCGTGCTGATCCATATCCTGCATTTCACGGTGGCTACCAAGCAGCCGGCTATGACAGCGGCGGCGATTGCAGCGAGCATTGATGCCAGTGACCGCAAGAACAAGAACCTGGATAAACTGGTGACCATCATCGCGCAGACCGCCCGCAGCCAGACGATTGCCATCCTTGGCAACGTCATGCTGGCGTTGCCGGTCGCCATGCTGGTGGGCTGGTTGATTTTCAGCATGTCCGGGGAACATTTCATCACACCGGAAAAAGCCAATGCATTGCTGGATTCGAATGATCCTATCCATGGCGGTGCCGTGGTTTATGCGGCGGTTGCCGGCGTGTGCCTGTTCCTGTCAGGCTTGATTGCGGGCTATCACGACAACCTGGCCGTCTATAACAAGATTCCGCAGCGGCTGCGTGCCCTGCGCTGGTTGGAGTGGTTGCTTGGCCCAGCACGACTGGATCGCGTCGCGCGCTATGTCGAAAACAATCTGGGGGCGCTGGCGGGTAACTTTTATTTCGGCTGCCTGCTTGGCGGGATGTCAGGCCTGGGAGTGCTGTTGGGCTTGCCGATTGATATCCGCCATATCACATTCGTATCGGCGTTCGCCGGATACTCGTTTGTGGCGCTGGATTTCATTATTTCCTGGCAGGTACTGGTGATTGCCATGCTGGGAATCCTGCTGGTTGGTATCACCAACCTGGTGGTGAGCTTCAGTTTGGCGCTTTATGTGGCGATGAAATCCCGTAAGGTCACTTTCGCCCAGTGGCGGTTATTGCTGAAAACGCTGGCCAAGCGCTTTATCCAGAATCCAGCTTTGTTCCTGTTGCCGCCCAAGTCAGCGCCAAAGGTGGAGTCATTGGACAGCGTGGCTGATGATGGTGCGGCAAAGGAAGGCGCTCCACCGGTACACTAAGCGTCAGCCAGTAATCAGTCTATTGTGTGGTAAGGCTTGTGCTGGCTGTTTTTGCGGGCAATGGCTTCGTCTGGCAAGGGGAAAAGTGAATCCACCCTGAGATGCAGTGCTGCTTTTGCCAGCAAATGGGCGCTGATCGGCGCAGTAATGAACAGGAAGAGCGTGATCAATATTTCATGCAGGCTCAGGCCCTCCCCCTGGGTGCTGAAGAAAATGGAAGAGGCAACCAACAGGCAGCCGACACCCAGTGTAGTTCCCTTGGTCGGCCCATGCAGGCGCATATAGAAATCACGCAGCCGTGCCAGGCCGAGCGAGCCGATGAAGGTAAACGTGGCGCCTGCGATGATCAAGATGGAGAGTAGGATTTCAAGGGCGATGTTCATTCGATGATGTCTCCACGCAGCAGATATTTGCACATGGCTACGGTGCCGACAAACCCCATCAGGGCAATCAGCAGGGCAGCCTCGAAGTAGACTGCATTGGCAATGTGGATGCCGAACAGTACCAGCAGGGCGATGGTGTTGATGTAGAGCGTATCCAGCGCCAGGATGCGGTCAGGCGCGCTTGGTCCCTTGAGCAAGCGCCAGGCATTGAGCGCCAACGAGGCTGAAACCAGCACAAAGGCGATGTGAATGGCAATGGCGATCATTTTTCAAAAATCTCCTTCAGCGGCTGTTCATAACGTGTCTTGATGGTGTGGATAAAGGCGTCGGCATCCTCCACATCCAACGCATGCATGAGGATGCTCTTGCGGTCTGGCGCCAGCAATGCGGAGAGCGAGCCTGGAGTCAGGCAGGAGACAGAGGCAAGAAAACTCATCGCAAAATCAGAGTTAAGGTTAATCGGCACCACGATAAAAGCCGGACGCAGTTTTTCCGGCTTGCCCATGATACGCATGGCGACAATGAGATTGGCTTCCACGATGTCATGGAACAAGACCCAGCTGAATTTCAGCAGCGTCAGTGGCTTGTATATCTTGAGTTTGTCGGGCCAGAACTGCAGGGCAAAGAAAGGGATGGCCCAGCCTAGCAGCAGGCCGAGCACGATCTGACCGGGTGCAAAACTGTTAACAAGCAGCAGCCAGATGATGGCCAGAATGAGGGTGAGCAGCGGGTGGGGTAGGAACCTTTGCATTATTGGCCTCCTGAACCGAGCACGGCATCGGTATAAGCTGGCACATCCAGCAACTGGCTGGCGGTATCCAGGTTGAAGCGGTTGATCGGACCGGCGCAGAATGTCATGCCAAGACACAATAACAGCAGGCCCAGGATGGGCAGCATTTCGCGCAGGCTCAACGGCTCGGGCTGGCCTTGCTTGGTATAACTATTGGTCGATCTGTCCATGGCATGGGCCTCGAAGAAGAAAAGGCTGCCGGAACGTGCCATGGCAATGATGGAAAGCAGGCCATTGGCGAGCACGATCAGCATGATATAAGGCAATGCCGGGTGTTCCAGCGCGGCGCGCAGCACCATGAATTTCCCCAGGAAACCGGAAAGCGGCGGCAGGCCGCAGACAAGGATGGCCAACATGAAAAACAGGATGCTGAGCACTCGCTGGTGGGTAATGACATAGCCTGCCTCCAGCCTGTCTTCCACCTGCCCGCGGCGCTTGACGATCAAGTCGGCCAACAGGAACAGCGCTGCCGTGGCAAAAGTGGTGTGAGGAAGATAATACAGCCCGGCGGCAATGCCAGTGGTCGAATTCAGGCTGAAGCTGGTCAGCAGGGTACCCGCCGACACCACCACCAGGTAGGCAACCTGTTGGCGCAGGCGCTTGCTGCCCAGGAGGCCAAAGCTGCCGATGATAATAGTAGCGAGCGCCATAGCGAGCAGCCAGCCGTCCAGCAGGTTGGCCAATGGGCCAGCCTCATTGCCGAACACCAGGGTATAGATGCGCAAGATGCTGTAAATCCCGACCTTGGTCATGATGGCAAATAATGCGGCGACAGGCGCGCTGGTTTGCGAATAGGCCGAAGGCAGCCAGAGATATAGCGGCAGTAACGCCGCTTTCAGCCCAAATACAATGAACAGCAGCAAGCCGGCAGTCTTGACCAGGCTGACGTTATCGGGGCTGACCTGGGCTACCTTGACGGCAAGATCGGCCATGTTGAGCGTGCCCAGCACGCCATACAGGATCCCCGCTGCAATCAGAAAGAGCGAAGAGCCTACGACATTGATCACCACGAAATGCAGACCGGAGCGTATGCGCTTGCGCCCGCCGCCGTGCAGGAGCAGGCTGTATGAGGCGAGCAACAGCACTTCGAAGAAGACGAACAGGTTGAACAGGTCGCCGGTAAGAAATGCGCCATTGAGCCCGAAAAGCTGGAGCTGGAACAGGATATGGAACTGGCGGCCTTCCCTGTCGGTGCCGCGCATGGCATAGACCTGGGAGAACAGGGCCAGCAGCGAGGTGGTGAGCACCAGCAGGGCTGCCAAACGGTCTGCCATGAGCACGATACCGAACGGCGCGGGCCAGTCTCCCAGCGCATAGACCAATATGGAGCCAGTGCTGGCAGTGCAGACTAATTGGAAGGCAATGCCTATCAAGGCCAGGTTGCTGAGCAGGGAGATAGTGCGCTTGATGTAGATGCGCTGCTCGCGCAACAACAGCAGGAAAATGCCGGTGAACAGAGGCAACAGCAAAGGAAAGATGGCAAGATGGCTCAACGGACATCCTTTCCATCAACATGGTCGTTACCCATTTCCGTGCGGGCCTTGAGCGCCAGCACGATGATATAGGCTGTCATTGCAAAGCTGATCACAATGGCAGTAAGCACTAGCGCCTGCGGCAGCGGGTCTGTATAGCTGCTGGCTTCGGTACTGATAATGGGCGGCTTGCCGATAACCAGCCGCCCCATGACGAACAGGAACAGGTTGACGGCATATGACAATAGAGTCAGGCCGAGTACAACCGGGAAGGTGTGGCTGCGCAGGCAGAGATAGACGCCGCCTGCCGTGAGTATGCCGATCAGGGTGGAGATTAATGCTTCCATGGCATGCCTTGCTCGGGTTTGTGTGGAACGACTACTTTTGATGTTTCCACCTGCTGATGCACGGGCTTTAAATCCTTGCTGGTGGGATTCTTGTTGATGCGTGGCAGATAGCTGACCTGGTGGATCATACCCAGGTTGATCAGGATCAGCAGCGAAGTGCCGACCACGACCAGGAATACGCCGAGATCAAATGCCATGGCCGATGCCAGCTCGAACTCGCCCAGCACGGGGAAGTGCAGGTGAGAGAAGGTAGAAGTCAGGAATGGATAGCCAAAATACCAGCTCGCAACGCCAGTGCTTGCGGCAGTCAACAGGCCGTAACCGATGAGTGGATGGGTGTTGGCAGGAAGCTTCCTGCGTGTCCATTCCACACCATTGGCGAGATATTGCACGATCAGGGCGGCAGAGGTGATCAGGCCCGCGATAAAGCCGCCGCCCGGCAGGTTGTGACCACGTAGCAGGATGAAGGCTGCGACCAGTAAGGCAAGAGGCAGCAGGAGTCGGCTAAATGTGGACAGGATCACGGGATGGGTATCCGGATCCCAAGGGCGGCCCTGGGCATCCTGCACGGGGCTAAGCAGCTTAAGCTGGTGCAGCATGGCATAGATACCCAAGCCTGCCAGAGCGAGCACAGTGATTTCGCCCATGGTGTCGAATCCGCGGAAATCCACCAATAGCACATTCACCACATTGGTTCCGCCGCCACCGCTGACGCTGTTGGTGACAAAATAATCAGCGATGGTCTGATAATCGCGCGTCAGCACGGCATAGCTCAACACGCTCATACCGATACCAGAAAGTGTGGCGATGGCGATATCGCGGCCCTGGTACCAGCGGCTCTCTTCGTCAGGCGTGCTTTGCGGCAGGAAGAACAGCGCCAGCAGCATGAGGACGACCGTGATGAACTCCACGGCCAATTGCGTCAGCGCCAGGTCAGGCGCCGAGAACTTGACGAACGTCAGTGCCACACCCAACCCGACCACACTAACGAGGACGAGGGCGGTGAAACGCTGTTGGTGCATGGCGACGGTGGCAATTGCTGCGGCGATCATGATGATGGCCACCATCGTGCTCATGGGGTCTATCGGTAGCAGGTCGCGGCCGCCTGCCAGAGGGCTCCCGCCAGTGAGGAAGCCATAAGCGCCGATCAGGAGGGTAGTGACGAACAGCACCCACAGCATGCGCTTTTGCGACAAATTGTCTGCATTCATGGTAACGCTATTGGATAAGGCGAATAGTCCGTGCAAGAGACTGTTATAGATCAACTTGGCATCTACTCTGCCATCCAGGCGGGTTTGCAGCGCGAAGAACCGGCGACGCTGGCTGTACACTAACATCCCACCAGCCAGCGCAATGGCGCTCATCAACAGTTCAGGCGTGAAGCCATGCCAGATGGCAAGGTGGAAATCCGGGGCATGGCCTTGCAGTACACTGCCAGTCACCAGCGTCACCAATGGCTGCGCCATGACCGGAAACAGGCCGATGGCGATACAGGCAGCCACCAGAATGGCGACAGGAATCTGCATGCCGCTGGACGGGTCATGCGGGTCCTTGGGTAGATCATCAGGCGCGGCGCCGAAAAATACATTGTGGGCAATGCGGATCGAATAGGCAGCGGAGAATACCGCACCCAGTGTCACGACGGCTGGCAATAGCCAGGACGGATCGAGCGCATGGCCGTGTTCCACGATTTCCGCCAGAAACATTTCCTTGGAAATAAAGCCGTTGAGGCCGGGAATACCCGCCATGGCCGCCGCCGCAATCACCATCAGTGCGGCGCTGTAGGGCATGTAGCGATACAGGCCCCGCAGGTGCCGCATATCGCGAGTGCCGGTTTCATGGTCGACAATGCCTGCCAGCATGAACAGCGAGGCCTTGAATGTGGCATGGTTGATGATGTGGAATACCCCCGCGACCACGGCCAGCGGCGTGCCGATGCCGAACAAGGTGACGATCAGGCCGAGATGGCTGATGGTGGAATAGGCCAGCAGGGCTTTCATATCATGCTTGAACAACGCGATGTAGCTGCCGATCAGAAAAGTGACAATGCCAACCCCGGAGACGATCCAGGTCCATTCAGGAGTGCCGGATAAGGCGGGAAACAATCGTGCCAACAAGAATATCCCGGCCTTGACCATCGTGGCCGAATGCAGGTAAGCGGATACCGGCGTGGGGGCGGCCATGGCATTGGGTAGCCAGAAATGGAAAGGGAATTGTGACGATTTGGTAAACACGCCCAGCAGGATCAACAACAGCATGATGGAGTAATACTCATGGCTGCGGATGATGTCTCCTGCGAGCAGGATATCGCTGATCTCGTAACTTCCCGCCATGTGTCCCAATAGCAGGAATCCGCCCAACATGGCGAGTCCGCCGCCGCCGGTGATGGTGAGCGCCATGCGCGCGCCGCGGCTGGCTTCCTCGCGTTGTTGCCAGTAGCTGATGAGGAGGAAGGAGGACAGGCTGGTCAATTCCCAGAACATCAATAGCTGGATGATGTTTTCCGAGAGCACGACACCCAGCATCGAGCCCATGAACAGCAAGAGATAAGTATAGAAGCGCCCCATGCTGTCGCGCGGAGATAGGTAGTAGCGTGCATAGACCACTACGATCAACCCGATAATCAGGATCATCAGTGTGAACAGTAATGACAGGCCATCAAGCCGGAATGCCAGGTCAACACCCAGTTCGGGAATCCAGAATGCAACGCGCTGAATAATGGTCTCACCTTGCCACACCAGTTGGGCGACAGGGGAAAGCAATGCCAGGGCGAAGACTGCGACCAGGATCGCAACCCAAGCGGACGAATACCGCCCCAGCTTGGTGCTGAGCTTGGTAAAGACGGCTCCCAGAAAGGGTAGCAGGGTTAAGTATGCTAAGCCCATGAAGTTCTATATATGGTTGTCAAAATATATGCTTGCCCGCATCATAAATCAGTGTTGGGCGATTGATGTAATTTTAATGCTATAAAACCAATGGGGGTTTCTAGCAGGCATGGCCTGCGGGGCAATGGATATTAGGTTGCGCTGATGGAGGAATCAGTATCCAGTTCTGCCTCGTTGTTTATCTCGGAAGTAACGTTTTCCGTGATGCTGCGGATGAGCTTGAATAACTCCCTGCTGCTCTTGGGTGGCTTGGAGGCGGCTATTTCACGACGCGCATTGCGAATCAGGTTCCGGATCTGTTGCGCCTCGGTATGCGGATATTCCTTGATGAATTCTGCCAACGCCGCTTCGTCGTCCAGCAGGCGGCTACGCCACTGCTCCAGACGATGGAAGCGCGCATTCTCTTCATTGTGTGAACCCTCCCAGCGTTGCAATTGTTCCATGATAGGAGTGGTGTCGGTGTCACGCATCAGGCGGCCAATATATTGCATCTGTCGGCGCAACGCACCATTTGAGGTGATGCGTTTGGCCTCATGAATGGCATCCAGCAAGGCTTCTGGCAGATCCAGCTTGGCCAGCTTATCCTTGGGCAGTCCGACCAGCGTCACCCCAATCGCTTGCTGGGCATCTGCCTCGGCCTTGCGTTTGGTCTTGCTGATGGGATCAATGTCGTGTGCGGTGTTTTCTGTCTTGTTCGGTTTCATGCTGATGTATGATAACAGTTTTTTGTAAAGAGACTCCTGTGAACGACCAGATAGCGCATGGTGCGCGCTTTTCATACACGCTGGATGAGCTCAAGGGTTTAAGCGAAGAGGTGTTGCGCCTGGCTAAGGCTGCTGGCGCCAGCGCGGCAGAAGCTGAAGTAAGCTTGGGAATCGGACAGAATGTCTCGATTCGCATGGGCGAGACCGAGACCATTGAATACAACCGCGACAAGGGTATGTCTGTCACTGTTTACTTCGGACAGCAGAAGGGACATGCCAGCACTTCCGACCTCAGCTTGCAAGCGCTGGGCGACACTGTCGCTGCTGCCTGCAATATTGCCCGCTACACTGCCCAGGATGAATTTTGCGGCTTGGCAGATCCTGCTTTGCTGGCGCGGGAAATCCCTGACCTTGACCTGTACCATCCCTGGGAAATCAGCGTGGATGATGCCCTGGCGTTGGCGCTGGAATGCGAGCAGGCGGCAAGAGCGGCTGATCCGCGCATCAGCAATTCCGAAGGGGCCTCGGTATCGACTTACGAAGGTTTGTTTTCCTATGCGAATAGCCATGGATTCAATGCCGGATATCCCAGTTCACGCCATGGCCTGAGTTGTTCGGTGATCGCCGAGGCTGGCGACAGCATGCAGCGCGACTATTGGTACACCAGTGCACGCCGCGCCCAGGACCTCGATTCTGCACGCGCGGTTGGGTTGCGCGCGGGCGAGCGTGCCGCACGCCGATTGAATCCGGGAAGAGTGAAAACCTGCCAGGTACCGGTATTGTTCGAGGCGCCGCTGGCGTCCGGCTTGATCTCTCATCTGGTATCGGCCATTTCCGGTGGCAGCCTGTACCGCAAGTCTTCTTTCCTGCTTGATAGCCTGGGCAAACAGGTGATGTCCTCCCTCATGAACATAGAGGAGTTGCCGCATATTCCGCGCGGCCTTGCCAGTTCGCCATTTGATAATGAGGGTGTTGCCACTCGCTCCCGGACATTGATCAATAACGGTGTGTTGGAGGGATATATGCTGGGCAGTTATTCTGCCCGCAAGCTCGGCATGCAAAGCACAGGCAATGCAGGCGGCAACCATAACCTGATTGTCCGGCATGGTGACCTCGACCTGGCAGGTTTGTTCAAGACCATGGGCACAGGCCTGCTGGTGACTGAGCTGCTGGGACATGGCATCAATATGGTGACTGGCGATTACTCACGCGGCGCGGCTGGTTTTTGGGTAGAAAATGGTGTGATTGCTTATCCAGTGGAAGAGATTACGATTGCTGGCAACCTGGCTGAAATGTTCATGAACATCGTGGCTGTGGGCAATGATGTTTTGGTGCAAGGCTCCAAGCAAACCGGCTCCATTCTGATTGAGCGCATGACGGTGGCAAGTGGGGAATAATGTCGAGTTGAAGAGGTGAGAAAATAAAAAGCCACGCATTGCGTGGCTTTTTACTGAATAACAATCGGTGTTATTGAGCTGGTTGCTCTTCGTCGTCGTCATCGAAATTATCGTCATGAGTGGGTACGTCGCCATGGATAGCGATGGCACGGCGTTGCAGGTATGCCTCGCGCATGAAGATGTATGGGTCCAGCGCTGCGTCATCAATCAGGTCGCTGGCGGGCAGGTATTGCGCGCGCAGGTCGATGAACTTGACCAAGCGTAACTGGTTGCGTGCGCGAGCCTCATCCACAAGCTGGATAGGGTCGAGGTAAACGGTATCCACTGCCAGGCCTGCCGTATCGCGCAGGGTGCTCGGGCCGATGAAGGGCAAAACGATATAGGCGCCACTGCCTACGCCCCATTTGCCCAGTGTCTGGCCGAAATCGGCGTTGTGCTTGGGCACATTGTCCATGGAGGCGACGTCCACCAAGCCACCCAGGCCGACAGTGGAGTTGATGACAAGGCGTCCGGCATTGTCCATCGCCTTGCCGAATTCAAATTGCAGCAGGTTGTTGATCAGGGAGGTTACAGTCCCCAGGTTGCTGAAGAAGTTATGGATGCCTGTGCGAATCGGGCTGGGCAGAACGGCCTTGTAGGCGCCAGCGATAGGCTTGATGACGGCTTTATCGGCGGTATCATTGAATTTGTAAATCCCGCGGTTCATACTTTCCAGTGGGTCTTTATTGGCGTGGGTGGCACAGCCAGACACGCTGAATGCAAGCGCAACGCTGATTGCAATCCCTGAAATTTTAACGCGCATACAATTGTCCTAATTATTATTGGGTGTCTCTAATTTGACACAAACGGAATCCACTTTAACCGAGCAGTTTTTCGTTGTCCATGGAATTTGACACATCTGTGGCCTATCTGAGGGGCATCGTTGTAAAAATGAAACACCTGGTGGCTGGGTGGTGATGTATCTGGCCATGCGGGATATTGATACAGTTTTATGGAGGAAGGAAATGGTAATACAGAAACTTTCGGATTTCCTGTCCGAGCAGGGCAGGCAACATGGATTGGCAGACGGGTTGCTGTCACTGGTGGAGGAGCTTGCCTCTACATGCAAGGCGGTTGCCCATGCTATTGGTCATGGTGCGTTGCAAGGCAATCTGGGCAGCGCTGGTCAGGAAAACATACAGGGCGAGCAGCAGAAGACCTTGGACCTGATCAGTAATGAGTTGTTTGCGCAAATGGCGCAACGGCACCCGCATGTGGCGGCGATTGCTTCCGAGGAAATGGAGCATGCGCAACTGTTCGCAGGCAAGTCGTCTGCCGACTATCTGCTGGCATTTGATCCGCTGGATGGATCGTCGAATGTCGATCTGAACCTGGCTGTCGGCAGTATTTTTTCGGTACTGCCCGCGCCACCCGGCAACGTGAGTGAGGCTTCATTCATACAGCCCGGCAATCGGCAACTGGCAGCTGGCTATGCGTTGTATGGCTCTTCTACCATGCTGGTGCTGACCTTGGGGCAAGGGGTGCACGGATTCACGCTGGATACGGATAGCGGTGAATTTTATCTGACCCATCCTGCGCTGACGGTTGCACCGGCAACGCAGGAATTTTCCATCAATATGTCCAACCAGCGTTTCTGGCAGCCTGCGGTGCAGCGTTATATCGAGGAATGCATTGCAGGCAGCAGCGGTTCGCGCGCGAAGGATTTCAACATGCGCTGGTCAGCGGCCATGGTGGCTGATGTGCACAGAGTACTGATGCGAGGCGGGGTGTTCCTCTATCCGCTGGATAGCCGTAGCGTGGGGCGAGGCGGTCGGCTCCGGCTGTTGTATGAGGCCAATCCCATGGGGTGGCTGATGGAGCAGGCTGGCGGGCTTGCCAGTACCGGGCACAGGAATATTCTGGAAATAGAGCCGGGCAGCCTGCATCAGCGCGTGGCAGTTATCATGGGTGCGCGGGAAGAGGTCGAGCGCTTGCAGGAGTATCATTCCTTCACCGACCCGACAGCGTAGCTTGCCGCTATCGGAGTTTCATGACCGGCTACTCCTGAGTTTTTTCTTTGCTGCCAGCCCGTTTGTATAGCGCCAGCGCCAGCGCCTGCTCCCGGCGCATGGCGTGATCTACCACGGGAGCGGGGTAGTCCTTGCCGATCACCAGCCCTAGCGCCTGCTGCCGCAATAGCGGGATCAGCCATGGGGCGTGGATTTCCTTGTTGTTGCATGGCTGGAGTTCGGGCACGTATTTGCGGATGAACTTGCCCTCGGGGTCGAATTTTTCCGATTGCGTCACCGGGTTGAAGATGCGGAACCACGGCTGCGCGTCGCAGCCGGTCGATGCCGCCCATTGCCAGCCGCCGTTGTTCGCGGCGAGGTCGAAGTCGATCAGTTTCTCCGCGAAGTAGTGTTCGCCCCAGCGCCAGTCGATCAGCAAGTCCTTGACCAGGAAGCTCGCCGCGACCATGCGCAAGCGGTTGTGCATGTAGCCGGTCTGGTTGATCTGGCGCATAGCGGCGTCGACCAGCGGATAGCCGGTACGCCCTTCGCACCAAGCCTGGAACAGGCTTTCGTCATTGGGAAACGGGATATGCTCGAATTCCGGCTTGAAGCTATGTCCTGCGGCTACCTGCGGATGATGGTGCAGGATTTGGAAATAAAAATCGCGCCACAGCAGTTCGTTGAGCCAGGTTTCCGCGCCCGCGCCACCTTGCTGCCACGCCGTCCTTGCCAAATGGCGGATGGACACGGTGCCGAAGCGCAGGTGCACCGAAAGGTAGGACGGGCCTTTCAATGCGGGGAAGTCGCGCGCATCGCGGTAGCGCGGCATGCGTTCGCTGAAGTTCTCGAACAAGGCCATGCCGCCCAACATGCCGGTAGGCAGCTTGAGCTGCTTGAGGTTACTGCGCGCAAAGCCTAACGACTCCAGGGACGGCATCGGCTGCGGTGCGGATTGCGCCAGCTGGCGCATGTAGCGGTCCACCGGGTAGGCCTTGAGGTAGAAGTCGTCCAATTTCCTCAGGCAGGCGTTCTTGTACGGCGTGAAGACGCTGAACGGGGTGCCCGACTTGGTCATGATTTCGTCGCGCTCGAAGATTACCTGGTCCTTGCAGCTCTTGAACGCGATGCCTTGCTCTTCTAGCCGCTGCCTGACGGTGTCGTCCCTTTTCACTGCTGCCGGTTCGTAATCGCGGTTGCAGTAGACGCATTCTGCGCCCAATGCGCTTGCGAGCGCAGGGATTTCGTTAATCGCCTTGCCGTGGCGCACCAGCAGGTCGCCGCCGCGGTGCTGCAGGGCAAGCTTGAGTTCAAGCACGCTTTCCCAGATGAATTCCACTCGACGGTCTTGCTTGGGCAGGCCATCGAGGATATCGGTGTCGAAGACGAAGGCGCACACGACCTTTTCGGAATCCTTCAGGGCATGGTAGAGCGCGGCATGGTCGTAGTCGCGCAGGTCGCGGCGGAACCACACCAGAGATTTGGTCATGGGTTATTCGCGGTGGTAAGGATGATTGTTGATGACACTTAATCCGCGATAGAGTTGCTCGCTCAGCATCACGCGCACCATGCCGTGCGGCATGGTGAGCCTGGATAGACTCCACAGCCAGTCGGCCTTGCGCTTCAGGCCGTCATGCAAGCCGTCGGCCCCGCCGATCACCAGGCTCACATCCCGGCCGCTTTCCATCCATAGGCGCATCTTGTCGGCCAGTTGCAGGGTCGTGACTTCCTGGCCGCGCTCATCAAGTACCACAAGATAATCCTGTCCAGCGGCTTCCAGGATGCGCTTGGCTTCGGCTTCCTGCACGACTTCAGAATTTTTGCCGGCAGCACGCTTGTCGGGCTTGATTTCGACGATTTCCACGCTCATCTCGCGCGGCATGCGCTTGGTGTATTCAGTGCATGCGGATTGCACCCATCCCGGCATTTTATGACCGACAGAAATAATCCGCAGCTTCAAGGAAGAACGGTTACTCTGTGGCCGTGATGTGGCCGCGACGGTTTTCGGTTTCGCCCCAGAGTTGCTCCAGGTTGTAATAGGCGCGGGTGGCGGGAATCATGACATGCACCACGATATCGCCCAGGTCAACCAGTACCCATTCACCTTCTTTCTCGCCTTCGGTGCCCTGAATATGGGCACCTTTTTCCTTGAGTTTTTCGCGTACATTGTCGGCAATGGCCTTGGCCTGGCGCGTGGAGTTTGCGCTGGCGACAATCATGTAGCTGGTCAGGGAGGTGAGCTTGCGCACGTCCATGACAGTAATATCGAAGGCTTTGATATCTTCCAGCGCGTCAACGACGGCCAGTTTCATTTGTTCTAGGTCTAGCATCAGGCAGCTTGTACAGGAATATGCTGGCGTTGGTCCTTGATACGGTTTTGCGCATCGACATACACCAGTTGGGGTTTGAATTGAACGAGTTCGTCTTCAGAGTAGCTCGCATAGGTGGCAATGATCAACAGGTCGCCAGGGCTTGCGCGGCGCGCAGCGGCACCATTCACCGAGATGGTGCCGGAGTTGCGCTCGGCGCGGATCGCGTAGGTGGTGAAGCGTTCGCCGTTATTGACATTATAGATGTCGATCTGTTGATATTCCTTGATGTCGGCTGCTTCCAGCAGCGTTTCATCAATGGCGCAGGAGCCCTCATAGTCCAGCTCCGAATGCGTGACTCGCACGCGATGCAGCTTGGATTTGAGCATAGTTCTTTGCATGGCTAGCCAAATTGTGAGAAAACAAGACCGACTATTATAGTGGAAACAACACGCTGAATAAACGAAGATTTAAGGCAGCGCTACGTCACGCGCTCAGGTTCAGGGAGTCGGAAGCGTTGATCTGTGAGCAATTGCAAGAATTATCTCCACGATACTGATTTTGATGCGGTGTTTCTGGATTTTCTGCGTCAATAGCATCCGCCAAGCCAGATATGTAGCGCGAGTTGTGGATGGGAAATATGAAATACCAAGTGTGAAGAGCAATAAATGAAGAAGGCGGCAGTGCTACTCTATCGCTATGCAAATACTCTGGCATTGCTGCTGTAAGCGTTCAACGGGAGAGCGAAAATGAAGTGGGATGGATTAAGGCGTTCGAGCAACGTGGAAGACAGGCGCGGCAGGGGCGGCGCGGGCAAGCTGGGCCTGGGAACGATAGTGGTGGCGGTGGTGGCTGGCTGGATATTCGGCGTGAACCCGCTGACTATCCTCGGTTTACTCGATGGCGCCAATGCGCCGATAACGCAACAGGGCGCGGCACCCCCTGCAGGCGACCGGCAGGCGATGTTCGTCTCCACGGTGCTGGCCAGTACCGAAGATGTCTGGGCAAAACTGTTCGGCGCGGCTGGCAGGCAATACGCAGAGCCCAGGCTGGTGCTGTTCGGCGGCGGTTCCAATACGACTCAGACGGGATGCGGCCTGGGCCAGAGCGCCATGGGACCGTTCTATTGCCCGGCTGACCAAACGGTGTATATCGACCTGGGGTTTTATGACACGCTGGAAAAAGAGCTGGGCGCACCGGGAGAATTCGCCCGTGCCTATGTGATCGCGCATGAAGTCGGGCACCATGTGCAGAACCTGCTGGGCGTATTACCCAAGGTGGACCAGGCCCGCTCGCGCATGAGCCAGACGGATGCCAATCGGCTTTCCGTCCTGCAGGAGTTGCAGGCGGATTGCCTTGCGGGCGTCTGGGCGCATCATGCCGATAGCCAATACAGCATGGTGGAATCCGGCGATATCGAATCCGCATTGAATGCGGCATCGCGGATAGGCGACGACTACCTGCAGAAACGCGGCCAGGGCTATGTGGTGCCGGAAAGCTTTACCCATGGTACCAGCGCGCAGCGCATGCAATGGTTTACCACTGGCTACAAGAGCGGCAAAGTGGAAACGTGCGACACATTCGGCAAGATGTAATCCAACACCTTCCATGATGGCCGCCTGCGATGGCGGCTTCCCTTCATATACTTCTTTTGGAGTAATCACTAGTTGGAATTGCCGCCCAAGGCGGTGATTCCGATAATGCACGCAAGTTGAAGGTTTTCAGCTTATCTCCATTGCATCCCCCACGTGGTTGAAGGGAGTCGTAAGTGAATTGCGCATTGATCTGATCCAGGTTGTTTCGTCCATTTCCGGCTCCCTTCTTTTTTAGGGTCGCGCCGCGGTGACGGGATGGATCAGTCGCATGGAAGCGGAAAGGTCATTTAGTCATGAATCTCCCGGTTGAGTTGGCCACTGAAGATGTCCAGAACGCGTTGGACAAGCGTAGGATTGCGATCAACAAGGTTGGCATCAAGGATATCCGCCATCCTGTCCAGGTGCGCGAGCGGGCAGGTGGCATGCAGCACTCCATTGCCACTTTCAGCATGTATGTGAACCTGGCGCACCACTTGAAAGGCACGCATATGTCGCGCTTTATCGAGGAGTTGGGCGGCGGGGCATTTCAAATTGATACCGCTCATTTTCAGCAAGTGCTCCAGCGCATGGCGCAGCAGCTGGAAGCAACCACTGGATACATTGAAGTGGCATTTCCGTTCTTCATGCAAAAGCAGGCCCCGGTTTCTGGCGTGCAGAGCCTGATGGATTATGAGGTCACCGTGCTGGGGGAAATCCGGGATGGTGATTGCCAGATCACGCTGCGCGTGCTGGTGCCGGTCACCAGTCTTTGCCCCTGTTCCAAGAAAATCTCCAGTTATGGCGCGCATAATCAGCGCTCGCATGTCACTGTCACCGCGCAACTCAAGGAAATGCTCCCGGTCGAGGACTTGATCGAGCTGGTGGAGCAGCAGGCCAGTTGCCAACTATATGGTTTGCTGAAGCGGCCTGACGAGAAATATGTCACTGAATATGCTTATGACCACCCCAAGTTTGTCGAGGACATGGTGCGTGACGTTGCCGCCGCGATTGCCAATGATGCGCGTATCGGGCGTTATACCGTGGAGTGCGAGAATTTTGAATCCATTCACAATCACTCCGCCTTTGCTGTCATCGAAGGGGGGGGCAGGCATGAATGACCTGAATACTTCCTTTCTGCAACAAGCCAGAATCAGCCCCATCGAGGACATTATTGAAGATATCCGCGCTGGCCGGATGGTGGTGATTGTCGATGAAGAGGATAGGGAGAACGAAGGCGACCTGTTGTTTGCGGCAGAATACGTCACGCCCGAGCATATCAACTTCATGGCTACCTATGGCCGCGGGCTAATTTGCCTGACCCTGACACAGGCGCGTTGCCAGCAACTGGGGCTGGCGCCCATGGTGGAGCATAACGGCGCCAGCATGGGGACGAATTTCACGGCTTCCATCGAAGCGGCGCACGGCGTGACCACCGGCATCTCGACGGCTGACCGCGCCTGGACCATCAAGACTGCCGTGCAGCCCAATGCCAGCGCTGGCGATATCGTGAGCCCGGGGCATATTTTCCCCCTAATCGCGCAAAACGACGGCGTGCTGGTCAGGGCCGGACATACCGAGGCAGGGTGCGACCTCGCGCGGCTGGCAGGGCTGGAACCTGCTGCCGTGATCTGCGAAATATTGAATGACGACGGCAATATGGCGCGCCTGCCTGACCTGCTGCAATTTGCCGCCGAGCATGGTTTGCGCATAGGCACTATTGCTGACCTCATCGAGTATCGCAGCCAGACTGAAACCTTGATTACGCGCACGGCAGAAAAACGGATCAATACTGCCTGGGGACAGTTCAGGCTATTGGCCTATCTGGACAAGACAACACAGGAAACCCATATCGCGCTGGTGAAAGGCGCGCCCGACCGTACAAGCGAAACAGTGGTGCGGGTGCATGAGCCGGTATCTGTACTGGATATCCTGGATAGCGACAGCAAGCAGCATAGCTGGAGCATTCCGCACGCGCTGGAATATATACAGCATGCGGAAAGCGGTGTGCTGGTCATGCTGTGCCGCAAGCTGGATGGCGACGAAATGCTGAATGAGCCGTGCCAGCCGGAGATCAGTAAAAGACCTGGGCACACGTTACTGGATTACGGCATAGGCGCACAGATCCTCCGCGATGTCGGCGTCGGCAAGATGAGCTTGTTGGCGCAGCCACGCAAAATGCCCAGCATGGCAGGGTTCGGCCTGGAAATCATGGATTTCATCAGCGAGTGAGTTAGTTTTATACAGGATTGGAATTCGGCAATGACACTATCCAGGCAAGGGGCGCGGGCGCCCAAATTCTCACCGGCAGTCGTGGAGCGCATGATCCCGCTCAATGAAACCACGCTGGAGATACGCTTGCGTAGCGCGCATGACTATCAGTATCAGGCAGGGCAATATTTGCCGGTATGTATCAATGACCAGATGATGCGCTATTACTCCTTGGCGAGCGCGCCTTCGGTGGACATGGCCTACCATTTGCATGTCAAAAAAGGCGAAGAGGGTTCCAGCGGCTGGTGGGTGCATCACAACCTCAAGCCGGGGCACAAGGTATTCGTCGGACAGCCTGCCGGGGCCAGCACCTATCAGCCACAGCCGGATACTCCCATGTTGCTGGTGGCGACAGGCTCGGGGTTGGCCTCGTTTTACGGCATTGTGCGGGAAGCGTTGTTTCATGGTCATGAGGCTCCTATCAGGCTGTATCATGGCGTGCGTCACGGCAAGGAGTTATACCTGATGGAGCAATTGCGCGCGCTGGAAAAGCTTTACCCCAATCTGCATTACATTCCTTGTATCTCTGGCAGCGGGATGATCCCGCATTGCCAGCAAGGCCGGGCACTGGATATAGCCATGGCGTCAACATCACTGTCGGCCGACTGGAAGGTATATTTCAGCGGTCATCCAGACATGGTGCATGATGGTTGGAAAGCCGCCATGGCGCGAGGGATGAGCACGGATGCCATATTTTCTGACCATCAGCCTGATCTTGGCAGCCTCATGCCAATGGCGGCGGCAAAGATATCTGTCAGGGTAGAGCACCATCTGCAATTGGCTTCCGCCTGAACATGCATGACCTGATGCTGGGGTATAAAACTGGCGACATGCAGAGGATATGCCTTTATGCCAGGAGTATCCGGTGCTGACCGGTTTGCGCGGCGGGGAGATTGCGACCGCCGATACCTATGAGGAAAACGGCAGCCAGAACGCTGTCTTGCATCGCTCGATAAGTTGGCATGGCGCATTCTGGGTCGCCAGCGGCGTTCCGGCGCTGGTGTTGTTTTCCATGGGGGCGGTGACTGCCACGGTCGGCAAGCCCGCCTGGATTGTCTGGGTCATTTCCATTACCTTTGCCTTGCTGCAGGCATTTACTTATGCGGAAATTGCCGGCTTGTTTCCGCACAAATCCGGTGGCGTATCCATTCATGGCGCCATGGCCTGGGTGCGGTACAGCAAGTTTCTCGCCCCGATTTCGGTCTGGTGCAACTGGTTTGCCTGGTCGCCGGTCTGGCTATCGGCTCGGGGCTGGCGGCGGGTTATATCCTCAGCGAGCTGTTTGAGCCAGATGCGGTGATCAACCGCTGGCAGATCACCTTGCTTGACCTGGGGATGATCAAGAGCGGCCTGGTTTTGCGGGTAAATGCCACCTTCATCCTCGGCGCCACCATTTTGCTGGGCGTATTTTCCATACAACATGGGGGTATTCGCCGATCCGCCAGAATCACCGCCATTATCGGCTTTATCGCCTTGGTTCCTCTGATACTGGTGGGCCTGGTACCTTTATTGACAGGGGATACGCCGGTTTCCAATTTTGTGCCGCTGCTGCCGCTTGCCTATGACGAAATGGGCAATGTGGCGAACGGCAGATGGGATATTTCTGGCTGGACATTGATGGCGGGCGGCTTGTTCATGGCGGCCTGGTCCACTTATGGTTTCGAAACGGCTGTGTGCTATACGCGGGAATTCAAGAATCGATGTTGTCCATCGGTTTCGGGTTTATACAGGCATTTACCTATGCTGAAATCGCCGGCTTGTTCCCGAACAAGACCGGGGGGGCGTCAGTCTATGGCGCCGTGGCATGGGTCAAGTACTTCAAGTTCGTCGCGCCGCTATCGATATGGTGTAACTGGGTAGCATGGACGCCGGTGCTTTCCATCGGTTCCGGGCTTGCGGCAGGCTATGTGCTGACCGCCATGTTCGCCCCGGATGCGGCAATCAATACCTGGTCCCTGACCCTGATGGATTTGAGCTTGCTCAAGAGTGGTCTAGAGTTGCGCATCAATGCGACCTTTGTGCTGGGAGCGATATTGCTGGTGCTGGCTTATATCATCCAGTATGGCGGTATCCTGCGTTCCGCCAAAACTACCATGATCCTGAGCCTGGCAGGTTTAATGCCACTCATCCTGGTGGGCCTGGTGCCTATCCTGACTGGCGACATGCCCGTCAACCATTTCTTCCCGCTCTCGCCATTGGCCTACGATAGTGTGGGCAACGTGGTTGATGGCCTGTGGGATCTCAATGGCTGGGTATTGATGGCTGGGGCCCTGTTCATCGCAGCCTGGTCAACCTATGGTTTTGAAACCGCAGTCTGCTATACCCGCGAATTCAAGGATCCCAAGACCGATACCTTCAAGGCTATCTTCTATTCTGGTCTGCTCTGTGTGGCTACTTACACACTGGTGCCACTGGCATTCCAGGGTCACCTCGGCCTGGGAGAGTTGATTTCTCCTGCCGTAGTGGATGCCAATGGAGTGGAAACCGCTGCTGCGGTCTATAGCGGCATGCTGGCACCGGATATCTACAGCGGCATGGGTGTGGCCAATGCGCTGGCCGGGATTCTTGGCGGCGGCGCGATGATTGCCAATTTGCTGGTAGTGATGCTGGTACTGGCATTGATGCTGTCCATCATGACAACCTTGTCCGGCGCTTCCCGCACCCTGTACCAGGGTTCCGAGGATGGCCTGCTGCCCAAGTTCCTCTCAGGTGTGAACGCTCACGGCGCGCCTGTCAACGCCATGCGCGCCAACCTGGTGGTCAACCTGGTGCTGTTGCTGCTGTCTGACTATGTGTTCCTGCTTGCTGCAGCCAACGTCAGCTACATTATCTTCAACTTCCTCAATCTGAACTCCGGCTGGATACACCGTATGGACAGGCCAGACTGGGAGCGCCCATACCGCGCGCCTATTTCCGGTTCTATCCAGCA
>JRYL01000353.1_pt1 | contig 34729 bp, 34 predicted proteins | sample 235391 | NCBI WGS metagenome assembly JRYL01 (sample SAMN03074223, study PRJNA261481) | activated sludge metagenome | biome: Wastewater Treatment Plant; feature: Wastewater; material: Activated sludge; isolation source: activated biomass of a wastewater treatment plant treating wastewater from... ...
AACGCCCCATCGCGGGCAAGCCCGCTCCTACAACCGGTGGTGCTTTATTTCGGCGCCATCCGGATCGCGCCATCCAGCCGGATCACCTCGCCGTTCAGCATGTCGTTCTCGATGATGTGCTTGACTAATTTCGCGTAATCGGCCGGCGTGCCCAGCCGCGAAGGGAAGGGCACCATCGCCGCCAGCGCGTCCTGCACTTCCTGCGGCATGCCCATCAGCATCGGCGTGCCGAAGATGCCGGGGGCGATCGTCATGTTGCGGATGCCGTTGCGGCTCAGGTCGCGCGCGATCGGCAGCGTCATGCCGACCACGCCGCCCTTGCTGGCGGCATACGCGGCCTGGCCGATCTGCCCGTCGTAGGCCGCCACGCTGGCGGTGCTGATCAGCACGCCGCGCTCGCCGGTGCTTTCCGGCTCGTTCCTGCACATGGCATCGGCCGCCAGGCGGATCATGTTGAAGGTGCCGACCAGGTTGACCATGATCGTCTTGGTGTACACGTCCAGCTTGTGCGCGCCGTGTTTGCCCACCGTCTTCTCGGCCGGCGCGATGCCGGCGCAGTTGACCAGGCCCATCAGCTTGCCCAGCGACGTGGCCTTGGCCACCACGGCCTGGCCATCGGCCTCGCTGCTGACGTCGCACTTCACGAAGCTGCCGCCGATGTCCTTGGCCACGGCCTCGCCCTTCTCAACCTGCATGTCGGCGATGACCACCTTGGCGCCTTCGGCCGCCAGCATGCGCGCCGTACCTTCGCCCAGGCCCGACGCGCCGCCGGTGACGATGAAAACCTTGTCCTTGATCTGCATGGATGTGCTCCTCTTGATGTCGTGAATTCGGGGGATGGCTGCAAGATTATCGGCGTGGGCGTCACACCCATTCGATGGGCTTGAGCATGGATGTTGAAGCGATTAAAATGATCGAATCGATCGATTGGATTGTTTGAGGCGATCATGCAGACCTTTTCCGCCAACGAAGCCAAAGTCAACTTCGGCGCCTTTCTCGACGCGGCGCAGCGCGAGCCCGTGCGCGTGACGCGGCGCGACCGCGTGGTGGGCGTGATGGTGTCCGCGCAGGATTACGAAGCCATGCGCGCCTTCTATGCCAACCGCCTGCAGCACACCCTGGCGGAAACCGGGGCACACGCCGCCGCGCAAGGCCTGACGGCCGAGGGACTGGGCGAACTGCTGGCCGACGAAAGCTGATGGCGGCCATGCCGTCGCCGGCGGCGCCGCCTGTAGGCAGCGTGCCTTCGCGCGTGGTGCTCGATACCAACGTCATCATCAGCGCCGCGCTGCTGTCGGGCTCGGGTCCCGCACGTCTGCTCCATCGGCTGCTGGTGTGCAGTCGCCTGGTGTTTTCAGACGCGACGTTCGCCGAACTGGAAACGAGGCTGTGGAAACCCAAGTTCGACCGCTACATCACGCTCGGTGCGCGGCGCCGGTTGCTGGCCGACCTGTCCGCCGTGGCCGACTGGGTCAAGCCTGAGGGCGCTGCGCGGTATAGCCGCGATGCGGACGACGACGTGTTCATCCACACGGCGACGGCAGGCGGCGCAGGGTGGCTCGTCAGCGGGGATCAGGACTTGCTGGTGCTGGGGCGGGTTGAAGCGGTGGAGATCATCACGCCGGCCCATGCGTTGGAGCGCTGCGCTGGCTGAGCATGGAGCACCTGGTCAGCTGCCCACACCCGCCACCGCAAAGCGCCCCAGCCCCATCTCCACCCAGCGCTCCTCGCGCCGCACGATGAACAGCGCCTCCAGCCGCATGCGCTGCGCCAACGCCATGCCCTCGGCCGGGCCGGCCACCAGCAGGGCGGTGGCCCAGGCGTCGGCGCTCATGCAATCTGTGGCCAGCACGGTGACGGAGGCGACGCCGTTGTTCACCGGCGCGGCGCGGCGCCCGTCCATGGTGTGCGACAGGCGTGCGTCGCCGATCTGCACCCAGCGCCGGTAGTCGCCCGAGGTGGCGACGGCCAGGTCGGCCAGTTCGATCACGCCACGCGCGGCACGCCGGCCGGGCTCGGGGCTTTCCACCGCCACGGCCCAGGGCTCGCCGCTGGCCTGCGTGCCGAGCGCGCGCAACTCGCCGTCGAGCGCGGCCAGCGCGTGCGCCACGCCGTGGGCTTGCAGCACGGCGGTCATCTGGTCGACGCCGTAGCCCTTGGCGATGCCGCACAGGTCGAACAGCGCGTCGGCGTGCTTGCGGGCACGCCCGGCGGCCAGATACAGTTCCAGCGACTGATGGGCGGGCGGTTGGCCCCATTGCCTGGCCACGCGGATGGCGGCGGCATCCGGGTCGTCGCGCTCGGCCCCAAAGCCCCAGGCGTTGACCAGCGCGCCCACGCCGGGGTCGAAGGCGCCGTCGGAAAGGCGCGCGATCTCGAGGGCGCGCGCCAGCACGGCCATGATCTCGGGCGGCAGGCTGACCCATTCGCCCGGCGTGGCGCGGTTCAGGCGCATCAGGTCGCTGTCGGGTTTCCAGGGCGACATCTGCTGGTCCACACGCTCGACGGCGGCGGCCAGCGCGTTGCGCAACGCGTTCTGGTCGAGTTGCGGATCGACGTCGCACAGCACCGACCAGCGCGTGGCCATGGTGGGGCCGTGCAGCTTGATGCGCTGGAGCACCGCCGCCGGCTCAGAAAGTGTCTTCGGCATAGCGCCCCCGTGCCTTGAGCTGCTGAACGCTCAAAGAGATGCTGCCCAGGATGCCGTCGAGCACCTGTGCCACGCCCTGGGCCATGGTGCGGCTGCCGCACACGCGCACGATGGCGCCATCGCCGATCAGCTGGCGCAGCCGGTCCGCATCGCGGCGCAGGGCGTCCTGCACGTAGCCGCCGCCCTCCGGCACGCGCGAGAAGGTGGTGCGCAGGCTGGCCAGGCGTTGCTCCTTCAGCCATTGCTCGATCTCGGTGCCGAAGAAGTAGTCCAGTTGCGGATCGCGCACGCCGTAGTACAGGTGCATGGGCACGCCGCGCGCGTTGTCGCGGATGAAGCCCGCCAGCGGCGCCACGCCAGTGCCGGCGCCGATCAGCATCACCGGGGCGCGGGTCGATTCGATGGCGAACGCCGGGTTGGGGCGGATGAAGGCCTGGATGCGCGCACCCGGTTGCAGGCCGTGCAGGTAGCCCGAGCACAGGCCGCCCGGCATCTTGCGCACGCAGATTTCGACGAAGCCGTCCTGCCAGCCGGATGCGAGCGAATAGAAGCGAGGGACCGCGGAGTCCGGTGGCAGCACGCCGATCAGATCGCCTGCCGCGAAGTGCCGCAGGCCACGGCCGCGCAGGCGATCCGTCCAGCTCTGCGGGGCCCAAGCGAAGCGCAGGATGGTGGCGGGCTGATCGTCGCCGCCGGCGAAGTCCTGGCGCGACAGCAGTTGCAGCTCGGTCGTCGCCGGCAGGCGCGGGCGGTAGTCGATAGCGAGCGGCTGGCCCAGCGCCTGCGCCACGGCTTCGCCCCAGCGCGCGAACTCCTGCGCCGACTGCTGGTGGATGCGCTCCATGGGCAGCAGCGTGGCCCAGCCCTTGGCGCGCAGCGCCTGGTCCACCGTCTGGCCGTAGGCGCAGAAGGCGTCGAAGGCACGGTCGCCGAAGGCCAGCACGGCCACGCGTGCGGCGGTGGCGGGCGTTTGCGCAATGCGCTCCAGCGCGCGGGCCGCGTGTGCAGGCGCCTGGCCGTCGCCGTAGGTGGCGGCCAGCACGAAGATTTGCTGCGCAGTGGCGCCGGCGCGGAAGTTTTCCAGCCCGCTGGTGTGCATCTTGTGGCCGGCGCCCACCAATGCGGTGTGCAGCGCCTCGGCAAAGCCCCAGGTGCTGCCGTTTTCGCTGGCGACGAAGATCAGCGTGTCGGCCTGCGGCAGCGCGCTGTTGTCGCCGATGCGGGGTACCAGGCGGCGCGCCTGCAGCCACAGCAGCAGGCCCGTGACCCAGAACAGCGGGATGCTTAAGGCCCCCAGGCCCAGCACCAGCGCCCAGGCCCAGGCGCTTTCGCCGGTGTGCAGCACCATGGCCCAGTCCTGCACGCGCTGGGCGGTGGTGGCGGGCTGCCAGGCCAGCGTTTGGCCCGAATAGCGGTCCACCCAGCCTTCGCCGCGGTCGGTGGTGATGCGCCAGGTGTCCTCGGGGTCGTCGGCGGCGGGGAAGTTGACCTTGCGCAGTTCGGCCACGCGCGTGTCCTGCAGCAACTGCAGCGGCGCGGCGGCGGCCGGCGTGGGGATGGTGGCAGGGGCGGTGGAAACGACGCTGGGCTCGACCGCGTGCTCCACGTCGATGAGCCCGAAAGTGACGGCGCTCATGAACAGCGCGGTGAAGGATGACAGGCCCAACACGGCCACCAGCACTTGCCCGGTGACCACGTGCAGGCGCTGCAGCCCCGTGCCGCGCGCCCGGCTGAACACCTTGCGCCAGCCACCCTGGCGGCGCTGCAGCAGCACCAGCCCGGAGATGGCCAGCAGCAGCATCGACAGCGCCACCGCGGCGGCGGTGATGCGACCGGTATCACCCAGCAGGAAGGAGCGGTGCAGGTTCCTGAACCAGCGCATGAGGGGCGAGGCCTGGTATTCGCCCAGCACCTGCCCGTTGTCCGGGTCGACGCGGCTGGCCACGGCCTGGCCGTTGTCGAAGCCGTAGACCACGATGTCGCCGGAAGGCAGGCGGCGGATTTCCTCCGCGCCCGGCACGGTGGCCGACACGCGCTCGACCAGGGTGGCCACCGGCAGATCGGCGGCGGCGGGCCTGGCCTGCCAGGCGGCGATCATTGGGTCGAGCGCCAGTACCGCGCCGGTGATGCCGATCACCAGCGCCAGCGCGCCGGCCATCAGGCCCAGCCAACGGTGAATCTGCCTCCAGGCCATGAGGTGCTTCCTTTCCTTTCCTTTCCTTTTCTATCGAGAGTTCCGTCATGCATGACACGCTGCCAGCCCTCACCCCCACCCTCTCCCAGAAGGAGAGGGAACACTCTTTGGCACGGTGCGCACTGTCGTGCTTTTGGAAAACGCCGATAGGCTTACTGAATCTGGTAGGTGAGCGACTGGATGTACTGCTTGCCGGCGTGCGCCTTGCCCGCGCCGGCCTTGGTCAGCGGCACGCGGATTTCGGACGGGCTGTCGCGCATGTCCTCGGCCGCGGCGTCGATGCGGAACTCGTAGCCGGCGTCGATCAGCGCGTCGGCCAGGTCGGCAGTGACTTTGAGCGTGCGGCCGGCGCCCACGCTGGCGCCGGTCACGCCCTGCAGGCGCTTGCTGTCGGCGGCGGACAGGCGGTTCCAGTCGGCCAGGTGCTTGTAGTACTTGGCCTTGCCGCCGGCCACCCACAGGGTGCGCACGTAGGCACCCTTGGCGTCGGTGACGTACACGGCCAGGTAGGCGCCGTCGCCGCCATAGTTCTTCAGCGGGATCGACATCGACACCGGGCGGGCCTGCGCCACGGCGGGCAGGGCCACCGCCAGGGCGGCGGCCAGGGTGGTCATGAGGGGTTTGCGCATGGTGGTTTCTCCGGTTCGGTTGGGGTTCATTCGATGCTGCCGCGCGAGCCGCCGGGGGGCAGCGGGCCGGCATCGGCGGGCGCGGCGTTGCGCGGCGTCTGATCGCCCCGGCGCTCGCGGTGGCGTTCGCGTTCGCGGTGGTCGTCGTCATCGCCACGCTGCCGCATCTTCACGACGGCCAGCGTGCGCGGGTCGATCTTGGCCTTGAAGGCGCGGCCCTGAGCATCGCGGCCGCGCAACTCGTAGCAGCCATCGTCGATCTTCAGGCGCTGCACCTGCCAGCCTTGTCGGGCCGCCATCTGCATCACGGCATCGCGCGACTGCCACTGATTGACGGGCGCGTCGCAGTCGTCATCGGCCAGGGCCGGCAGGGCGAGCAGGCTCAGCGACAGAACCAGCGGGCCGGTGGCGAAGGGGCGAAGGGGTCTCATGTCGGTGCTCTCCTTTTCAAGGCATCACAGCGCTTTCGCATGCTGTGAAGCCATTGTCAGAAGGCCGTCTGAACTGCGCCTGAAGCGGATGTGTCGCGCGGGTAAAGCGGCGCGTCAAAGCCGCCTGTGCTGATCCGGATCAAACCCTGGCGGGTACACCGTGTGGCGCGCCGGCGTGGGCGGGGGCGCCGACCCGGCCTCAGCGATCAACGGCGCTGTTCACACCCAGCAGACGCTGGAGCCGCGTGCTGCTGGTGGTGTACTGGAACGGCAGTTCCTTGCCGGGCGCAATCAGTGCCTGCGCCGCGTAGGCGGCCAGCGTGGCTTCGTGGAAGCCGCACAGGATCAGCTTGCGCTTGCCGGGGTAGGTGTTGATGTCGCCGATGGCGAAGATGCCGGGCTCGCTGGTCTGGAACTTCTCGGTGTCGACCACCAGTTGCTTGCGCTCCAGCGCCAGCTGCCAGTCGGCGATGGGGCCGAGCTTGGGGCTCATGCCGTGGAAGACGAGCAGCGCGTCCAGCGGCAGCGGCGACGTGCTGCCGTCCGGCCCCAGCACCTGGATGGCCGTCATGCGGCCGTCTTGCTGCGCGATGCCGTCGACCTGGCCGACGACGAAGCGCATGCGCCCGGCATCACACAGCTCGCGCATGCGCGCCACGCTGGCGGGCGCGGCCTGAAAGCCGTCGCGCCGGTGCAGCAGCACCACGCTTTCGGGAGCGTGCTCGCGCTGGGTGGCAAAGTGGATCGCCCAATCCAGCGCCGAATCGCCGCCGCCCGCGATCACCACGCGCTGGCCGGCAAAGTCGGCCGGCCGCGCCACGCGGTAGAAAAGTTGAGTACCTTCAAACGCCTCGATGCCCGGCACGCTGAGCCGGCGCGGCTGAAAGGCGCCCATGCCGGCAGCAATGAACACGGTCTTGGCCAGCAGGCGCAGGCCCTGCGCGGTCTCAAGCAGAAAGCGGCCATCGGCCTGCCGCTTGAAGCGGCTCACCTCGTGATTAAGATGAAAAGTGGGCTGAAACGGCGCGATCTGCTGCATCAGCGCATCGACCAGCTCCTGCCCGCTGCACACCGGGATGCCGGGGATGTCGTAGATCGGCTTGTCGGGGTACAGCTCGCCCGGCTGCCCGCCGGGCTGGGGCAAGGCGTCGATGACGTGGGCGCTGATCTCCAGCAGGCCCAGCTCGAACACCGCAAACAGGCCCACCGGGCCGGCGCCGATGATGACGGCATCGGCTTCGACGGGCGGGGCGGTGGTGGGCATCGGTTGCTACAAAAACAAAAGCGGCTTGCGCAAGTGGGGCCTGCGCAGAACCGCCTTTTATTTCAATGGCGGCGCTTCAGCGCTTCAGATACGGCAGCTTGTCGGTGCGCTGGGCCCATGCCTCGTGGTCGGGCAACGGATCCTTGCGCTTGGTCAGCGTCTTGTAGTTGGGCGAGCGCGCCAGCTGCGCGTTGATTTCGGTCATGTGCAGCTGGTCCTTCGGCAAATCCTCTTCGGCGAAGATGGCGTTGACCGGGCACTCGGGGATGCAGACGGCGCAGTCGATGCACTCATCGGGGTCGATGGTGAGGAAGTTCGGGCCTTCCAGAAAGCAATCGACGGGGCAGACATCCACGCAATCGGTGTATTTGCAGTTGATGCAGGCTTCGGTGACGACGTGGGTCATGTTCTTCTCGGTGCGCTCTAGGGGTGTGCGAGCCGTTGGGGGACTGCCGCGTGGAACGACGGGTGGCCCGGCAAACGCTCATGGAAAACGACTAATTTTAGCCGCCCGCGGCCATGCGGCGCCGGTAGCCGCATTGTCAGGAAGGGCTTGGGCCGCGCGCTCATCCGGCGGGCGCAGCGGCCTTGGCGGCGGGCGCGGCGGGCGGCGCATGACGCCGTCCTCGGGCGGCTCGAAGGCCAGCACCAGGCCCAGCGTGATGGTCAGCGCCATGTTGATCCACAGGATCTGCGCCGGCGTCAGCGGCAGCGTCAGCCCCAGCAGCAGCGCCAGCGCCACGGCCAGCACCTCGCCGCCGTTGGTGGGCAGCGTCCAGGCGATGACCTTGCGGATGTTGTCGTACACCACGCGGCCTTCGTGCACGGCGGCGACGATGGAGGCGAAGTTGTCGTCCGCCAGCACCACCTGCGAGGCCTCCTTGGCCGCCTCGGTGCCCTTCTGCCCCATGGCGATGCCCACGTCGGCCTGCTTGAGCGAGGGCGCGTCGTTCACGCCGTCGCCCGTCATGGCCACCACCGCGCCCTGGCTTTGCAGCGCGCGCACCACGCGCAGCTTGTGCTCGGGGCTGGTGCGGGCGAACACGTCGGTGCGCGCGGCCAGGCCCAGCTGGGCGGCAATGGCGGCGGCGGTGGCGGTGTGGTCGCCGGTGATCATCTGCAGGCGGATGCCGGCGCTCTGGCAGTCGGCCACGGCGGCGATGGCCTCGAGCCGCGGCGGGTCGATGAAGCCGATCAGGCCGGCGAAGCTCAGGCCTTGCAGCTCGGCCGCGCCGAGCCGCGCCGGTCGTGCGGGCAGGCGCGCGAAGGCAAAGCCCAGCACGCGCTCGCCCTCGGCGGCGATGTCGTCCACGCGCGCCGCCCACACGGCCTCGTCGACCGGCAGCCGCGCCGTGCCGTCGGTGCCCTGGGCGCTGGTGCACATGGCCAGCACCTGCTCGGGCGCGCCCTTGACGGCGATCAGCGCGCCGCCATCGGGCGTGTCGTGCAGCGTGGCCATGTAGCGGTGCGCGGCGTCGAAGGGCACCAGGTCGCGGTGCGGGTGGGCGTCGTGCTCGGTCTGCGCGTTCAGGCCCGCCTTGTAGGCCAGCGCCAGCAGTGCGCCTTCCATCGGGTCGCCGGTCACGTGCCACTGGTCGTCACTCTCGTGCAGCTCGGCGTCGTTGCACAGCAGGCCGATCAGCGCCAGCTGGCGCAGGTCGGCGCCGGGCTTGCTGTCATCGGGCTGGCGCACCGTGCCCATGGGCGCGTAGCCGGCGCCGCTGGCCTGGGCGCGGCTGTCGGCGCTGACCAGGGTGCGGCAGGTCATCTCGTTGCGCGTCAGCGTGCCTGTCTTGTCGGAGCAGATCACGCTGGTGGCGCCCAGCGTCTCCACCGCCGGCAGCTGGCGCACGATGGCCTGGCGCGCCGCCATGCGCTGCACGCCGATGGCCAGGGTGATGGTGATGACCGCCGGCAGCCCCTCGGGCACGAAGCCCACGGCCAGCGCCACCACGGTCATCAGCGCGTCCAACCAGTCGTAGCCGCGCACCATGACGGCGAACACGAACAGCGCCGCCGCCACCGCCAGCGCCACCACGGTGATCTGGCGGCCGAAGCGGTTGATCTGCGCCAGCAGCGGCGTGGTCAGCGGCGCGATGGCGCCCAGCATCTGGCTGATCTTGCCGATCTCGGTGTGCGTGCCGGTGGCGGTGACCACGCCGCGCGCCGCGCCCGCGGCCACCAGCGTGCCGGACCAGGCCATGCCGGCGCGGTCGCCCAGCGGCGCGTCGGCGGCGACGGCGGCGGTGGACTTTTCGGCCACCACCGATTCACCGGTGAGCAGCGCCTCGTCGATGCGCAGCGCGTGCGCCGTCAGCAGGCGCAGATCGGCCGGCACAACACGTGGTGATCAAGCGGTCGCAGACCGTGCTGTGGGAGCGGGCTGGCCCGCGATCAAGCGCTGATGGCGACGAGGCGTCTCATCGCGGGCCAGCCCGCGCCCACACCACGGATGCGGTCCGCGCCGCCACTGAGACTGCTTGACAATCAATCAAAAACAATAGCTGGTGGCGCCCGCTGCAAGGAATTTTCAGTGTGAAAACAATCTGAAATCCTTGTATATCAGGCGCAAGCAGCTATCGTTCTTGATGATTCGGTGACGCGAAGGATTGCAACGCTGTCATCGCGGCCCATGCCGCGCGGCCCCGCAGGCCGGTGGCCCTCAGCGCACCAGCACCGCGCCGGCCGTGCGGTGGCTGGCGGTGTCGACCAGGATCAACGCGCCCAGCACGCGGCTGTGCGCGAACGGCGTGGCGGGAATCGGCTCCTGCAGCAGCAGATCGACGTGGCCGATGGCGTTGGGCTCCAGTTGCGTGGCGTCTTCGCGCGCCAGCGTGTGGATGTTCAGCCGCTCGGCAATGCGCTGCACCTTGGCCTTGACCCAGCGGTGGCCGTGCAGCGCCCAGTACACGCGGCCGGGCAGCAGCGGCTCGTCGTCCAGCCAGGCGATGGTGGTGCGCAGCTCGCGCGTGGTGGGCCAGGCGGCTTGCGGGGTGCTGTCCTCGAAGTCGTCGGCGGCGACCACAGCAGCCGGCGTCGGCGCGGCGACGATCCAGTCGCCGCGCGACACGTCCAGCTCGCGGTCCAGCACGATGCCGGCGCTGTGACCGGCGGCGATGGCCTTGGGCGCGCGGGCGTGGTCGAACACCTGCGCCACCACGGCCGTCTGCCCGCCCGGCAGCAGTTGCACCGGCGTGCCGGGCGCGACGCTGCCCGTGGCCACGCGGCCCCAGAAGATGCGGCGGCCCTGCGTGGTGTCGGACGAGGCAGAGAACTTCTCGACCCATTGCACCGGGAAGGCCAGCGGCAACTCGGTCTCGCGCGGCGTGACGGGCAACCTTTGCAGAATCTCCAGCAGCGTGGGGCCGACGTAGCCGCACCAGCCGGGGTTCTGGTGGCCGGTGTCCACCACGTTCCAGCCCTTCAGCGCCGAGATCGGCACGATGGCGGCGGGCGTGATGCCCGCGCTGGCGGCAAAGGCCTGCAGCGCGCCGCGGATGTGCTGGTAGGCCAGCGCGGCATCGGCCACGGCGTCGAGCTTGTTGATGGCGAACACGACGGAGGGCACGCGCAGCAGGTTCAGCAGCAGCGAATGGCGCCGCGTCTGCGGCAGCAGGGCGAGGTCGGCGCGCTGCCAGTCCAGCTTGGTGGCGTCGACCAGCACCACCGCCGCGTCGGCACTGCTGGCGGCGGTGACCATGTTGCGCGTGTATTGCTCGTGGCCCGGCGCGTCGCCGATGATGAACTTGCGCGATTCGGTGGCGAAGTAGCGGTAGGCCACGTCGATGGTGATGCCCTGCTCGCGCTCGGCCTGCAGGCCGTCGGTGAGCTGGGCCAGATCCGCCTCGCCACCGCGCGTGACGCCGGCCAGGTGGTCCTGCAGCACGGCCTTGGTGTCGACCAGCAGGCGGCCGATCAACGTGCTCTTGCCGTCGTCGACCGAGCCGCAGGTGATGAAGCGCAGCGCGGTTTCAGTGTCTGTTTGGCTTGGAGCGCTTGCGGGGGAAGCCGGAGCAGCTATGGAATCAGTTGTTGTCATGAAAGGCTTTCTTGTATGCAGAGGACGCAGAGGTTTCGCAGAGGACGCAAAAAAGAAAACCCTTTGAATCGGTTTTTTCTGCGTCCTCTGCGTGATCTTTGCGTCCTCTGCGTCCGGCTGTTGGTGATTCAGAAATACCCGTCGCGCTTGCGCTTTTCCATCGACGCGTCACTGGTCTTGTCGTCCATGCGCGTGGCGCCGCGTTCGCTCACGTCGGCAGCCAGGGTTTCGATGACGATCTGGCCCGGCGTGGCGGCGGGGCTTTCCACCGGGCAGGTGCAGGTGATGTCGCCCACGGTGCGAAAGCGCACGGTGCGGGTTTCGACGTGTTCGCCGTCCTTGGGCGGCGTGAGCGGCGTCACCGGCACCAGCAGTCCGCGTCGCTCGACCACCTCGCGGCGGTGCGCGTAGTAGATCGAGGGCAGGGCGATGCGCTCGCGCTCGATGTATTGCCACACGTCCAGCTCGGTCCAGTTGCTGATGGGGAACACGCGGAAGTGCTCGCCCGGCGCCAGGCGCGTGTTGAACAGCGTCCACAGCTCGGGCCGCTGGGCCTTGGGCTGCCACTGGCCGAAGCTGTCGCGGTGGCTGAAGATGCGCTCCTTGGCGCGCGCCTTCTCCTCGTCGCGCCGCGCGCCGCCGATCAGGGCGTCGAAGCGGAATTCGTCGATGGCCTCCAGCAACGTGACCGACTGGTGCGCGTTGCGCGATTCGCCCGGATGCGCCAGGCGCACCGTGCCGCGCGCCATGCTGTCCTCGACGCTGCGCACGATCAGCTCGGCTTTCAATTCCGCAGCACGTTGGTCGCGGAAATCGGTGACTTCCGGGAAGTTGTGGCCGGTGTCGATCATCAGCAGCGGGTAGGGAATCCGTCCCACGCCAAAGGCCTTTTCGGCGCACTTCAGCAGCACCAGCGAATCCTTGCCGCCCGAGAACAGCAGGGCGGGGCGCTCGAAGGCGGCGGCGACTTCGCGCAGGATGAAGATGGTTTCTTCCTCCAGCGCGTCGAGGTGGGTGTTGGACAGGTGGTGCGACGCGGCGGCTTGCAGCAGATCGGGGTGGGTGCGGGCGTTCATGCCTCGGCTCCTTGTGCGCGGCTTTCTGACTCCCTCGCCCCTTTGGGCAGAGGGCGGGGGTGAGGGGCTGCCTGGCTGGGGGCGCTGTCTGGCCCCCACCCCAACCCTCCCCCAGCGGGGGAGGGAGCACCCTCACCCTGGCCCTCTCCCGCGAGCGGGAGAGGGGACAAGAGGGTGGGCGGGGCACCCGGTGCAACGGTTTCTGCGACAGCGGCTTCACGGCCGTTGGCTCCCTCTCCCGCAGGCGGGAGAGGGCGGGGCGCCGCATCATCGCGCACATGCAAGCCGCACTCCTTGGCCTGTTCGTCCTCCCACCACCAGCGCCCGGCCCGGAAATCCTCGCCCAGGGTGACGGCGCGGGTGCAGGGGGCGCAGCCGATGCTGGGGTAGAACTGGTCGTGCAGCGGGTTGTAGGCGACCTGCCGGCTGGCGATGTAGTGCCAGATGTCGCCCCAGCTCCAGTCGGCCAGCGGGTTGTACTTGAGCAGGCCCTTGCTCTCGAGTTCAGCGCGGTCGACCAGCGGCACGTCGGCGCGCGCGCCCGATTGCTCGCGGCGCAGGCCGGTCACCCAGGCCTTCTTGCCGGCCAGTGCGCGGGCCAGCGGCGCCATCTTGCGGATGCCGCAGCAGGCCTTGCGCAATTCGATGCTGCGGTACATGGCGTCGGCGCCCTCGCGCTGCACGAACTGCACCACCTGTTCATTCGATGGCTGGTACACGGTGAGCGGCGCGTGCGGGCGCGTGGCCTGCTGCGCCTTCAGCTGCTCGAGCAGCGCCAGCGTTTCGGCGTGCAGCGCACCGGTGTCGAGCACGAAGATTTCGATCGGCAGCGCGTGGGCGTTGATCAGGTGCGTGATGACCATGTCCTCGGCGCCCAGGCTGCTGGCCTGGGTAACGGGGCCGGTGGCCGCGGCCTTGAGCAGCGTGACCACGGTTTCGCGCAGCTTGGCGTCGAAGTTGGCCGACGGCTGCGCGTACAGCGCGATGGCCGAAGCCGCGGCGGCGCCGGGCAGGGGCGTGAAGGCGTTCATGCGGCCTCCGGCGCGGCATCGCGCGCGAACAGCGGGCGCGGCTGCAATGCATCGCCCTGGTAGAAGGCGCTGTAGCGCGCGAACTGGCGCTCGGCCGCCGCCGCGTCGACGCCGGGTGCGAGCACGGCGCTGGTGAAGCCGCTGCGGTGCATCTGCACCAGCTGGTCGATCAGCACATCGCCGGTGGCGCGGATGTCGCCGGCAAAGCCGAAGCGGCGGCGCAGCAGCACGGCCTGGCTGAAAGCGCGGCCGTCGGTGAACTTGGGGAAGTCGAGTTCGATGCGCTCGACGCCCTCGAACGCGCCTTCCGCGGCCAGCGCGGCCAGGTCGGCGTCATTCGCTAATTTCAAGGCATTTTGGCCGTCAGCGCCCGTCTGATATGCGCCGGAAGCTATTATTTTCATAGTTGTTCTCTGTCAGGCGGTGGCTTCTTCATGCTGGTGCGCGGCGCGGTGTTCGCCATGCCGCGCGCCGTTGGCGGCCTGCTTGAACGGCTCGTGGCCGACGCGGCGCAGCGTGTCGATGAAGCGCTCGGCGGCGCTGCTGCGCAGCTCGCGGTAGATGTCCAGAATCGCCTCGACCACGCCCGGAACTTCGGCAGCCGAAAACGACGGCCCGACCACCTTGCCCGGCGTGGCCGGCCCCGACAGCGCCGAGCCGTCGCTGCCACCCAGCGTGACCTGGTACCACTCCTTGCCGTCCTTGTCGACGCCCAGGATGCCGATGTGCCCGCTGTGGTGGTGCCCGCAGCTGTTGATGCAGCCGCTGATGTGCAGGTCGATCGGCCCCAGGTCGGTCACCTCGTCGATGTCCTGGTACAGCTCGGTCAGCGCGGCGGCGATGGGGATGGCGCGCGCGTTGGCCAGCGAGCAGAAGTCGCCGCCGGGGCAGGCGATCAGGTCCGTCAGCAGGCCGATGTTGGGCTGCACCAGGCCGAGCGCCTTGGCGGCTTCGTACAGCGCGGGCAGGTCGCCCGAATGCACCCAGGGAAGCAGCAGGTTCTGCTCGCGCGTCAGGCGCGCCTCGCCGGCGCTGAAGCAGTCGGCCAGCTCGGCCAGCGCATCGAGCGTGTCGGCGTCGGCATCGCCGGGCGCCCAGCCGGGGCGCTTGAACGACAGCGTGACCACCGACAGCCCGGCGATGCGGTGCGTGCGCACGTTCTGCGTCAGCCAGCGCTGGAAGGGCCTGGCGGTGATGCTGACCTCGGACGGCAGGTTGGCACGGCGCAACTCGGGTTGCACGAAGCTGGCCTGCACGCGCGCCAGCTCGGCGGGCGTGATGGTGTGCGGCGCGCCGTCCTGCTCCACGATGGCGCGGTATTCAGCCTCCACGGCGTCGATGAAGCGCTGGCCTTCGGCCTTGACGAGGATCTTGATTCGCGCCTTCCACTTGTTGTCGCGCCGGCCATAGCGGTTGTAGACGCGCACGATGGCTTCGACGTAGTTCAGCAGCTGGTCCCACGGCAGAAACTCGCGCACCACCGGGCCGATGATGGGCGTGCGCCCCATGCCGCCGCCGACCTGGATGGTGAAGCCGACCTCGCCCGCGTCGTTGGTCAGCGCCTGCAGGCCGATGTCGTACCAGCCGGTGGCGGCGCGGTCTTCGGCGGCGCCGTTGAAGGCGATCTTGAACTTGCGCGGCAGAAAGGCGAACTCGGGGTGCAGCGTGCTCCACTGGCGCAGGATTTCGGCGAAGGGGCGCGTGTCGACGATCTCGTCGGGCGCGATGCCGGCCAGCGCCTCGCAGGTGATGTTGCGGATGGCGTTGCCGCTGGTCTGGATGCCGTGCATCTGCACGCTGGCCAGCAGGTCCATCACGTCGGCGGCGCGGTCCAGCGGAATCCAGTTGAACTGCACGTTGGTGCGCGTGGTGAAGTGGCCGTAGCCGTAGCGCAGCGGCGGCGCGGCGAGCGTCAGGCCGGGTTGCGAGGCCTGCAGTGCGTCCTGCGTCTGCTGCGCGTGGGCCAGCAGGTCGGCGTCGGGCCGGTCGTACTCGCGCGCGATGCGGGCCAGCATGCGCAACTGCGTGCTGCTGATCTCGCCATAGGGCACGGCGATGCGGGCCATGGGCGCGTAGCGCTGGATGTACCAGCCGTTCTGCAGGCGCAGCGGCAGCAATTGCTCGTCGGTGAGTTCGCCGCGCTGCCAGCGCTCCAACTGGTCGCGGAACTGCTGGGCGCGCAGGGTGACGAACTGGCGGTCGAAATCGGTGTATTGGTACATCGTGGCGGTGCCTTGAATCAGCGCGCAATGTACCGACGGCTTATGCCAAAACAAACCAATACTTAGTTGTTGATATATGCCGGATTGGCATAAGCAAGCGCGCGCCCTGGGCTGACGCGCTTGTCAGGCGCTGGCCCACAGGGCGTGGGCGGGGCGCGGCCTAAGGTGGCAGGGCTTTTTCGCAACCCAGGCCCGAGCCGGGCCGCATTCACCCAGGAGCCATCCCATGAGCGTCGCCAAAGTCATTGAAATTTCGTCCTCCAGCACCAAGAGCTTCGAGGACGCCATCCTCACCGGCGTCAGCCGCGCCGCCGACACCATCGACCAGGTCAAGGGCGCCTGGATCAAGGAGCAGAAGGTCGTCATTTCGGGCGGCAAGATCACCGAATACCGCGTGAACATGAACGTGACCTTCGTGGTCGGCGCGGTGGACAAGTAAGCCCGCCGCTGCTTCCCGCCGTGCACCATCGTCATTCCGGCGCAAGCCGGGATCCATGTTTGCCCGCCCACGCCGTCTGGATTCCGGCTTGCGCCGGAATGACGAAATTCATGTCGCAGTCGATCTGAGAAGGGAACAAGCGGCGCGAACGCGCACGCTGCAGCCGGCCACAGGGCCGGCTTATTCGTCGGCGCTGTCGGCGCAGCCGAAGATCATGGCGGAGCAAGGGGGGACCTTCGGAATTTTTTCAAGGCCGAATAAAGGCTCCAGCGCCCTGTCAGCGGGCGCCAGAAGCTCCTATATTCATACTGCCATTCGTCGCCAAATGGCTATCGCCTGATTGACCTGCGCAGGCGGCATGCAAGGCCGCGTGGGGCCTTGCCAGGACGGCGCAGCGCGCTACCGTTGCGAGAGCAGATCAGCCAGCGCCCGCGCCACCACCTTGGTGGCGCGGCGCAGGTCGTCGAGGTTCAGGCGCTCGTCGGCCCGCTTGGCGTGGCTCTCCAGCACGGTGCGCGGGCCGGCGCCGTAGATCACGCCGGGGATGCCGCGCGCCACGTACAGGCGCACGTCGGTGTACAGCGGCGTGCCCACGGCGGGCGGCTTCTCGCCGAACACCGCCTCACCGTGCTTCTGAATCGCCTCGACCAGCGGCGCGTTGCCGGGCAGCGGCGTCATGGCATTGGCCAGCAGCAGGCGCCGCACCTGGACGCGGATGTCGCCGCGGCCGCGCGGCGGCGCGTAGCTGGCGGCGGCGCGGGCGATGGTGTCGCGGATCGACTGCTCGACCTGCGCCGCGTCTTCTTCGGGGATCATGCGGCGGTCCAGCTTGAACACCACCTTGCCCGGCACCACGTTGGTGTTGGTGCCGCCCTCGATGCGCCCGATGTTGAGGTAGGGGTGGGTGATGCCGGCGACCTTCGAGGCCACTTTCTTGTAATCGGCATTCAGCGCATACAGCGCGTTCATGAGGTGCACCGCGCCCTGCAGCGCGTCGCAGCCCGAATCGGGAATCGCGGCGTGGCTCATCTCGCCTTCCACCGTCACCTCCAGCTGCAGGCAGCCGTTGTGCGCCACCACCACCTCGTGGCTGAAGCCGGCGGCGACCATCAGGTCGGGCTTTGTCAAACCCTGCGCCAGCAGCCAGCCGGGGCCCAGTTCGCCGCCGAACTCCTCGTCGTAGGTGAAATGCAGTTCCACGGCGCCGCGCGTGGGTTTCGCCACCGCCTCCAGCGCGCGCACGGCGAAGCTGAAGGTGGCGAAGTCGCTCTTGCTGACGGCGGTGGCGCGGCCGAACATCTGGCCGTCCACGATCTCGCCGCCATACGGGTCGTGCGTCCAGCCCTCGCCGGCGGGCACCACGTCGCCGTGCGCGTTCAGCGCGATGGTGCGGCCGCCATCGCCGTAGCGGCGGCGCACGATCAGGTTGGTGATGCTCTGCATGCCGCAGGCCTGCACCTCGGCGGCGGGCACGGCGTGCCGCTCGGCGTCGAAGCCGAAGGCCTGCAGCAGCTCGGCTGTCTTCTCGGCGTGCGGCGCGTTGTCGCCCGGCGGCGTGTCGGTGGGCACGCGCACCAGTTGCTGCAGAAAGGCGACCTGTTCGTCGAAGTGCTGGTCGATCCAGGCGTCGAGGGCGGTGTAGGGGGGCTGGTTCATGACTTTTGGGTTTTGGGTAGGCTGCAGTAGTACGCAGAGGACGCAGAGGTTTCGCAGAGGACGCAAAAGAACAGCCGAAAAAAATGGCTTCTTCTGCGCCTTCTGCGAAACCTCTGCGTCCTCTGCGTATGGGTGTTGGGGCGGCTCAAACCCCGGCCAACTCGGCCGCCAGGTCATCCAGCAGCCGCTGCATGGCGCGCACGGCCAGTTCCATGTCGTCGGCGGTGGTCGATTCGAGCGGGTTGTGGCTGATGCCGCCGTTCTCGCCGCGCACGAACAGCATGGCCTGCGGCATGATCCGGTGCAGCATCATGGCGTCGTGCCCCGCGCCGCTGGGCAGGCGGAACACGGGCAGGCCGAGCGATGCCACCGCGCGCTCCCAGCGCTGCTGCCAAGCCGGGTGGCTGGGCGCGGCGTCGGCGCGCATGGTTTCCTCCAGCGTGTGGGCCACGCCGCGGCGTTCGGCGATCTGTTGCAGGCGCGCAAGCACGTCGGCCACCAGCGCGTCGCGCTGCGCATCGGTGGGCGCGCGCAGGTCCAGGCTGAAGGCGCAGCGGCCGGGCACCACGTTGATCGAGCCGCCCAGCACCTGCAGCAGGCCCATGGTGGCGACGGAATCGGCGTCCTGCGCGGCGCGCTGTTCCATGTACAGCGCCAGTTCGGCCGCAGCGCAGGCCGCATCACGGCGCTGGGCCATGGGCGTGGTGCCGGCGTGGCTGGCCTGGCCGACGAACTCGCCCACGAAGCGCAGGCTGCCATTGATGGAGGTGACCACGCCCAGCGGCAGGTTCAGCGCGTTCAGCACCGGGCCTTGCTCGATGTGGACTTCGATGAAACCGAGGTAGTCCGCCGCATCGCGCTTGAGATTGGGGATGTCGTCGATATTCAGACCCGCCTGTTGCATGGCCTGGCGCATGGTGATGCCATCCGCATCCTGCTGGTCGAGCCAGGTTGCGTCGAACGCGCCGATCAGCGCGCCCGAGGCCAGGAAGGCGGCCTTGAAGCGCTGGCCTTCCTCTTCGGCGAAGGCCACCACCTCGATGCCGAACGGCAGGCGCCGCCCTGCACCGTGCAGCGCCTGCACGCAGGCAATGGGCACGAAGATGCCCTGCCGCCCGTCGTACTTGCCGCCATTGCGCACGGTGTCGTAGTGGCTGCCGGTGAGCAGGGTCTTGGCGTTCTTCGCCGACGGGTCGGCGTGATAGCGGCCGACCACGTTGCCCACGGCGTCGGTGTGCACGGCGTCGAAGCCCGCGGCGCGCATCACCTCGCTGATCTGCGCGGCGCAGGCGCGGTGCGCGTCGGTCAGGTAGGTCACGGTGAGCTGGCCGTGCTCGGCAAAGCCCGGGTCGCTGTGCCGGGCCAGCGCCTCGTGCCAGTCCCAGACCTGGTTGCCCAGCACCGGCTCGGCGCCGAACCTGTCGGCCAGGCGAATCTCGGCGATGCGGTGGATATGGCGCAGCGCCTCGGCGCGTTCGACCTCGGGGTGGTTGCCCAGGCGCCGCGCGAAGGTGTCGATGATCTGCGCCTTGGTCAAACCCGTGCCGCGCGGCCCGCGCACGGCCAGGATGAAGGGAAAGCCGAAGCGCGCGTTGTAGTCGGCGTTCAGCTGCTGGATGCGCGCGAACTCCTCGGGCGTGCAGTCGGTGAGGCCGGCCTGGCCTTGCTCGTGGGTCGATTCGGCCGTGAGCGTCTGCGCGACCATGGCCTTGCCCGCCAGCTCGGGGTGGGCGCGGATCAGCGCGAGTTGCTGCTCGGCCGTGCCGCGCGCCAGCGCCTGCGCCATCGCGTGCTTCAGGTGCGCAAGAGATTGAAAGGGCCGTTCCTTCAAGGCTTCGGCCGCGATCCAAGGCGTGTGCTCGTACAGGCCGTCGAGCATGCGCGCCGCTTCTTCGGGCGAGGCGGCATTGAGTTGGTCGAGGGTGATGGGCATGCTCATTCCTGATGCGGATGTTCGGCGATCCAGTGCCGCGCGATGTCGATGCGGCGGCACACCCACACGTCGGGATGTCGCGCCACGTGTTCCATGAAGCGCTGCAGCGCCGTGATGCGCCCCGGCCGACCAAGCAGGCGGCAGTGCATGCCGATGCTCATCATCTTCGGGCGATTCAGCCCGCTCGGGTCGCCTTCGGCGTAAAGCACGTCAAAGCTGTCCTTCATGTATTGGAAGAAGGGCTCGGCGTGGCTGTAGCCCTGCGGCAGCGCAAAGCGCATGTCGTTGCAGTCGAGCGTGTAGGGCACGACGAGATGCGGCACAACGGCGCCATCAGTGCGGCGCACCTTCATCCAGAACGGCAGGTCGTCGCCGTAGTAGTCGCTGTCGTAGAGCAGCCTGCTGTCGTCCACCACCAGCCGGCGCGTGTTGGGGCTGTCGCGGCCGGTGTACCAGCCCAGCGGGCGCTCGCCGCTCAGCTGCTCGATGATGTCCAGCGCCTCGACCATGTGGGCGCGCTCGGTGGCTTCATCGACGCTCTGGTAGTGAATCCACTTCAAGCCATGGCAGGCAATCTCGTCGCCGCGCTGCTGGAACACCCCCACCATCTCGGGGTAGCGGGCGAGGGCGCTGGCCACGCCGAACACCGTCAGCGGCCAGCCGCGCGCGTCGAACTCGCGCAGGATGCGCCACACGCCGGCGCGCGAGCCGTATTCGTAAATGCCCTCCATCGACAGGTGGCGATCGGGATAGGCGGCGGGGTTGAACATCTCCGACAGGAACTGCTCGCTCGCCGCGTCGCCATGCAGCACGCAGTTCTCGCCACCTTCCTCGTAGTTCAGCACGAACTGCACGGCGATGCGCGCGCCACCCGGCCAGCGCGCGTGCGGCACGTCGCGGCCGTAGCCGCGCAGGTCGCGCGGGTAGGGTGCGGTGCTGTCGTAGATCGAGGGTTTCATGCTATTTTTGGAGGAGCTGCTTGCACTTGACAGACGGGCGCTGAAGCCGGTTTTTATTGGTAACCTTCATGGCGTGCCTTGAACAGCTCGCCCGCATGGGCGACCCCATGATAGGTGCATCCACGCCGAATCCCTACACTGCGGCCATCGTGGATTTCAGGAGCCGACGATGGGCCTCAGCACACATGTTCTCGACACCATGCACGGCACGCCCGCCGCGGCGATGCAGGTGGCGCTGTACGCCACGCACGGCGATGCGGCCACGCTGCTCAAGCGCGTCACCCTGAACGCCGACGGCCGCAACCCCGATGGCCCGCTGCTGGACGACGCCAGCCTGAAGGCCGGCACCTACCGCCTCGCCTTCGAGGTGGCAGCGTACTTCCGCGCCCGGGGCGTGCAGTTGCCCGAGCCGCCGTTCCTGAACGAGGTGCACCTCGACTTCGGCATCGCGCACGGAGGCCAGCACTACCACGTGCCGCTGCTGGTCAGCCCGTGGAGCTATTCGACCTACCGCGGGTCGTAGGCAGGCCGCGGCTTCAACCTATTGATCATTCCGTAATACATGACACGCTGCCGGCCCTCACCCCAGCCCTCTCCCAGAGGGAGAGGGGGCTTTCTTTGGCGCGGCACGCGTTGTCATGCTTTTAGAAAACGTCAATGGGTTCAATCCTGGCCCTCGGTCAGCGTGTCGAGCTGCCACTTGCCGCTCTTGTGCCACAGCCAGGTGTCGGTGTAGGTCAGACCGCCGATCAGCTTGGGCGGCGGAAACGGATCGGCCGCGCGCACCAGGCGCTCGATGGCGCGCATCACCTCCGGCACATGGTTCGGCGCGCGCATCCAGTTGATGGTGCCCACCCGCCCCTGCCCGTCGATCTGCACCTGCAGCACGCCCACGGCGTACAGCAGCGGCGGCATGCGGCCTTTGTAGATGCTGCCCAGGTTCAGGCTGTAGAGGTGGCGCGCGGCATCCTGGCGGTAGGCGCGCGCCGTGGCGGCGTCCGAAGCGTCGGGCACCGGCACCGGCCGTGCCGACGCCTGGCCGGCGGCCGGGCGCACGCGGCGGCGCGGCTTGACGGGGCTGGGCCTGGCCTTGCCTGCGGCTGGCTTGGCAGCGGCGGGGCGTTGGTTGCCCGTGGCCTGTGCGCTGGCCGGGCCGCAGGCCAGCGCGCCCGCGCACAGCAGCAGTGCCGCCATGCCGTGCCACGTGCTCGGCCGCAGGCCGGCGCCTGATCGATTGGTGCTGTGCATCGACATCCTCTGGGCCCGGGTGCCGGCGCCGTGGGCATACTGTCAGCGGCGCCTTCGCCCTTGTCAATCGGAAAACCGCTGTCGCCGTGCGCGAGCTTCACACCCTGCTGCAACGCCTGCCCGCCGCACCCGCCGTGCTGGTGACGGTGGCGCGCGCCGCGGGCTCGGTGCCGCGCGAGGTGGGGGCGTGGATGGCCGTGTTCGGCGACGCCATCGTCGGCACCATTGGCGGCGGCCAGCTCGAGCACCAGGCGATCGCGCGGGCGCGCGCGCTGCTGCAGGGGCAGGGTGATGGCGACGGTGCTCTGCACCGCTACCCGCTGGGCCCCAGCCTGGGCCAGTGCTGCGGCGGGGTGGTGCACCTGCGCTTCGAGCGGCTGGATGCTTCGAAAACAGAAGCTGTCCGCGCCCGTTTGGCAACGCCTGCACGCCCTTTGTCCCTGTTCGGCGGCGGCCACGTGGGGCGCGCCATCGTGCAACTGGTGGGCGATCTGCCGTTCGATCTGCATTGGATCGACAGCCGCGACGAGGTGTTTCCGCCCGAGCTGCCGCCCAACGTGCGCTGCGAGCATTCCGACCCGGTGCAACGCGCCGTGGCCGACCTGGCGCCGGGCAGCCAGGTGCTGGTGATGAGCTTCAGCCACGCGGAAGACCTGGAGATCGTGGCCGCCTGCCTGCGGCGCCAGCGCGAGCGGGGCGACTTGCCCTTCATCGGCCTGATCGGCAGCCGCAGCAAGTGGGCGAGCTTTGGGCACCGGCTGCAGGCGCGCGGCTTTTCGGCGGCCGAGCTGGAGCGCGTGACCTGCCCCATCGGCCTGCCCGGCATCCGCGGCAAGCAGCCCGCCGTGGTGGCGCTGGCGGTGGTGGCGCAGCTGCTGCAAGCAGGCGTTGGCGACGGCGCAGAAGCCTGAAACAGGCGATAGCCATTTGGCGCAAACGGCAGTCCTGAAAAAGAAGCTGCTTGCGCCCGATGGGCGGGCGCCAAAGGCTGTTTTTGTTATCTAAAAAATCTGGCAAGTCCCCCCCTCTCAGGGCCTGCCCTGGCATCATCCTAGAAACGGCAGTTGACCGCTTGTCATCTTTGGCTACTCGACATGAACACTGACTTTCACGGCTTCGATCACGCTCACCTGTTGGGTGAGCGCGCTATGCACCCGATCGCACCGTGCTGGCCGCGCCATGCGGCGTTGTTCGTCGTTGCAGGCAGTAGCGAAGCGGCGTCCTCTGCCTTGCAGGGCGCGCGCCGGCCAGAGTCCGGCGCCGCTCGTGCCGTCCAGACGTGCGCAGGCACGTCTGGAGCCGCGGCACTCGCCCTTGGCACTCGCCCTTGCCTGGCACGCCCATCACGGCACGCTCGGGCGCATCCAACTGCCGTTTCTAGGTTCAATGAAAAACGGCCCCAAAGGGCCAATGCCAGTAAGTTAANNTCCAACTGCCGTTTCTAGGATCATTCCGTCATCAAGGCCGCGCAGCGGCGAGGTCATCGAGCGCGGCGCGGTCATGAAAAAGGGCGCCCCGCGGGGCGCCCTGTGCATGCCAGCCGCGCAGGCCGGCGGCTTCAGCCCTGCTGTGGGCGCTTGCCGGGGTTCTTCTTGTTGCGCGTGTGCACGCCGCGCTCCTGGCTGCCCTTCTGGCCGGCGCCCTGCTTGATGCGGGGCGCGCCGGGCAGTTGCGGGGTGGCCTTGCGCATGGCTTCGGTAACGATCTTGTTGCCCATGGTGAATGTCCTTGTGATGAAGTGGTGGGTGCCGTGCCGGCGGAAAACCCGCTATTTTCGCCGATTTGGCACGCCCGCGGGCAGACCGGCGTTCAAACCGCCGGCCCGGGCGTGCCAAACGCGGCAGAAAACCGACGCTGGCGCACGGCCAGGCCGCCGGCGCGTACACTTTGCGGCGATCGCAGCGGTGCCCAGGGGGCCGCAGACGCCGGCCTCAAGCGCGATCACCTTGCACGGCTTGCAGCGCCCGCGGTGGCGAGCCGCATGAAGGATGCATTGCGCATGGACGCTTATCTGCTGGACTGGGCCAACCTGCTGCTGCGCTGGCTGCACGTGATCACGGCGATCGCCTGGATCGGCTCGTCGTTCTACTTCGTTTTTCTCGACAGCAACCTGCTGGCGCCCACCGCCGACGACCTGAAGGCCAAGGGCGTGGACGGCGCCATGTGGGCGGTGCACGGCGGCGGCTTCTACAACCCGCAGAAGTACCTGGTGGCGCCCAAGGGCGGCATCGACAGCAAGCTGCACTGGTTCTACTGGGAGAGCTACAGCACCTGGCTGTCGGGCTTCGCGCTGTTCGCCGTGCTGTACCTGTGGAACGCCAGTGCCTTCCTGGTCGACCGGCAGGTGCTGGACTGGTCGCCCGTGGCGGCGGGCTTCACCGCCGTGGGTTTTCTGGTGGCGTTCTGGTTCATCTACGACGCCATCTGCCGCGTGTTCGGCTTCCGGCCCCATGGCGAGCGCATCTTGGCGGCGCTGCTCATCGTGGTGGTGGCGTTCGCGTCGTGGCTGGCGTGCCATCTGTTCGCGGGGCGCGCGGCGTTCCTGATCGTGGGCGCCATGCTGGCCACGGCCATGAGCGCCAACGTGTTCTTCTGGATCATCCCCGGCCAGCGCAAGGTGGTGGCGGCCATGACCAGCGGCCAGCCCTATGACGCCGATGCCCTGGCCATCCACGGCCGGCGCGGCAAGCAGCGCAGCGTGCACAACACCTACTTCACGCTGCCGGTGCTGATCGCCATGCTCAGCAACCACTACGGCTTTCTCACCAGCCACCCCCGACGCTGGCTGGTGCTGTGCCTGCTGATGGCGGCGGGCGCGCTGATCCGCCAGTTCTTCGTGCAGCGCCACGGCTGGCACCACGGCCGTGCGCGCCACCCGTGGCCGTTTGCGGCCGCCGGCGTGCTGGTGCTGCTGGGCCTGATCGCCTGGATGAAACCCGCGCCCGTGCCCGCCAGTGCCGCGCTGCCGGCCAGCGTGGGCTATGCGCAGATCGCGCCGGTGCTGGCCGAGCGCTGCGTGTCGTGTCACGGCGAGGCGGTGCAGATGAAGAACCTGCGCCTCGATTCGCAGGCGCAGGTGGAGCAGCACGCACAACTGATCTACCAGCAGGTGGTGGTCAGCCGCATCATGCCGCTGTCGAACGGGACGCACATGACGGATGCCGAGCGCGCGCTGGTGGCGCGCTGGTTCGAGGGCCGGGGCCGCGCCCCATAAAAAAAAGCCGGCAACGCCGGCTTTTTTGACCCATGGTGCGCTGCAGTCAGGTGGTGGCGGCATCGGCGCCCAGCGGCACCGTGCGGTCATGGCGATGCTCGCGCACGCCCTCGGGTGCCGGCAGCGCCAGCGGCGAGGCCAATGCCACGCGCACGCAGTCGCGGATGTGCTGCTCGCCCAGGTACTGCAGCGCCGCATAGCCCAGCGCGCCCGACACCAGTTGCCCGGCAATCGGTACGTACTTGGCTGCCTGCGCGGTTGTCAGTCGCATGCCCAGCAGGCGCGCGGCGCGCAGCACCAGCCCGCGGGTCACCAGCCGCCCGATCAGCACCGAGCCGACCATGGCGATGGCCTTCTGCACGCGCTCTTTCTCGCGTGCGTCCAGCTTGGCGATCTGCTGCGGCGTCAGGCCGAACTCGGCGTTGATCTTGGGCAGCAGCTGCGCCAGCATGGCGGCATCGGCCGCCCAATCGAGACCAGGCAACGGCACCATGCCGGCCACACCGGCCACCAGGGCGCGCTTGCGCAGCATCTGGCGGCTGCGCTGCACGGCCTGCTCCAGCCGCGTGTGGCCACGCGCCAGTTCCATTGCGTTGGGTGACTTTGCCTTGGCCATGGTGCAGCCGGTTCTTCCGTGGTGAAAGGAGGTCAGCGCTTCTTGGTGACCATGCCGAAGATCAGCAGGACGATGATCGCGCCGACGATCGAGCCGATCCAGCCCACCGGGCCGGCCATGCCCAGGGCGTTGGCACCGAACTGCCCCACGATGGCACCCACGATGCCCAGGATGGTGGTCATGATCAGGCCCATGCTCTGGTTGCCCGGCATGATGGCGCGCGCAATCAGGCCCACGATGAAGCCGACGATGATGGTGACGATGATGCCCATGAAAGTGCCCCTTCCCGAGGTTGTTGTGATAGCGGGCACTTTAACCCCGGAAACCGGCCCGCCGGATGACGGTGGGGCAATTTGCGGCTTTGGCCTACAGGCCGTGTCGCAGGCCGTGGTTCAGGCCGGCGTGGCGGCCTGCTCGATGGCCTCGATCTCGCCCGACAGGCGCAGCCATTCGTCTTCCAGCGCGGCCAGCTCGTCGCCCACGGCCTTCAGGCGGCGGCCGACGTCGGCAATCTCGGCCGGGGGCAGGGGTGTGGCCAGGCGCTGCTCCAGCGCGGTCTGCTCGGCGCCCAGTGTTTGCATGCGCTGCTCGGCCTTTTCCAGCGCGCGCTTGAGCGGGCGCGTCTTCTCGGCCAGCTGCTGGCGGCGCTGGGCGTCCAGCCGGCGCTGCTCGGCGGGGTTGAGTGTGGGTTGAGAGGCCTTCGGGGCTTCAGCGCTTGTGAATTCTGTGCTGACAGCTATGGAGTCAGGAGTATTCTGGGCCGCCGCCAGCTCGCGCAGCCGCTTGGCCTCGTCCAGCAAATAGCGTTGGTAGTCGTCCAGGTCGCCCTCGAACGGCGCCACGCCGCCGCGCGCCACCAGCCAGAACTCGTCGCACACGCTGCGCAGCAAAGCGCGGTCGTGGCTGACCAGCATCACGGTGCCCTCGAACTCGTTCAGCGCCACCGCCAGTGCCTCGCGCGTGGCCAGGTCCAGGTGGTTGGTGGGTTCGTCCAGCAGCAGCAGGTTGGGCCGCTGCCACACGATCATGGCCAGCACCAGGCGCGCCTTCTCGCCGCCGCTGAACTGGCCCACCGGCTGCAGCACCATCTCGCCAGGGAAGTTGAAGGTGCCGAGGAAGTTGCGCAGTTGCTGCTCGCGGGCTTCCTCAGTGTTGTCACGCCCGGACTCGCGCGCCAGCCGCACCATGTGCTCCAGCGGCGTGCTGCCAGCGTGCAGCACGTCCAGCTCCTGCTGCGCAAAGTAGCCGACCGCCAGGCCCTTGCCCTCGGTGATCTGCCCGCCCAGCAGCGGCAGCGTGCGCGCCACCGTCTTCACGAAGGTCGATTTGCCCTGGCCGTTGGCGCCCAGGATGCCGATGCGCTGGCCCGCCATCACGGTGCGCGTCACGCCGCGCAGGATCACGCGGTCGCCCGGTTGCGGCTCGGGCGGCAGCTCGCCGCGTGCTGCCAGCTGCGCGTGCAGCGTGGCAGTGGTGGCGTAGTCGCTCAGCTCGGGTTTCAAGCCAAATTGGCCTGCAGCGCCCGTCTGCTGGGCGCCCGCAGCTTCTGTTTTTGTAGATTTCTCGGCGCGGTAACCGAACACCGCATCGCGCACGGCCAGCATCGGGTTGGGCAGGTTGGCCGGCTCCTTGAACTCGAACTGGAATTCGGCATCGGCCAGCACCGGCGCGATGCGTTCCATGCGCTCCAGCGCCTTCACGCGGCTTTGCGCCTGCTTGGCCTTGGTCGCCTTGGCCTTGAAGCGGTCGATGAACTTCTGCAGGTGGGCGATCTTCTCCTGCTGCTTGGCATAGGCCGCCTGCTGCTGCGTGAGCTGCTGCGCGCGCAACTCCTCGAAGGCGCTGTAGTTGCCGCCGTAGCGCGTCAGCTTCTGGTGCTCGATGTGCAGGGTGACGCGCGTCACCGCATCCAGAAACTCGCGGTCGTGGCTGATCACGATCAGCGTGCCGGCGTAGCGCTGCAGCCAGCCTTCCAGCCACACCAGCGCGTCCAGGTCCAGGTGGTTGGTGGGTTCATCCAGCAGCAGCAGATCGCTGGGGGCCATCAGCGCGCGCGCCAGCTGCAGGCGCATGCGCCAGCCGCCCGAGAAGCTGTTCACCGGCTTTTGCAACTCATCGACCTTGAAGCCCAGCCCCAGGATCAGCGCCTCGGCGCGCGAGCGCGCATCGTGCGCGCCGGCGTCGTGCAAGTCGCCGTGTGCGTGCGCGATGGCGATGCCGTCGCCCGATTGCTCTGCTTTCGAGAGCTGCTCGCGCAGGTGCACCAAGCGCTCATCGCCCGAAAGCACGAATTCGGCCGCCGGCTCGGCGGTCTCCGGCATGTGCTGCGCCACCTGCGCGATGCGCCAGGCGGCAGGCATGGCGAAGTCGCCGCCGTCCTCGTGCAGCGTGCCGTTGAACAGCGCGAACAGCGTCGACTTGCCCGCGCCATTGCGCCCCACCAGCGCGGCTTTCTCGCCGGGGTGGATGGTGACGCTGGCGCCGTCGAGCAGCACCTTGGCGCCACGGCGGAGGGTGAGGTTCTGAAGCTGAATCATGGTCGCGAATCGAACGCGCCGGCGCGGGGCGTCAATGCATCAGACCGGTGGCCACGTCGCCATTCATCCACCTTCATGCCGTGGCCAGACGCTCCAGCACGCGCCGATAGATGTTGGTCAGCGGCTCGATGTCGGCCAGCGCGATGTGTTCGTCGATCTTGTGGATGCTGGCGTTGGGGGGGCCGAGTTCGATGACCTGGGGGCAGATCTGGGCGATGAAGCGGCCATCGCTGGTGCCGCCGGTGGTGGAGAGTTCGGTCTCGAGGCCCGTCTCGGCGCGGATGGCGGACTGCACGGCGGTGACGAGGTCGCCCGGCTCGGTGAGGAAGGGCAGGCCGCCCAGGGTCCAGGCCAGGTCGTAGTCGACGCCGTGCTTCTTCAGCACGGCCTCGAGCCGCGACTGCAGCGATTCGGGCGTGGATTCGGTGCAGAAGCGGAAGTTGAAATCGACCACCAGTTGCCCCGGGATGATGTTGCTGGCACCGGTGCCGCCGTGGATGTTGCTGATCTGCCAGCTGGTGGGCGGGAAGAAGGCGTTGCCTTCGTCCCAGCGGATGGCGACCAGCTCGGCCAGCGCGGGGGCAAGGTCGTGGATGGGGTTGCGCGCCAGGTGCGGGTAGGCGATGTGGCCCTGGATGCCGTGCACGGTGAGCCTGCCCGACAGCGTGCCGCGGCGGCCGTTCTTGATCATGTCGCCGGTGCGCTGCACGGCGGTGGGTTCGCCGACGATGCACCAGTCGAGCTTTTCGCCACGCGCCTTGAGCTGTTCGCAGACCACGACGGTGCCATCCACCGCGGGGCCTTCCTCGTCGCTGGTGAGCAGCAGGGCGATGTTCAGTGGCGCATCGGGTCGGGCGGCCAGGAACTGCTCGACCGCCACCACGAAGGCGGCGATGGAGGTCTTCATGTCGCTGGCGCCGCGGCCGTAGAGCTTGCCGTCGCGTTCGGTGGGGGTGAAGGGGTCGCTCGTCCACTGCGCCAGCGGGCCGGTGGGGACGACGTCGGTGTGGCCCGCGAAAACTACTGTCTTGATAGCTGCCTGCGCTTGTCCATCAAGCGCTGCGGGCCTTTTTGACCATAAATTTCGGACGCGGAAGTCGGCCGGCCCGCTGTCGATGATTTCGTTGGCGAAGCCCAGCGGCGCCAGCCGCGCGGCGATCAGGTCGATGCAGCCGGCGTCCTGCGGGGTGACGGAGGGGCGGGCGATCAGGGCTTCGGCCAGCTGGCGCGTGGCGGACATGGGCGGCCTCAGGCGTCGCCGATGCGCGAGTCGGCAAAGCTGCCGAGCTTGGAGTCCTGGAAGCCCGAATCGCGGAACCCCGAGGGGCGGAAGCCCGAGTTGCGGAAGCCGGTCTGCCCGAAGCCCGTCTTGCCGAAGCCGGTGGTGCCGTAGCCGCTGGGGCGCACGTCCAGCGTGATGTCGGTGAACGAGGGCTCGTCGCTCGGGCGTTCCTCTTCCTGCGGCTTGTTGGCGTTGAAGCGGGCGCTGTCGTTCTGCAGGCGCCACATCAGGTTGGTGGGCGAGTCGGCGTTGGCCAGGCCTTCCTTGCGGTCGATCTTGCCCTCGATGATGAGGCGCGCCAGGTCCTGCTCGAAGGTCTGCGAGCCTTCGGCCATGGAGTTGTCCATGGCCTCCTTCACGCCCGAGAAGTCGCTCTTCTCGATCAGGTCGGCGATCAGCTTGGTGTTCAGCATCACCTCGACGGCCGGCGTGCGCCCGCCGTCCACGGTGCGGATCAGGCGCTGCGACACCACCGACTTGAGCGCCGCCGCCAAGTCGCCCAGCAGGGTGGGGCGCACCTCGACGGGGTAGAACGACAGCACGCGGTTCAGCGCCTGGTAGCTGTTGTTGGCGTGCAGCGTGGCCAGGCACAGGTGCCCCGACTGGGCGTAGGCGATGGCGGCGCTCATGGTCTCGCGGTCGCGGATCTCGCCGATCAGGATCACGTCGGGCGCCTGGCGCAGCGCGTTCTTCAGGCCCGTCTGCAGGGCCTGGGTGTCGGTGCCCACCTCGCGCTGGTTGACCAGCGACTTGCGGTTGGTGAAGACGAATTCGATCGGGTCCTCGATGGTCAGGATGTGGCCGGCCGCGTTCTTGTTGCGGTGGTCCAGCATCGAGGCCAACGTGGTCGACTTGCCGGCGCCGGTGGCGCCCACCATCAGGATCAGGCCGCGCTTTTCCATCACCAGGTGCTTCAGGATGTTGGGCAGGTGCAGCGAATCCAGCTCGGGGATGTCGGGGCTGATGAAGCGGATGACCGCCGCGTAGGTGCCGCGCTGGCGCATGGCCGAGAGGCGGAAGTTGCCCACGCCGTACATGGGGATGGCCATGTTCAGCTCGCCGGTTTCCTTCAGCTCCTCGATGCGGTTGGGCGGCACCACGTCGATCAGCAGGTTCATCACCGCCTCGGGCGGCAGCACCTGCGCGTTGATGGGCACGCACTGGCCGTTGATCTTGATGGTGGCCGGCGCGTGCGCCGACAGGTACACGTCCGAGGCCTTCTTCTCGGCCATCAGGTGCAGGATGCGCTCCATCATCGAGGTCGGTGCGGGTACGGACGTGGCCATGGCGGTAAGATGGGTTGCTATGATTAATGAAGCTGCCGGCGCTTGATGGGCGCCGTCATCCGGGTGGTTCGATCTGAAAGCCTCAGGGGCGCAGCAGATCGTTGATGCTGGTCTTGGAGCGCGTCTGCGCATCCACCGTCTTGACGATGACGGCGCAGTACAGGCTGTAGGGCTGGCCGTTGGCGGCGGTCTTGGGCAGGCCGCCGCTGATGACCACGCTGCCGCTGGGCACGCGGCCGTAACTGATCTCGCCCGTCTCGCGGTTGAAGATCGGCGTGCTCTGGCCGATGTACACGCCCATGCCCAGCACCGAGTTCTCTTCGACGATCACGCCCTCGACCACTTCGGAGCGCGCGCCGATGAAGCAGTTGTCCTCGATGATGGTGGGGTTGGCCTGCAGTGGCTCCAGCACGCCACCCAGGCCCACGCCGCCCGACAGGTGCACGTGCTTGCCCACCTGGGCGCAGCTGCCCACCGTGGCCCAGGTGTCGACCATGGTGCCCTCGTCGACGTAGGCGCCGATGTTGACGTAGCTGGGCATCAGCACCGCGCCCTTGCCGATGTAGCTGCCGCGGCGCGCCACGGCCGGCGGCACCACGCGCACGCCGGATTCGCGCAGGCCGCAGCCCTCGGCGTCGCTGAACTTGGTGGGCACCTTGTCGAAGAAGCCCAGGTCGCCGGCGCGGATGACGTCGTTGTCCTTCAGGCGGAAGGACAGCAGCACCGCCTTCTTGACCCACTGGTTCACCGTCCACTGGCCCACGCCCTGGCGCGTGGCCACGCGCACGCGGCCGGCGTTCAGGTCGCGGATGACATGTTCGACGGCTTCGACCACCTCCTTGGGCGCGGCGGCGGGGGAGAACTCGGCGCGCTGCTCCCAGGCGCTGTCGATGATTTGCTGCAGTTGCTGGCTCATGGGTCAGGGGGTATAGGATTGGATGAATTGCACGATGCGTTGGGCGGCCTCGACACATTCGGCCGTCTCGGCCACCAGGGCCATGCGCACGCGGCCCTGGCCGGGGTTGGCGCCGCCCGCATCGCGCGCCAGGTAACTGCCGGGCAGAACCGTCACATTGTATTGAGCGAGCAGTGCGCGGGCGAAGTCGGTATCGCTACTTTTCCACGCATCGGGCACCCCGGCCCACAGGTAGAAGGCGGCGTCGGGCAGCTTCACGTCCATCACGGGTTCGAGCAGCGGCGTGACGGCGGCGAACTTCTCGCGGTACTGGCGGCGGTTGTCCTGCACGTGCGCCTCGTCGCCCCAGGCGGCGATGCTGGCCGTCTGCACCGCGCCGCTCATGGCGCTGCCGTGGTAGGTGCGGTAGAGCAGGAAGGCCTTCAGGATGTCGGCGTCGCCCGCCACGAAGCCCGAGCGCATGCCCGGCACGTTGCTGCGCTTGGACAGGCTGGTGAGCATGACCAGGCGCTTGAAGTCCGCACGGCCGAGTTGCGCCGCCGCCTCCAGCCCGCCCAGCGGCGGCTCGCCCTGGAAGTAGATCTCGCTGTAGCACTCGTCCGAGGCGATGACGAAGCTGTGCCGGTCGCTCAGCTCGAACAGCAGCTTCCACTCCTGCAGCGGCATCACGGCGCCCGTGGGGTTGCCGGGCGAGCAGACGTAGACCAGTTGCGTGCGTGCCCATACGGCATCCGGCACCAAGTCCCAGCGCGGCGCGAAGTTGCGCGCCGGGTCGCTGGCCACGTAATGCGGCTGCGCGCCGGCCAGCAGCGTGGCGCCTTCGTAGATTTGATAGAACGGGTTGGGGCAGACCACGGTGGCGCCCGGTTGCGTCGGGTCCACCACCGTCTGCGCCAGGGCAAACAGTGCCTCGCGCGAGCCCAGCACGGGCAGCACCTGCGTCGCGGGATCGACCTGCACGCCGTAGCGCCGCTGCAGCCAGCCGGCGCAGGCTTCGCGCAAGGCGGGCGAGCCGGCGGTGGGCGGGTAGCCGGCCAGGCCGGTGGCCAGGTCGCCGGCCAGCGCGTCCTGAATGAACTGCGGGGTCGCATGCCGCGGCTCGCCTATCCCCAGGCTGATGGGGCGGTAGGCCGGGTTGGGCGTGAAGCCCGCGAACAGCTGGCGCAGCCGCTCGAAGGGGTAGGGCTGCAGGCGCGAGAGCAGGGGGTTCATGGGCGCCGATTATCTGCGTCGCGGGTGCCCGCCACCGTGGCGCGGCGGCGGCCTGTCATCCCGGTGTCACGTGTCGAAACAAGGCGTATCCGCCTGTGCGCTATGCTGAAATTCATCTCTGGCGACGAATTTCGATACCTTGAACAGTCCTTCTCTCGACCCCGCTTCGTGGCCCGGCGAAGCCACGCCGTTGCAGCGCAACGCCGCCCCCCACACCGCGCCCGCCACCAGCCACGCCCCGCGCTGGCGCGTGGACGAGGTGGACTGGTCGCGCATCGACCAGCGCCGCATCGCTGGTCATGAAGAGCTGTTCTACCTGCTGGTCAGCGCATCGTTCATCGAATCCGGCTCCGACCTGTACACCAGCAACCTGGCGGCGCACTACGCCGACCACCCCGAGGTGGCCGCCTGGCTGCAGGCACAGTGGGAGCACGAGGAACTGCAGCACGGCCGCGCCTTCGAGCTGTACGTGAAGGCTGCCTGGCCCGACTTTCCCTGGCAGACGGCGTTCGAGGGTTTCATCGCCGAATACGGCCCCCTGTGCAGCATGGACGAGCTGGAGCCCAACCGCGCGCTGGAGCTGGCCGCGCGCTGCGTGGTCGAGATGGGCACCACCACCTATTACCAGACGCTGCGGTCTTTAAGCACCGAGCCGCTGCTGACCGAGCTGCTCGGCCACATCCGCGCCGACGAGGTGAACCACTACAAGCACTTCCTGGCCGACTTCAAGCTGCTGAATGGCCAGCGCCCGGTGGGCCGCGCGCGCGTGGCCCGCGTGCTGTACAAGCGCCTGCTGGAGCTGCGCGAGAGCGACTCCGACGTCGCGCTGCGCCACGTGTGGGCGCACAAGGGCGGCATGTTCCCGCAGGGCGCGCAAAGCTTCGAGGACATCAGCCAGCGCGTGTACCGGCTGGTCAGCAGCCGCCTGCCGGCCGATCAGGCGGTGCGCATGCTGCTCAAGCCGCTGCAGCTGCCGCGCCGCCTGGAGCAGTGGCTGCAGTCGCCGCTGGAGCGCCTGGCCCGGCGCGTGATCGCGACGTAGCGGTCAGCGCAGATACTCCCCTACCTGGCGCCCGCCAGCGCTTGCCAGTCAAGCGCTGGGCATATGTACTCCCAAGGAGTATTGACAAAATTGACTTTGAGCAGGCCGCGCAGGATGCGTCACTGGCCTGAGCAGGGCTCAAAGTCGGGGAGATTCAGGGTGGCATTCGATATGCTATCAAATATTGATTGCAATATGCAGATGAGTTGCCTAGAATTGCAATCATGAACAGCAAGCATAAAAAGACCTTGGAGGCCGTGTTCAGCAAGCCGACACCATCGGCGCTTGAATGGGCGCGCATCGAGGCACTGCTGCTGGCTGTGGGGTGCGTGGTGGTGGAGGGCCGGGGGTCGCGCGTGCCGTTTGTGCACGGCCAGCATGTCAGCGCCTTTCACCGCCCCCACCCGGCCAAAGAGGCCAAGCCGTACCAGGTAGAAGAAGCCAGGGCGTTTCTGGCGTTGATAGGAGTCCAACCATGAGCAGCACCATGACTCACAAGGGCCAGACGGCCCGCATCGAATTCGATGACCGCGACAACATCCTCGTTGGGCGGCTGGTCGGCATCACCGACGTCGTTTCGTTTCATGCGGAATCGGTAGCCGAGCTGCGCGCCGCATTCGAGGAAGCCGTGGACGACTATCTGGAGACCTGCGCCAGAATTGGCAAAGCGCCCCAGCAGCCTGCCAGCGGAAAGATGATGCTGCGGGTTGCGCCCGAGGTGCACAGCGCCGCCCTGATGGCGGCGCAGGCGGCGGGCGTCAGCCTCAACCAGTGGGCGGCTCGTGTACTCGGCGAGGCCGCGCGCGCTTAACCCCGCCGCCCCTCTTTTCGCAGGAGCGGCCTTGGCCGCGAT
>JRYL01000132.1_pt1 | contig 34689 bp, 32 predicted proteins | sample 235391 | NCBI WGS metagenome assembly JRYL01 (sample SAMN03074223, study PRJNA261481) | activated sludge metagenome | biome: Wastewater Treatment Plant; feature: Wastewater; material: Activated sludge; isolation source: activated biomass of a wastewater treatment plant treating wastewater from... ...
CGGGCGCGTGCTGGGCATCTGGGGTTATGGCCGCATCGGCCAGATCGTCGCCAGCTACGGCCGCGCCTTCGGCATGCAGGTGCTGGTGTGGGGCTCGGCCGATTCGATGGCCCGCGCGCGCACCGACGGCCACGCCACGGCGCACAGCCAGGCCGACTTCTTCGCCTATGCCGACGTGCTGTCGCTGCACCTGCGCCTGTCGGACACCACGCGCGGCATCGTGCGGCTGGAGGACCTGAGCCGCATGAAGCCCACCGCGCTGCTGGTCAACACTTCGCGCGCCGAGCTGATCGAGCCCGACGCGCTGGTCAGCGCGCTCAACCGCGGCCGCCCCGGCATGGGCGCGGTGGACGTGTTCGAGGCCGAGCCCATCCTGCAGGGCCAGGCCCTGCTGCGGCTGGAGAACTGCATCTGCACGCCGCACATCGGCTATGTGGAGCAGGATAACTACGAGATGCTCTTCGGCGCCGCGTTCGACAACGTCATCAACTTCCTGCGCGGCACGCCGACGAACATCGTCAACCCGGGGGCGTTGCAGGTGAGGAGATAGAGGGCATCCTCCTGAGCGGCTGACGCCGCTTCCCCCTTCTCTCTTCGGGAAGGGGGACAGCGCCAGCGGCCGGCGCATGTCCGTCCGCGGCGTTCGCTGGCATGGCCTGCTCCGCGGCCTTCTGGCTGGCTTGCCCGCGATGCGGCATCTCGTCGCCACCCACGCCTGATCGCGGGCCAGCCCGCGCCCACACGGCGGATGCGATCCACGCGACATCCGGGACTTGCTGGCGATCAAGCATTCCTGAAAGCAAATCCGCATGAAAGCGCGCGCCTTCACGCAATCCAGGCGATAGCCATTTGGCGCCATGCTTCAGTTCAAACATGAGAGCTTCTTGCGCCTGACATACAAGCGCCAAAGCCTTTTTTCATGATGAAGAATATTTCCAAGGTCCCCCCTTTCTGCTGACGCGGCTTCAAAAGCGCCAGCCACCGCGCCCGCCGGCCGGTCCCGTGCGCGTCCTGGCCGGGCGCCCTGCTCCCCCATAATGCGGCGCATGAGCACCACCACACCTCGCTTTCAGACGATCGGCATCGTCGGCACCGGCGCCATGGGCCGGGGCATTGCCCAGATTGCCGCACAGGCCGGCAGCACCGTGCTGCTGTTCGACACCCAGCCCGATGCCGTGACCCAGGCGCGCAACGCCGTGAGCACGCAGTGGGACAAGCTGGTCGAGAAAGGCCGCATCGGCGCCGACGCCGCCAGCGCCCAGAAGGCCCGCCTGAAGCCCGCCGCCGCCCTGGCCGACCTGGCCGGGTGCGACCTGATCGTCGAGGCCATCGTCGAAAACCTCGACGTCAAGAAAAAGCTGTTCGCCGAGTTGGAAGGCATCGTGCAGCCCACGGCGGTGCTGGCCACCAACACCTCGTCGCTGTCGGTCACGGCGATCGCCGCGGCGCTGAAGCGGCCACAGCAGTTCGCGGGCTTTCACTTCTTCAACCCGGTGCCGCTGATGAAGGTGGTCGAGGTCATCGCCGGCCTCAAGACCGATCCCGCGGTGTGCCAGGCGCTGGCCGAGTACGCGCGCCAGATGGGCCACACCCCCGTGCAGGCCGAAGACACGCCCGGCTTCATCGTCAACCACGCCGGCCGCGGCTACGGCACCGAGGCGCTGCGCATCGTCAGCGAAGGCGTGGCCGATTTCGCCACCATCGACCGCATCCTGAAGGACCAGGTCGGCTTCAAGCTCGGCCCCTTCGAGCTGATGGATTTGACGGCGCTGGACGTGTCGCACCCGGTGATGGAATCCATCTACCGCCAGTACTACGACGAGCCGCGCTACCGCCCCAGCGTCATCACCGCGCAGCGCCTGGCCGGCGGCGTGGTGGGCAAGAAGGTGGGCGACGGCTTCTACAAATACGAAGGCGGCGCCGCGCAGATCGCGCCCGTGCCGCCCGTGCCGCAGGTCGATGACCTGCCGCCGGTGTGGGTCAGCACCCGCGCCGCGCGCCGTGCCGAGCTGTACCAGCTGCTGAAGGACCTTGGCGCCAAGATCGAGACCGGGCAGTCGCCCTCGCCGCAGGCGTTGACGCTGGTGGCGCCGCTGGGCTTCGACGTGACCACCGTCGCCGTGGTCGAGCGGCTGGACCCGGCCCGCACCGTCGGCATCGACATGCTGGTGGACGACGCCGCCACCAAGCGCCGCGTGCTGGCCACCAACCCCGCCACGCGCAGCGACATGCGCGATGCCGCGCACGCGCTGTTCGCGCGCGATGGCAAGGCCGTCAGCGTGATCCGCGACTCGGGCGGCTTCGTCACCCAGCGCGTGGTGGCCACCATCGTGAACATCGCCGCCGACATGTGCCAGCAGCGCGTGTGCACGCCGAAGGATCTGGAAACGGCCGTGACGCTGGGCCTGGGCTACCCGCTGGGCCCACTGGCCATGGGCGACAAGTTTGGCCCCGCCAACGTGCTGGAAGTGCTGTTCAACATGCAGACCGTGTACGGCGATCCGCGCTACCGCCCCAGCCCCTGGCTGCGGCGCCGCGGCGCCATCGGGCTGAGCCTGATGCATGAAGAATCGTGATGTCCACCCCCCTGTGTCGCCTGCGGCGCCTTCCCCCCTCTGCTGCGCGAGGGGGGACAACGCCAGTGGCCGGCACAGGTCCGTCCACGGCGTTCGCTGGCATGACCCGCGGGCCACGCAAAACGCTGCGGCCCCAAGGAGAATGCCGCTGAGTCGCTGCTGAACATAGGTTTTTAGCTATCTATAAAATAGCAAATGGAGACAACCATGACCACCACCCCAGCACCCGACGCCAAGCCCCAAGGCGTCATCGCCAACCAGGAAGCCCTGCTGCAGACCGAGATCGACCGCGTGGTGCTGGAGCAATCCGGCCACAGCGCCGAAGAGCTGCAGAAACTGGCCGAGCTGGAACAACTGCCGCCGCTCAGCGACGACGAACTGGCGCGCCAGGCCGAGGCCGCCCCCGGCGCCGACGGCGACCCGTCCACCCCCGAATAGCCCTCTCCCGCACGACACCATGGCCGCCGAACTGCGCAGCACCGTCGAGGGTCGCACCATGGTGCTGACCATCAGCAACCCCGAGCACCGCAACGCGCTCGGCCCCGAGATGTACGCCGCCGGCGTCGAGGCGCTGAACATCGCCGAGACCAACCCCGACGTGCGCTGCGTGGTGCTGACCGGCGAGGGCGAAACCTTCTGCGCCGGCGGCAACCTTCAGCGCCTGCAAGCCAACCGGCTTAAAGCCCCCGAAGTGCAGGCGCAAAGCATCGAGCAGCTGCACAGCTGGGTCGAGGCCATCCGCACCTTCCCCAAGCCCGTCATCGCCGCCGTTGAAGGCCCGGCAGCCGGCGCGGGCTTCTCGCTGGCGCTGGCCTGCGACCTGATCGTGGCCGCGCGCAACGCCGTGTTCGTCATGGCCTACAGCAGCGTCGCCCTGTCGCCCGACGGCGGCGGCAGCTGGAGCCTGGCGCAGGCGCTGCCGCGCCAGTTGGTGAACGAGTTGCTGATGAGCGGCGAGCGCATCGGTGCACAGCGCCTGCACGAGCTGGGCGTGGTGAACCGCCTGTGCGATGCCGGCCAGGCGCTGGGCACGGCGCTGGAATGGTCCGAAAAACTCGCGGCCCGCGCGCCCAACGTGATGACCAGCATCAAGGAGCTGGTGAGCGAAGCCGGCGCCCACGACCTGAGCACGCACCTGGCCGCCGAGCGCGACCACTTCGTGAAGAACCTGCACCACCCCAACGGCGGCATCGGCATTGCCGCTTTCCTGAACAAGCAGGTGCCGCGCTATGAATAGATGAGCCCGGCGCATCGCGCCTGTTGTTTCATCAGGCGGATGCCTGCCCAAGCAGGCTCGTGGAAAGCCGCAAGCCATCTGGCCTGGCGGTTGCGGCGCTTGACCCATGCACAGCCACCCTCACCCCGCCCTCTCCCGCCAGCGGGAGAGGGAGCAAGAAAGCCGCCGCGCGAAGCAGCGGCGCTGACCAACCCAAGGCCGAGCGCAGCGATGGCCCGAGTGGACTTCCCCTCCCCTCTGGCCGTGCCGAGAAGCGCAGGGCGTGGGGCGGGCATGGGCTGCGCAGCAAGCCCATGCATCGTACACTGACTCGCTGNNGTTCCGCAGCGCCGCCCCACGCCCGAGCATCGCAGGTTGCCCGCAGCGAAGCGGAGGGACACGGCCAGTGGGGTCGCCTTTTCTTTGGTTACTTTCTTTTGGCGAGACAAAAGAAAGTGACTGCGCCGCCGGGCGCATATCCCGGCCAGCAGCGCATCCAGCCCCATCGCCATCATCGCCCAGAGAAAAACGCAACGCAGCGCCCCACGCTGAAATCCCCCCGCCCCGCCACCACCCCCCGTCCCCCGGGCGACAATGCGAAGGTGTATCAGTCACCCATAAGACAGCCCATGGACGACCCCATTCTTACCATGGAGGAACGGACAGCGATCAACCAAGGCCGCTGGTTCTCCTCCCTCTCACCCTCGCTTCGTCACGACATCCTTCGATGCGCCCACGTCAAACGCTACCAGGACGGCGACCTCATCTGCAGCCGGGGCGACCCGGCCGAGCAATGGATCGCCTGTGCCAGGGGCTCGGTGCGGGTGTGCTCGACCACGCTGACGGGCAAGCAGATCACGCTCACCTACGTGGAGCCGGGCATCTGGTTCGGCGACGTGGCCATGTTCGACGGCGACCGGCGCACGCACGATGCCTATGCGCATGGCGCCACCACCACGCTGGGCGTGTCGCGCGCGGACTTCCAGAAAATCCTGGCCCTGCACCCCGAGCTGTACGAGGCCCTGCTGAAGCTGCACGCGCGCCGCATCCGCCTGCTGTTCGGCCAGGTGGAAGACCTGAACACGCTGCCGCTGCGCGCGCGCCTGGCCAAGCAGCTGGGCCATCTGCTGCGCAGCTACGGCACGCCGGTGCCGGGCACCGAGCACGAGATGCGCATCACCCTGCAGCTGGCGCAGGAAGAACTGGCGCAGCTGCTGGGCGCCTCGCGCCAGCGCGTGAACCAGGAGCTGAAGACGATGGAGCGCGAGGACATCATCCGCATCGAGCCCGGCGGCCTGGTGGTGCGCAACGGCGCCGCGCTGCGCCGCATCAGCGAGGCTGAAGACTAGACATCGACACCACCCATGAGCAACGCAGAACAATTCACCGGCACCCGCGCCGTCTCCGAAGCGCACGCCTTCGACACCGCCGCGCTGTCGGCCTGGCTGGCCCAGCACCTGCCGGGCTTCGAAGGCCCGTTGAGCGTGGAGATGTTCAAGGGCGGCCAGTCGAACCCCACCTACAAGCTCGTCACGCCCGGGCAAAGCTACGTGATGCGCGCCAAGCCTGGCCCGGTCGCCAAGCTGCTGCCCTCGGCCCACGCCATCGAGCGCGAGTTCGCCGTGATGCGCGGCCTGCACTCTACCTCCGTGCCGGTGGCGAAGATGTATGCGCTGTGCGAGGACGAATCCGTCATCGGCCGTGCCTTCTACGTGATGGAGTTCGTGGCCGGCCGCGTGCTGTGGGACCAGTCGCTGCCCGGCATGACCAACGCGCAGCGCGCCGACATCTACGACGAGATGAACCGCGTCATCGCGGCGCTGCACAAGGTGGATTACAAGGCGCGCGGGCTCGAGGGCTACGGCAAGCCCGGCAACTATTTCGAGCGCCAGATCGGCCGCTGGAGCAAGCAGTACCTGGCCAGCGTCACCCAGCCCATCCCCGAGATGGACAGGCTGATCGAGTGGCTGCCCGCCCACATGCCGGCCAGCGCACGCGATGAGAGCCTGACCAGCATCGTGCACGGTGATTACCGCATGGACAACCTGATGTTCCACCCCACCGAGCCGCGCGTGCTGGCCGTGCTGGACTGGGAACTGTCCACCCTGGGCCACCCGCTGGCCGACTTCAGCTACCACTGCATGTCGTGGCACATCCCGCAGGGCGCGTTCCGCGGCATCGGCGGCGTCGACATTGCCAGCCTCGGCATCCCGAGCGAGCAGGACTACATCCGCCGCTATTGCGAGCGCACCGGCTTCACCACGCCCGAGCAACTGGCGCCCGACTGGAACTTCTACCTCGCCTACAACATGTTCCGCAGCGCCGCCATCCTGCAAGGCATTGCCAAGCGCGTGGAGGCCGGCACCGCCAGCAGCGCGCAGGCCAGGGCCAGCGGCGCCGGCGCGCGCCCCATGGCCGAGCTGGCCTGGGGATTCGCTCAAAAATCATAGCGCCTTGCGCTTGTATGACGCCGGCCGCAGCCGTTTTTAATCTCAAACCACAAGGACCAGAGACATGGATTTCGAATACAGCCCCAAGGTCAAGGAGATGCAGGCCAAGCTGCTGGCCTTCATGGACGAGCACGTCTACCCGAACGAGAACACCTACTACGACGAGGTGGCCGCCAACCGCGCCAAGGGCAACGCCTGGGTGCCCACCAAGATCGTCGAAGAGCTGAAGCCCAAGGCGCGCGCCGCCGGCCTGTGGAACCTGTTCCTGCCCAAGTCGCCGCGCGCGCCCGAGGGCCTGAGCAACCTGGAATACGCGCCGCTGTGCGAGATCATGGGCCGCGTGCCCTGGGCACCCGAGGTGTTCAACTGCTCGGCGCCCGACACCGGCAACATGGAAACCATCGAGCGTTACGGCACCGAGGCCAACAAGGACGAGTGGCTGGAGCCGCTGCTCAAGGGCGAGATCCGCTCGGCCTTCCTGATGACCGAGCCGGCCGTGGCCTCGTCCGACGCTACCAACATCGAATGCTCGATGCGCCGCGAGGGCGATGAATACGTCATCAACGGCCGCAAGTGGTGGTCGTCGGGCGCGGGCGACCCGCGCTGCGCCGTCTACATCGTGATGGGCAAGACCGACCCCGAGGCGCCGCGCCATTCGCAGCAGTCGATGATCCTGGTGCCGTCCAACGCCAAGGGCGTCAAGGTGCACCGCCCGCTCACCGTGTTCGGCTGGGACGACGCGCCGCACGGCCACATGGAGGTCGAACTGAAAGACGTGCGCGTGCCCGCCGGCAACCTGCTGATGGGCGAGGGCAAGGGCTTCGCCATTGCCCAGGGCCGTTTGGGCCCGGGCCGCATCCACCACTGCATGCGCAGCATCGGCGCCGCCGAGCGCGCGCTGGAGCTGATGTGCCAGCGCCTGAACGACCGCACCGCGTTCGGCCGCCGCATCAGCGAGCAGGGCGTGTGGCGCGAGCGCATTGCCGAGTCGCGCTGCATGATCGAGCAGGCCCGCCTGCTGACGCTGAAGGCCGCCTACATGATGGACACCGTGGGCAACAAGGTGGCGCAGGCCGAGATCGCCATGATCAAGATCGTGGCGCCCAACGTCTCCACCCGCGTCATCGACTGGGCCATCCAGGCCCACGGCGGCGGCGGCGTCAGCCAGGACTTCCCGCTGGCCTACAGCTACGCCCACCAGCGCACCCTGCGCCTGGCCGACGGCCCCGACGAAGTGCACCGCAACGCGCTGGCCAAGCTGGAACTGGCCAAGCACATGGCCGGCGCCAAGGAAGTGGAAATGCCCATCACGCGCGGCAGCTGATGACACCATGACTTCGCCGCTGCGCGGCGTGATGACGGCATGACGCCTGTGATGCGCGAAATGCCTCGCACCTGGCTGGCGTCATGGCGGCGCAGCCGCCGTCATCGCAGCGCAGCGCAGCGAGGTCATTTCGTCATCACATCGCGCACGCGCAGCTGTCTTTTGCAACGCGGAACGGTATCAGGCGGCCATCACCCGATGGCCGCCTTTTTTTGGCTCGGCACGCAGGCCGGAGGCGGCCCAATCAAGTGATAGCCATTTGGCGCCACTTTGAAGTATCAAATCAAGAGCTGCTTGCGCCCTATATACAAGCGCTAAAGGCTTTTTCCATGGTCAATAATATTTGACAAGTCCCCCCTCTTCTGATGCACCCCGCATGGCCCTGCCCGCGGCACCCCCGGCCCGCCGACCGCACAATGCACGCTTGCAACCCAGAAAACCACGGAGCCCGCCTGTGATCGACCTCTATTCCTGGCCCACGCCCAACGGCCACAAGGTGCACATCATGCTGGAGGAATGCGCCCTGCCCTACCGCGTGCACCCCATCAACATTGGCAAGGGCGACCAGTTCACGCCCGACTTCCTGGCCATCAGCCCCAACAACAAGATCCCCGCCCTCGTCGACAGCGAAGGCCCCGACGGCCAGCCGATGTCGGTCTTCGAATCGGGCGCCATCCTGCTCTACCTGGCCGAGAAGACCGGCCGCTTCATGCCCGCCGACACGCGCGGCCGCTACGAGGTGCTGCAGTGGCTGATGTTCCAGATGGGCGGCCTCGGCCCCATGCTGGGCCAGGCGCACCACTTCCGCATCTACGCGCCCGAGAAGATCGACTACGGCATCGCCCGCTACACCAACGAGGCCAAACGCCTCTACGGCGTGATGGACAAGCGCATCCAGCACACCGGCGCCTACATCGCCGGCGCCGACTACACCCTTGCCGACATCGCCATCTTCCCCTGGCTGCGCAGCTGGGAGAACCAAGGCATCGACTGGGCCGACTACCCCGCGCTCAAGGCCTGGTTCGACCGCATCGGCGAGCGCCCCGCCGTGCAGCGCGGCGTGCAGGTGCTGGCCGAGCTGCGCCAGCCCGTGCGCACCGACGCGGAAAAGGAAGTGCTGTTTGGCCAGACGCAGTACCAGCGCCGCTGAAAACCCGCGCCGCCCGATGTAGAATCCGCGTTTCGTCGGAGCGTAGCGCAGCCTGGTAGCGCATCTGCTTTGGGAGCAGAGGGTCGCGAGTTCGAATCCCGCCGCTCCGACCATTTCGTACACAATGAAGGCCCGCATCGTCGGGCCTTCATTCTTTCTGCCCGTAGCTCAACTGGATAGAGCAGCTGCCTTCTAAGCAGCAGGTCGGGGGTTCGAGTCCCTCCGGGCAGGCCACCACCCCGTCCGCACCGCTACGCCCTGCGCCACTCGCCGAATATTTCAGTTTGGTGACAGTCATGTGATGCGATAGCGGCAAACCAGCGGATGGGCTAGCATCGCGGTCAAGTTCGGTTACAGGTGCCGTTGTTCGGCCGCCTGATGGTCACCGATTCGTTCGATGCCGTCCGGGCGCCCTGTGTAGGGCGCGGCGGGCGCCTCGCATCTCTCCCGCACAATTCAATCCCAGAAGGACCACGCCTCCCATGCGAGCCATCAAAGAAGCCCGTAAATACATCGAGCGCAAGCCAGACGACGAGAGCGCCAAAACGCTGTCACGCCTAGTGCTGGCGCTGGAGTCGGAGATCGACTTCCCGATCACCGACCTGTACAAGCTGGACATGGCGCGCTTCAAGCTGGCGCTGGACATCCTGGACGAATGGCGTCTGGATCGCCACTACGCCAGCAAGGCACGCCTGTTCGATGTGTCGATGCAGATGGCCGTACTGGGCCGGCCCAAGGCCGAAGCCGATCAACCGGCCGGCTCCGACAAGAACGGCAAGCAGGACAAAGAGAAAGACAAGGACAAGAGCAAAGGCCACAAGGACAAGTGAGCCTGGCGGACGGGCGCGGCATCGCCACGCCCCGGCCGATCAGCGCTGGTGGCCCAGGCGCGCACGCAGGCGCAGGTCAGGCCCCACGCGCACGATCTCCGTCCACTCCAGCGCCAGGGCCTGCTCCACTGCAGTGAACGGCCCCAGGGCGGCGATGCCGGCGCCCTCGCCCAGCAGCCGGGGCGCCTGATACAGCAGCAGTTCATCCACCAGGCCCTCGCGCAGCAGCGAGCCATTGAGCTTGTGCCCGGCCTCGACGTGCACCTCGTTCACTTCGCGCGCGGCCAGATCACGGAGCATGGCCGCCAGGTCCACCTTGCCATGCGGGTTGGGCAGTGCCACCACTTGTGCCCCACGTTCGCGCAGCGGCGCCGCGCGCGACGTGTCAGCATCTGACGTGTAGATGAGCACCTCGCGCTGGGCCGCACCCCACAGCCGGGCGCCGGGTGGTGTTTCCAGTCGGCTGTCGACGATCACCAGCCGCGGCTGGCGCAGCACGTCCGGCAGGCGCACGTTCAGTTGCGGGTCGTCTTCCAGCACCGTGCCGATGCCGGTGAGCACGGCACAGGCCCGTGCACGCCACGCGTGGCCGTCGGCGCGTGCGGCGGGCGAGGTGATCCACCGGCTGCGCCCGTTGGGCAAGGCGGTGCGCCCGTCCAGCGAACTGGCCGCCTTCAGCCGCACCCAGGGCGTGCCGCGGGCCATGCGGCTGAAGAAGCCGATGTTGAGTTCGCGCGACGCCTCTGCCCCCGGCCCCACCAGCACCTCGACGCCAGCCGCCTTCAGCCTGGCCAGGCCCTGCCCGGCCACGCGTGGATTGGGGTCTTCGATGGACGCCACGACGCGCGCGATGCCCGCCGCCACCAGTGCATCGCAACAGGGGCCGGTGCGCCCCTGGTGCGCACACGGCTCCAGTGTCACGTAGGCGGTGGCATCCTGCACCGGCAGCCCGCGCGCTGCCGCGTCGCGCAGGGCCATGATCTCGGCATGTGCCTGCCCCACAGGCTGCGTGTGGCCCTGGCCGAGCACCTCGCCATCACGACCCACGATCACGCAGCCGACGGCGGGATTGGGTGGACAGATGAGGCGCGCCTGCTCGGCCAGGGCGAGCGCGGTGCGCATGTGAAGGTCGTGGTCGAGCGCACGCATGGCGGGAAGGAACGAGGCAGGCTCAATGAACTGGAGCCGTGGATTCTATTGAGAATGCCGTAAGTACATGACACGCTGCCGGCCCTCACCCCAGCCCTCTCCCAGAGGGAGAGGGAGCTTTCTTTGGCGCGGCACGCGCTGCCATGCTTTTAGAAACGTCAATACGGCGCCCTGCTGCGCGGCCCGCGCCACCACGCGGGCAGCCGCAGCCAGAACAGCCGTGTCAGAGCTTGCCGGCAGCGGCCGCTTCGGCGCGGGGCGACGAATCGACCAGTTCCTCGATCACCAGGGTGCGGTAGTAATAAGCCAGCACGGCCCCGCTGGCGGCCAGCGCGGCGCTCAAGGCCTCGGTATCGGCGCGGCCGACCTCGATCAGCAAACCCGCCTTGCCGCCACGCGCCAGTTCGACGAAGCGCAGCATGAACTGGTCTTCGCGCCCTACCGACGGTGCGCCGCCGACATCGGCCGCACGTTTGGCAAAGGTCTGCTGGATGGCGCCGGGCTCGGCCAGCCGCACGGTGCCGACGTCGGGCACCTCGGCCATGCGCGTGGCGGCGGCCTGGGCGGCCGCCGCATCGGCGAACATGGCGAACACATGGTCCGTGGGGTAATAAGCGCCCGCGACGGTGAAATGCTTGGGATCAGCGGTGAATGCGGTCATGAAGGGCTCTCCTCGACAAAATGGTCGTTCCATTGTTGGCGCCGTGCCCCGCGCGGCGTGTAGGAAAGCGGCGCGCATCCGGCGCGGATGACGGCGCCGCCCGGACCGTGGTTCGCCCCGTGTCACGCGGTCGAGGGCGATGATGATGAACCCATGGCGGTGCCTGTCGACGCTATAAAAATAGAAGCTTTCAGCGCAATACCAGAAAGCGCTGCAGGCCAAAAAAGCTTCAAATCTGGATCAATGAGGCCGCGGCGCCTGCCCTCTCGTCCACCAGGTGCGTGCGCGCCTGCGCCGCCACTTCGGCGGCCGGCAGCGGTTTGCGCTTATGGTCGCTCCAGACCTGGCGCCACAGGCGCGCACCGCGGCGGCCATGGTGCAGGCCCAGCATGTGCCGCGCGATGGCCGGCCAGGGCGTGCCGTTGTCGACCGCCTCGCGCGCCATGTAGTCCACCATCGCGGCCTCCACCTCGTCGGGCGACAGCGCATGCGGTTCACCGCCCAGAAAACGCTCGTCCCACGCGGTCATCATCCACGGGTGGTGGTAGGCCTCGCGGCCCAGCATCACGCCGTCGACATGCTGCAGGTGCTCGGCGATCTGCGCGTCGGTGGTCACGCCGCCGTTCAGCGCGATGATCAGGCGCGGAAAGTCGCGCTTGAGCTGGTACACCAGTTCATAGCGCAGCGGCGGAATCTCGCGGTTTTCCTTCGGCGACAAGCCCTTGAGCCAGGCGTTGCGCGCGTGCACGATGAACACGCGGCAGCCGGCATCGGCCACGGTGCCCACGAAGTCGCGCACGAAGGCGTAACTCTCTTCCCTGTCGATGCCGATGCGGTGCTTCACCGTCACGGGCACGTCGACCACGTCCACCATCGCCTTCACGCAATCGGCCACCAGCTGCGGCTCGGCCATCAGGCAGGCACCGAAGGCGCCGCGCTGTACGCGCTCGCTGGGGCAGCCGCAGTTCAGGTTGATCTCGTCGTAACCCCACTGCTGGCCCAGCCGCGCAGCGTGGGCCAGCCGGTCGGGCTCGCTGCCGCCCAGTTGCAGGGCGATCGGGTGCTCTTCAGGGTTGAAGCGCAGGTGCCGCTCGGTGCCGCCGTGGATGGCCGCCCCCGCGTTCACCATCTCGGTGTACAGCCGGGTCCGCTGCGTCAGCTGCCGGTGGAAAAAACGGCAATGGCGGTCGGTCCAATCGAGCATCGGGGCCACGGACAGGCGCCACGGCGAGAGCGGCGGATCGGCGGGGGCGTGCGGGGGCTGGATCACGCACGGATTATCCCTGCCGATAGCGCGTGGTCCGCCCTCTTGCGCAGCCGTGGCGGCAGCCCATCAGGGTTTGTCGCCGCCGTCCGAGCCGCCCTGCTGCCCCAGCACCTCCGCCTGCTCGTCCAGCACGCCCTTGACCCACAGGCGCTGCACCAGCGTCATGACAGCCACAGCCAGCGGCACCGCCAGGATGATGCCGATGAGGCCGAACAGCGTGCCGAACACCACGATGGAGAACAGGCCGATGAACGGCGGCAGCTTGACCGCGCGCCGCTGCACGAAGGGCATCGGCGCATAGCTTTCGATCTGCTGCGCCACCACCACGGCGCCCAGCGTCCACAGCAGGGTCTGCATGTCGATGGTGGAGGCGATGACCAGCGCCGGCAACGCGCCCAGGATGGGGCCGATGAAAGGCACGAAGTCGGCCAGCGCGGCGATCAGCGCCAGCGCCGCCGCCGAGGGCAACCCCAGCCACGCATAGGCGGCCCACATCATCAGGCCCATGGACAGCATCACCACGCCCTGGCCGATCAGCCACAGCCGCAGGGCGTTGCCGGTGTCGTGCATGGCGCGCAGAACGGTGACGCGGCGCGCCGGCGGCAGCAGCCGGGCCACACCGTGCACGTGCATGCGCGGGTTGGCCGCCAGGTAGATGCCGCCCACCAGCACGATGACAGGTCGGTCAGCACGCTGACGAAGGTGGAGCCGTAGCCCAGGGCGTGGCCGAGCGTGGTGCCACTGGTCGAGCGCTCCACAACGCTGCGCACGGCGTCGGCCGACAGGTCCCACTCGAAGCCCAGCCTGTCACCCAGGTTGCTGACGGCGCCGGGCAGAAGGTCGACCACATCGGCGAGCTGGCGGTACAGCTGCTGCGCAAACAGCACGCCGAAACCCACCATGCCCGCCAGCAGCGCCAACACGGCCACGGCCATGGCGGCGGCGCGCGGCAGCCGCGTCACGCGTTCCACGCCGTCGGCCAGCGCGGTGAGCAGCACGGCCACCAGCACCGACGCGAACACCAGCATCAGCACATGCGCGAGCTGATAGGCGGCCAGGCCCGCCATGACCACGCCCAGCACCATGAACAGGCGCTTCACGAAGTGCCCGTCGGCGAACGAAGGTGGTGGCGGCGCTGGCGGCATACGACTGCACGGTAACCCGCGCCCGGCCACACGCGGGTCGGACAGCACCGCTTCGCCTCGTGCGCGTGGGCGCCTGCACGACGCCTGAACCCGGTCACTGGCACCACGCGCACACAAAAAACCCCGCCGAGGCGGGGTCTCGTGGTCAACCGTGGAATCGGTCGATCAGCCCATGTGCAGGCCGCCGTTGCACGAGAAGTTGGCACCGGTGGTGAAGCCGGCGTCATCGCCCGCCAGCCAGGCGACGATGGAGCCGATTTCTTCCGGCCTGCCCAGGCGCTTGACCGGGATGGTGGCGACGATCTTCTCCAGCACGTCGGGGCGAATGGCCTTGACCATGTCGGTGCCGATGTAGCCGGGGCTGACGGTGTTCACCGTAACGCCCTTGTTGGCCAGTTCCTGCGCCAGCGCCATGGCAAAGCCGTGCATGCCGGCCTTGGCGGCGGAGTAGTTGGTCTGGCCGGCCTGGCCTTTCTCGCCGTTGACCGAGCTGATCTGGATCACGCGGCCGAAGCCACGCTCGACCATGTCCGGGATGACCTGCTTGGTCACGTTGAACATGGAGTTGAGGTTGGTGTCGATCACCGCGTCCCAGTCCTCGCGCGTCATCTTCAGGAACATGCGGTCGCGCGTGATGCCGGCGTTGTTGACCAGCACGTCGATGGGGCCGTGCTCGGCCTTGGCCTTGGCGAAGGCGTCGGCGGTGGATTGCCAGTCGGCCACGTTGCCCACGCTGGCGTGGAACTCGTAGCCCTGCGCCTTCTGCTCGTCCAGCCACTTCTGGTAGTCGCGCGTGGGGCCGCAGCCGGCGATGACGGTGAAGCCTTCCTTGGCCAGGCGCTGGCAGATGGCGGTGCCGATGCCGCCCATGCCGCCGGTGACGTACGCTACTCGTTTGCTCATGTGTGTCTCCTCTTGAAACTACTAAATTGATAGCTGTCAGCGCTGATTGGGCGGCGACAGCTGGCTAATTTACTTCAAATCCATCGAACCCGGCCGGCCGGCATGCAAGGGTTTGCGCGCATGCCGGCGGCGCCGGTCAGCGCGTGATCAGACGCGCTCCAGCGCCATGGCCACGCCCATGCCGCCGCCGATGCACAGACCGGCCAGGCCCTTCCTGGCGCCGCTGCGCTGCATCTCGTGCAGCAGCGTGACCAGGATGCGGCAGCCGGAAGCGCCGATGGGGTGGCCGATGGCGATGGCGCCGCCGTTGACGTTGACCTTGGCCGGATCGGCACCCAGCAGCTTGTTGACGGCGCAGGCCTGCGCGGCGAAGGCTTCGTTCAGCTCGAACAGGTCGACGTCGCCCACGGCCCAGCCGGCGCGCTTGAGCGCTTTCTGCGATGCCGGCACGGGGCCCAGGCCCATGGTGGCGGGATCGAGCCCGCTGGTGGCGTAGCTGGCAATGCGCGCCAGCGGCGTGAGGCCCAGCGCGGCGGCCTTCTTGGCCGACATGACGACCACGGCGGCGGCGCCATCGTTGATGCCCGAGGCGTTGCCCGCCGTCACGCTGCCCGCCTTGTCGAAGGCGGGGCGCAGGCCGGCCAGGGCTTCGGCGTTGGTCTTGGTGTTGACGTACTCGTCGGTGTCGAACACCACCGGGTCGCCCTTGCGCTGCGGGATGCTGACCGGGACGATCTCGTCCTTGAACTTGCCGGCGGCCTGCGCAGCAGCGGCCTTCTTCTGGCTGTTCAGCGCCAGCTCGTCCTGCATGTCGCGCGTGATGCCTTCCTGCTTGGCCACGTTCTCGGCGGTGATGCCCATGTGGTACTGGTTGTAGACGTCCCACAGGCCGTCGACGATCATGGTGTCGGCCATCTTCCAGTCGCCCATGCGCTGGCCGTCGCGGCTGCCCAGCAGCACGTGGGGCGATGCGCTCATGTTCTCCTGGCCGCCGGCCACCACGATCTCGCTGTCGCCGGTGGCGACGGCCTGCGCGGCCAGCATCACTGCCTTCAGGCCCGAGCCGCACACGGCGTTGATGGTGAGCGCCGGCGTTTCCTTGGCGATGCCAGCCTTCATCAGCGCCTGGCGCGCCGGGTTCTGGCCCACGCCTGCGGCCAGCACCTGGCCCATGATGACTTCGCCCACTTGGTCGAGGCCGACCTTGGCGCGCTCCAGCGCGGCCTTGATGGCGATGCTGCCCAGCTCGGTGGCGGGCACCTTGGCCAGCGAGCCGCCGAACTTGCCGACTCCCGTGCGTGCGGCGGAAACGATGACGATGTCTTCCATCTGCTTACTCTCCTGTTTGCTATCAAATAACGAGCTGCTTGCGCTTGCCGTGAGCCGATTTCAGGTCGTTTTCCCTTGAAATCGTTGCAGGACAAGCGCAAGCCACTATCAATTCAGAAGCGGATGCGATCCGGCTTCTTCACGCCTTGGCCTTGACGTAGCGCCCCGGCGCCGGCTCGATGGCCGGGTACTGCTTGCCGTTGCCATAGGCCTTGGGTGCGGCAATCTGCTTGCCGGCGTGGCCTTTCAGCCAGCCGGCCCAGTCGTCCCACCAGCTGCCGGGTGTTTCGGTGGCGCCGGCGATCCACTCGTCGACGCTCTTGGGGAACTTGCCGTCGTCGCGCACCCAGTGGCTGCGCTTCTTGGCGGCGGGCGGGTTGATGACGCCGGCGATGTGGCCCGAGGCGCCCATCATGAAGCGCTTCTTGCCCGGCAGCACCTGCGTGCTGGCGTAGGCGCCGCCGATGGGCACGATGTGGTCCTCGCGCGAGCCGTAGATGTAGACCGGGATGTCGACCTTGCCCAGATCGATCTGCTCGCCGCACACCGTCACCTTGCCGGGCTTCACGAGGTTGTTCTCGAGGTAGGTGTTGCGCAGGTACCAGGCGTAGAACGGGCCCGGCAGGTTGGTGGAATCGCTGTTCCAGTACAGCAGGTCGAACGGCGGCGGCGTCTCGCCCTTCAGGTAGTTGCCGACGACGTAGTTCCACACCAGGTCGTTGGGGCGCAGGAAGCTGAAAGTGCTGGCCAGGTCCTGCCCTTTCAGCATGCCGCCCTGCCCCATCTGCATCTCGCGGTAGCGCACCATGGCCTCGTCGATGAAGACGTCGAGGATGCCGGTGTCGCTGAAGTCGACCAGCGTGGTCAGCAGCGTGAGGGCCGACACGGGCTTTTCGCCGCGCGCGGCCAGCACGGCCAGCGCGGTGGTGAGGATGGTGCCGCCGACGCAGAAGCCGAGGGCGTTGATCTGCTTGGCGCCGGTGATGTCCTGCACCGTCTCGATGGCCTTGATGGCGGCGTGCTCGATGTAGTCGTCCCAGGTCTTGGTCTGCATCGACGCATCGGGGTTGCGCCAACTGACGACGAAGGTGCGGTGGCCCTGGCTGACGGCGTAGCGGATGAGCGAGTTGGTCGGCTGCAGGTCGAGGATGTAGAACTTGTTGATGCACGGCGGCACCAGCAGGAAGGGCTTCTCGTGCACCTTGGCGGTGAGCGGCTTGTATTCGATGAGCTGGAAGAACTCGTTCTCGAACACCACCGCGCCTTCGGTGGTGGCCACGTTCTTGCCGACTTCGAACAGCGTCTCGTCAGTCATCGACATGTGGCCCTGCTTCATGTCCTGCAGCATGTTGGCCAGGCCCTTGGCCAGGCTGGCGCCGTGGGTGTCGATGGCTTTCTGCTGCGCCTCGGCGTTGAAGGCCAGGTAGTTGCTGGGCGAGGCGGCGGCCATCCACTGCTCGACGGCGAAGCGCACGCGGTTCTTGGTCTTCTCGTCGCCCTCCACCGCCTCGGCCATGGCCATCAGCGTGCGGGCGTTCAGCAGGTAGACGGCGGCGGTGAACGAGGCCAGCGGGTTCAGCGCCCAGGCCTCGTTCTTGAAGCGCCGGTCCTTCAGCGCGGGGTTGGCTTGCAGGCTCTGGTTCCACAGTTCGGTGGCATCGCGCACGTAGTTCTGCTGCAGTTCCATCAGCTTCTCGGGCGTGAACTTGATCTGCGGCACGTCGATGGGCGGCACGGCCTGGCCGGCGGCGTTGCCCAGATCCATGTTCTGGAATTGCTGAAAGGCCTTCAGCCAGGTTTCGGCAAAGCCCTGTCCCATGGGGTTGCCGATCATTTGCTGCGGAAAATTGCCCGCCATTTGCTGCCACAGGTTGCTGGCCTGGTTCATGCTGTCTCCTTTGTTGTGCTTGCCGATGCGGTCATGGCCTGACGGTGCGCGGCGCCAATACCCAGTATGCGCGCCGCACGTGACACCGCCCTGACACAGCCCCAATATACGCCGAGTCGCACCGGCCGACGGCGCAGGCGGGCAAGGCCGCAGGGGGCGCCGGGGCTTGGGCGGGCTGGCAACACATCAGGCCAGCCAGATGCAGGCGGCCATGCGGCCGGTGCCGCCCAGCGCGGCCTGGTCGCGCCGGTACGAGAAGCAGCGCGCGGCCTGACGCACGGTGCACCAGGCGTCGCTGCCGTCGTTGCCGTACACGCGCGCCACGCCCAGCGCCGCCAGCCGGCGCCGCGCCAGCGCCGGCAGGTCGGCCAGGTACTTGCCGGCCGGCTGGGCGACGAAGCACGCGGCGGCCCCGGCATCGGTGGCGACGAAGGCGGCGCGCACCTCGGGGCCGACCTCGAAAGCCTGCGGGCCGATGCAGGGGCCAAGCCATGCGATCAGCTCGATTGCTTCTTTATTGATAGCGTCCTGCGCTTGATGCACGGGCGCCAGCGCCCGAAAAGACTGCAAAGTCTGCTCCAGCACGCCACCGGCCAGGCCGCGCCAGCCGGCATGCGCGGCGGCCACGGCGCTGCCTTGCGTGTCGGTGATCAGCACCGGCAGGCAGTCGGCCACCATCACGGTGCAGGCCAGGCCGGGCTGGTGGCACACGGCGGCGTCGGCGGTGGCGCCATCGGGCGTGGCGGCGTGCAGGCACAGCACGGCTGTGCCGTGCACCTGGTTCATGAACACCGGGCGCGCGCCCTGCAGGCCCTGGCGCAGCCGCGCGCGGTTGGCAGCCACGGCCTCGGGGGCGTCGCCCACGTGGTCACCCAGGTTGAAGAACTGGCGCGGCGCGGCCGATGCGCCATCGCCCGCTGCCACGCCGCGGGTGGTGAACAGCGCGCGCACGTTCGGCGGCGCCGGCCAGTCGGGGGTGAACCAGGGGTCGGGCGATGCAGGCATCAGACTGTCCTCATGCGCCGCCGGCCCTCACCCCTGCCCTCTCTCAGAGGGAGAGGGAGATTCTTTGTCACGGCGGGCGCCGCCTTCCAACGTGCGTCACCCTTCCCGCAAAGAGAAGGGGGAAGCGGCGTTCGCCGCGCAGGGGGATGCCCCTTATTCCGCATCGGGGCAGGCGGAGGGCTGCGCCTTCTGGAAGGCATTGAGTTGCATGCAGGCGTCGAACACGGCCATGGTGCGCGGCAGGCCGCTCAGGTCGCAGTCGAAGCGCTGGGCGTTGAAGATCTGCGGCACCAGGCAGCAATCGGCCAGCGTGGGCGTGTCGCCGTGGCTGTAGGTGCCGGGGCGCTCGGCCAGGCGCGCCTCGTACGACTGCAGGCCCAGGCGCACCCAGTGCTTGTACCAGGCGTTCTTGGCGTCGTCACTCGCCTTCAGGTCGTTGACGAGGTACTTCAACACGCGCAGGTTGTTCAGCGGGTGGATCTCGCAGGCCACGATCTGCGACAGCGCGCGCACGCGGGCGCGGCCGGCGGCGTCGGCGGGCAGCAGCGCGGGTTGCGGGTGGGTTTCGTCGAGGTATTCGATGATGGCCATCGACTGCGTCAGGCGCTGGCCGTCGTCCAGCTCCAGCAGGGGCACCAGCCCTTCGGCGGTGAGGGCGGCAAACTCGGGCTGCTTCTGCTCGCCCTTGGCCAGGTGCACGGGCACGTAGTCGTAGGCCAAGCCCTTCAGGTTGAGCGCGATGCGCACGCGGAACGAGGCGGAGGAGCGGAAGTAGTTGTAGAGCTTCATGCCGCCGATTATGGCGTTGGCCCGTGGCGGCCGCAGCGCCGGCACGCATGCGGCAAGCAGCGGTCTGGCCGGGCGGCGCTACCGGGATGCAATGGCACAGGCAACATATACTCCCCATGCACCTAGCCGCCAGCGCCCGCCAAACGGGCGCTGCACAGGCATACTCCCCATAAACAACAAAGCACGCCAAGCCTGCAAGCCTGGCGTGCTTGTTCACTGGAAGGCAGGGGCGCACAGGGCGCCCCGCCCGCTCAGCGTGCCGGTGCGCCGACCGGCGTGTTGTAGGTCGGCACCGGGGCCGGCGCCGGCGCGGTGGCCACGTTGGCGCGCTCGGCCAGGAAGATCTCGACGCGGCGGTTCTGCGCGCGGCCGTCGGCGGTGGCGTTGCTGGCCACGGGCTCGCGCGAGCCACGGCCTTCGGTGCGGATGATGCGCGAGTCGGCACCGCGCGACACCAGGTAGTCGCGCACGCTGTTGGCGCGCTGCACCGACAGCGGGTCGTTGATGGCGTCGCTGCCGGTCGAATCGGCGTGGCCGACGATGAACACCTCTGTACCGGGCTGCTGGCCCAGGCCGTTGGCGAACTGGTCCAGGATCGGACGCAGGTTGGGCTGGATGTCGGCGCGGCCGGTGGCGAACGAGATGTCGTTGGGGATGTGCAGCTTGAGCTGGTTGTCCGGCGTCTGCGTGACCTGCACGCCGGTGCCGGCGGTGGCCTGCTGCATCTGCTGGCGCTTGTTCTCCATGTACTTCGACCAGGCGTATCCGCCCAGCGCGCCCACGCCTGCACCGACGGCGGCGCCGCGCCCATCGCCGATCAGGCCGCCCGCAGCGGCACCCACGCCGGCACCGATGGCGGTGTTGCGCTGGGTTTCGGTCATGTTGGCGCAGCCGGTCATCACGACGGCGGCGGCCGTGGCGGCGAGGATCAGGCCGCGGCCTGAGGTAACGATGGTCTTCATGCGAGTTTCCTTTCTTGATGCGGGCGAATCCGCGTGCGGCGGATCCGGATACGGCGGCGCGTGAATCGGCGGTTGACCCGCATTCCCTGCCACGGCTAAGGATTTAACGAGACCGCCCCGCGCACGGTTGTAGGACGCGGCCTCATGACGCAGTCAGGTGGCCAGGCCGCGCGGGTGATGCGTGACCAATTTGCGCAACAGCGCCGTCAGTTGCGCCTGCTCCTGCGCGCTCAGCGGCGCCAGCATGCGCTGCTGCACGGTTTCAACGACGGGCTTCAGCGCGGCGGCGGCCTGCTCGCCCTCGGCGGTCAGCCACAGCAGCTTGCGCCGCCGGTCGGCCTGGTCGGGCTGGCGGCGCAGCCAGCCCCTGCGCTCCAGCCGGCCGATGACCGAGCCGATGGTGGCCGCATCGAACGCCACGCGCTGGGCCAGCGTGATCTGGTCGATGCCGGACTGCTCCAGCAGCGCATTGAGAATCGCGAACTGCACCGGGGTGACCGTGTGCGCCCCCACCTCCTCGGCGAAGACGGCGACGGAAATCTGGTGCGCACGCCGGATCAGGTGACCCGGCGCCTGTTCGAACTCGAAGCGGTTGGACATGGTGGCCCAGTGTAGTCACCGGCGCCCCGGCTACACTGCCGCAACGATGCATCGCCACACCATCCAGCATTGCCGCGGCTGCGGCACGGCCGTCGACTACCGCGTGCCCGACGATGGCGACACGCGCGAACGCGCGGTGTGCCCGGCGTGCGGCACCATTCACTACGTCAACCCGCTGCTGGTGGTGGGCACGGTGCCCTATCTGGGCGACCGGGTGCTGCTGTGCAAGCGCGCCATCGAGCCGCGCCACGGCAAGTGGACGCTGCCGGCCGGCTTCATGGAAATGGGCGAGACCATGGTGCAGGGCGCCGCGCGCGAGACTGCCGAGGAAGCCGGCGCCGAGGTGGAGATGGGTGCCTTCTTCAGCGCCATGAGCATCCCGCGCGTCGGCCAAGTGCATGTGTTCTATCTGGCCCGGCTGCTGAGCGACCGGTTCGACCCGGGCCAGGAGTCGCTGGAAGCGCGCCTGTTCGCCGAGGACGAGGTGCCGTGGGACGAACTGGCCTTTACCACCGTGCGCGAAACCCTGAAGTGCTTCTTTGCCGACCACCGGCGCGGCCAGTACGGCGTGCACGACGTCGACATTGCCTGACGCCACCCCATGAACCACCCGCGGCCGGCACTGGCGCTGCTGCAACCGGGCGAGCCGTTTCCGCCGCTGTCGCAGGCCTGGCCCGAAGGCTCGCCGGCGCCGGGGCTGATCGCCGCCGGCGGCGCGCTGGACGTGCCCACGCTGGTGGCGGCGTACACCAACACCATCTTTCCCTGGTTCAGCGAGGGCGAGCCGATCCTGTGGTGGAGCCCCGACCCGCGCATGGTGCTGCAGGTGCAGCAGTTCCGGCTGCACCGCTCGCTGCGCAAGGCAATCCAGCGCTTTCGCGCCGATGCCGCGTGCGAGATCCGCGTGGACACGGCGTTCGATGTCGTCATCGATGCCTGCGCCGGCGCCTGGCGGCGTGGCCAGTCGGGCACCTGGATCGGCCCCGAGATGCGCGCCGCCTACGCCGCGCTGCACCGCGCCGGGCACGCACACAGCGTGGAGACCTGGATCGACGGGCGGCTGTGCGCCGGCCTGTACTGCGTCGGCGTCGGTCGCGCGGTGTTCGGCGAATCGATGTTCACCGACGTTCCCGATGGCTCGAAGATCGCGCTGGCGGCCCTGGTCGCGCTGTGCCGCCGGCACGGGCTGCCGCTGATCGACTGCCAGCAGAACACGGCGCACCTGGCCTTCATGGGCGCCGCCGAAATGCCCCGCGCCGACTTCGCCGCCGCGGTGCAGGCACTGGTGCCCCAGCCTGCACCGGCCTGGCATTTCGAGCCCGTATACTGGAACGCATTGATGCCTCCCAGCCCCGCTGACCGGTGACGCACCTCAAGGATCTTCCGCTCCAGGCTCTGCAGTTCTACGCCACGGCACCCTACCCGTGCAGCTACCTGCCGGGCCGGCTGGCGCGCTCGCAGGTGGCCACGCCCAGCCACCTGATCAACAACGACGCGTATTCCGACCTGGTGCTGGGCGGCTTTCGGCGCAGCGGCATGTTCACCTACCGCCCCTATTGCGACGGCTGCAGCGCCTGCGTGCCGGTGCGGGTGCTGGCGCAGCAGTTCCAGCCCGACCGCAGCCAGCGCCGCGCCCGCGCGCGGCACGCCCGGCTGCAGGTGCGCGTGCTCAAGCTGGGCTACGTGCCCGAGCACTACCAGCTCTACCTGCGCTACCAGTCCGGCCGCCACACCGGCGGCGGCATGGACCACGACAGCGTGGACCAGTACACCCAGTTCCTGCTGCAGAGCAACGTCAACTCGCGGCTGGTGGAGTTTCGCGAGCCAGGCTTGGACGGCGCGCCGGGACGCCTGCGCATCGTGTCCATCGTCGACGTGCTGAACGACGGGCTCTCGGCCGTCTATACCTTCTATGAGCCCGATGCGCGCGCCAGCTACGGCACCTACAGTATCCTGTGGCAGATCGAGCAGGCCCAGGCGCTGAACCTGCCCTATGTGTACCTGGGCTACTGGATCGAGGGCAGCGGCAAGATGGCCTACAAGGCGCGCTTTCAGCCGCTGGAGCGGCTGGAGCAGGGCCAGTGGCGGCGCGCCACCGGCGCCTCGGCACTGCTGGCGCCCACCGCCTGAGCCGCGCGGAGCCCTCGCATGCGCCGATCCCGCCCCGACGCCCACCAGGCGCCGACCATCCAGGTGATCGAGCGCATGTTCGCGCTGATCGACGTGCTGGCGTCGCGCCAGGAGCCGATGTCGCTCAAGGAGATCAGCGAGCAGACCGGCCTGCACCCGTCCACCACGCACCGCATCCTGAACGACCTGACCATCGGCCGTTTCGTCGACCGGCCCGAGGCCGGCAGCTACCGGCTGGGCATGCGCCTGCTGGAGTTGGGCAACCTGGTGAAGGCGCGGCTGAGCGTGCGCGATGCCGCGCTGGCGCCCATGCGCGAGCTGCACCGCCTGATCCAGCAGCCGGTGAACCTGAGCGTGCGCCAGGGCGACGAGATCGTCTACATCGAACGCGCCTACAGCGAACGATCCGGCATGCAGGTGGTGCGCGCCATCGGTGGCCATGCGCCGCTGCACCTCACGTCCACCGGCAAGCTGTTCCTGGCCGCCGACGAGCTGCAGCGCGTGCGCGCCTACGCCACGCGCACCGGGCTGGCCGGGCACACGCGCAACAGCATCACGCATTTGCCGGCCCTAGAGCGCGAACTGATCTCGGCCCGCCAGTCGGGCGTGGCCCACGACAACGAAGAGCTGGAGCTGGGCGTGCGCTGCATGGCCGCCGGCATCTACGACGACCAGGGCAAGCTGGTGGCGGGCCTGTCGATTTCGGCCCCCGCGGACCGTCTGGACGACGCCTGGCTCGGCAAGCTCAAGCAGACGGCGCAGCAGATCTCCATCGCGCTGGGGTACGACGAGCGCGGCTGATGGCGCCCGCCTTCATATTTTGGGTGATTTTGAGCTGAAAGCCGTGCCCATCAAGCGCCAGAAGCTATCAATAAAAGAGCATCCCGCTGCTCAACCAGCGTAGGCGTTGCCGGCGGCGGTGGTCACCGGGCGCTGCTCCTCCACCCAGCGGCGCACGCGCTCGGCGTCGGCCAGGCGGCTGTATTTGCCGCTGGAATCCAGGAACACCATGATCAGCTTGCGGCCCGCCACCTGCGCCTGCATCACCAGGCACTGGCCGGCCTCGGAGATGTAGCCGGTCTTCTGCAACCCGATGCGCCAGTCGGGGCTGTGGACCAGGCGGTTGGTGTTGTTGTACTGAAGCACGCGGCTGCCCACCGCCACTTCGTAGCCGTGCGAAGTGGACAACTGGCGCAGCAGCGGATCCTGCGACGCGGTGTTCACCAGCGTGGCCAGGTCGAACGCGCTGGAGCGGTTGCCGCTGGACAGGCCCGTGGGCTCCACGTAGCGCGTGTCCTTCATGCCCAGCATGATGGCGCGCGCGTTCATCAGGCCGACGAAGCGCTGCAGGCCACCCGGAAAGGTGCGGCCCAGCGCGTGCGCGGCGCGGTTCTCGCTCGACATCAGGGCCAGGTGCATCAGCTCGCCGCGCGTCAGCGTGGTGCCGACGGCCAGGCGCGAGCGGCTGCCCTTCTCGGTGTCGATGTCTTCCTCGGTGATGGTGATCATCTCGTCCAGCGGCAGGCGCGCGTCGGACACGATCAGCCCGGTCATCAGCTTGGTGAGCGAGGCGATGGGCAGCACGGCGTGGCCGTTCTTGCTGAACAGCACCTCGTGCGAATCCTGGTCCATCACCAGCGCCACGCTGGATTTCAGCTCCAGCGGGTCGTCCACCGCCCGCAGGCCGGCCATCTGGCCGAACGACAGGCGCGCCGGGCGCACCTCTTGCGGCGCATGGGCCGCCACCGGGCGCAGCGACAGGCGGGTTTCCTGGGCGGCCACGCGGGTGGCCCGCTCTTCGGCGCGGCTACTTCTGGCGGCGACGGTGCGCTGCACGCGCTCCTTGCCGTGCGCCACCTGCTGCTTGCTGCCCTGGCGCTGGGCCACGTTGCGCTGGCCGGATTTCTGCCCGCGCGGGCCCGCCTTGGCGGTCGTTGCCTCGGCCTTGCCGCCCTTGCCTTTGGCCGCCGCTTGGCGCGCCGGCGCTTCCTTCTTGCCGCGTGCGTCGGCCTTGGTCGTTTTTTGGGCTGCAGCCTTGGGCGCCGCCGCCGCCGCCGCCGACTTGGCCTTGGCGGATGCGCGGGTTTCGGCGGCTTTGGCCGGTTTCTTGGCCGGCGCGGCCGTGGCCGGCACCAGCACGGCGAGGCTCAGCACCAGACCTGCAGAAGCCAGGCCCACCCCACGCCACCAAGGCGCCAACCGTTGTCTGAGCGCACCACGCATCGCTTTTCCCCAAACCAGAACCACCAATGGCGAGCAAGTGTACTGAAACAGAAAAAAGGATGCAATATCATTGACTTGCATCCCTTTTCTAAGGCACTGTGTTAAATAACAGTGGCAATATCAGCCTTGTGCCGCCACACGGTCAGATTTGTCGTGTAACTTGTTGAGGGCACTCAGATATGCCTTCGCAGAGGCGACAATGATGTCGGGGTCGGCCCCCACGCCGTTGACCACCCGGCCCGAGCTTTGCAGCCGCACCGTGACCTCGCCCTGGCTCTCGGTCGAACCGCTGATGGCGTTGACCGAATAAAGCACCATTTCGGCCCCGCTTTGCACGTGCGACTCGATGGCTTTCAACGATGCATCCACCGGGCCGTTGCCCTGTGACTGCCCGCGCACCTCGTCGCCGCCCACGGTGAACACGATCTCGGCCTGCGGCATCTCGCCGGTTTCGCTGTGCTGCGCCAGCGAGATGAAACCGTAGTGCTCCTTCTCGGCGGTCACGCTCTCGTCGCCCACCAGTGCCAGGATGTCTTCGTCGAAGATCTCGCTCTTGCGGTCGGCCAGTTCCTTGAACTTGGCGAACGCGGCCATGATCTCGCCCTCGGATTCGAGCATCACGCCCAGTTCCTGCAGGCGCTGCTTGAAGGCGTTGCGGCCGCTGAGCTTGCCCAGCACGATCTTGTTGGCGCTCCAGCCCACGTCTTCGGCGCGCATGATCTCGTAGGTGTCGCGCGCCTTCAGCACGCCGTCCTGGTGGATGCCGCTGGCGTGCGCGAAGGCGTTGGCGCCCACCACGGCCTTGTTGGGCTGCACCACGAAGCCGGTGACCGAGCTGACCATCTTGCTGGCCGGCACGATCTGCGAGGTGTCGATGCCCACTTCCAGGCCGAAGTAGTCCTTGCGCGTCTTCACCGCCATCACGATTTCTTCGAGCGAGCAGTTGCCGGCGCGCTCGCCCAGGCCGTTGATGGTGCACTCCACCTGCCGCGCGCCGCCCATCTTCACGCCGGCCAGGCTGTTGGCCACGGCCATGCCCAGGTCGTTGTGGCAGTGCACCGACCAGATGGCCTGGTCGCTGTTGGGCACTTTCTCGCGCAGGGTCTTGATGAAGTTGCCGTACAGCTCGGGGATGGCGTAGCCCACGGTGTCGGGGATGTTGATGGTGGTGGCGCCCTCCTTGATCACGGCCTCGCAGATGCGGGCCAGGAAGTCGATGTCGCTGCGGTAGCCGTCCTCGGCGCTGAACTCGATGTCGCCCATCAGGTTGCGCGCGAAGCGCACGGCCAGCTTGGCCTGCTCGAACACCTCGTCGGGCGTCATGCGCAGCTTCTTCTCCATGTGCAGCGGGCTGGTGGCGATGAAGGTGTGGATGCGCCCGCGGTTGGCGCCTTTCAGCGCCTCGGCGGCGCGGGCGATGTCGCGGTCGTTGGCGCGCGAGAGCGAGCACACCGTCGAATCCTTGATCGCCTCGGCGATGGCCTTGACGCACTCGAAGTCGCCGTTCGACGACGCGGCGAAGCCGGCCTCGATCACGTCCACNNGCGATGCGCAGCTTCTCGTCGCGCGTCATGCTGGCGCCGGGCGACTGCTCGCCGTCGCGCAAGGTGGTGTCGAAGATGATGAGCTTGTCGGTCATGGGGTTCTCCAGATAAACGATGAGGTGAAGACCTGCGAGCGAAAAACGTTCAAGAACAAAAAAGGCCCGCTGCAGGTGCAAACGGGCCTTTACAGGAAAAAGTCGCGCGCGCTACTGATCCCGCCCGTTCGGCGTTGCCAGTAGTAGAGCCAGCGACTTGTTCATAGGGGAAGAAATGTAGCACAGGAAATGCTGCGAGCGCACATTGGGGGTTTCACCAACGGCGCTTCAGTCCTCGTGCAGCCCGCGCTCGTCGGGCTCGTCGGTCGAGGTGCTGACGATGCTGGCGTGCTGCCCCTTGGCGCGCCGCCACGCGTAGATGACGTAGCCCGACAGCGCATAGCCCACGAACAGCACGAACAGCATGGTGGCCGGCTCGATGCTGATCACCGCGAACAGCAGCGCCACCAGCACCAGCACCACGAAGGGCACGCTGCGCCGGCCGCCGAAATCCTTGAAGCTGTAGTACGGAATGTTGGTGACCATCGTCAGGCCGGCGAACAGGGTGACGGCAAAGGTGGTCCACGCCAGGTCGGCGCGGGCAATCGGCTCGCCGCCGAACACCGACATCAGCGCGCGAAACAGCGGCACCTCGCGGTGCGCGATCAGCATGGCGCTGGTCAGCCAGATGAAGCCCGCCACCAGCGCGGCCGCGGCCGGCGAGGGCAGGCCCTGGAAAAAGCGCTTGTCGACCACCGAGGTGTTGACGTTGAAGCGCGCCAGCCGCAGCGCCGCGCAGGCGCAGTAGACGAAGGCGGCGATCCAGCCCCAGCGGCCCAGAGGGCGCAGCGCCCATTCATAGGCCAGCAGCGCGGGCGCGGCACCAAAGCTCACCATGTCGGCCAGCGAGTCCATCTGCTCGCCGAACGCGCTTTGCGTGCCGGTCATGCGGGCCACGCGGCCGTCCAGGCTGTCGAGCACCATGGCGGCGAAGATGCCGGTGGTGGCCAGGTCGAAGCGCCCGTTCATCGCCATCACGATGCCGTAGAAACCGCCGAACAGCGCCGCCAGCGTGAACAGGTTGGGCAGCACGTAGATGCCCTTGCGACGGCGGCGCACGACGGGCGCCGGCTCGTCGGCACCGGAGGGCTGGGAACGCTGTGGATCAGTCATCAAATCGGGGTTTTGCGCCCGCCAGTCAAGCACGAGCAGCTACAAATAAATGAGTATCGACCGGCACTTCCAGCCGGCATCACCTCAGTGTAACGAATCGCTTTAACGACGAAGGCCACGCGAGCGTGGCCTTCGTCCGCATCACTGCAGTGATCGGTTCAGCGATCAGTTGCGGGTCTGGTCGACCAGCTTGTTCTTGGCGATCCAGGGCATCATGGCGCGCAGCTTGCCACCCACCACTTCGATGCTGTGGTCGGCCGTGTTGCGGCGGCGGGCCGTCATGCTGGGGTAGTTCAGGCGGCCTTCCTGGATGAACATCTTGGCGTATTCGCCGTTCTGGATGCGCTTGAGCGCGTGGCGCATGGCGGCGCGCGACTGCTCGTTGATCACCTCGGGGCCGGTCACGTACTCGCCGTACTCGGCGTTGTTGCTGATCGAGTAGTTCATGTTGGCNNGCCGAACAGGTCGGTCTCGGTCTCTTCCTTGAAGTTGGTCTCGATGATGCCGGCCTTGCCGCCGCCGTTGGCCATGGCGTAGCTCAGCGCCAGGTCACGCGCCTTGCCGCTCTTGTCCTGGTGCACCGCCACCAGGTGGGGCACGCCGCCGCCCTGGGTGTAGGTGTTGCGCACGGTGTGGCCGGGCGCCTTGGGCGCGACCATCCACACGTCGAGGTCGTCGCGCGGCACGACCTGGTTGTAGTGCACGTTGAAGCCGTGGGCGAAGGCCAGCGAGGCGCCCTTATTGATGTTGGGGGCCACGTTGTTGGTGTAGACCTCGGCGATCTGCTCGTCGGGCAGCAGGATCATCACCACGTCGGCGGCCTTCACGGCGTCGTTGACTTCCATCACCTTCAGGCCGGCCTTCTCGACCTTGGGCCAGCTGGCGCCGCCCTTGCGCAGGCCGACCACGACCTTGACGCCCGAGTCGTTCAGGTTCTGCGCGTGCGCATGGCCCTGCGAGCCGTAGCCGATGATGGCGACGGTCTTGCCCTTGATCAGGCTCAGGTCGCAGTCTTTGTCGTAGAAAACTTTCACGTGGTTTCTCCTTTGGTCACTTGATTGCTATATAAATATGAGCTTACAACGCCCGCCAGATGGGCGCTGCAGCCTCAAATCCTCAACAGGCGCTCGCCGCGCCCGATGCCGCTGGCGCCGGTGCGCACGGTTTCCAGGATGGCCGACTTGTCGATGGCGTTCAGGAAGGCGTCGTGCTTGGTCTGGTCGCCCGTCAACTCGATGGTGTAGCTCTTGTCGGTCACGTCGATGATGTGGCCGCGGAAGATGTCGACCATGCGCTTCATCTCCTCGCGCTCCTTGCCGACGGCGCGCACCTTCACCATCATGTGCTCGCGCTCGATGTAGGCGCCTTCGGTCAGGTCGACCACCTTCACCACCTCGATCAGGCGGTTCAGGTGCTTGGTGATCTGCTCGATGACTTCGTCGGAGCCGCGCGTCTGGATCGTCATGCGCGAGAGGCTTTCGTCCTCGGTCGGCGCGACGATGAGCGATTCGATGTTGTAGCCGCGGGCTGAGAACAGCCCCACCACGCGGGACAGTGCGCCCGCCTCGTTTTCGATCAGAACGGCAATGATGTGTTTCATGGGATTCCTCTTCTCGCCGCCCTCCCCCGCAGCCGGTAAGCTGCGGGCTTGGCGGGCAATAGATTCGTCTGGGGAAATCTGATTGATATGAAAAAGATAGCTGCTTGCGCCCGTCATCAAAGGATTTTAGACTGTTTTCTCTTGAAACCCTTGCTGGACAAGCGCAACCCACTATGAATTGATGAGCGCCCGGCCCGCATGCGCAAGCCGGATGCGCCATCGCTTCAAAGGTCTTCCACCCCCAGCAGCATCTCGGTGATGCCCTTGCCGGCCTGTACCATGGGGAAGACGTTTTCCGTCGGGTCGGTGCGGAAGTCCATGAACACGGTGCGGTCCTTGAGCTTGCGCGCCTCGCGCAGCGCAGGCTCCACGTCCTGCGGGCGCTCGATCAGCATGCCGACGTGGCCATAGGCCTCGGCCAGCTTCACGAAGTTGGGCAGCGCGTCCATGTAGCTGTGGCTGTAGCGGCCGGAGTATTCGATCTCCTGCCACTGGCGCACCATGCCCAGGTAGCGGTTGTTCAGCGCCAGAATCTTGATCGGCGTGTTGTACTGCAGGCAGGTGGACAGCTCCTGGATGCACATCTGCACCGAACCCTCGCCCGTCACGCAATACACCTCGCTCTCGGGTTTGGCCAGCTTGATGCCCATGGCGTAGGGAATGCCCACGCCCATGGTGCCCAGGCCGCCGGAGTTGATCCAGCGGCGCGGCTCGTTGAACTTGTAGAACTGCGCCGCCCACATCTGGTGCTGGCCGACCTCGGTCGTGATGAAGGTTTCGCGCTCGCGGGTGAGCGCGTGGAGGCGCTCGATCGCGTACTGCGGCTTGATGGTTTCATCGGATTTCAGGTACGACAGCGAGCGGCGCGCGCGCCAGCCCTGGATCCGCTCCCACCACGCCTCGCGCGCGGCGGCGTCGATTTCCGACACGCGCGGCGCAACGCCGGCCACCAGCGCCTCCAGCACGCTCGCGCAGTCGCCCACGATGGGCACCTCCACGCGCACGATCTTGTTGATCGAGGACGGATCGATATCGACGTGGATCTTGCGCGAACGCGGCGAAAACGCATCCAGGCGTCCGGTGCAGCGGTCATCGAAGCGCGCGCCCAGCGCCACCATCACATCGCACTCGTGCATCGTGAGGTTGGCCTCGTAGGTACCGTGCATGCCGAGCATGCCGAGCCACTGCGGACTGCTGGCCGGAAACGCGCCCAGCGCCATCAGCGTGGAGGTGACCGGGAAGCCGGTGAGACGCGCCAGTTCGCGCAGCAGATCGGAGGCGCGCGGCCCGGCATTGATCACGCCGCCGCCGACGTAGAACACCGGGCGCTTGGCCGACAGGATCAATTCCACGGCCTGCGCGATGCGCGCCGGATCGCCCTGGGTCTGCGGCTGGTAGGTCGGATGCAGCAGCCCTTCGCGCGGGCCGGCGTAGGTGCCGCGCTTGAACTGCACGTCCTTGGGGATATCCACCACCACCGGNNACATCTGGTGCTGGCCGACGTCGGACGTGACGTAGGCATCGGCGTCCTTGGTCATGTCCCACAGCGTCTCGATGACCTTCTGCGGCTTGATGACGTCGGTGTTGGCGCGGTCGTACTTCAGGCAGTCGCGGCTGCGCCAGCCCTCAATGGTCTTCCACCAGTCGGCCAGCGCGGCCTCATCGGGCTTGCTGCCGGCTTCGCGGATCATGCCGATCATCTCGGTCAGCACGTCTTTCACGTCGCCGACGATGGGCACGTCGACCTTCACGCGCTTGGAGATGCTGGACGGGTCGATGTCGATGTGGATGATCTTGCGCTCGTTCTGCGCGAAGTGCTTGGGGTTGCCGATCACGCGGTCGTCGAAGCGGGCGCCCACGGCCAGCAGCACGTCGCAGTTCTGCATGGCGTTGTTGGCTTCCCAGGTGCCGTGCATGCCCAGCATGCCGACAAAGCGCCGGTCGGTGGCCGGGAAGGCGCCCAGGCCCATCAGCGTGTTGGTGACCGGGTAGTTGAGCAGATCGACCAGGGCGCGCAGTTCGTCCGTCGCATTGGCCAGCAGCACGCCGCCGCCGGTGTAGATGTAGGGGCGCTTGGCGCTCATCAGCAGCTGCAGCGCCTTGCGGATCTGGCCGCTGTGGCCCTTGCGCACCGGGTTGTACGAGCGCATTTCCACGCTCTCGGGGTAGCCCTTGTAGGGCACCTTGTTGAACGACACGTCCTTCGGCACGTCCACCACCACCGGGCCGGGGCGGCCCGAGCGCGCGATGTGGAAGGCCTTCTTCATCACCTCGGCCATGTCGTGCGCGTCCTTGACCAGGAAGTTGTGCTTGACGATGGGGCGCGTGATGCCCACGGTGTCGCATTCCTGGAAGGCGTCCTGCCCGATGGCGGTGGTGGAGACCTGACCGGTGATGACCACCAGCGGAATCGAATCCATGTAGGCGGTGGCGATGCCGGTGATGGCGTTGGTGACGCCGGGGCCGGAGGTGACCAGCGCCACGCCCACTTCACCCGTGGCGCGCGCAAAGCCGTCGGCGGCGTGCACGGCGGCCTGCTCGTGGCGCACCAGCACGTGCTGGATGGTGTCCTGCCTGTAGAACGCGTCGTAGATGTGCAGCGCTGCGCCGCCGGGGTAGCCCCAGACGAATTTCACGCCCTCGGCCTGCAGGGCCTTGACGAGGATTTCAGCACCACGGAGTTCGGAGGAGTCGCTGCCGGCGGATGCGGCGGCGGCCGATTTGAGTTCGGCTTTGGAGATTTCCATTTTTGATCAACCTTTCGAGAATTTCTCTGACGAAATACCTTGGGTGCCCCTTGCCAGCCCTTGTGAGGCCGCTTCAGGACTTGAGGCCATGCGCCATGGGCCGGGACTGCTTTCCCGCCGGACGATGACCCGTTTGCCTTTTTTGACTGCAATGCGGATTATCGCACTGCAACATGGCCGGCGCCAGCGCCGGCCGCGAATCTGTGGCGGCCGGGTGCCATAATCGCGGCCAGAAAGAGGGATGGGCGCCGCCGAAGGCGCGTCCACCACGCCGCAGTCACTGCGCCACCGCCGCCCTGTCGTTCGACGTCCTTGGCCACCGAACAAGAACTCTCCGATTTCCTCAAAAGCGTCGAGAAGCGGGCGTTCAAGCGCACCGTCTACCACGTGCGCGACGAGGATGCAGCACTCGACATCGTGCAGGACAGCATGATGAAGCTGGCCGAGCACTACGGCGACAAGCCGCCGGCCGAGCTGCCGCTGCTGTTCCAGCGCATCCTGTCCAACAGCACGCTGGACTGGTTCCGCCGCCAGAAGACGCGCAACGCCCTGTTCTCGAACATGAGCGACTTCGAGTCGCCCGACGGCGATGGGGATTTCGACCTGCTGGAAGCCTTTGCCGGCGCCTCGGATTCGCAGCAGATCGAAAGCGCCGAGGATTCGACGCGCCGCGCCGAGATCCTGCGGGAGATCGAGTTACAGATACAGGCCCTTCCCAACCGTCAACGCGAGGCGTTTCTGATGCGTTACTGGGAGGAAATGGATGTTGCCGAAACGGCGGCTGTCATGGGGTGCTCGGAAGGCAGTGTCAAGACGCACTGCTCGCGTGCGGTCCAGGCGCTGGCCAAGGCACTGCGAGCCAGGGGAATCCTGCCATGAACACCAACTACAGCCAACAGCACACCGATACCCTGCACAACCGTTTCGGCTTGCGCGTGGCCGCGCGCCTTTCGGCCGGTGCCGAGGCGCTGCCGCACGACATCGGCGAGCGCCTGCGTGCGGCGCGCGAACAGGCGCTGGCGCGGCGCAGGCAGCCGGTGGCGCTGGTGCGCCAGCGTGCCGCCAGCGCCGTGTCGCGCAGCGGCGACACCGCCACGCTCGGCCTGGGCGACGACGGCCTGGGCTTCTGGGGCCGCCTGGCCTCGGGCATGCTGGTGCTGGTCGTGGCGGCCGGCCTCGTCACCATCAACCTGGTGCAGGACGACGACCGCACCGCCGAAGTGGCCGAACTGGACGCCGCCCTGCTGACCGACGACCTGCCGCCCGAGGCGTACGCCGATCCGGGCTTTCTGCAATACCTGAAGTCCAGCAAGGGAGCACAGGGCAGCGTCACCCGTTAAGCTGTGGCCATCGCCCCTTCGCCACGCCCATGCGCCCCATCCTGCCGGTCCTGCTCGTCGCTCTCAGCACCCTGATGCTGACTTCGGCGTGGGCGCAGGCGCCGGCCCAGGCCACCCTGACCGCCCAGGCCGGCAGCCTGATCGCCTGGCGCAGCCTGACGTCTGAACAGCAGGCCGCGCTGCAGCCGCTCAGCAAGCTCTGGCCCACCATGGGGGCCGACCAGCAACGCAAATGGGTGGCGCTGGTCGACAACTTCAACCGCATGTCGCCCGACGAGCGCACCACGCTGCAAAGCCGCATGACCGAATGGGCCAACCTGACACCGGCGCAGCGCACGCAGGCGCGGCTCAATTTCGGCGAGGTGCGCCGCGTGCCCGCCGACGAACGGCGCGCCAAGTGGGAGGAATACCAGGCCCTGCCGGTTGAGGAGCGCGAGCGCCTGGCCAACGACCGGCCCAAGCCACCGGGCGGTGCGGCACCCGCGCTGCGGCCGGCGCCGGCCGATCGCCTGCTGCGCCCCACGCGGCCCCCCGTGCCGGTGGCCACGCCCACCGGGCCGGCACCTGCCACCACGGCGCAGCCGGCGCCGCCCGTGAATCGCCATACACTTCTGCCCCAGCCGCCCGCATCGGCGCCCGAGCCGCAGCGCTGA
>JRYL01002519.1_pt1 | contig 34645 bp, 50 predicted proteins | sample 235391 | NCBI WGS metagenome assembly JRYL01 (sample SAMN03074223, study PRJNA261481) | activated sludge metagenome | biome: Wastewater Treatment Plant; feature: Wastewater; material: Activated sludge; isolation source: activated biomass of a wastewater treatment plant treating wastewater from... ...
CCGCGACAAGCTCGATCAGGTTGGCCGGGAACGGCTCAACCTCATTACGGGCACCTACCGGGACCGGGTGTTCAACCAGGAGGGCGGGGACTACCTCAAGAACCTGTTGTGCTGGCCAACGGCAACCGTCGAGCACAATGGCCGCGTAGGTGTTGTCGTTCCCTTCTTCGCCAAGCATTTCTTCTTCGAGTACGGGTCGCGTAACGACGATCAAATGCTCGGTATCCGCAAGCGGGAAAAGGAGGGCAAGTGGTTCGCCTCGGCGAAGAATCGTTCCAAGTTTCTCGACCCGCGCGAGCTCGGCGACGGTCTTACGCAACTGAAGACGTGCATCATGATGGCGCGTGCGGTACGCCGCTTGCACTCTGCAGGGCTTGCGCACTCGGATCTGAGCTACAAGAACGTTCTGGTTGATCCGTCAGCTGGACGTGCCTGCCTGATCGACCTGGACGGCTTGGTCGTTCCGGGTAAATTCCCGCCCGACGTTGCAGGCACCCCGGACTTCTTTGCCCCGGAGGTGGTCGCAACCGCCAAGCTTGACCGCCACGACCCGAACCGCAAGCTCCCCTCCCGCCTCACCGACCAGCACGCGCTCGCTGTGCTGATCTACATGAACCTGCTTTTTCGGCATCCCTTGCGTGGAGACAAGGTCCATGACCTGAATGACACACAGCATGACGAAGAACTGGCGATGGGCGAGCGGGCGCTCTTCATCGAGCATCCGACAGACCACTCCAACCGCGTGAAGCTGGCCAACGTGCCGCCGGCAGAGCTGCCCTGGAAAGACACCCAGAAGCTTCCCTACACGATCACTGGGCCCTACGTTTCGGAACTGATTCGCCGCGCCTTCATTGATGGGCTGCACAACCCGGCCGCTCGCCCCACGGCTGACGAGTGGGAAACTGCACTGGTTAAAACGGCGGACTTACTTCAGCCGTGCCAAAACCCGCAGTGCACGCAGAAGTGGTTTGTATTCGACAACAGCACCAAGCCTTCCTGCCCGCATTGCGGTACGCCCTTCCGTGGCAAGTTGCCTGTCTTGAACCTTTACTCCTCTCACAAGGAAGGCAGCTTCAGGACCGACAACCACAGGCTGATGGTCTATTCCGGACAGTCTGCTTTTCGATGGCATTCGAGCCGACTCGTCTTCCCCAACGAACGTTTGACGCCCGATCAGGCAAAACGCGTTGGCTATTTCGTTTTTCACGGTGACGATTGGTACTTTGTGAACGAAGGGCTTCCTACCTTGCGTGACCTGACGGCGCAGCAGGACGTTCCGATTGGCGGGCGCATCAAATTGCAGGATGGTGGGCAACTCCTGTTCTCGCGGGATGTGGGAGGCAGACTTGCAGTCATTCAAATGGTGACGCAATGAGCGACCGCGAAGTGCTGCCCAGCAAGGAAGAGGACAACAGCGACAAGCTGCGGGCTCTGATTGAAGAGTCGGGGCTTACTCAAAGCGAAGCGCTCGCGCGGTTTAACCGCGGCCAAGTGCGGAAAATGGCCTTGAGAACCCTCAAGTGTTATCTGGCATCTCCAGAAGCAAAAACCCGCGTTGTCTGTGCTGACTCCGTTCTGGAAAGAATGCAAAAAGTTTTACGGCATCACTGAGTAGAGCTAAATTTTAATCGTTCCAAACCATCTTAAAGGGATCAGGCTGTGTCACATTTTGGTTTTCCACTTGAAGCAATTTTCATATTCCTGGCTGTGGTCGGGCTGTCGGTCTATCTGGATCTTTTTGCACATCGAAAAACGACGGAAATAACGCTTTCTGATGCGGTTCGGTGGTCGATCTTTTGGGTCGTGCTTGCCTTGCTTTTCTACGCGTACCTCTGGTTACGATTCTCGAAGGAATGGGCGGATCTTTACCTTGCTGGCTACGCGCTCGAGAAGTCTCTGTCCATTGACAACCTCATGGTCTTCATGGCGATCTTTGCGTCTTTTGGGATTAAGGGCGTTCTTCAGCACAGAATTCTTTACTACGGGATTATTGGCGCCCTGGTGTTTCGCGCAATCTTCGTCCTCATTGGAACCAGTCTGTTCCTCGCAAGCCCGTGGGTCGGTTTCCTGTTTGCAGCATTCGTGATCTGGAGCGGCATTAAGATGCTTCAGGCCGGCGACGGTGGAGAGGACGAAGTTGAGGATTTCTCAAACCATTGGAGCGTACGCCTGACCGGGAAAATGATGCCGGTTTATACGCGTCTTCATCTGGATAGATTCTTTGTTCGTCACAGCGAGCTTCTGGCGGTAAACGGCGAGAAGACGTCAGCCCAGGTCACCCGAATCGGAACAACGTACGTCACGCCCGCGTTCCTGTGCTTGATGGCAATTGAAACGTCCGACATCGCTTTCGCTTTTGATTCGGTTCCTGCTGTCATTGCAGTCACCCAAGAGCCTTTGCTTGTCTATGCCGCGATGATCTTTGCAATCCTTGGGTTGCGAAGCCTGTACTTCGTCCTGGCGGCGCTCACAAAGTATCTGGTTCACCTCGAGAAAGCTGTGATTGGTCTTCTGTTCTTCATCGGCGCGAAGATGACTCTTCAGTCGTGGAACCATGCGATTGGTGATACGGGCATTCATATCAGCCCAAGCATGAGTCTCACGGTGGTGTTGGGGATGCTCGCGCTTGGTGTAATCGCTTCGTTCGTGTTCCCCGGGAAGGAAGCGGAAGAAGAGGCTTCAACAAAGCCGGCAGACCTGAGCTAAACGCGATAACGGCCTCGACTTCGCAGCATCGACGACGAGGCCTCTTTTTTGAAAGGGAAAATGATGTCCTTCACAGACTGGTTAAAGCGTAACGTCAACGAGGCGCGGGAGAAGTTAAGCTCTGAAATTGTCAAGTACAAGTCGAAAGACTTGCTGGAGGCAATTGTTGCGGGCAGCGCCATGGTTGCGTATGCGGACGGGCAAGTAAGCTCTGAGGAAAAGCAGAAGCTCATGGGCTATCTGCGAACTTCTGATCAGCTCAAGGTTTTTGATCAGAACGAAGTCATCAAGATTTTTCAGAATTATGTTGAGAAGTTCGAATTCGACTCGACCATCGCGATCGGTGAAGTCATGCGCGTAATAGGGCGATTCAAGGGCAAGCCGGAAGCCCAGCTCGTCGTGCGGGTCTGCTGCGCGATCGGTGCTTCAGACGGGGATTTTGATGAATCCGAGAAGACTGTCGTGAAGAGAATGTGCCTCGAACTCAATCTTGACGCTGGCACATTCGGCCTCTGATCTATGCCGCTTGTCCGCCCGAACGCCCGCGCTGGATTGACCCTTCAGTCGGGCGTTGCGATTGCTCCAAGAAAATGCCCTTGAATCTTTGACGTTGGAGTTGCGATCGCGAACCATAGGTGAACCTGAACTCCAACGCGAGCGGCCCCCATGCGTAATGACGACTTCCACCTTGAACGCATCGTCCTGATCGACTCTTATCGAAAGGGTGACATCGTCGAGGTGCGACTCGATGGCCATGTGAACATCAATGGCTTCAACGCTGCGGGCAAGACGACACTCTTGCGGACCATCCCGCTCTTCTACGGTGAAGCGGCTGCACGAATGCTCAAGGGCGAGCAGAGCAAGAAGGCATTCGCCGACCATTACCTGCCGCGTACGACCTCCTACATCGTCTTTGAGTATGCCCGGAGGGGGCAACTTTGCATGGCCGTGCTGCATTCAAACGCAACCGGAGAGAGCGTGCAGTACCGGTTCATTGCGTCTGGATTCAGTCGGGATCTTTTCGTGATCGGGCAGTCGATCGTCGAGAGCAACACCCAACTGCTGCGGCACGTCGAAAAGCAGGGCACCCAGTGCTCCCGCGCTCTCTCACGGACCGAGTACCGCTCGATCATCCAGAACGATGTTGACCGCCGCGAGTTGAGGAGCCTCGCCGGGCAGTTCTCCTTCGCGGGCAGTGGGAGTCGCCTTTCGCACATCGACCGGATCGTCACCGGCATGTTTGTGCGGGCTGCGACCTTCCGTGATTTGCGGTCCATCATCGTCTCCAGCATCGCACAGGACGAAGGGCAACTCGAGATCCGGGCACAGCGCGACCAGATGGACGTGTGGCTGCGCGATCGCGATGCCTACGTGGACGTCATGAATGAGCAAGGACGCGTCGCAGGCGTGGTGGAGGCGACCGAGGCGCGAAAGTCCGCTTGGACCGCCTTGAGTCTCGCAAAGGGGCAGCTCATCGCGCTCGAGCGCACCCGCTCGGCACGTCTTGCCGCGTTGAAGAGCCAACTCAAGGCCCTGGACGAGCAAGCAACTGCAGAACGTGCCCAGAATGCTCAGAAGGCTGCCGAGACACGCGGGCACCTCACGGCCAAGGAAGAGGCACTCAAGCAAGCCCGAGCACAGCTAGATAACCTTGATCTGCAGGCAAAGCGTTACCGTGACGAGGCGTTCGAGACCCGTTCGCAAGATCAGGAACGTCTGCCTTCGGTCCTGGCAGAGCTGGAAAAACAGGAACGCTCCTATTCGAGTCTCCTTGGAAACCAGCGAAGCGTCAGTGAGGAATATGAACGCCTTGAGCTTATGGCTGATCAGCGTACCAAGCGCCAGATCGGAGAGTTCGAAGCGAGCAGGGGCCCCGTCTACGAAGAGAATGAGCGTCTCAAAGCCCAGTGTGAAGAGGACTATCAGGGCCGTGAGAAGGTGCTGCGTGATGAACACGGCCGGGCCCTCCACGAAGCGAACGAAGAGGCAAAGGGCTACGCTGAGCGAATTGGGTGGCTCAACGGCCGCATCAACGATGCACAAGCCAGTCCCGAACTGGTCATGCAGAAGGAAGCCAAGGACGCCGAGTGCGAAAAGGCTCGGATCGACCTCGAGCACGCGCGCAAACGCCGTGACGATGCTCACAGCGCAAAGCTGAACGCGAAGGCGGGCTTTGATGAGGCCGATCGCCAACTAGGCCGCATCCAGCTCCGACTCCAGGACCAGAAGAACGCATTGCAGGCTGCGATCGAGATGGGTGAAGCGGCGCCAGGGACGCTCATCCATTTTCTTCGAGCGCACGTGCCTGGCTGGCGCCAGGACATCGGCAAGATAGCTTCGCGCGAACTCTTGCTGCGCACAGATCTGATCCCCGAGGTCGACGAACAGCCCGCTCAGAATCTCTACGGGGTTCGCCTGCGGCTCGATCGAATCGAAGCACCCTGGCACGCCCATGAGGAGGCGATTGAAGCGCGTATCGCTGAATTGAAACGCGAGGTAGAAGCGGAAGACGTCCGTCATGCCACGCAGGAAGCCATTCTCGCTCAAGCAAAAAACCAGCTCGACGCTGCTGTCAAAGCTGAAGACGACGCCCTGCAAGCCTACCGGGCCGCCGACGAGCGCATGCGTCGCCTGACCGGCGAGCAGCAATCCCTCAAAGCCCAAATCGACGAAAGCCGCATCCGCGCGAAAAAGCAGGCTGAAGACGAACGCCGCGAGGTGACAGCGCAGCAGAGTGCGCTCGATCTCGAAATCAAGGAACTCGAGACGACCTTCGCGCGTGCCATCCGCGAGAACCTGAGCGCTCGGCAGGACGCGTTGAACGCACTTGATACAACCAAGAAGGCTAGATTGTCCGCGATCGAAGCCTCGATTCAGAAGGCGCAAGCCGATCTCGAGGCAGAGCTTGCGAGCTTGCGTGCGGAGCGCAACCGCAGTCTGGCCGCGAAGGGAATTGATCCTGAAACGCTTTCGCGCCTCGATGCGTCAATCGCTACCCTGCGTGCCACCGTCGAGCGGATTCGCAACGACGTCCAGCCCATTGCGCAGTATCAACTCTGGCTTCGCGACCAATGGCCTCTGCGTCCCGGATATGTGGCTCAGGTCGACGGCATCGCGAGCGAAGTGCTCAGTCTCAAGGATGAGCTCGGCCGCCTCAAGTCCGAAGGCGAGCGGCGAAGCGCCGGGTTCATGAAACAGATCGATGTGCTCGAGAAGCAGGTCGACGGTATCGAAGGGGAGCTATCCGCCGTCAGAGCCCGGATTGAAAAGCTCAGCTTCGTTCCCGAGGATCCAACGGCGGCTCAGGCTGAACATGATGCAGCCCACACCCTTGCCTATCTGGACGGGGTCAAACGCGCCAGTGAGAGCGCTCTGTTTGAGGCAGAACGAAACATCAAAGACGGCGTCGAGGTGATCCTTCGCGCGTTCACGAAACACCGCGGTACCGCGCCCGACCGGTTCTACGAAAGTTATCGCAGCGACCTCGCAGCGCAGAACAAGGGAGGCCGCGAATGGGTCCCCGTAATACAGGAATGGTTCGATAGCCGCCACCTCGAGGCCCGTCGTGTCTTGCGTGATGGGGCCTCCCTGTTGGGGCAGACCGTCCATGACTTCTACGGCTCCCTGAGAAAATTCCGGACCCGCACGCAAAGCTTTTCCCGCGAACTCCAGTCCTGCATCGACTCATCGGCTGATTTCGAGAAGATCACCAACGTCCAGGCTCGCATCGAGACCACCGTCGACGCCCTCAATTACTGGCCCAGCATCCGGGCGCTGAGCGAGGAGTTCGAGCTCTGGGCGGGCCGTGAGGACGATGAGTTGCCACACCCTGAGTTCTGCCAGGCCTTGCGCCGCGTCTCTCAGTGCTTCGAGCGTGAGAGCACGCTTTCTGCAGATCTGGTCGATCTGGTCCAGCTCGAGATCGATCTCGTCGAGAATGGCCGGCAGGTAACCGTGCGCGACGAGAAGACACTCGAGCATGTGAGCTCAAACGGCATCTCATACCTGATCCTGATTGTGCTGTTCCTAGGCTTCTTGCAGCGCATCCGCAGAGACGCACCCGTTCAGGTGCTCTGTGCGGTCGATGAACTCAAGAATCTCGATCTCGCCAACACCGAGCGACTCTTCAACCTGCTCGATCGGCATCGTGTGACCTTGATCAGCGCTTTCCCGGACGCAGATCCCGAAGTCCTGCGTCTGTTCGCGCATCGATACACAATTTTGGAAGGGCGCCGGATCGCCAGCGTTGTTCTGGAGGACGGTCCCGAGACTGAGATCGTGCGCGAGCCGGCGCTCGCCGAGAACCGCGGCGAGACGGCCGGCTATCCGGATGCCCCCGCCACGACGCTCGAGGAGGATGCGGACCATGTTTGATGTCATCGCGTTGCGGCTCCTCACGGGCAAATTTCTATGCGAGACCACCGCGCCTGAGGCCTTTCGCGCGCTCGAAGAAGACGCCATGCGCAACGATGTCGACGCGTACCTGCGCCGGCTCGGTCGCCGGCTTGCCTGCACCGCTGGTGGGCATGCCTACTACATGGCATACGAGCGAATCGGCCACGACGAACGCACCGAGGTGAAGCGACTCTTTGCCGAGATCAAGCACGAGCTTCGGCCGATGGTTAACTTCGTCAAGTTCGTCATGCAGGCGTTGCGAAATGAGGAAGCGCCTTCGCCAGGCGAACGGATCGACTATCCATCCATCTTGGCAGCCGTCACGACACATCCTCAGCTCGTTGACGAGCTTCGCAACTTCGCGGCACTGGGGAGGGATTTCACCGCCGCGGACTCCACCCCGCGCAGCATGCTCGACAAGGTCTTCGGGCAGGTGGTGAAAAGCGGATATCTGGTCCAGCTCGATCGCGATCGAGAGGTCTATGCCTTCACCGGAAAGCTCGATTTCTTGCTCGAAGTGATCGAGTTCTTGATGGCCAACGAGAAGATCGTCGAGGAATCCCCTGACGATCAGCCTGATCAGTTGAGGATGCTATGACGCGTGATGTGACTGTCACGCTCTTTGAGCGTCTCCATGCCCACCGGCACCTCGTCGCAGAGGCCTACCATCAAGGCTCGGTGGTACGCACCGATGATAATCGGAAAGCGATCGAGGTCCTGCAGCAGCAGCGCGTCTTCGTACCGCACTCTCCGGACGAATATCGCCTGCACAGCAGCTTGAGGCGCTTTCTCGCCTCTGCCTTCAGCTCACACCGCATCCTTCAAAGCTCAGGCGACATCGGTGCGATCTTCGCCCACCTCGAAAAGCTCACCGACTTCTACATCGCGGCTTTCAACGAGGACGATCAGGCCGCAACGGACAGCTACGAAGACGAGATCTCGCAAACCGTGTTCGAGATCAATGACAGCCTGCAGGGCTTCATCACCAACCTGCAGGCCAACATCGAAACCCGCTTCGGCGCAGTCACGTCGCTCGCAGCAAAAAAGCTCCAGAATGAGTTCTACCTGAACGCAACGCACACGCTCGTGCACGTGCTCGAGTCCTTCCAGCTCTCGGATCTGCTCGAGCGCATCCAGGCGTTTCCGCGCATCGAGACCCTTTTGCGCACCCAGCTATTCTCTCGCATCCCGGTCTTTCGCAGCACCCTCCAGACCATTTACGAGACCTTGCGACAGTTCCTCTTCGAGTTCCGCAAGATCGAAGCCCGTGCGAAACGCATCCAGCAGATGTGGCTTTTCCTGAAAAAGACGGCTGATTACGAGCCTCGCGACTGGGACAATGCCTCCAATCTGCCGGCCTGGCTCGAGCGTTCGCCAGGGCTCCCGATTGCAACGCACCCGGATGTCTCCGATCCTGCTTGCGAGGATCGCCTCGTCGAGATTGCTCAATCCATCCCTCCGGATCAAAGCCCGCGTAAGAGACGGGAGGTGGGCGCCCTCACAGCTGAAGAGCCCCCGATCAAAGTCACTGTGAAGGTGCCCCCACACCTCATTGCTCTGCGGCAGATGCTCAAAGATGCAAAGGCAACGGCGGAGCCGACTTCGGCGCGGCGCTGGAGGTCCGAGCATGCCGCCGACCTCGAGATCGACGACACCCTTTGGCTGGAACTCGCCCTCGATGTACTCGCCAAGGGAACCCGTAGCACCAAGGGTCTCGAGGTCGGCTTCGACGAGATTACGCGCGATGGGCCATTCGCCACCGGAAACGTTTTCATCAAGGATCTGAGTCTGTGGAAAAGCGCCTGATCGACACCTTGATCCGTATCGTTCAAAGCGAGGAGACTCAGTTTCTGGATCGCGCCGGCCTCAGAGACTTCCGGCAGCGCTACGGTATTGGGTTCCCCGTAGGCACCACGCGGGTGCGCTTCTCCGACAAGGACAAAGCCGAGATCGTAGCCTTGCTCAAGGCCCAGACCGGCATTGATGCGACGCAGGTGAAGCCTGGCGCGTGGGAAGGTCTCACACGCGCTGAAGCGCTCGATCTAGGGCACAACGAAAAGCTCGCCAGGGGCGCGGTAAAACGCGACCGGATCTCTGTGAAAGCGATACCCGGTCAGACCTTGAAGCTCTCCGGCCAGCAGCTGACGCTTCCGGAGTACGCCCACGTGGACATCAACTGGCGAGAGATCAGCGCCGTGGGGCATCCTGTGGCGCTGGTGGTCGAGAACTACGAGGTCTTCGATGGCCTGCACCGGACCGAGATCGCGTCGGCGCTCGCCCAGGCGGGCTATGAGGACGCCCTGGTCCTTTACCGCGGCGACGCCACAGAGAGCCGCAAGGACAACGTCCTGGCCTTCCTGGCGGCTTTCGAGCTGCCGGTGATCCTATTTGGGGATATCGATCCAGCCAGCCTCGTCGAGGCTTCCCGGTTCCCCAATGCACGCGCGATCACCGTGCCCGCCGACCCGGAGTTCGCCTTCAAAGAGTTCGGCAACAGGGCGCTTTACGCACGCCAAGTAGGACCAGCCTTTGAACAACTGCTCGACACGGCTTCACCTGGTCTTCGAGCGGCCAGCAGGTGGGTGCATGCTTACCGCAAGGGCCTTGTACAGGAGAGCATGATTGGTCGGGGTGTGCAGATCACAATTTTCCCCGTCGTCAGCACCGCATGGCATTTGCTAACAATTGACCATGGAGCTTCAGAATGAGTGTATGGAGATATCGCGACGAAGCCATTCGCCATGGCTGGGAGTTTCTAGACTTAGCGCATGAAAAGGACAAGGCCCAGTTGTTTGACGCTATCAAGAACAACCCGAATGGTTTTGAAGAATTCTTATTCCGAAATCAAATGGCAATCATGAATCTAGTCGAAGCGACGCCGTCTCGCCGGCCGGCGCAACTGAGGAGGTTGGCGCCGAAAGATGACCTGACCCAACTTGCGCTGATCCTTGGTGCTTGGCAGCACTGCAGAAAAGCGGTTCTCGCCTATGACTGGCTGATGGATCACGAGAGCCGCTTCACCCCGGGCAGACCCTATCGAAAAGAAACAGCCGCAACGGCTCCTTTTCGACGACCTGCGAAAGCGTGCTATCACTCGTTGGCCGTTTCAATGGGGAACTTCACCCTTCAGCAAAGAAGCTGCCAGAAAGGAGCCTTGGGAAGCTCCGGATTACAACGAAACGATGGACGATTACAATCCTGAAACCGGGTTCTATTAGAAACCCACGCCGCTCAACCTCTTCCTCGTCTATGACTTCTTTCCTGCATTTCGACAATGCTCTGCGTGCCTGCACAAAGTGCGCTCCTCTCTTTGACTGCAACAAGGTCGATCCCCGCGAGGGCGACGCCACTGTCGTTCCTCGTCCGATCGTCTCCGGCATCCGGGAGAAGCCAGTGCTCCTCATCGGCCAAGCCCCTGGGCTGACCGAATACCGGACAGGCAAGCCGTTCCAGGGGGATGCAGGGCAGGGGGTCAGAGCCATCTTCGATGAACTCGGTTTGCCACGAAACCGCTTCGACGAGCTGGTGTACTCCTCGGCTGCCATGAAGTGCTTCCCGGGGAGCAAGCCCGTATTGCGCGGCGGGAAGACGCGCGAGGACATCGTGCCGACCGCTCGTATGCTCGAAAACTGCCGGCCCTTCCTTGAGCAGCAGGTCGAGCTCGTTAAGCCCAAGGTCATCGTTACCCTCGGGATCGTGCCGCTCAAGCGCTACCTCACCTTGACCGGCCGCAACGCGACCGGCGCCTTGCTCACCGATTTCGTGGGCACGACTGGCCAGTGGGGTGGGGCCCGGGTGGTCTTCTTTCCGCATACCTCCGGGGTCTCGAGGTGGCACAACGAGCCCGCCAATCGAATACGATTCTCGAAAGCAAAAGCCCTCCTCAGGGCCGCATTCGCTGAGGCACTTCCTCAGCATGTTGCACTCTCCAATCGCGCGTGATTGCTCTTATGCTTGATAGAAAGTACGGGTTTGCTTTGAAGAGATCCCTCTTGCTCGTCGAACTCATTATTCTTTGCGGGCCGGCGATCTTTCTCCTTGGCTTTGGCCTGATTTACCTTCCCACAGCTTTGACCGCAGCTTTTTTCAGCTCAAAAAGCGATCCTTGGGTGGTAGCTTTTATTATGATAGTCAGTGGATTGTGGGGCACGATTTCGCTAGCAAATCTTGCGAGGCACGTATATTTCAGACGTGAATGGTGGCCGGGGCGTAAAACCCAGTGGTTAGGAATTCTGCTGGGGCTTGGCGGATGTGCCTTTGGGGCATTTAGCAGTGCGAACAACCCTGTCATTCTGTTGATTTTTATCGGCCCGGTCATTGCAACGTTGCATCTCTTGTATGTGTCAAAATCCGGCGTTATTAGGCATTCATAAGCTATTTGGGCTCATCGCCCCTGTGACTGCGTACAAGTAATACCAGTAGCGCCAAGTAAACGGAAAAACCATCCAGCGAGGCTGGATGGTTGGGGGTTGAAAACGTGCAGGCTCAACACCTGCTGAGGCTGCATCCGTACCGTCTTCGGTAACGAAGCCCGAGCTCGATCAGCTAGATCTCGCCGACGTCGCAGGGCCGTGGCGCCCAGTGGGTTGCGTTCTGGCAAACTTCCGGTTGTTCGTCCGGAAATTCGTAGTAGGACTCGTGCAGGGTTTCGGTCTTGACGTCGAAAAACTGCTCGCCATTGAAATCGACCCCCTTCGTGAAGATCAGCACCCGCGGATGCTGATCGGGATCTGGCTTGCGCTCAGTGAGTTTGATGAAGTTCATTGTGTGCTTCCTAATGTTGTTAGATGACCCAAACGTGCGGCTCAAAACCAGTCCGTCTCGCACGTTCCAGTCAAGGCCAGCTCGCGGCGAGTGAGGCCCGAGTGAGGGCCGCGAGGTGCGTTGTCTCCAGCCTGCTCACGATCCCGCAGAACTCGTCTCTTCAGATACTGAAGTACCCGGCCAGCCTTTGCTTCCTGATCGGCGCCGCCGTAATCCCAAATCCGCTGCCGCATTCTCCGTAGCGCCATTTCCGACCCGTAGTACGGCCGACCAGCAACGCCCAGTTCGATCTGATTGTTCATCACGCAGCCTCCTTGGCAATACGGTAATGAACGCCCTCCACGCCATAACACTGCTCGAACGTTTCGGTACCATCATCGGTGAATCTTGCTTTGACGTACTCGACGCAGCAGTCTCCCAGGCCGTAGCCGGTGTCCTGATTGAACCACTGCCGACCAGAATAGACGCCACCGCAGCACGTGCACAACATGCGTCGTACGGGCTTGCTGCGCTCATCATCGAGGTGAGAGGTCATCACGATTCTCCTTGCCTCAGTGAAACATGAGCGGGCTGTTAGCGTCCCAAGACGTTCCCGGGATCTCCATCCGCAACCGGCCCGGCGATTCGTCGTCGACCTCGTCGTTGTAGTAAAGGAAGATCTCCGCGCCGAGCACAGGGGAGATGCCCTCAATGATCCGCCCGGCGTGCTCGAACAATTCTTCGGTATCGGTGGAATGGTCGATTCCGCACCGATCCTCTTCGTTCGCGTAGCGCATCAAGAGATCATCGATCTCCACCAGTTGCGCAACTGCAGCGGCAACGCAGGAAATCCGATGTGCATGGTCATCGCACAGATTGCCTAACGCGCTCGCGGCCAACAAAGATGCTTGGTTCATGATTTTCTCCACAAGAAGGTTTCGCCAGAGGCGAACTCCGGTTGCCAGTGGCAACCAAGGGGCTTCGCCAAATGGCGAAGTTGTCATTGCCCCCTCGTGGTACTGCGCGGTCCGATATGGCGGATGAAACTCACCCGGTTCCGTGTAGCGAGATGCGCGTCTGGGCGATCTCAGAGGCCAAGCGCTTTCGGGAATTCTTTCCCGCGCTCGGTAGCCTCCCAGCGGCGATCTCCGTCCTCCGTGACCAAACCTTCCCGCTCAAGCGCCTGCATCGCGTCGACATTGCAGATTCGCCGGCCATGCACCAAGACCGCAGACCCCGAATCCGGCAGCGCAGGCCAGCCGTTGCCAAGCCACTTCATCAACTTCTACTGTGTTTGCGACAAACGCTTCGTTCGCTCCATCGTTCCTACACCTCTGTGCTTCCAACCCAAACGCCACCCAGGTAAGCCTCTGCGCCCTCAGTCGTGTGACCCTCGAGCCGCAGGGCCTCTGCGACAAGGCCCTCATGCGTCCAGCCGGCCGGTGGCGCTTCGACCTTGGTGATCACCTGACCGTCCAGCGATCGCACGACCAGCGACTCGCCGCTCAGAAGCGTCAGGATGTCAGCTTCTCGACTTGATTGAATATCGGTAACAAAACAGATCATGTTTGAATCGCCTTTCTGCGTTTGGGGAAAGCCCGTCGCTCATTGAAACAAGCTGCACCGTGGCGAGAAACCAGTAAATCGATCGTCCGAAGTGCCATTGCCCGCACTTCCGCCAGTTTGAAGCGCTTCCCTGAATCCCGGGCCTCGGTGAGGCGCCAGTCGATGCTTCACCTCACCGACCATAACGAACACTGCGACAGGCCTGTCCTCGGTCGGCAATCAGCGCCGCGAAATGACATTAGCACCAGGGTGTTGAAGAAGAGAAATCCTCGATGCGACATCACGACCCGGAGAACTCACGCCTGCACACCCAAAAGCGTTCGCCTCGCCGGCAGGCAGCCCCCGGCAGTGTGCGGCAAGCCGCTCCTGCCGGGCGGTGCCCGGAGCGTGTTGTGGGGTACGTCGTCAAGGCCGCGCCACAATCCCCGCCGTCCGCTCAACGCAGGCGGGGCACGAGGGGCGCTTCACGGAAAACGCTCGTCGACGCCCGGCGGCAGTGTCTCCGGACAGCGGCGACCGCGGCGAACCTTGACGAAATGAGAGTGGGTGACGGCTGGTCGCGGGGTGCTTCGCGACCCCGCTAGGCTGGCGACGGGCCCTTATCGGCACGCGACCGGCTACCGAAGGGCAATGTTCGCGCGTTTGTTGCTGGGTAACCTCGCAATGAACGCATTTAATCTGGCGCAACCGTAACGGAGCGCCGAAAACGATCTCGAAGGAGCTTCAAAATGACTCAATCAACCCGCCGTTTTGTTCTCATCACCGACATTACTGCGAATGAAAACTCACCCGAACTCCTCAAGGAGATGTCGCTGTCAGACGTGGCGCTTTGGGCAGAAGTCGCACTTTCCCAAAAGTGCGAGCATGCAAAGGACGTGACTGTCACGGCTTATGAACACCTCACCCATGCGCTGATCGGGGAACAGTTCGCGAGCCCCGGACAGGCCCCAGAGCTCGACGGGCATATCACTTTCCCCGACTGGCGCATCGTCGATCAGAGCGAATCCAGCTTGCCAGGCGGTCTGGATCAGCCTGGTACCGTGGAACTCCGACGGGGGGGCTATGGCGCTATTCTCGATGTGGTTGCACCTGGTGGTGAGGTCACGATGGTCGGGATTGAGTTTGATGCCGGCGCAGTGAAGATGTACATCTATGGACCTGATGCGAAGGGGCAAGATGGAACCACCGACGAGCCCTTGTGTTCGGTGGTGCCTACCTCTGAGGGGGTGATCGTTTTCTCCCAGTACGGCCGGTTTGCGCGGATGTATAAGCGCGAAGGACGTGAGGAGGATTGCCAGCCCTATGATGGTGAGGCAGTCCTCGCCGCGCTGCTCCCGCCGCCGGCTTCGGAACAGGAGGCGTGCGCAGCAGATTCCCCCTTGGAGCCGGAGTTCTACCTGTCGGCAGCGCAGTTGCACGGAGAAGATAGCGATCCGGATCACGAAGTCGGCGATCTGCAGGATTTCCTGCGAGCCGCATTCAAGATCATGACGCCCGAGCAGCGCAAGCAGTTCGCGCTGGACGAGTCGGTGCATCAAACGCTCGAAGGTGCGCTGGTCGATCTCGATGCGTTTGAAGACAAGGTGGCTGGCTTGCGGGATTGATCTTCCCTCTGACTGTTTTCCTGTCCCCAAGATAGGTGCGCGCCTCGTTGCGCTCCAATGCTAAAAAACCCCAAGGGCTGCCTCTTCGAAACAGCCCTTTTTTCATGAGGAGCCATTATGCGAGCAGTGAATTCGGGATTTGGCTGCCGCCCGCGTAACCTTCATTCAATGGGGTCTTTATCGCTACGCTTGTCGCCATCAGTATCACAACGTGTTGCCTTGAGGGTAATGCGATCTACGTACGTTCTGCAGGAAGATCCTGCGGATTTCTCGAAGGAGTCGATCATGCTTACCGTCGTGAGTGGCGGACGCAAAGCGCCGCCGGCCGCTGGCCATTTTTCACATCTGATCGCGGAGGCGCTTGAAATCGAAGCGCACCTGTCAGAACCTGCGCGTATTGAACCGCTGGTTGCAGCGCTCTCACCTATTGAACGCGGCGTCATCGCGTCGCGGCTGTTGCGCGATGGGGTCGATGAGGACACGGTTCTGGCGGTGATGAGTGCCGTCAAGGAGAAAGCATGAGCCATGTGTTCATCCTCGGGGCCCCGGACGCTGAGATGGACGCGATCGAGCAGTTGCTCAAGGCGAACGGCTATCCCTTTGCACACGCGCTTTTCGAAGGACGTCGGGTGAGGGCGGGCAACGCATACCGCGCCGATGGTACCCGCGTCGAGCTTGCGCGTGATCTCGAACCTGTTTTCGTCGAATGCGCTGTCCCCGGCATCGAGCGAAACCGAGTCATCGATCATCACCGTGCCGGCGATCCTGGCTACGATTGCGGTCCTTCAGATTACTGGGCTGGGTCAAGCCTTGGGCAGGCCTATGCTTTCTTGGGCATAGATCCGACGGAGGAGGCGCGCATCGTGGCTGCAGCGGACCATTGTCCTGCCGCCGCGTACCGCGGTCTGTGCCCCGGCGTCGACCCGCAAGCGCTCAGGCTGTGGCGGCTCCACTCACGAGCATCCCGTCGTGGCATCCCGTTACATGTCCAGGCCGCCGCGATCGAAGATGGCATAGCCCAGCTCAAGCGGCTCGACCGTGTCAACGTCGAGGGGCATGAGATCGCAAACGCTATCGGGATCGCAGTTCCTGAACTGCCTGAGGCGTCAGCCATCACCGGCATCCCTGTGATGCACACCTTCAAGGAGTTGGAAACGCAACGCCAGAAAGTCAGCGTTTTGGGCGCATCGCCTGAAGCGATACGCGCATGGATGGCCTGGGCCTCGACTTTTCTGGTGGATGTCTATGGTGCCCCCGAGCGCGGATATGCGGGTGCATACGCTCCATAGCAGCCTCTTTCTTCGCTCGGTGCGCTAGTCGTAGCCACTGGGTACGCAAGCCGGAACCCCGGCGCTCTTCATCAAATCGCCCAAAGGGATCGTGCCCCTATGGGGCGGCTCTTTGGGCAATACTTTTAAGGGATTCACCATGAAAGTCATTGCCTCAGACATTGGCACTAAAATCCTATCCAAAATCCCGGGTTGGCCCTCGAATGATTTGGAGGGCCTCTTCGATGCGCTTGCGCGTTGGGATCTGGACCCGAGACTCGATCTCTCGAACGACCCTGAATTTGCGGGGAAACCTGGCGTCGCGCCCTTCAGAGGACTTGCCTGGGGGCATTGCGTGCAGCAGTACGATAGAACGCTTGATCGACGCGTTTGGGTCGCAACCAAGCCCATCTACCCTGAGCACCCCAACGCAGTTCGGTATTGCGGGAACTTCCTGGGCTACAGCTTCGGGTTCTGGCTAGATACCGATGATCCTGAGTTGATCGATAAGCTCGACCGTGCGATCGCAGACAACCTCCGCCGCTACCGCGACAGAATGATGTTGGCTTCAGCATGAAATTCCATGACGAACTAACCTGATCGGAGAAGCTACGATGCCAAAAGCTTTTGACGGAACAGTAGTCCCCTCAACGCTCGAGAAGATGCCATGCGGTGGCGTGCCTGTGTTTGATGCAGACAGCGGCTACGCATACCGGTGCGATCAGTGCTTTGCAGTGATCGGTTCGGTAGGTCAGCCAACGCAGTGCAAGGAGATCAATGCTGCCGCAGCCCGATCAGGAAGCGGAACGTGACGAGAGCACGACAACGATGGGATTCGCTATCCCGAGAACTCCGACCTGATGGGCGGACAGACGGATTGCTGACGCGGTGTCCAGACGGGCAAATTGCCCTGGTAGAGCGCTGACAGATTCGATGTTCGTCATGCGATCACGACGGTGACGCTCAGGCTCGACAAGAGCCGCGGCACCTAAGCACTTCAACCCACCCCTCGACTTCGTTCGGGGGGTTTTTAATGGCTAACGCGCAGGAAGCTTCCACACTGTGACCGGCAGAACGACATGGGGTCAGCGAAGGCCTGCTCGGTGGGCGCTGTTTATTTTTCGAGCGCGAGGACGGTAATCTGAATCCACTCACTAGGAGGCCGTCATGCCCGCTGAACCCGAGATCCTCGAATCGGCCCGAGCCGCTAACTTGCCAGCGTGGAAGTCGCTGGACCCCAGTAACCCGCCCTTGGCGCTCTCTGTGCTTCCCGGGCAGGTGGTCGCGCTGATCTTCGGTATCGCAGGCATGGCGCGGAACATGAAGTTCGAGCGCCTGAGCGATGTCACGATGCCCGACACCTGGATGCAGGAGGTTGCCAAGGCAGAGGCGCTGTCTGATGAAGGACTCGAGCACCTGGCAGAAACACTAGATCGCGCCGACCGCATCTCGCTCGAGGATGCGCTGAACTGGATCGTCATCGAAGACCGAGCCATTCGAGCGGCCATCAATGCTGGAGCGAAGAAAAAGCCGAAGGCCGCCTCCAAGATCGCGGTGATGAAGATCATGGGCGGCATCAAGTGGCCGGAACTGAAGGAGGAGTTGGCGCTGCTCACGCCGAATTCCCAGATGCGGACCAAGATCGGTGCGGCGGCGCTTCTGGAGCGCAGCGGCAGGGTCGTCGATCTCGCCGAGGCTTGAGAATGGATGCGCCGCAAGCAAAGGGCGCCTCACGCTCTGCAAGGGGCGCCGCCTTTATCGGGCGCTTCTCGGACGCCCTCATCGTGGCCAGTGCGGTGTCGCTCGCCGTGATCGGTATTGCCGCGGTCAGCGACTCCATCTCGGCCGAGGAAGTGGGGGGCGTTGTGTTCAGGCTTTATGGTCTGGCGCTTTTGTTTGCGGCAGCTACGCATTTCATCGTACGCGTGACGGCTCGTTACGGGAGGTCCTCGAAATCGGATATCGACCGCAACAAGCACAAGGCTGTACGCCTTTGATAGCCCCACTTGAGAGTAGCGCTGTTGCATTGATGATCGATAGGTAGCCAGCTGGTTGCTAGTTCATCGGTTTGTGCAAGAAGGCCATGGCACCCAGGAAAAAGCGCCTCGACGACAAGCATCAGCTAGATCTGTTTGCAGACAGCCAGGACGTATGCGACCGCAATGCTGTGGTCCAATCGCTCCTCAAGCGGGACGTATTGGGCGCCGGAAGTGCCATCAAAAGGCTTGCTGCAGCATTGCCTACCGACAGCATGCTGGTGCACGGTGCCACTCTGCATGCGCATCTGGTCACGCCGGTAAAGGCGATTCCAGACCATGCTTCGGCCGCCTCAGAGCTGGCTCGCCTTACGGATACGGTTTTCCCGGCCGCCGAGCAGCTCTTTGGTGCCTCTTCAGCTCTGAAATGGATCCGCAGCGACTGGCGTGGCCTAGCGGGTCGGATCAGCGGACTAGAATTCGACAGGCGATGGCCAGAGGTCCACTCCGCGGCATTGCTATGCGCGCTTTCACTCTGGGAAGAGGGGCTCGCGACCGCTCTTCAAGTGCCCAACTGGCGCCGCCTTGAGTCTCCCTTGTTGTGGGTTGCACAATGCCGCTTCCATCTGGAGGGGCTTGAGACCGCGTGGCCGCTGTTGGCTGAATTGTCCTGGTTAGCCCCCGCGCGTTTTGCTCACCTGGCGCCCGAACTCCCCGCGCCAGGTCTTCACCGGTTGCAGGGTGCCTTCGAACGTGAATTTCACTCGACTGTCACCGATTACGTATGGTTTCCGGCCTGGAGCCTGATTGCTTACCCGGATCTACATCGAGTTCTTGCGTCAGCTTCGGGCGCCGACTCGGCTCCAGAACGCTGCTTTCGGACAGTGCTCGATTTGCTGATTCTTGAGCGAAAAGGCCTTCAGTCTGAGATGCTTCAGAAACGCAAGGAGCTTCATGAACAGAGCCCAGAGCTCTTCTGCTTCTTCATGTCCGCTCGCGGATAAAAGCGCGGCTCGGTTGAGCAGCCATGATGACTCACTTGGCTGCGTCGCATATTCGTGAGTGTTTCCCCATGTCGACACAATGTCATCGTTCAAGGCTATGCCCGAACCACATGGAGAGTTGTCATGGTCATCCGCACCCGAAAGCAGTTCCGCATTTTTCACGGTCAGGTCCGAACTTATTTCCGCGACGCCGAATGTGCCGGCTTTGATCGTTCCGTGAATAACGTTCGCGCAGCAGGCGAACGCTTCGGTTTCGATCTGGAGCAAAGCAAAGCGCTTTGGGAGAAATGCTACAACCCCGACATTGTTCCGAACGGTCGGCTTCTCTCGCTCAACGAGCATCTCGATTGCAGTCTCAATCCGTATTGAGCTGCGTGGCGCTGAATCTCAACGCCGCTTCCTTCACCCCAAGCATCCTCGAGCCTCGCTCAGGATGCTTTTCCGTTCACGAATCCTCAGCACGCTTTATTACTCGCCGTTTGATGCGCGGGATCTCCTTGAACTGACCTTCATTCAAGTCGTTCTTCAGCGCAAGGGCCATCCTGAAGAGCTGAAGTTGAGAGGGATGAATCGTATCGAGTTGGCGTCGGAACTCATTGAAGACTTCGAAAACTTCTTCGGGCGCATCTGCACTCAAACTCATCTTTCGTTGTGAGTTGTCGACGGCTGCGTCAAGCGCCTTGACTGCTGCAGGGTCGAGATCGAGGGCCTTCTGGAGCCTAGCGACGAAATCAGGTGTTGGCGGCCCCTTGATGCCGGTTTCGAGAGCCGATAAATACGTCTGCTCGATTCCAATGAGCTCGGCCAACTCCTTCTGGAGTAACCCATGACGCCGTCGAAGTTCAGATAAGAGTTTGCTGAAGGGACTCATTTGGATCTCGTGAGTGCGCCGCTGCGGGCATGTGCTGAGGTGTGGTTTGCAAAGGGGCGCATTTTCGCACAACGTTGCAGGCTGGCACCTTCCGCACAGCTATAGCACGCGGCGTACCTTCGCCGCGAAGCGGCTTGCTGTGGCCGGATTGTTGGAGACCGTTCATGGGGGCTCCTGGCACATTCTAACCTCGAGCGTGTAGGCCAGAACTGAGGGCAGTTTGTTGAGATGACAGAGAACGCCCTACAGATCATCCTGGCGGAACTCCATGGAGGGGCAATCAAGGGATTCTTGCCGCAAAAGGCCAAAGTCCGTTACGTTAGACGCTCACTCAACGGAACTGACCGCGATGGACATTCAGCCGGGCAAAACTTACGTCTTCACCAAGTCGGGCAACGAGGTCCGCGCTATCGAGCCCACCACGCCTTATCTTGGGCAGCCGATGTGGGTGGTCGAACGCACCCAAGGAGCTTCTGCGGGTAAGCAGATGTGCGTGCCTGCTCGTGCCCTCGTGACCAGTGCGCATGATCGCCTCGACAGCGCCAGTGAGGCGGCCAGGCCGGCGGCAACGCTCGTTGCCAACAGTCACCCATAGGAATCGTAAGATGAGCATCCAGCCTGCAATCCTTAGCATAGAACTGCCGGATAACTGCCGGCGCATGGAAGTGTGCATCGGCTTTTCATGGGGAGGTGATGCAACGAAGGAGATTGCTCGCGCAGATGTATATGCGTTCAAAGACTCTGTTCTCGCAGCCTTTAAGGAGGCGCTTGCCGACGATCGTTGTTTGATGATTGCGATGGCGGATGAATCAAGTCCGCGCAACGGGCAATACCGCTACTGCGGCGGCCGTACGGGCGAGAAAGCGCAGGCGATCTTGGCCGCGGCTGTTGAATCCGCCGCAGAGCAAGTACGGCTGTCGCGCCCTTGCTGCGCGGTCATTGTTGAAGGGTGACGGCAAGCCAAGGCGCGAGATACTCCAGATCAGTGGTCGCCGAACGTCTAGGGAAAGAGCAGATGACTGAAGAAGTGTTCGACATTCTTCGTTCTGCGGTGACGATTGCGAAGGATCGTCAAATTCGGAGCGTTCGGCTCTCCGAAGGCAATTGCTTGAGATCTACCCAGGTCTCGAGGCTGAAGTATCGGAAGCTCTGGCGGCCTGGGGCGATTACGTACGCAAACTGGCTTGAGCGAGCATCAAGGAAAAGACATCATGCCGAACCTGAACATTGTCATCTGCCCGGGCTGCGGTAGCGAACTGCCGGCCGACAACCGGGGCTGTACAGAGTGCGGTTACGAGAACAACGAGGATGGCCGGTTGCTGAGCATCGCTGAGATGCTGGAGCGCCCCAGCTACCCAGCCCCGGGTGCAATGCGCCTCAACGATGTCTGCCCGGCATTCATCAAGGCCGTCGTGACGGCAGCCCGATCAGCCTAACCGGAGAAAAGTGTTGGCTACACTGCTTGAGTGTTTGAAATCCTTGCCGCAGAACCTGGTGATGCGTGACGCATCTGCGATCCGGAACGAAGTAGCAACGGTGTCAGAACACATCGCCCGGTTGGGGCATGACGAAGACGGCTACGAGGTCAGGGAAGAACGCCGCAACTACGGCAAGGACGTATTCAAGGTGGTCGGTAAGGTCGACGGACTGACCGTCTACCGTCAAGTCTGATTCCGAGAGAACGATATGAAGACAGATCTCGCGATGTCGCCGTATGCCCCTGTTCGCTATCGTGGCCATCCATGGTGGGAATTCGCTCAAGAAGCTGGGCAGCATGGATATGTGACGCCTGCTGGCCAGATCGCCCGTAATCTCCCTGACATCATCATGGAGTCGCTGTGTAAGCCAATACTGCAACTTGGAGCCCGAGAGTTTTCGGGGCACCCGGAAGCGGGGCAGCTTTACACACAGCTCATGGCGAAGGTTTTTGAATACAGGCACTGGATTCCTCTGGCGGCGCAGTACGAACTGTGTGGCCGCCAAATCTTTGACTTGACCGATGACTTGGTCGAAATGCTGTCGCAGACGGATATCGGTGAATGCACATTGGAGGATTGGCACGCTCCCTACGATGCTTTCTATGTGCGCTTTGGCAAGCAGGAAGGCATGAAGGTGCCGTTTGAAGATGACTTCGAATATTTGGATGGAGCCTTTGTTGCCGTAACGCCATGGGGAGATGAGCCGGGCGATAGGCGCATCAAGTTTGGATTCACAACCGTTCACAAGGATGGGAGTGGCGTACAGATGCCGGGACAGTTCCTCGACCTGACGCCAAGCGAACAGAAGTTGCCCATCCTGGCTGGAATTGAGGCGTCCATCGCCCGTCGCGTCGCAAGTATGTCCGCCCCTGGGGAGGATGGTGCTAAGGCGGCCGTCACCGCATGCCGCAAGGACATGCTCGAAGAGGGCCTGGATCTTATGAGGCAAGCAGTATCACTGCTTGTGAATGCGCTCTTCTACATCGAGTCGATCAACAACAAGGGCAATGAAGTCGCCGTCGAGCCTGGACGCGACACGCCTCCAGAGCAGGTTGTAGCGTGGCATGCGCAACCGCAGAAACGGGCCAAATTGCGCAGCCGGCTTACGAGCGAGGGCTACGTGATCGTCCGAATGCTGGGGAAAGAGCTAGCGCCGCTTGGGGCTGCTCGAGTTGGCGGTACCGTCAAGACGCATTGGCGCCGTGGGCATTGGCGGCAGCAGCGGGTAGGCACGGGGCGCTCGCAGATCGAGCGGCGTTGGATTCGCCCAACGATGGTCAATGCGGACAGGCCTCATGACGACATGCCAGGGCATATCTACGCGGTTGGCGGCCCAGGCGATGGAACAACTCGCCACTAGGGACTTCGAAGCGAAGACCCGTCCTACTCAGCGCGCGTGATTTTCGCTCGCAATCAAAAGCCGAGACTGACTCGGCTTTTTTATCGCCCATGCGTACGCTCACCTGAACCCTATGCCATGTGAGGTAACGGTCAGTCCATATTCGGCAACGGAAATCCACCCAGAAGCAACGTCTGTGGGCGCAAGCCCGCTTTCCCATCTGTCGCGCTCGCATGCGCGCTTACTTCTGGAGAACATCATGGGTTCCACCGTAACCACCCGCCAACTGATCACCGCATTTGAATCAAGCCAGGGGCCGCGCTACATCGCGTGGACGAAGGATTACGAGAAGAACGTTTATCCGCATACCCCGACGTGGTCCTGTCGGGCGATCGGACGCTTTGAGGATGTGCTCGATCGGATCTTCCGTGATTTGCCTTCCTGCGAGAACGGCATGTTGCAGGGGCCTTTGGGCTGGATCACCCCGGAGGAGCATCTTGCGGGCTGGTACGAAGCCTTTCGTCAGCCGCGGTTGCAACCCGAATGCACAGTCTCGCTCAGCGTTTCTGCCTCGAACGAGAAGTACGCCGAAGTTCGAAACGCCCTTCGCGCGATCCATCGTGAGGATCTGCTGCCAGCCGAAGGGGAGCCAATTCGCCTTGCTCTCTCGCTTTACCTCGAGATCGATGATGTCTGCGCGCTGTTCGGTTTGGGGGGCGCTTTCCCTGCCTGGCGAGCCCTTGATGCGAACTGGGCCCGGATGGCTGAAGGCAACGAGGTCGACGAGACGCTTGCACGGAACATCGTGCTGCACGCGCCTGATCTCCTGATGCTTCCGGAGCTGCAGGTTCGCAAGCTCGACGGAGAGATGGCGCTGTACAGCTTCGAGGGTGGCCCGTATCTGAGCGCTCGCGGGGGCTGGGCATCTGACGTGATCCCCGAGCTCTTGAGCGAGCACCTGATGCAATGCGAGCTCCGAGCGCCAGGGTTTCTCAACACGGCACTGCCTCACTATCGGCGCGTCGTGCGAGAGGCGCCTTCTGCCGATGTCGACACGACCGTCATGACGGTCGCTCGTCCGCCGGCAGAGCACGTCTGGGCCACTGAGAATGCGCTCAAGCTCTATCGCGCCACGATCGACAAGCACGCACAGGCGCTTCCGGAGCAGTTCTCAACAGCGCTAATAAACGTGTTCCGCGGCGACGCGGTTAATGAAATGCATTGGCTGGACCCGATCTATGTTTCCTGGGCTGTGGATCAACACAAGCAGGCAGCCTGAGTTTTCAATCTGGGCCTCATGATCGAGGCCTCACATGAAAGGAGCATCAAATGACTCAACACAAGCACGAAGGCTTTGTGATCGTCTCCCGATCCGAAGGCGATGAAGACGAGCCCATGTTCTGGTCGAACGAAGACGGTTGGGGGGATCTCGAGAGCGCAACGGTGTTTGCGCGGGAAGAGCTCACCGACGGTTACACCTTACCGATGACTGTGGGCAAGGACGCTGAATGGATGACTTGGCTCAAGGCGCGTGCGCTGGTTTCACCCAACGAAAACGTGCTCGAGGGCATGTGCTGCCCTCAATGCGGCTCTTACGGTCCGTTCAAGATCCTGGCCACCAAGACCGGCTGGGCACACACCTACGACGACGGCACCTGCGATTTCAACGGGGACGTCGAATGGGAGGACAGCAGTCCGTGCGAGTGTCCCGCGTGCCGGTACAGCGGGACTGTCAGCGATTTTAGAAAGAATGAACTCGAGATCGGAGAATGAACTACGAATATCGGTTCATCAGCGAGAAGTACGCGCTCTATGACTAAGGCGAGCCGCTTGGCCCTCCCCCGCTCGAGGAGATCAACCGATGCCGGGCTACACGCTCAAGCCCGACATGCGTTTGGGCAGGCCCATCCAGATCCAGGCCGGGCAGCGTGCAACCTGCAGGGGTCCGGCCGTAGTGGGGCCGATTCTCGCGTTCTTTCCGCGCGACGGATGGCGTCGCTTCGATTGTGTCGAAACCCTTGAGTTTGGCTGATCCATTTGGACCGCCTAGCCGCTGAGCATCCTTGTGATTGCCGGTGACCTATAACCCCAAAGCCCTGCGACTCCTCGAGTCCAGGGCTTTTCCCTTGGAGGTACCGCGGGCTAAAACCTCTTCTTGATGACTCACAACGCATAGGCCTTTAGGCGATACCCATAACGCAGAAAGAGGTCGCCATGAAGCTCAAACTGTGTACCGGCGAAGAGCTCCGCGCTCTGCGCGAAAAGTCACATCTCAATGGCGGTCGAGGTGTTCTTTGGCTGCCTGCCAGCACCCAAAGAACGTCTTGGACATCCGCTGCATGTCGATCGGTTGCATGCCCTAGCCGCCTTGCACCGGCCGAATCGTCGTGGGCAGATCCGACACATCATCCAGATTCACCGGGTCGGTGATAGCCACCGCAAGTAGCGCTGGAAGAGTTCTGTTAATGAGCTTCATCATAGAGCGTTAACAACGCTCACGGCCATGCCATGCATTGATTTCTGAGCGTTAGAAAAGCCCGGTATTCGGTTTATCGCCAGGCGTGCTGCCAATTACTCGCAACGCCTGACCTTGTCCCATTTAGGCAAGGCTCTCGTCTCCGGCCCCGACCTTGCGGTCCCGGCCACATTCGCGCATCTGCGCCCAATGTTCGAAAGGAGTTTCCAATGACATCGTTTCAACCCACCCCCGAAATGATCCGTGCTGCAGAGAATGTTTTTACAGCACAGGCGCTGCACGACACCGTCGAGTCGATCGTGACGAGCTACCAGAAACGGATCCTTGCAGAAGGCCAATGGCCTGTCGCAGCCAAGCTGCGCGATGCCGGCATCCACGAGACGATCGACGACCCCGCGAAGTCTTGGTTTCTCGGAGAGTCGGATTTCAAGACCTACCTGACCCGTTGTGAGGAAGAGCGTATCAACGCCGGGCTGAGGGTATCCAAGGAGGGCAATTGCCCGCTTCTCGAGGCCGAGTCCGCACTACGTCAAGCACAGTACGCGCTCATCGCGCTCATGGCGCCGATGACCAAGATCAGCGAAGCCGATGCGCGAATGTTCCCCAACGAACTCCGTGATCAAGTCGTCGACCTTAGCTTGCGGTTGCTCGCGCCTTACGTGCGAGACGGCAAGGCCATCATTGAGGCATTGGTCGGCAACACGCCTGGTCCCTCGCAGATGGAGGTGACCCATGCGTGAGCACAGCCTGAAACGGGTGTTCATCCCCGTTGTGATCGCAGGTAACCGACCTGGCGGCCAGGGCAGGGGGGCGATGGTCTACCAGGAGATCGGTGAAGACAACCTCTCCACGCTGAGACGCACGCTGGCAGAAGAAGCCAGGCTGCAGAAGGTGGAGCCGGATGAAGCCTGGTTGCGGCAAGCGGTTGCACAGACGCTCAAGCACTACGAAGACGCCTATGACGACTACAGCCAGAACCGCAGCGAGGACGTCGTTGGCTTTGTTCAGGAATTCGCGCTGCCTTCGGGCACAGAACTCATCATGAGCGATCCATGTGTGTTGCCGAAAGCTTTCCGGATCAAGGCCGTCGAGGACCTCCGTTTTATCAACTGAACACAATCAGAAAAGAATGGAACGCCACCATGCGTCCCTAACCCATTGCGTGCGGGTAAGCCCGTTTTCGACCGGTAAAGAAAAGCGCCAAGCTGCTCAAGACGTTCCGTAGAGCTCAAACGCGATCGCGAACCGAATAACCACCACAACCCGCCGTCTCTTCGAGATGAGCGGGTTTTTTCGTCTGCGGCGCAAGGCAAAGTCCGTTTCGTTTTGGAGTGACGGTGTGCAAGCATGAATTGATATTCCCACCCCATGGAGCACACACTGTGGCCACACCCAAGCGCAAGCGCTCGAAGCTCTTCGTACTCGACACCAATGTGCTGCTGCACGATCCCACCTCCCTGCATCGGTTCGAAGAACACGACATCTACATCCCGATGGTGGTGCTTGAAGAGCTGGATCACAACAAGAAGGGGACCAGCGATGTAGCTCGCAATGCTCGCCAGGTGAGCCGGCTACTCGACGACATTGTGCAGACGTCGCCGAATGGCATCGAAAAGGGCATCGAGCTGAAGGTAGCGTCCAAGGGGCTCGCAACAGGACGCCTCTTTTTTCAGTCGGAATCGATCGACGAAACGCTACCCGCAAGCCTGCCAAGCGCACGGGGGGACAATCAGATTCTCGCCGTTCTCATTCACCTCGCGAAATCCAACGTGGGGCGCGAGGTCGTGTTGGTGTCGAAGGACATCAACATGCGGATCAAGGCGCGAGCACTCGGGCAAGCTGCGCAGGATTATTTCAACGACAAGGTTCTCGACGATCGAGACCTCCTAGATCCGGGCTATCGAACCCTCCCGGCCAATTTCTGGGAAACGCACGCAAAAGGGCTCAAATCCTGGAAGGATGACGGCCGCATCTACTATGCCGTGAGTGGTCCTTTAGCAAAGGATCTCACGCTCAACCAGTTCGTCACCGTTGAGACTGATCCTCCGTTCTACGCTCGCGTGAAGGAAAAGGAAGGGCCTGTCGTGGTGCTCGAGTCCGCTCTTGACTACGCCCACCCCAAACTCAACGTATGGGGAATCCAGGCGCGTAACGTCGAGCAGAACTTCGCGCTGAATCTTCTGATGGATCCTGATATCGACTTAGTGACGTTGCTGGGACAAGCGGGGTCGGGCAAGACGCTGCTCACGCTTGCTGCTGCGCTGACGCAGGCGCTCGACACGAAGCGCTATTCAGAAATCATCATCACCCGTGCGACCGTTCCGGTCGGAGAGGACATCGGTTTTCTGCCGGGCACCGAAGAAGAGAAAATGATGCCTTGGATGGGGTTCGTCGAAGACACGCTCGACGTCTTGCTTGGGGGCGCGAATAGCGGTGCGAGCGGGGATGAGTGGAGCAAGAGCGCCACCCGTGACCTCGTCAAATCCCGTATCAAGCTAAAGAGCATGAACTTTATGCGCGGACGCACTTTTCTCGACAAGTTCGTGATCATCGACGAAGCGCAGAACCTGACCCCGAAGCAGATGAAGACGTTGATAACGCGCGCTGGCCCGGGTACCAAGATGGTCTGCCTTGGGAATATGGCACAGATCGACTCGCCTTTCCTGACAGAGGCGAGTTCGGGCCTTGCCGTCACGGTAGATCGGTTCCGAAACTGGTCGCACGCGGGGCATGTGACCTTAGAGCACGGCGAACGCTCACGGCTTGCAGACCGCGCAAACGAGGTCCTTTAGGGGACGGGGAACGGAATCCCTCCACGCGGAGGCGCGGCCTACCCCAACAGGTGCGAGATAACCAAAGAGAGGCCCGCAAGGGCCCACCCAGACGCCCACGCGGAAAAGGGGGGCGCCGGGTTGCTCAGCGTCAAACCCCGCTTCGTAGAGGATGCTGAAGACACCGCTTTTGCGCACGATGGATGTCGAGTCACCCCACATCTGTTCAATGAGCAAGGCATATAGGCCAGTGGTGAGCATGCCATTGACTTCGAGGAGGGACCGGAACGGTTTTTCCCCGTCTATCCAGGTTGATCTCGCCATAGCAATCAGTCAATGCGATGCTGATTCTCCAAATGCCGCGAGGATTCGATTTTTCTAGCAGAAGAATGGGCACTTCAGGTGCCTCAACCTCGGCAGGCAACTTCGACAGATCAATTTCCTGATTTTGGAAAGGCGATCTGCTCATCTGCTCCAATTCATCGTTTTGACGCATTCTGTTCTCCTCGTTTGTTGATAGGCGTGCTTACTGCCTGCACGTTGCCTTTGCGATGGGCAACTCCTTTCATATAACCCTACGTTCTGCAAAGGCCTTGCAATGCCCACGTCGCTATCGCGTGACTTTCAAGGAGGAATCAATGATCAACAACGATGATGATGAATGGAGGCATCAGGAAGATGCGCTGAAGCAAGTCTTTCAGGATCTCTATATGGGGCGCATCTCAGAAGAGCAGGCCGGAAAACGGATCCAGTGTGTGTGCTCGATGGAATTCGTCTCTACTTACCTTGCAAACGCATTTTCTCGCGGTTGGATCAGCCGCTTCAACGTCGGCATCAGTGAAGCCGGCGAAATTCTTTAAGATAATGGAGATTGAGAATGACCTACGAAATTGTTGTTCCCACCCGTAATGACGGCCTCGAGCTCTCCCGCGGTAAGGCTGTCGCAATCTGCTTGCCGGGTAAAGGCGAGAAAAAGACTTATTTTCTGTACTCGTCGGGCCGTTCCGGATACATCGAAGGTTCGCGCATCCGGGGCGTAGGCGTCAAACGGTTCTTCGCCGAACAGGGGTTCGAGTTGGCTAGCGAGCAGGACCCGCGTGCAATCCAGCTTGCGGATCTCATGGACGTCAGGCGAGGGCTTGCGCTCGTTGAGGAAGTCAGCCGCAACCGTGCTCAGTCGCTGCAACGCGAGTTGGCTGGACAGCGCTGCCTCTACGTTCCCTTCGATGCCGAGCAGAAACGTGCCGAGGTGACTGTTTCGGCTCCCGACTACTGCACCACGACGGTGATCGATCTTAACGCTGGCTTCACCAGTGGCGCGGTATCGGTTCAGCCTGAGCCCGAAAACGGTTACCGCTCGAGCGTCACGCTTAGCAGCGGTTGGCTGCGACCTCTTTCGGCGCAATCCACCAGGACGCCGGTCAGCACCGAGTATGGTGGCATCGTCGAGAAAGCCGTCTACTTCATCGTCAACAGTGGACTGGGCGTGCTTCACGCATCCTGCCATCTCGAGATGGATCTGCGTGCGGATGAGACCAGTGTCTTCCCCAGGGGCCTGATCCCAGTCGATCTGCCCAACGGCGATGTGCTGGAGGTAGGCATCGACGGCATGGACGAACTCCTGGTCCGCTACGTGCGAGCAGGCGAAGTGATCTACCAACGCTCCGGCCTCTATGATGTACGTCCTGGCGACGCAATCGGCGCGATCGCTGCGGTGCTTGTGCGGGTCGCAGACATGGACGCCGCGCCCAAGGCCAAGTCACGGAAAAAGGCGGCTTGACATGGAAGCTCACGCGAAAGCGTTTGCGACACACGCTCATGAGAAGGTCGGACAGCGGCGCAAGTACACCGGTGAGCCGTACATCGTTCATCCGGCCGAAGTGGTCGAGTTGGTGCGAAGCGTTCCTCATACCGAGGCGATGATCCTTGCATCGTGGCTCCATGACACCGTCGAAGACACGGAGGTCACGCTCAGCCAGATTGAGGATCATTTCGGGGCAGAAGTTGCAAGCCTCGTCGAGATGGTCACGGACGTCAGCACCCTCGCAGACGGCAATCGCTTTGCGCGGAAAGAGATTGATCGCGAACACCTTGAAAAGGCGTCTCCCGCCGGCAAGACCATCAAGCTGGCCGATATCATTTCCAACAGCCGATCGATTATTGAACACGATCCCAAGTTCGCAGCGGTCTATCTGGTGGAAAAGCGTCTTTTGCTCGAGGTCCTCAAGGAAGGGGACGCAACACTCTGGCACCAGGCTTATGCGATTATGAATAGCGCTCGCTGATCCAGTCTTCAATTCAACCCCCACCCGCATCGGACTTCGTCCTTTGCGGGTTTTTCTTTTCTGCTTACATCGTCTCGTGCGGCCACCTCTAACGCAACGCTGTTCGCTGCAACACCTGTGCGGCGACGCTTTTTACTCAACGTTTGAGGAGTATTCAGATGATCAGGCAACAAGCCCCAGAATCAACCGCCATCAACGGGCATGCCGCTGGGCAAGTCTTTGAAGATGCATGCCATCAAATACCGACGCATGGGAGTCGCGGCGGTTCTCACGACAGCCCGAAAATCCATACACAGGCACACGAGGTGCTCTCTTGAACGTCACGCTTGAAGTTGATCAGCACGCCTCGGCAGGCTATCCGCCCCGCACCCGCGAGAACGCTTCCAAAGCAGCTCTCACCGCAGCTTTTGCCATCGATTTCGATACTCACGGAGAACGCCTCACAAGAAAGGCTGCGGGTGCGCGCTACGTGGCTGTCAGTCTCGAGAGTGCTCCGATTGAGGCTGCACGTGTCCTCTATGCGGCCTTGCGCCGTCTGCAGGCGGCAACGCTCAATGTGGCTGGAAACAGTCTTTCTACACTCATCTCTCACGGCTGGACACAAGCTCGAGCAGACAGGTTCGTTTTTGAGGTGCTTTCGTTATGCACGAAGCACTGGCCGCTGGAGTCGATTCGTTCGGGGGGGCAGACAGGAATCGACTTGGCAGGCGTCACCGCTGCCTGCGCGTTGGGTATCCCGGCGATCGCATTGCTACCCAAGGGCTTCATGCAACGAGGAGCTGACAACAAGGACTTCACCCAGGATGCGCAGTCCGTCCGGCGCCAGATCGAGGTCGGCGTTGAACGCTTGAAGGCCGAAGGCCTCGAGCCTGCGGGTCAAGACGTGCCTTCCGGCTCGATCCAGGTGGTCAGCAAGCGGGCAGGGGGCGTGAAGCCTTCCCGTAATCAGTTCGTTATCAGTGCGGACCGAACAAACCCGGTGCTGGGGAACCCTTTTCACTTGCGCGACTGGCGCGATCCCGTTGCCAGGCAAGTTGTGATCGATCGCTATCGCAACGAAGTGCTGCTGCCCGATCTTGCGGCAAAGGGGCAGATCTACACGGCGCTCGAGGCAATCAAGGCTCGCGTGAGAGCAGGCGAACACATTGCACTGGCGTGCTGGTGCGCCCCCTTGCCGTGTCATGCGGATCACTTGAAAGCCTACATCATGGGCGATGAACACAACCCAATAAAAAAGGAATCAACATGTTCGATTTTCAAAGACTAAGAGACCCGGAGGTTCTAGCGAAGCTGCGTGCTGAGCGCGAAGCCGAGGAAACTGCCCGTGAAGCAGTGAAGCAACTGCATCGGGATCAGATACAACGATGTCTCGATCACTACGAGGCCCTCGCTAAGCATGAACGCGAGTTCGTGTTGAGTTGCCGCACTCGTACCGGGTTGTGGCTCGATCTCACGGAAAAGCAGGCGAAATGGCTCTCCGACATTGCGGCACGCTTCCCTGAGGCGAAAGGCAGTTCATCATGAACGCGTGGAAGGAAGCGCATGAGCGACTCTGCAACGGAGCTGATCCGACAGGCGCCGCAATAGCTGCCAGGCTCGTGAAGGCAGGTTGGCATTCGGACCGGATCCTCAAGAACTTCGTTACCCGGATGTACGGTCCGAACCATGCCACGATCTGGATATGTGTCGACGTGAAAACCCCGGCCTATTGGCTTAACGCGACCTACGTCTCGGAGGGACGCAATGCGCTGGGCGCCAGCCACGTAGCTTTTGCCCCTCTCCCGAGTGAATCCGAGTTAGCCGCCAAGCTGTCACTCTTTCTTGCTGATGCGGAGCGCAAGATTAACGGCACGTTCGCCATGCGGTTTCTAGCCTGAGGCCGTCGTCTATCACCCATAAGCCCGGATCATCGATTCGGGCTTTTTCACGCTTATTGCCACCCGTTTTCCTACCGAAGTGCAATGCGATCGCTTCATGACCGAAGCGAACTCTCAACTCGACAGGAGCAAATTCTCATGAATGAAAAAGCAGCCATTCAGGTTTTGGGCCGAGCCCTACGGGACTCGCTTGGCTTTCTATCGGCGTGGCAGCACCACCTTCACGACCAAGGGCGCGATCTGGCAGCGGCTGAGGTCGGCCGCGTGCACTCGGAGGCGGTACGGGCCTTGCGTGAGCACACCATTGCCTCCATCAAGGCAAAGGATCTCAAACCCGGCATGTGGCTTTCGTACGCCAACGAGCGACAGAATCAGCGAGTCGTGGGGATCACGACCGGCCGGCAGGAGGATCTACGCGTTCTCCTGGACTACGGCAACGGCGGCGAACCGGCGACGCAGTTCTTTGGTGCCGACGAGCTCGTCGTGATCGATCTTCTGCGTCAGGAGGATTAGTCATGGAAGTCCCGTTCTTCGATCTCAAGCAGCCGCGGGAATCGCTGATGCAAGTGCCCAGCGGTCTTGTCTCCCAGTACGCATTCGACCAAGAGCCGGCCCTGCTTCAGGTCGAGCTCCCAACGACCGACATGTGCTGTTTGCTCGGCTACCAACTCGTCCGCGGGACGATCACCGGGCTTGGGCTCAGCACCCTCACCTGGCGCCTGGCCCCTGAGGAAGCCCAGCGATTCCCGATCTTTGCCAACCGCGGCCTTTGGGCCTTGTACGGCGAAGTGGCTCTCGGGGGCGCTCTGACACGCGTAAGGCTCAATGGGCGCGGGCGCGACCGTCTCGTGAAAGCGTCTTATCGACCCCATCATCTGGCAGTTGCCGACTTTGAAGCCCAGGCTTCACACCTGCACTTACGCTCTGCGTTTGGCGGGGGTGCCTTCTATTCAGCCTGGGCAGGCTTACCTCACGCGACCCGCCCGTTTCCAGATATCTTCGCCCATGAGGTAGAGCATGTTGACGGCCCAAGCCTCGAGGATGTCTTCTCGTTCGCTGACCTCTTGTCGGAGATCGCGCTGGCAAAACGGCGTAAGGCGGCCTTGCAGGACGCAATCATGTGTAGGGCGTCGGCCGACGTCATCGAATCGGAGCGTATCGCGCTCCTCAACGTGCGCTTCGGTAAAGCCCTCCACCAGGGGCTGCTGAACACGCTGCAGTAATCTCCCCACCCACCCCGCGCTAGCATCGCCTAGCCGGGGTTTTCTGTTGCGGGCTGTGATTAACGTCGTTCCATTAACGCAATGGCGTTGCCCGCAAAGTGAGTCTTCAGCGATCGCCATCGGCGGGGGAAGGGACTCACCGCGCATCGAGCGTGCGCGATGCGCGAGAGCCGATCACGGCCTGAGAGATGAAGTCCACGTGGGAGAGGAGCCTCATGCTGCTGGCCACGCGACTGCGGCGCAGCATGAATTTCTTCGCCTCGATCCACAGCATCGGCACCAGGATCGGCGTGAACAACAGCACTGTCACGCCCGATGCCACAAGTGCGAGCGTTCCAAGCCCGGCGGTGGCGGCAATCGTGAAGTCCTTGGGTTCGAGGCGGTCGCGGATCAGATTGTGCGCCTTGAGAAAGGAGGAGGGCTCGACATCGAACGCCCAGGTTCGGCTCTCGTGCCGCGCGATAGCAACGACGCGCCACCGGCCGTTCCCGTGCGGGTCGCACTCGATCACGCTCACGTACTCTCCTTCGTTGAAGGTCCTGCGACGTTCGAGCTTGAACTGCTCGTAGGCGGCGCCTTGGTCGATCTCGAGGATAGATCCGCCTGACGCATGTTCGAAACACACAGTCACCTCGCCGGTTCGGACCCGACACGGCACCGCAACTCGGCCGATGTTGATGTGTTCTGGGGTCATGTGCGCACTCCAAAGTGCAGCGCGTCGATCTTCAAGCCCTCCTGTTCCAGCAGAAGGACCGCGTCTTGCAGGTCCTCGAAGGCGCGCGGTTCGCCCTTCGTCTCGTGCAAGGCATAATCTCCGCCAGGGCACTGGAACACGAGATTCCAGGCTTCGCTCATAGGAGCCCTTTGGGCACGAACCTGCTTGATCGCGGTGTTCTCAAGCAGCAGCCTGAACTCATGCAAATCGACAGCCTTCAAAGCGTGCCTCTCGTAAAAAGGTTTGATTGGAGTCTACCGAGTGAGAGGCAAGGGCCCAAACAAACACCAGGGTAACTGGCGATCCTTGAACGTAATCGCCTCTGGTAGCCCCCATATGGCAATCCGT